>ENA-UOUJ01000279-UOUJ01000279.1-activated-sludge-metagenome-genome-assembly--contig:-NODE-279-length-39980-cov-9.570219_pt1 | contig 39980 bp, 35 predicted proteins | sample MGYA00249839_ERZ747224 | MGnify/ENA primary metagenome ERZ747224 (study PRJEB28782, sample SAMN03220277) | activated sludge metagenome | biome: wastewater; feature: sewage sludge; material... | reverse complement strand
CTTCCGCTCGGCCTTGCGCGCCTCGGCTGCCGCCTTGGCCGCGGCCTCGCGCTCCTGGCGGGCACGCAGATCGGCCGCCTGGCGATCCTTGAGGGCACGCTGGCGATCCTCGTCACGCTTGCGCGCGGCGATCTCTTGCTCGCTGAGGATCTCGGAGAGCGGCAGCGGCTTGCTCAGAACGGTGGTGACCTGCGGCTGGGGCGCGGCTTCCTGGCGCGGCGGACGATCGCCGCGACCGGAGCGGCCACCCTGGTGGGCGGGGCGAGCAGCGGCGGACCGCGCGGCGGCAGGCGCGGACGCGACTGCAGGGTCTTCCACGGCTGCGGCGGCCGGGGCCGCTTCGGGCTCGGCGGCGGGCGCGTGGGCGACGGCTTCGCTCGCGGCCGGCTCGGCGACTTCATCGGCGGGCTCGATGACCGCGGTCGCTTCTGCGACGGCGGCGACCTCGACCACTTCGACTACGGGCGTGGGCGCCGCCGCCTCGACCACCGGCACGGTCGTCTCGGCGACTGCCTCTGCATGCTCCGCAGGCGCGGCATCGACGGCCGTCTGCTCGGCAAGTTCGTCACGCTTGACGAAAGTGCGCTTCTTGCGCACCTCGACCTGCACCGTGCGCGCACGGCCGGTCGAGTCGGTGGCGCGGATCTCGGTGGTCTGCTTGCGGGTCAGGGTGATCTTGCCCTTGGGCTGGGTATCACCGTGCGAACGCCGCAGGTATTCGAGCAGCTTCGCCTTGTCCTGTTCGGTGAGCAGGTCGGCGGGGCCGGATTTATCCACGCCCGCACGCTTCAACTGCTCGAGCAGCACCGCGGCCGGCATTTTCAGTTCGCCGGCAAACTGGGTTACGCTCATCTGTTCCATTACTGCCCTCCCATCATTCTTCGAACCAATGGGCGCGCGCAACGGAAATCAGCGCCTTGGCTCTTTCTTCGTCGATCCCTGCCATCTCGACCAGCTCGTCGACCGCGAGGTCGGCCAGGTCGTCGCGGGTACGAATGCCCTGCTGGGCCAGTGTGGCGGCCAGCGACTTGTCCATGCCCTCGAGGCCGAGCAAGTCGTCGGAAACCTTCTCGAGCTGCTCCTCGGTGACGATGGCCTCGGTCAGCAGCACATTGCGCGCACGATTGCGCAGTTCGTTGACCGTGTCCTCGTCGAAGGCCTCGATCTCGAGCATCTCGGAGAGCGGCACGTAGGCCACCTCCTCGAGCGAGGAGAAACCCTCCTCGATCAGGATGTCGGCGAGTTCCTCGTCGACATCCAGCTTTTCCATGAACAACGCGCGCAGGCCCTGCTGCTCCTGTGCGGTTTTCTCGGCCGACTCCTGCTCGCTCATCAGGTTGATCGTCCACCCGGTGAGCTCGGAGGCCAGCTTGACGTTCTGGCCGCTGCGGCCGATGGCGATCGCGAGGTTGTTCTCGTCGACCACCACGTCCATGGCGTGCGACTCCTCGTCGACGACGATGGAGACGACCTCGGCCGGCTGCAGCGCGGCGACCACGAACTGGGCGGGGTCCGACGACCACACGATGATGTCGATCTGCTCGCCGCCGATCTCGTTGCGCACCGCGGTGACGCGCGAGCCGCGCAGGCCGACGCAGGTGCCGATCGGATCGATGCGCTGGTCGTTGGACTTGACCGCGATCTTGGCGCGCAGGCCGGGGTCGCGAGCGCAGGCCTTGAGCTCGAGCAGGCCGTCCTCGATCTCGGGGACCTCGAGTTCGAAGAGCTTCATGAGGAACTCGGGCGCGGTGCGGGACAGCACCAATTGCGGGCCACGGGCGCCGCGGTCGATGCGCAGGAGGAAAGCCTTGACGCGGTCGCCGACGCGCAGGTTCTCGCGCGGGATCTGCTGGTCGCGCGGCAGCACGGCCTCCATGCGGCCGACCTCGATGATCGCGTTGCCGCGCTCCATGCGCTTGATCGAACCGGAGACGAGGAATTCCTTGCGGTCGAGGAAGTCGTTGAGCACCTGCTCGCGCTCGGCGTCGCGGATCTTCTGCAGGATCACCTGCTTGGCGGCCTGGGCGCCGATGCGACCGAAGTCGATCGGCTCGAGCTCTTCCTCGATGTAGTCGCCGATCTGCACGTCGGCGCGCAGCTCGCGGGCGTCGATGATGCCCATCTCGGCCTCGTCATTGACGACCTCCTCGTCGAGCATCACCAGCCAGCGGCGCTTCGAGGTGTAGTCGCCCGAATCGCGGTCGATCGACACCACCACGTCGGCATCGTCGTGGATGCGTTTCTTGGTCGCAGAGGCCAAGGCGGTTTCGAGCGCGGAAAAAACGATATCCTTGGCGACGTTCTTCTCGCGCGCCAAGGCATCGACAAGCAGCAGGATCTCGCGGCTCATTTCAGTAAAACCTCCACATCCACAGTCTCAAAATTGGGGCGCCAGGCGTGCTTTCTCGATGTCTTCGAAGGGCAGCAGCACCTCGCCCTTCTCGGTGCGCAGCGCCACCGCGCCGTCCTGCACCCGCTCGATCACGCCCACGAAATTGCGCTGGTTGCCGATCGGCAGCGACAAGCGGATCTGCGCCTGCTCGCCGGCAAATCGTTCGAAATCGGCCAGCTTCTTGAGCGGGCGGTCGAGGCCGGGCGAGGACACCTCGAGCCGGTCGTAATCGACGTTCTCGACCTCGAACACACGCTGCAGCTGGTTGCTGACGGTGGCGCAATCGTCGACCGTGATGCCGCGCTCGATGTCGAGGAAGACACGCAGCAAGCGGCCCTTGGGCGAAAACTCGATATCCACGAGCTCATACCCCAGTCCGGTCACCACCTGCTCGATCAATCCCTCAACGTCCGCTCGCATCTGCCTGCCCCACCGCTCCGGCGCCACACCGGGCGCCACAAATAAAAAATGGGCGAAACGCCCATCAAACAATTGTTCCTGCACGAAAACCCGCTGGTCACAACCGCACGACAGACCCGACTTCCGAGGCGGCTCGTGGCCACACGGAAAATCCATCCATCAAAGCCGGACGAGTATACAGCCAAAACACGGGGACGAGCAAACGCTCGCGCGAAGATCGCACGAGCGTCGCCCCCCTTCAGGAGGTCGCGAGGCAGGCCCCGGGGGCAGCGCTCAACGCGGCTGGGTGCGGTGGAGCTTGACCGGACGCTTGTCGCGCAGGTCCTGCTGACGGCTCTGCTGCGGCGGCGGCAGGCCGGCGAGCACACAGGCCTCGGCCTCGGGCATCTCCATCCACATGCCGCGCTTGAGGCGGGCGGGCAGCTCGACGCTGCCGTAGCGCACCCGCATCAGCCGGCTCACGGTCAGGCCCACGGCCTCGAACATGCGCCGCACCTCGCGGTTGCGGCCTTCCGAGATCGTCACGCGGTACCAGTGGTTGGCGCCCTCGCCCCCCTCGTCGCGCAGCAGGTTGAACTTCGCCGGACCGTCCTCGAGCTGGATGCCGTCGGTGAGCGACTTGACCTGCTCCTCGGTCAGCTCGCCGAGGATGCGCACCGCGTATTCGCGCTCGAGTTCGTAGCGCGGGTGCATCAGCTTGTTTGCGAGATCACCGTCGTTGGTGAACAGCAGCAGGCCTGACGTGTTGAAATCCAGCCGGCCGACCGCGAGCCAGCGCCCCTTGCGCAGGATGGGCAGGCGCTCGAACACGGTGGGTCGGCCCTCGGGGTCGTCGCGCGACACGATCTCGCCCTCCGGCTTGTGGTAGATCAGCACGCGCGGCGAGCGCTGCGTGAAGCGCAGCGGGACGAGCTTGCCATTGACCTTGACGCGATCACCCGGGCCGATCTTCTGCCCGAGCGAGGCCGGCAGGCCGTTGACCGAGATGCGCCCGGCCACCACCCACTCCTCGATCTCGCGCCGCGAGGCGACGCCGGCCTGGGCGAGCACCTTCTGCAGGCGCTCGGGCTCGCTGAGCGTCGTGGGTGCGTTGCGCCCGCCGCCCTGGCCGCCACCCTGACCCCGACCGCGCGCCGGGCGCTCGCCGCCCTCGGGCTGGCCGAGCGCCGATCGGTGGGCGTCGGGGTGGCGCACGGGATCGCCCTCGATACGCGGCCGGCGCGGCGCCTGCGCACCAGCCGGGCGCGGCGGACGCGGTGTGCGTGGACCGCGCGGGTCGACGTTGAGGTGGGCGTCCTTGCGGCTGGGCTGGGCGTCCTCGTCGCGCGGCGCCCCCTCGCCGCGCTGGCCGCCGCGGGATTCGCGCGGATCGCGGTCGAGGATCTCGATCGCGTCAGACTTCTTCTTCAGGGGCGGGCGCAGCGGCCGGTTCGGTTTGCGAGACATCGACTAGATCCATGATTTTTTCGAGTTCGGTGAGCGCCGGCAGCTCGGTCAGGCTGCGCAGCCCCATCTCGTCGAGGAAGCGCCGAGTGGTGGCGAACAGCGCCGGCCGCCCGGGGGTGTCGCGGTGGCCGACGATGTCGACCCAGCCGCGCGATTCGAGGGTTTTCAATATGTTGGGCGAGACCGCCACACCGCGGATGTCCTCGATGTCTCCGCGTGTGACGGGCTGGCGATAGGCGATGATCGCCAGCGTTTCCATGACCGCCCGCGAGTAGCGCGGCGGCTTTTCTTCCTTCAGGCGGTCGAGGTAAACCTGGTACTCGGGCCGCGTCTGGAAGCGCCAGCCGCTCGCCACCTGCACCAGCTCGACCGCGCGCCCCGCCTCGAACCACTGCCTGCGCAGCTCGTCCAGCAAGCGGCGTACCAGGTCCGGCCCCGGATCCTCGTCGAAGAGCTTGCGCAGCTCCGACACCGGGAGCGGCCCCGGAGCGGCGAGCAGGGCCGCCTCGACGATTCGCAGGTAAGCCTCAGGCGTCGTTGCGGGTGCCATCTGCCAGCTTCACGTAGATCGGCGCAAAGGCCTCGTTCTGGGTCACATCGACCAGTCTTTCCTTCACCAGCTCGAGCACGGCGAGAAAGCTCACCACCAGGCCGGGCGGGCCGAGCTCGACGTCGAACAAGGTGTCGAACACCACGAAGGCGCCGTCGCCGAGCTTGCGCAGGATCGCCGTCATGTGTTCGCGCACCGACAGCTGCTCGCGACCGACGCGGTGGCTCTGGTTGAGCCGCGCCTTCTTCATGATGCGCAGCCAGGCGAGCTGCAGGTCGTGCAGGCTGACCTCGGGCAGGCGCTCGACCACCTTCTCGGCGACGAAGACGCCCACCCACTCGAAGTCGCGCTCCACCCGCGGCAGGGCCTCGAGCCGCGCCGCGGCGAGCTTCATCTGTTCGTATTCGAGCAGCCGGCGCACCAGCTCGGCGCGCGGGTCCTCTTCTTCGGCGTTTTCACGCGGCGGCCGCGGCAGCAGCATGCGCGACTTGATCTCGAGCAGCACCGCGGCCATCAGCAGGTATTCGGCGGCGAGTTCGAGGTTGGTCGCCCGCATCGCCTCGACGTACTCGAGGTATTGCGCGGTGAGCGGCGCCATCGGCACGTCGAGGATGTCGAGGTTGGCCTTGCGGATCAAATACAGCAGCAGGTCCAGCGGCCCCTCGAAGGCTTCCAGGAAGACCTGCAGCGCGTCGGGCGGAATATACAGGTCTTTGGGCAGTTCGAGCAGGGGCTCGCCGTAGATGCGCGCGAGCACATCGAGCGGCGCGCCGGCGTCGACCGGCGCCAGGGCCAGCGGCAGGTTCATGGTGCGGCTGCGATCGGGAGGGCGGCGTGCGGCGGGCTCAACCGTAGTCGAGGCCCATCGCCTCGCGCACGTCGCGCATCGTCTCCTGCGCGAGCCGGCGCGCGCGCTCGCAGCCGTCGGCGATGATGCTGCGCAGCAGCGAAGGGTCGTCCAGATAGGGCTGGGCGCGCTCGTGCAGCCCCTCCTGCTCCTTCAGGATCGCCTCCAGCACCGGCTGCTTGCACTCCAGGCAGCCGATCCCCGCGCTGCGGCAGCCCTGCTGCACCCAGGCCAGGGTGTCCTCGCCGGAGTAGATCGCGTGCAGCTGCCACACCGGGCAGCGCTCGGGCTCGCCCGGGTCAGTGCGGCGCATGCGCGCGGGGTCGGTCTGCATGGTGCGCACCTTGCGTGTGACGCTCTCGGCGTCCTCGCGCAGGTTGATCGTGTTGCCGTAGGACTTGGACATCTTCTGCCCATCCAGGCCCGGCATGCGCGCGGCCGGCGTCAGCAGCGCCTCGGGCTCGACCAGGATCATCTTGCCGCTGCCCTCGAGGTAGCCGTACAGGCGCTCGCGGTCGCCGAGCGAGAGGTTCTGCGTCTCGTCGAGCAGGGCCTTGGCCTGCTCGAGCGCGTCGTCGTCGCCCTCCTGCTGGAAGCGCGTGCGCAGCTCGTGGTACATGCGCGCACGCCTGGCGCCGAGCTTGCGCACGGCGTCCTTCGCCTTGTCCTCGAAGCCCGGTTCGCGACCATAGAGATGATTGAAGCGGCGCGCGATCTCGCGCGTGATCTCGACGTGCGGCACCTGGTCCTCGCCCACCGGCACCTTGTCGGCGCGGTAGATCAGGATGTCGGCCGACTGCAGCAGCGGGTAGCCGAGGAAGCCGTAGGTCGACAGGTCGCGGCCCTCGATCTTTTCCTGCTGCTCCTTCCAGGTCGGCACGCGCTCGAGCCAGCCGAGCGGGGTCATCATCGACAGCAGCAGGTGCAGCTCGGCGTGCTCGGGCACCTGCGACTGGATGAAGAGCGTGGACTGTGCAGGGTCGACCCCGGCGGCGAGCCAGTCGACCAGCATGTTCCAGACGTTGTTCTCGATCACCTCGGGGCTGTCGTAGTGCGTGGTGAGCGCATGCCAGTCGGCGACGAAGAACAGGCAGGGGAACTCCTCCTGCAGCTTCACCCAGTTCTTGAGCACGCCGTGGTAGTGGCCGAGGTGAAGCCGGCCACTGGGGCGCATGCCGGAGAGGACGCGTTCAGCGTACATGGAGGATCAGAATCCGAAGACGAGGGAGAGCAGGTAGCGGAAGCCGGCGATCAGCGGCCACAGCAGGGTGCCGAGCACGCCGGTAAACAGCAGCACGAGCAGGATCGGGAAGCCATAGGGCTCGAGCCGGGCGTACTGCCAGGCGAGCCGGTCGGGCAGCAGGCTCACCGCGATGCGGCCACCGTCGAGCGGCGGGATCGGCAGCAGGTTGAGCGCCATCAGCACGGCATTGATCTGGATGCCGGCGTCGGCCATCTTGAGCATGGGCAGGGTGTAGGCGCCCGGCTCGGCGGTGGCGGCGACGCGGAACAGCACCGCCCAGCCGATCGCCATGACGAAGTTCACGAAGGGCCCGGCCGCCGCCACCCACAGCATGTCGGCCTTGGGATTGCGCAGGCGCGAGAAGTTGACCGGCACCGGCTTGGCCCAACCGAAGAGGATGCCGCCCGCGCCGGCGAGCGAGCTCAGCGCGAGGATGCCGGCCGGCACCAGGATGGTGCCCACCGGGTCGATGTGGCGCAGCGGATTGAGCGTGATGCGCCCGGCGAGGTGGGCGGTGGGGTCGCCGAAGTGGCGCGCGACGTAACCGTGCGCGGCCTCGTGCAGCGTGATCGCGAGCACGACCGGGAGGGCCCAGATGGCCAGGGTGGAGATCAGCGAATCCATCGCGGGCTCGGTGGCAAACCCCGGATTCTACAGGCCGAAGGGCTCGAGCGGGCCGCGTCCGGCGCGCACCAGCTCGGGCGCGCCCGAGGTGAGGTCGATCACCGTGGTGGCCTCCGGGCCGCAGTAGCCCGCCTCGATGACCAGCTCGACCTGCTTGCCGAGGCGGTCGCGGATCTCCTCGGGGTCGGTGAGCGGGAGTTCCTCGCCGGGCAGGATCAGGGTCGAGGTCAACAGCGGGCCGTCGATCTCGGCGAGCAGCGCCGACACCACCGCGTGCTCGGGCACGCGCAGGCCGATGGTCTTGCGCTTGGGATGGAGCACGCGGCGCGGCAGCTCCTTGGTGCCTTCGAGGATGAAGGTGTAGGGGCCCGGGGTGACCGCCTTCAGCAGCCGGTACTGGCTGTTGTCCACACGGGCGTAGGTGCCGATCTCGGAGAGGTCGCGGCACATCAGGGTGAAGTGGTGGCGCTCGTCCACCCCGCGGATGCGGCGGATGCGGTCGAGCAGCGCGGCGTCGCCCACCTGGCAGGCGAGCGCGTAGGCGGAGTCGGTGGGCAGCGCGACGAGACCGCCGCCACGTAGGATCTCGGCGGCCTGGCGGACCAGCCGCGCCTGCGGCTGTTCGGGATGAAGGGAGAAATACTGGGCCATGATCGGATGCTCGATATGCCGCGCGCCCTAGCGCACGGAGGATGCGGCCGCCGCGAGCGCGGCGGCGGTGGCCGGCAGGCGGCTCCACACCGGCTCGAGGTCGGCGGGCAGCGGATTGCAGCGGCCGACATCGACCATGCTCTCCTGCACGCCATGAAAATCGGACGCGCGCGAGGCCATCAGCCCGCGCTGGCGCGCGAGGCTCGCGAAGCGGCGCATCTCGTCCTCGGTATGCGCACCGGCCACCACCTCGACGGCCTCACCACCGGCGGCGATGAAGCGGTCGAAGAGCTCGCCCAAGGCGATGGAGGACAGCCGGTAGCGCGCCGGATGGGCGACCACCGCGACGCCGCCGGCGGCGCGGACCCAGCCCACCGCCTCCTCGAGCGCCGCCCAGCGGTGCTCGACGAAGCCCGGCTTGCCGCGCACGAGATAGTGATCGAAGACCGTCCTCACGTCGGGCATCACCCCGCTCGCGACCAGATGGCGGGCGAAGTGCGCGCGGCTCACCAGCGCGGGGTTGCGCGCGAAGCGACAGGCACCGGCGAAGGCGTCGGGGATGCCGACCCGTGCGAGCTCCTCGCCGATGCGCCGCGCGCGTCCGTCGCGTCCAGCGCGCAGTGCGGCCAGTCCGTCACGAAGCTCGGCACACTCGGGATCGACGCCCAGGCCCACGATGTGGACGGTCTCGCCGGCGAAGGACACCGAGATCTCGACGCCGGGGACGAAGGCCAACCCGTGCGCGCGGGCGACGCCCTGCGCGGGGGCGATGCCGCCGAGTTCGTCGTGATCGGTGAGGGCGAGCAGTTCGACGCCGTTGGCAATCGCGCGCAGCACCAGCGCCTCGGGCTCGAGCCAGCCGTCCGAGACGGTGGAATGGCAGTGCAGGTCGACGTTTAAGGCGTGCAGCCGCGAGGCTGACGGAACGCTCATGGGATTCCGGATCGGGAACGGCAGGTTGTGAATGATATCAAACCCGCCGAGCCCGCGCCGCCACGCACGCTGCGAAGCCGTTGGAACGTACGACCGCCGGGCGCTCGCTCGCGACGTCGCAGCTCGGGGAGGCCGGCCGTCCGCGCGCCGCAGCGGCCCTGCCGTATGATTGCCCACCAACGCCCCGCGCCGACCGATGACCGCCACCGCACCGCCGCCACCCCTCGCCGAGCTGCGCCGCTGCCCCACCTGCAACCGCTGGGGCGGCTGGCGGCGCGTGGCCGAGGATGGCTGCACCGTGGAGCTGCACCCCACCGAGCAACGCGGCGCCTGTCAGGAGGGCCCTTGGCACGGCTCGCTGCGCGGGCCGCGCAACGCTTGCGGGCAGTGGCTGCCGTGGATCGAGATCGTGCCTGCGACTCAGTCGCCGCCATCCCCTGCGCCGTCGCTCCCGCCCCCCTCGCCACTCTCCCCCGCCACCCCTGCAGCCTCCTCTCCGGCATCGCCCGCGGCCGCCGCCTGAGCCGCAGCCGCCTGCGCGGTGGCGATCATGTTCGCGCGCGTCTCCGGCGACTCCAGGCTGATGCGCCCGAGCGCGCCATCGCGATAGTCCTGGAGCAGGATCTGCGCAGCCTTCTCCAGGTCCAGCCCGCCGCCCTTGACCAGGCAGCCGCGTCGCCGGCCCACCGCCTCGACCAGCGCCGGACCGTCCAGCCCGGCCATCGCAGCGGCATCGAGTCGGTAACGCGCGGCGAGGCGGTCGGGGTAGCGCGCGATCAGGATTTCGCCGAGGAAGGCCGCCACCTCCTCGTCGATCACGGCGTTGCGACCGATCGCATGGCTCGCCGCGAGCATGTAGCCGTCGGCGTCGTGATCGATCTTGGGCCACATCATGCCGGGCGTGTCGGTGAGCGTCATGCCCGGCCCCAGGTCCAGCGTCTGCTGGTGCTTGGTCACCGCCGGCTCGTCGCCCACCTTGGCCACCTTGCGCTTGAGCAGCGCATTCATCAGCGTCGACTTGCCGACGTTGGGGATGCCCATGATCATCATGCGCAGCGGTTTGGTGCCGTCGTCGCGATGCGGCGCGAGCTGGCGGCACAGCGCCGGCACGCGCGCCACCTCGGCCGGGCTCTTGGCCGAGATCGCAACCGCCTTGACGCCGGGCTGGCGGTTGTAGAACTCCATCCAGGCACGCGTGACCTCGGGGTCGGCGAGGTCGGACTTGTTGAGCAGCTTGAGGCAGGGCCGGTTACGGAAACGACGCAGCTCGACGATCATCGGGTTGCTGCTCGCCTCGGGCAGGCGCGCATCGACGACCTCGATCACCACGTCGGTCATGGCCATCGCCTCGGCCGCCTTCTTGCGCGCCGAGGCCATGTGTCCGGGGAACCACTGGATGGGCATGGAAAACCTGCGATGACTGTCGGGGGCCGGATTATCCCACCGTCGGACTCCAGCACGTGCCCCTTCCGCACGCTTCATGCGATCGAGCTGAAAAATAACTCGACGCATCGACGCAAAAGCGTGTATCGTGCCGCTCGCAGTCGATTCAAGCAGTGGTTGTTGGTGTGGTTGCCAGCGTGTTCCAAGAGAACGCGTGTCGGTTTGATGCCTCCCTGATTACGTTTCTTGATCGTTCCTGCACCTCGGGGCGAAAGCCCGCAATTCTTTATGTGGAACGCAAAATGAGCACTCAAACCGGTACCGTCAAGTGGTTCAACGACGCCAAGGGCTTCGGCTTCATCACCCCGGAAGGCGGCGGCGACGACCTGTTCGCCCACTTCTCGGAAATCCAGAGCAAGGGTTTCAAGAGCCTGGCCGAAAACCAGCGCGTGGAATTCGAAGTCAAGACCGGCCCGAAGGGCCTGCAGGCGGCCAACATCCGCCCGCTGTAATCGATTCGACGTCAGCGACGTCGATCGATTGATCCAGAACGCGGCCCTGCGCCGCGTTTTTGCATTTGCGGCGGCACTGCGCCGCCCTGCTGCGCAGCGTACCGCGCGCGCATCGCCCGCGGCCATCCGCCGCAACGCCGCGGCCACGAGCCGCCCCATCACCCCGCCGCGCCGCAATCGCCCGCCTCCGCGATGTTGCAGCGCCGCTGCCCATCGCCGCCCCGCGGCCACGACGCCATGACCGAAGCCTCCCGCCCCGAATCCGCCCCCGCCGAAGCCGAACTGCGCTTCGCCGACCTCAATCTGCCCGCGCCGCTGCTGTCGGCGCTCGCCGAAGTCGGCTATGAGACGCCCTCGCCGATCCAGGCCGCCTGCATCCCGCAACTGCTCGCCGGCCACGACATCCTCGGCGAGGCGCAGACCGGCACCGGCAAGACCGCCGCCTTCGCGCTGCCGATGCTGGCCACGCTCGACCTCGCCGACACGCGCCCGCAGGTGCTGGTGCTCACCCCCACGCGCGAGCTCGCGATCCAGGTCGCCGAGGCCTTCGCCAAGTACGCCCATCACCTGAGGAACTTCCACGTGCTGCCGATCTACGGCGGCCAGAGCATGGTGGTGCAGCTGCGCCAGCTCTCGCGCGGCGCCCAGGTCATCGTCGGCACCCCGGGCCGCGTCATGGACCACCTCGAGCGCGAGAGCCTCAAGCTCGACGCGCTCAAGGCGATCGTGCTCGACGAGGCCGACGAGATGCTGCGCATGGGCTTCATCGACGACGTCGAGTGGATCCTCGAGCACACCCCGGCCGAGCGCCAGACCGCGCTGTTCTCGGCCACCATGCCGAACGTCATCCGTGACGTCGCCCGCCGCCACCTGCGCAACCCGCAGGAGATCAAGATCCGCGCTGCCACCTCCACCGTGGCCAAGATCAGCCAGCGCTACTGGCTGGTGCGCGGAGTGGACAAGCTCGACGCGCTCACCCGCATCCTCGACGCCGAGGAGAGCTTCGACGCCGCCCTCGTCTTCGTACGCACCAAGATCGCCACCGAGGAGCTCGCCGACAAGCTGGCCGCACGCGGCTACGCCGCCGCCGCGCTCAACGGCGACATGAACCAGGGCCTGCGCGAGCGCGTGATCGAGCAGCTGAAGAACGGCACCCTCGACATCGTGATCGCCACCGACGTCGCCGCGCGCGGCATCGACGTGCCGCGCGTCTCGCACGTGATCAACTACGACATCCCCTACGACACCGAGGCCTACGTGCACCGCATCGGCCGCACCGGCCGCGCCGGCCGCGAAGGCGTGGCGATCCTGTTCGTGGCGCCGCGCGAGACGCGCATGCTGAAGATGATCGAGCGCGCCACCCGCCAGCCGATCACCCCGATCGCGCTGCCGAGCAGCGAGGAGGTCACCAACCTGCGCGTGGCCCAGTTCAAGCGCCAGGTCGCCGAGACCATCGCGGGCGCGGAGCTCGGCTTCTTCATGGGCGTGGTCAACGACCTGATCGACGAGAACGAGCTCGAGATCCACGAGGTCGCCGCCGCGCTGGCGCTGCTCGCCCAGCGCGAACGCCCGCTGCAGGTCGAGCAGTCCGGCCGCGGCTGGGACATCGCCACCACCACGCCAAGCGAGGGCCGCGCGCCGCGCGCCGAGCACTTCACCACCGGCGCCGCACGCGAGCGCACGCCGCGTCCCAACCGCGACGAGATCCTCGCCCGCCGGCGCTCCTTCTCCGAAGGCGCGCTGGTGCGCTACCGCATCGAGGTCGGTCGTGCCCACGGCGCCAGCCCCAAGGAGATCGTCGGCGCGATCGCCAACGAGGGCGGCATCGAGGGCAAGTTCATCGGCCAGATCCACCTCTTCGACGAGTTTTCCACGGTCGAGCTGCCCGCCAACCTGCCCGAGGACCTGCTCGCCACGCTGAAGCGCACCCGCGTGCGCCAGATGCCCTTGTCGATCCGCGAGCTGAGCGCGGCCGAGGCGGCCTCGGTGCCCGAACGCCGCCGCCCGGCGCGCCCCGAGGGCGGCGCGGAAGGCTTCCGCGCGCAGGATGGCGAACGCCGCACGCGCGACTTCGGCGGCCCGCGCCCGCAACAGCCCGGCGGCGGATACGCCGGCAAGCCGGGTGGCGGGGGCTTCCGCAGCCACGACGAGCGTCGTCCGGCCACGAGCGACCGCAAGGCGGGCGGCCACTCCGCCCCGGCAAAACGCCAAGGCGAGCGTGCCGGCAAGCCCTTCCGCCGTCGCGAGGACTGAAGCGCCGTCGCGACGGCGCCGACTGGCGTCGCATCCGACGGAGCCCACGACAACGGCCCGACACAAACGCGATCCTGGCGACGATCTCTCGCAGACCTCTGGAAGAACTAAAATGAAAAGTTCCCAGATGTCTGCCCAGCCGATGCGCCACCAAGGCCTCCGCCTGTCCGACCGCTCACCCGCGCACCGTCGCCTTGCGCGCCCGGTGAGCGAGGCCTTGTCGCGCCCCGAGGCCACAAGGACAAGCCCGTGCTGATGCGCCGCTTGTTTCGCACCGCCGCCCTTCTGGTCGGCCTGAGCACGGGCAGCCTGGATCTGCATGCCCAGACGCGACTCGACTTCGGCGTGTATTCGGTACGTTCCAAGACGCTGGTCGAGGCGTCCTGGCAGCCCTTCGTCGACTATCTCAACAAGAATCTGGATGACGTCGAGGTCCGCCTGCACGCGCTCGACGACGCCGAACTCCAGCATGCCCTCGCCGCCGGCGAGCTCGAACTGCTGCTGACCAACCCGGCGCATTTCATCGAGCTGCGTACCTCCAACCGGCTCTCCGGCGCCATTGCCACCATGATGGCCGATGCAGGCGGGCAGCCGTCGAGCGAATTCGGCGGCGTGATCCTCGTTCGCGCCGGGGACGAGCGCCTGCAAACCCTCGCCGACCTGCAGGGCAAGCGCGTCGGCACCACCCACGCCAACTTCCTCGCCACCTACCCGGCACAGGCGCTCGAGATCAAGGCCGCCGGCACCGACCCCGGATCGCTGCGCATGCTCATGCTGGAGCAGAGCCAGGACAGCGTCGTCGATGCGGTACTCGACGGCCGGGTGGACGCGGGGTTCGTACGCACCGGGCTGCTCGAGGCGCTCACTGCCGAGGGGCGCGACCTCTCCGGCTTGCGCGTGCTGCATCCGCTGCAGCATCCCGGCTTCCCCCAGCTGAGCTCGACGCAGCTTTACCCCGAATGGCCGCTCGTCGCGCTGCGCCAGGCCGACCCGGCGCTGATGCGCAAGGTGGCCGCGCTCGCGCTTGGCCTCGAGGCGCGGGATCCTGCTGCGCGTGCCGCGCGAATCCACGGCTTCACCATCCCGGCCGACTACGCGCGCGTCGAGGATATGCTGCGCGAGCTGCGCCTGCCCCCCTTCGACGCCAGCCCTTCCTTCACCTGGAACGACGTGTGGAAGCGTTACCGCGAAGCGCTCTTCGTCCTCGGCCTCGCCACGCTCACGATCGTGCTGCTGCTCGTGCGCCTGGCGCAGCGCAATCTCGCGCTGTCGCAGGCCAACGCGGCTGCGCGACGGCTGGCCGCCGAGATCGAGATCGAGCGCCACCACCTGCGTAACGTGGTCGAGGCCACCCAGGCTGGCAGCTGGGAATGGAACCTCGAAACCGGCGAATGGAAAACCGATGCGCGCTGGGCTGCGATGCTGGGGCTCACGCCCGAGTCCTGTGCCGGTCTCGCACGCACGTCCTGGCGCGAGCTCGTGCATCCCGCAGACCTGGCCGAGGCCGATCGCGAGCTGGAGCGTCACATCCGCGGCGAGACCGCCTTCTACGAGCACGACCTGCGCCTGCGCCACCGTGACGGGCGCTGGGTGTGGATCTACGATCGCGCGCTCGCAGTGCGCCGCGACGGCGATGGACGCGCGCTCCTGCTGACCGGCGCGCAGATCGACATCGACCGTCGCAAGGCGAACGAGGAGGGGCTGCGCCTCGCCGCGAGCGTGTTCTCCTCGAGCTACGAGGCGATCCTGATCACCGACGCCGACAACCGCATCGTCGACGTGAACCCGGCCTTCTGCCGAATCACCGGCTACAGCCGCGAGGAGTGCCTCGGCCGCGACCCCGGCATGCTCGCCTCCGGCCGCCAGGGGCGCGAGTTCTACCGCGCGATGTGGCAGGCGCTCGAAGAGCACGACCATTGGCAGGGCGAGCTATGGAATCGCCGCAAGGACGGCAGCGAGTTCGCCGAGATGCTTTCGATCAGCCGGGTGCGCGACGAGCGTGGGCGGGTGATCCATCACCTGGCGATGTTCTCCGACATCAGCCGGCTCAAGAAGCACGAGGAAGAGCTCAACCGCATCGCCTACTTCGACCCGCTCACCGGTGCGCCCAACCGCCGCCTCCTCGACGACCGCCTGCGCCAGGCAATCGCACATTCGCACCGCACGGGCAGGCCGCTTGCGGTCTGCGTGATCGACCTCGACGGCTTCAAGCCGGTGAACGACCAGCTCGGCCACGAGGCCGGCGACCAGGTGCTGGTCGGCATCGTCGATCGGCTGACCGCGATCCTGCGCGCGAGCGACACGGTGGCCCGTCTCGGCGGCGACGAGTTCGTGCTGCTGCTCGAGGACATCGACGGCGAGTGCGTGCTCGAGCGCGTGCTCGACGCCATCCGCACGCCAATCCCGCTCGCTGGCCAGCAAGTCTGCGTGTCGGCAAGCATCGGTGTCACCCTTTTCCCCGAGGACGACGCCGACCCCGACACCCTGCTGCGCCATGCCGACCAGGCGATGTACCGCGCCAAGCAGCGCGGGCGAAACTGCATCCAGTTCTTCGACGCGAGCGTCGAGCAGCAGCAGCGTGTGCGCAAGGAACGCCTCGAGCGCCTTGACCAGGCCTTGCGCCGGCAGGAGTTCGTGCTGCACTTCCAGCCTCAGGTGGACATGGCCGACGGCCGGCCGCTCGGCATGGAAGCCCTGCTGCGCTGGCAGCATCCCGAACACGGCCTGCTGCTGCCGGGCGACTTCCTGCCCGACCTCGAGGGCACCGAGCTCGAGACCCGGCTCGGCCAGTGGGTGCTCGACCATGCGCTCGGCGCGCTCGAGCGCTGCCGTGCCGCCGGACTGGACATCGGCGTCAGCGTCAACATCGGCCCACGCCCGCTGATGCAGGCGGGCTTCGTCGCCAGCGTGCGCAGCGCGCTCGAACGTCATCCCGATATCCCGCCCGCGCGGCTCGAGCTCGAGATCCTCGAATCCACCGCACTCGACGACATGGTACTGGCCATGGACGTGCTCAACGCCTGCCACCGCCTGGGCGTGCGCATCGCGCTCGACGATTTCGGCACCGGCTATGCCTCGCTGCGCCATTTCCGCCAGTTGCCCTTCGACCGCCTGAAGATCGACCGCAGCTTCGTGCTCGACATGCTCGAGGACGGAGAGGCGCGCGCGATCGTCGGTGCCGTCGTGCAGCTCGCACGCACCTTCGGCCGCGAGGTGATCGCCGAGGGCGTGGAGACGCCTGCGCATGCCCAAGCCCTGCTCGCCCTCGGCTGCCGCCTCGGCCAGGGCTTCGGCATTGCCCGCCCGATGCCGGCCGAGCATATCCCCGGCTGGTTTTCGTGGCAGACTCACGCACCCTTCGCCGACGCCACCGCGTGCGCGAGCCCCGACCGCTGCCCGCCGAGCTGACCCGCACTCCACTCCGAACCGCGCCACGGCCGTTCTCGCGGCCGCGGCAGATGCCGAATCATGAAGCTCCAAAGCTGGACTCACCACACCTCCGCCGGCTTCACGCTGCGCGGCCACCACAGCCCGCCGAGCGGTCGCCCGGTACTGCATTTCCTGCATGGCAACGGGCTGAGCTCACTGACCTATGCGCCGATGCTCCGGCACCTGAGCGAGCATTTCGACCTCTTCCTGTCGGACGTGCAGGGCCACGGCGACAGCGACCACGGCAGCCGCTTCCGCGGCTGGAACCATGCTGCCGAGATGGCCGCCGAGGCCTGGCTCGCGCACGCGCCGCGCTTCGGCGCGGTGCCGGTGCACGCCTCCGGCCACAGCTTCGGCAGCGTGCTCACCTGCCTGATGCTGGCTCATCATCGACAGACCTTCACGCGTGGCGTGCTGCTCGACCCGGTGCTGTTCACGCCCGCCATGATCGGCATGATGGCGCTCTCGGACCTCGTCGGCCTGGCCTCGCGCAACAAGCTCGCCGCCAAGGCACGCACGCGGCGCCACCACTGGCCGGACCGCGCCGCCGCGCATGCGGGGCTGCACGGGCGCGGGGTGTTCCGCGGCTGGAGCGAGGACTCCTTCCAGGCCTACATCGACCACGCGCTGCGCGACGTGCCCGGCGGCGGCGTGGAGCTCAAGTGCCGCCCCACGCGCGAGGCGGAGATCTTCGCCTCCTACCCGCGCCGGCTGTGGTCCTCGCTCGCCCGCATCGAGCAGCCGGTGCTCGCGCTGCACGGGCGCGACACCTTCGCCTTCGCGCGCCACTCGGTCACGCGCTGGGCGGCAGGCAAGGCCAACGTGGAATGCGTGCAGGTGGAGGGCGGGCACTGCTTCATGCTGGAGCACCCGCAGGCGACCGCGGAGAGGGTGGCGGCCTTCCTGCTCGACTGCCCGCGCTGAAGCGTCCGCGCGGGCGCAGCGCGCGGGGCGCGCGCCGTGGCCGCCGAGAATTTCAGGCGGTGAGCCTGCGCGGCTCGAGCGACACGGTGTCGCGGCCGTTGGTCACCAGCACGTGGCCGTCCTGGATGGTGAATTGCAGGCGCATGGTGCGTTCGGCAAGGCGGCCGAGCTCCGCGCTGGCCTCGCGTTCGAGCTCGAAGACGCGCAGGTTGCCGTGGCGCTCGAGACGACCGCGCACCCCGTTCCACCACACATCCAGCGCCCGCCCGTAGGCCAGCAGCACGACCTCGCGCGCGCGCCCGCAGGCCTTGCGCACCCACTTTTCATCGGGCTGGCCGACGTCGATCCAGCGCTCGATCGCGCCGGTGAGGTCCCGCTGCCACAGGTCGGGCTCGTCGTCAGCGCACAGGCCCTTGCCGAAGGCGAGCGCCGGATCGGCGAAGAGCGCGAAGGCGAGCAGGCGCACCATCATGCGCTCGTCGGTCTCGGAGGGATGGCGCGCGAGGGTGAGCGAATAGTCGGCGTAGTGGTACCGATCCATGTCGGCGACCTGGATGTCGGCCTTGAAGACGGTTGCCTTGAGGGCCATCAGTGCACCTGCTGCGACGCACGATCGGCCTGCTGCCAGGCCATCACCGCACGTGCCGAGTGCGCCATCACCAGGTCGCGCTGCGACGCCGGCAGCTCACGCGCGAGCGCGCCGAACAGCGCCTGGGTCGCCTCCTGGGCCACGCCCTCGGCGGCCAGCCCTTCGGCCAGGCAGCGAATCTGGATGAAGGCGAGCGCATCGGCCACCAGCCGCCAGCCGGCCACCGGCATGCTGCGGGTGAGCGCGAGGAGCTGGCTGCCGAGCTCGCCCGCAAGACGCAAGGCCTCGTCGCGGTGATCGGTGGCGATCGAGGCGTGCCATAGCGCCAGATGCAGGCCGCGGCGCAGCTCGACCTTGAAGTCGATGGCGTTCGCCTCGGCGGCGTCGATGGCCTCGAAGTGACGCAGGAAGCGCGCCTCGGCAGCCTCGTCGAGACCGGTGCGCAGGGCGCCGATGAGTTCAGTCAGCGCCGGGATCGCAACCAGGCCGAAGGCACGGCTCCAGGCCAGCCCCCACTGGTCCATCCCGCCGAGGAGCAAGGCCAGGCGCAAGGCCTGCGCCTCGGGGTCGGCGGCGGCGGCCGCCCAGTCGGCGAGGTCGGTGCGCAGCTGCGCCACGCCTTTCAGGCGCTCGGCGTCGCCCTCGGCGACGCTGAGGCGGAACACGCGCGCGAAGCTCTCCTCGGCCAGGCGCGCCGCCTGGCGCTGGGCCGCGGCGTCGACGTGGAGCGCGAGCGGGTCGGGCGGCAGGGTCTGCTCGGCCGGATTCATGGCGTCTCTCCGATTCAGGCGCTGTCGCGCGCCCACAGCGAATGCACGACCTGCCCGACCTGGTTGCGCACGCCGTCGCGGAAGCCCTGCAGCATGCGGCGCAGCGCGACCGCATCCTCGGCGGTGAAGCCGCGCTTGAAGTCGGTCAGCACGAGGCGCGAGCGCGACAGCCAGTTGCCCGGCGCGTCGTCGATCGCGCACCACGCCGCCTCGGTCGGGTCGGCGCCGTGCTGGCGCAGCCAGGCCATGGCCTCGCGCTCGCGCAGGCCGTGCAGCTCGGCGCCGGTCTTGGGCAACAGGTGCGGCGTGGCGCCGGCGATCTGCGGGCGGATGTCCTCGGAGAAGCGGGCCACCAGCTTGGGCAGCGAGAACAGCATGCGCCAGTCGGAGGCGATCACGATGCGCGCTTCGGGGAATTCCCGCACCACCGCCTCGATGTGCCCGAGGCAACGGAAATCCTCGACCTCGCCCCACGGGTGGGTGACGCCGTCGAAGTCCATGAAGATATATGCGATTCGTGTCATGTTCCCTGCTCCGGCGAAGAAGGCCGCTGCCGGCGGTTTGTGGATGTTGCAATGCGCAATATACTGTACTCGTACCAATCCAGCCGTGTATCCGATTTCACGAACCATCAGATTTCCGTCACACGGCCCGGCTTATGCTTGCCGCCGTTGCGCCGCAACAACACCAACCCAGCGTACAGGAATCCATCATGACCCCCATCATCAACCTCGAGGGCAAGGTCGGCCTCATCACCGGCATCGCCAATGAAAAGTCGATCTCCACCGGCGTCGCCGAAGCCTGCGCACAGGCCGGGGCGAAGCTGATCATCACCTACCAGAACGACAAGACGCGTGCCTTCATCGAGCCGGTGATCCATCGCCTCGGTGTCGAGGACGTGTTCCTGCTCGACGTCACCCGTCCCGAGACCATGGACGCAGCCTTCGCCGCAATCGAGGCGCGCCACGGGAAGCTCGACTTCGCCATCCACAGCATGGCCTTCGCCAAGCGCGACGACCTGCATGGCCGCGTGGTCGACACCTCCGCCGACGGCTTCGCGCTGGCGATGGACGTATCGACCCACTCCTTCGTGCGCCTGGCCAAGAAGGCCGAGCCCCTGCTCGAGAAGGCCGGCGGCGGTGCCTTGGTGACCATGACCTACCTCGGCTCCGAGAAGGTGATCCCGAACTACGGCGTGATGGGCCTGTGCAAGGCAGCGCTCGAAGCCGCCACCCGCTACATGGCCGCCGAGCTCGGCCCCAAGGGCATCCGCGTCAATGCGGTCTCCCCGGGCCCGCTGATGACGCGCGCCGCCTCGGGCATCGCGGGCTTCGACGGCCTCATGGCCGCCGCGGTGGAGCGCTCCCCGATGCACGCCCTGGTGACGCCCGAGGACATCGGCGCGCTGACCGCCTTCCTCGTCTCGGACGCCGGCCGCCTGATCAGCGGTGGCGTGCATTTCGTCGACGCCGGCTATAACATCATGGCGTAGGCAGCGGAGGGATCATGATCGATATCGACGCGGCGCGCGCGATGCTCGGACGGCAGGCCATCCTGCTGCCCGACCCCGTCCCTCCGCATCCGCTCCTCGACGGCAAGCCGGAGATCGGCCGAGGTGAATACTCGATCGTGATCGACAAGGGCGATGGGGAGCGCGTCTACAAAGTGGTCAGTTCCCCCGCCGACTACTTCCTCTACACCGCCGACGACCGCCCGCGCGGACCGCATTTCCCGATCGTGTACGCCGACCATGGCGTGATCGGGCGGGCGCAGTCGGGCTATCCCTTCCATCTCATCGAGATGGAGCGCCTCCACCCGCTCGCCGAGGGCTCGCCCGCAGCCGCGCTCTCGCGCCGCCTGATCGAGTACTACTGGTCGGCATGCGCGCAGTGGAGCCGGCTTGGCAACGACATGGGTCGGATCGCCCTGTACCACCTCACGGTCGACCCGTTGACGGTCGGCGACAGCCTCCAGGAAGCCTTGCGGGCGCTGTCCGATTTCGTCGAGGAATACCAGGTCCTGCCCGACATCCTCAACGCCAACAACCTCATGATGCGCGCCGACGGCACGCTGGTGTTCTCGGACCCGGTATTCATCGCCTGAACGGGCCCGGGGTTATCATCCCGGTACGGGTGCCGCTGTGGGCACCGCAGCGGACGACGCCATGAGCCCTCCCACACACGCCCCCCTCGGTCACGACCACCCCCACGCCCCGCGCCCCGACGGAGTCGGCATCCCGCGCAGCGGCGCCTTCGACGCGCCCGCCTTCGAGAAGGCGGTCGGGGATCTTCTGCGCGCCTGCGGCATCGCCCCCGACAACGCCCACACCGGACGCACCGCGCAGCGCGTGCGCGAGCTCTGGCAGCGGCGGCTGCTCGGGGGCTACGAGCTCGACCCGGCGGAGGTGCTCGGCGACGGTTTCGAGGATGCGCGCCGCGACATGGTGGTGATCCGCGGCATCGCGGTGCATGGCGTGTGCCCGCACCACCTCGTGCCCTTCCGCGGCGTCGCCCACGTCGCCTACCTGCCCGGCGGGCGCCTGCACGGATTCGGGCGCATCGCGCGCCTGGTGGACGCGATCGGCCACCGCTTCACCTACCAGGAGTGGATGACGCGCGACATCGCCGACGCGCTCATGACCCACGGCCACGCCGCGGGCGCGGCCTGCGTGATCGAGGCGGAGCAGCTGTGCCTGCTGCTCGGCGAGGACCGCCGCGGCGACGAGCGCGTGATCACCCAGGCCTTCGCCGGCGAGTTCGAACGTTCGGAGCAGGCGCGCAACGAGTTCCTGCGCGCGATCGAGGAGCGCCGGCGCTAGGCCGACGGGTCGCGCGGATGCAGGTCGATGACCACCGCGCGGCGCGCGAGCCGGTGCGCGGAGACGTCGACCAGCACCACCTCGCGGCCTTCCAGCACCACGCTGCCGGCGTTACGGTCGTCGCCGCCCACCGAGTATTCGAAGGCGTAGCCGCGGCGCAGCACCACGCGGCCGTTGTCGTCGCGCGCCAGGCGCAGCCCCTGCCCCACCACGGTCTCGTCGAGGAACTGCACACCTTCGCGCGCGCAGGCGCGGCGCGCGGCGTCGACGCCGATCTCGCGCGCCTTGAGGCTGTCGAACCAGTACCACACGATCGCGCCGAGCGCGAGGAAGCCGAGCAACTCGACGAAGCTCATGCCACGGCCTCCACGATCGCGCTCGCGCCGCTCAGGGCAGCATCATCCCGCGGATCATGAAGAACAGCACCGCGGCCATCAGCGCCGAAGCCGGCACGGTGATGACCCAGGCGGCGGCGATGCGCATCAGCTGCGAGCGCTTCACCAGCTCACGGCGATAGACCTTCTTGAGGCCCTTGCGCTCGCCCTTGGAGAAGTGCGCCGGATCGTCCGCGTTCTTCGAGCGCTGCTTGAGGTCGGCGAGCATCTGCCCCTTCTCCTCGATGGAGGCCTTCTCGAAGCGCGCGATGAAGGCCTCGATCGCGGCGAGGTCGCCCTCGGGGTGGTGGGCCTTGATCTCGCCCACCATGCGGTCGTAGTTGCTCTTGAGGTACTCGCGCAGGAAGCCCACCCCGAACACTCCGCCCACCGCGATGTGGGTGGAGCTCACCGGCAGGCCGAGCTGGCTGGCGACGATCACGGTCAGGGTCGCCGCCATCGCGATGCAATAGGCACGCATCTGGTCGAGCTCGGTGATCTCGGAGCCGACCGTGCGGATCACCTTGGGACCGAACAGCGCCAGCCCGAGCGAGATGCCGATCGCGCCGACCATCATGACCCAGGTGGGGATGGTCGCGTCCTTGTGCACCACGCCCCCCGAGCTGACCACGTCGACGATCGCGGCGAGCGGGCCGACCGCGTTGGCGACGTCGTTGGAGCCGTGCGCGAAGCTGAGCAGCGCCGCGGCGAAGATCAGCGGCACGGTGAAGAGCCGATTCACGCTCGCCTTGGTGTTGGCGACGATGCCGCTGCTGCCGTGCAGCACCTTGCGCACCACGACGAACACCAGCGCGCCGACCACGGCGCCGTACACCATGGCGGACAGGAAATCCACCTTCCACACCCGGTTGAGGCCCTTCAGGATCAGGTAGCTGGCGAAGGTCCACGCCATCAGGCCGACCAGCAGCGGGACGGTGCGGCGTGCGGCCGCGGCCATGTCCACCTGATAGGTGATGCTGCGCTTGACCAGATACAGGAAGGCGGCGGCGAAGATGCCGCCGAGCAGCGGCGACACCACCCAGCTCGCCGCGATGTTGCCCATGGTCGACCAGTCGACGATGGCCGGGCCGGCAGCGGCCATGCCGGCGCCGAGCACCGCGCCCACGATCGAATGCGTAGTCGACACCGGCGCACCGACCGCGGTCGCCAGGTTCAGCCACAGCGCTCCGGCGAGCAGCGCCGCCAGCATGATCCACACGAAGGTGTCGGAGTCCTTGATGAGGTCGGGGTCGATAATGCCGCTGCGGATGGTGCCGATGACCTCGCCACCGGCGATCAGCGCGCCGGCGGCCTCGAAGATCGCCGCGATGACGAGCGCGCCGGCCAGGGTCAGCGCCTTGGAGCCCACCGCCGGGCCGACGTTGTTGGCGACGTCGTTGGCGCCGATGTTCATCGCCATGTAGCCGCCGATCATCGCCGCCATGACCAGGGTGAGGTTGCCCTCGCCCGAGCCGCTTAGCGCGGAGTAGAACATGACCCCGACGATGAAGAGGACGCCCATGCCGAGGCGGAAGACCTCGCCCCGGCCCTGATGAGCCGCCTTCTCGATGTCGCTGATGTGCTGCAAGTCCACGATGGAAGTCCGCGTTACAAGAAAAGCGATATTGTTTCAGAAATCTTGCCGCGGCCCAACGTGAATGAAATCATCGCGGGACCAGGCGAGCACCGGGCCTACAGACGGTCGTGCTTGTCTGCCCGCCCATGCGCGCGCTCGACCGGGTAGCGCTGCGCATTGAGCAGCATCTTGCGCCGCGCCGCATCGGCCAGGTCGATCCCGAGCACGTCGCCCAGCCGCACCAGGTAGAGGAGCACGTCGGCGAGCTCGAAGGCGACCTCGTCGCGCGTCGCCGGTGGCAATGCCAGCGACTGTTCTGCGGTGAGCCACTGGAAGTGCTCGATCACCTCGCCCGCCTCTCCGGCGAGCGCCATCGCGAGGTTCTTTGGCGTATGGAAGGGCTCCCACGCGCGCTCGGCGGCAAACCGCCGCATCGCGTCGCGCAGCTCGTGGAGCGCGTCGGGCGCCGGGCCGCCGGGGTCTAGGGATGGACTCATTCGATGTGGTGCTCGAGGTCGAAGCCGGCGCCTGCATCGACACCCAGGCGCTCGACCAGCCAGGGCAGCGCCGCCTCGAGCCGCTGCGGCAACACCCATGGCGGGTTGATCACGTACAGGCCGCTGCCGAACATGCCGATGCCGTCGCGCGGGGCATCGCGCACCGCCAGGCGCACGTCCAGCCAGCTCTCGGCACCGAGCTCGGCAAGGCGTTCGGGGAGCTGGCGCGCATCGGAGCGGGCGAGCATCGGGTACCAGACCGCGTAGGTGCCGGTCGGAAAGCGCCGCATCGCATCACGCACGGTGTCCACCACGCGCCGGTAGTCATCCTTGACCTCGTAAGGCGGATCGATCAGCACCACCGCGCGCCGCGAGGGCGGGGGCAGGAGGCTCTTCAGCGCGGCGAAGCCGTCCGCACGGCGGACCTGCACGCGCTCCTGTTCGCTGGCGAAGGTGCGCTGCAGCGACTCGAAGTCGGCCGGGTGCAGCTCGAACAGACGCAAGCGATCCTGGGCACGCGCACGCGTCATCGCCAGCGCCGGCGAGCCCGGGTAGAACAGCAGCCTGCCCTGCGGATTGAACTGCGTCACCGCCTCGACGTAGTCCGCCACCGCAGGCGGCAGATCCTCGCACCCCCACAACCGGCCGATGCCGTCCGCCGCCTCGGCGGTCTTGCCGGCCTGCTCGCTGTCGAGCGCATAACAGCCGCCTCCGGCATGGGTATCGATGTAGTACCAGGGCTTGTCCTTGCGGCCGTAGTAGTCGAGCAGTTCGACGAGGACGAGGTGCTTGAGGACGTCGGCGTGATTGCCGGCATGAAAGGCGTGACGATAACTGAGCATAGGGGCTTCCTGAGGGGCGGCCGCATCGTATCACCCGCCGGCAGGCCGCTCAAAATCGCGAAAAGCCCGCCGGATCAGCGACATTCACGGCAAGAGCGCTGTTTGCAGGGCGCGAGGCGCTTGTTATGATGCCTGCCCCCTGGCGCTGCGCAGCATTGGCGCGAGACATCGACAGCGAGAACGAAAATGAGCATCTACGCCCTGGGCGACCGCCGGCCGAGCTTCGGCGAGGGAAGCTGGATCGCCCACAACGCGACGGTCATCGGATCGGTCACTGCGGGCCGCAACGTCAACATCTGGTACAACGTCGTGGTGCGCGGCGACAACGATCCGATCACGATCGGCGACGACACCAACATCCAGGACGGCTCGGTCCTGCACAACGACGATGGCATCCCGCTGACGATCGGCAAGCACGTCACCGTGGGCCACATGGCGATGCTGCATGGCTGCACGATCGGCGATGGCAGCCTGATCGGCATCAACGCGGTCATCCTCAACAACGCCGTGGTCGGCAAGCAGTGCATCATCGGCGCCAACACGCTGATCCCGGAGGGCAAGGTGATCCCCGACCGCTCGCTGGTGGTCGGCTCTCCCGGCCGGGTGATCCGCACGCTCAGCGATACCGAGGTCGACAATCTGGTGGTCAATGCCCACAACTACGTGGACAACGCCCGCCTCTACGCCGACCGCCTGTGTGCGCTGGAGCCCTCCAGCGTGATCGCGAAGCCGGAGCAGTGATGCGCACCGCGATCGCCACGATCGCCGCGCTCGCGGCGCTGCAGTCCGCCCCCGCCCTTGCCGCGGACACCGCCAACCCACCGACGGTGGAGCTCGCGGCCGAAGCCAGCGGCCCGGCAGCAAACGACCTCGCGGTCGCGGTGCTGTATGCCGAGCGCAGCGGCACGAGCGCCGCCGCAGTGGCACGCGAGGTGAACCGCGACATCGCCGCGGCACTCGAACTCTCCCGCGCGCAGGGCGCCGTCAAGGTGCAGAGCGGCAACGTCTCCACCTGGCCAGTCTATGGCAAGGACGGCCAGGGTCGCGTCGCCGCCTGGAGAATGCGCTCGGAGCTCCGCCTCGAGAGCACCGACACGGCGGCGATGTCGGAGCTCGTCGGCAAGCTCCAGGAGACCCTGGCGCTTGCTCAACTGAGCATGGAGCCCGCGCCCGAGACGCGCAGGAAGGCGGTCGCCGACGTCATCGTCGACGCCCTGCGCGCCTTCGAGGTGCGCGCGAGGCTGATCGCCGATACCCTCGGCCGGCGCTACCGCATCGCCCATCTTTCGGTCGCGGATCACGGCCTGCAGCCCCCGCCGATGCCGCGCATGCGCGCCGCGGTGATGGCCGCGGAAGCCGCGCCCGCGCCGCTCGAAGGCGGCGAGAGCCGGGTGTCGGTGCATGTGAGCGGTCGCATCGAGCTGCTCGACTGAAGACAGCGGGCCTCTACGGGCCCGACTTCGGCCTCTTTCGAGAAAACCCCTCCAAGCTCCTGATCCGAAAGCGAACCTTGCCGCCCTCCGCCGGGCCTGACATACTCGGGCGCAAATCCTTTCCGCATCGGATCTCGCCATGAATCCCGAGCTCCCGCCCCGCGCCTTCCCCCCTTCCCGCCCGCATGTCGGCATGTTCGGCCGGAGCCAGGCGCTGCTCGCGACCGCCGCGACCCTGGCCGCGCTGCTCGCCGGCTGCAGCATCACCCCTGCCCCGGTAGCCAGCCCCGCACCGCCGCCGCGCACGGCGGCACCGGGCGGCCACTACTTCTCGCTCGAGGGCCAACACCAGACGCAGGAGATGGTGCTGTTCGCACTCGGCCTGCTCGACACCGGCTATCGCTTCGGCGGGCGCAACCCAGAGGCCGGGCTCGATTGCAGCGGAATGGTTGCCTACATCGTGGAGAACATCAGCGGCCGCAGACTACCGCACAATGCGGCGCAGATCGCCGATCGCACGCGCCCGATCGAGGTGGACGAGCTCCGCCCGGGCGATCTCGTGTTCTTCAACACGCTCAAGCGCCGACATTCGCACATGGGGATCTACATCGGCGACGGCCGCTTCGTGCACGCACCTTCCAGCCGCGGCCGGGTACGGGTCGAACGCCTTGCCAACCGCTATTTTTCGCAGCGCATCGACGGCGCGCGCACACTTCTCGCAAGCAACTGAGGCATCTGCCAGGCCGACGAGCGGAGTCAGCGCTGCGGGATCTGCACGAAGATCTCGCCCGGGCGGGTGAGCCCGAGTTCGAAACGCGCGCGCTCCTCGATCGCCTCGTTGCCCGACTTGAGATCATTGACCTCCGCCGCGAGCGCGGCATTGCGCTGCTCCAGCCGCAGGTTCTCCTCGCGTTGCGCATGGAGCTGGCGGTCGACCTCCCAGACGCGCAACCAGCCGCCTTTCCCCAGCCAGAGCGGGTATTGCAGCAGCACGACGAGTGCGATCAGGATCAGGATCGGCCAGCGCATGGGGAGAGGTATGGAGGTGGATTCAGGCGCATTCACGACAAAGGCCGGCGGGTCGCCCGCCGGCCTTCGAGTCGCTGCGGATCAGCGCTGCAGGGCGTTCAGCGAAGGTTGTAGAACGCGCGCTTGCCCGGGTAGTTGGCGGTGTCGCCGAGATCTTCCTCGATGCGCAGCAGCTGGTTGTACTTCGAGATGCGGTCCGAGCGGCTCAGCGAGCCGGTCTTGATCTGCATCGCGCGCAGGCCCACGGCGATATCGGCGATGGTCGAGTCGTCGGTCTCGCCCGAGCGGTGCGAGATCACCGCGGTGTAGCCGGCGAGCTTGGCCATCTCGACTGCAGCGAAGGTCTCGGTCAGCGTGCCGATCTGGTTGATCTTGATCAGGATCGAGTTGGCCACGCCCTGCTCGATGCCCTGGGCAAGGATCCTGGTGTTGGTGACGAAGAGATCGTCGCCCACCAGTTGCACACGCTTGCCCAGGCGATCGGTGAGGATCTTCCAGCCGTCCCAGTCGCCCTCGGCCATCGCGTCCTCGATCGAGACGATGGGGAACTTGTCGCACAGGGTCTCGAGGTAGTCGGTGAAGCCCTCGGCGGTCAGCGACAGGCCCTCGCCCTTGAGCTCGTACTTGCCGTCCTTGTAGAACTCGGAGGCGGCGCAGTCGAGCGCCAGCAGCACGTCCTGGCCGGGCACGTAGCCGGCGGCGACGATGGCTTCCTGGATCAGGTTGAGCGCTTCCTCGGTGCCCGAGACGTTGGGGGCGAAGCCGCCCTCGTCGCCAACCGTGGTGGGGTAGCCCTTGGCGTCCACGATCTTCTTCAGGTGGTGGAAGATCTCGGCGCCGCAGCGCAGGGCCTCGCGGAAGCTGGTCATGCTCACCGGCATGATCATGCATTCCTGGATGTCGAGGCTGTTGTTGGCGTGCTCGCCGCCGTTGATGACGTTCATCATCGGCACCGGCATCACCATCGGGCTGGAGCCACCGAAGTAGCGGTACAGCGGCAGACCGGCCTCTTCCGCGGCGGCCTTGGCCACCGCCATCGACACCGCCAGCATGGCGTTGGCGCCCAGGCGCGACTTGTTCTCGGTGCCGTCGAGCTCGATCAGGGTACGGTCGATGAAGGCCTGCTCCTCGGCGTCGAGGCCGATGATCGCCTCGGCGATCTCGGTGTTCACGTTCTCCACCGCACGCAGCACACCCTTGCCGAGGAAGCGCGACTTGTCGCCGTCACGCAGCTCGATCGCCTCGCGCGAGCCGGTGGAGGCGCCCGACGGTACCGCGGCGCGGCCCATCACGCCGGATTCCAGCAGCACGTCGGCTTCGACGGTCGGGTTGCCGCGGGAATCGAGAATCTCGCGGGCGATCACATCAACGATTGCACTCATGTCTAGTCCTGTAGCAGTTACGGAGTTTCGGATCGATCACGCGGGAACGCGATCCGGCAGGGAGCATGCTCGCACCGGATGACCGCCTCGTGAGCGGCGGCGGCTGATGGCGCACATCAGTCCGCCTGCAGCCACATTCCCGAAAAATGGGTTCTCAGAGCGCCGTCTCGAGGAAGCCCTGGCGCTTGACCAGCGCGTCGATGTCCTTGAGCGTGGTCAGCAGCGCCTTCATCTTCGCCAGCGGCCAGGCGTTGGGGCCGTCGGACAGCGCCTTGGCGGGGTCGGGGTGGGTCTCCATGAAGAGGCCCGCCACGCCCACGGCGACCGCGGCGCGCGCCAGCACCGGCACGAACTCGCGCTGGCCGCCCGAGGCCGTGCCCTGCCCGCCCGGCAGCTGCACCGAGTGGGTGGCATCGAACACCACCGGGCAGCCGGTGTCGCGCATGATCGCCAGCGAGCGCATGTCGGAGACGAGGTTGTTGTAGCCGAAGGACGCGCCGCGCTCGCACACCATGATGGTGTCGGCCCCGCCATTGGCCTCGCGCGCCTTGTCGGCGACGTTCTTCATGTCGCCGGGGGCGAGGAACTGGCCCTTCTTGATGTTCACCGGCTTGCCGCTCGCCGCCACCGCGTGGATGAAGTCGGTCTGGCGGCAAAGGAAGGCCGGCGTCTGCAGCACGTCGACGACCGAGGCTACGAGCGGGATTTCCTCGATCGTATGCACATCGGTCAGCACCGGCAGGCCGAGCTGCTTCTTCACCGCCTCGAGCATCTTCAGGCCGGCGTCCATCCCATGGCCGCGGAAGCTCTTTCCCGAGCTGCGATTGGCCTTGTCGTAGGAAGCCTTGAAGATGTAGGGGATGCCCAGATCGGCGCAGATTTCCTTCATCTGGCCGGCGATATCCAGGCACATCTGCTCGGACTCGGCCACGCAGGGGCCGGAGATCAGGAAGACCGGCTTGTCGAGGCCGACTTCGAAACCGCAGAGGTTCATGCTTCGCTCCTTGAGGCCGCGGCCTGCTTGCGTGCGATCGCCGCCTTCACGTAGGCGGTGAACAGCGGGTGGCCCTTGCGCGGGTTGGAGGTGAACTCGGGGTGGAACTGACAGCCCACGAACCATGGATGCACGTCGGCGGGCAGCTCGACCATCTCGCACAGGTCGGTGACCGGCGCGCGGCCCGACACCACCAGGCCCTTGTCCTCGAGCTTGGCGAGCAGGGTGTTGTTGACCTCGTAGCGGTGGCGGTGGCGCTCCATGACCTCGGGGGCGCCGTAGATCGCGCGCGCCAGCGTGCCTTCCTTCAACTGGCAGACCTGGCCACCGAGGCGCATCGTGCCGCCGAGGTCGGACTCCTCGGTACGCTTCTCGATCTTGCCCGTGCGGTCCTTCCACTCGGTGATGAGGCCGATGACGGGGTACTTGGTGTCGCGCTCGAACTCGGTAGAGTGCGCGCCGTCCATGCCGGCGACGTCGCGGGCGAATTCGACCACCGCGAGCTGCATGCCGAGGCAGATGCCCAGGTAGGGCACCTTGTTCTCGCGGGCAAAGCGGATGGCGGCGATCTTGCCTTCGGTGCCGCGCTTGCCGAAGCCGCCCGGCACCAGGATGGCGTCCATCGCGGCCAGCACGCCGCAGCCGTCGCGCTCGATGTCCTCGGAGTCGATGTAGTGGATCTTGACCTTCGACTCGGTGTGCATGCCGGCGTGGTTGAGCGACTCGATCAGCGACTTGTACGACTCGGTGAGGTCGACGTACTTGCCGACGAAGCCGATGTCGACCGTCTGCTTCGGGTTCTCGAGCGCGTGGATGAGCTTGTCCCACACCGACAGGTCGGCCGCGCGGGCGAGGATGTCGAGCTTGTGGCAGACGATCTGGTCGAGCATCTGGTCGTGCAACTGGCCGGGGATCTTGTAGATCGAGTCGGCGTCCAGGCATTCGATGACCGCCTCGGGCATCACGTTGCAGAACAGCGCGATCTTGCGCCGCTCGTCCTCCGGCACCGAACGATCGGCGCGGCAGAGCAGGATGTCGGGCTGGATGCCGATCTCGCGCAGCTCCTTCACCGAGTGCTGGGTCGGCTTGGTCTTGAGCTCGCCGGCGGTCGGGATGTAGGGCAGCAGCGTGAGGTGGATGAAGCAGGTGCCGTGGCGGCCCTCCTCGAAACCCATCTGGCGGATGGCCTCCAGGAAGGGCAGCGACTCGATGTCGCCCACCGTGCCGCCGACCTCGACGATCGCCACGTCGGCGCCCTCGGCGCCGCGCTTGACGTAAGTCTTGATCTCGTCGGTGATGTGCGGGATGACCTGCACGGTCTTGCCGAGGTACTCGCCGCGGCGCTCCTTCTTCAGCACCGACTCGTAGATCTGGCCGGTGGTGAAGTTGTTGCGCTTGCTCATCTTGGCGCTGGTGAAGCGCTCGTAATGGCCGAGGTCGAGGTCGGTCTCGGCGCCGTCTTCGGTGACGAAGACCTCGCCGTGCTGGAACGGGCTCATGGTGCCCGGATCGACGTTGATGTAGGGGTCCAGCTTGAGGTGCGTGACCTTGATGCCGCGGGACTCGAGGATCGCCCCGAGGGACGCTGCGGCGATGCCCTTGCCCAGGGAGGACACGACACCACCGGTGACGAAGACGTATTTGGTCATGGGAGCTGTACTGCGGGAAAGCGCGATGATAACCGATGCGCCCGAACCGCGTCAGCAGTCCGGGCGCATCGGGACGTCTCCCGCGCGCTCGCTCAGGCCATGCCGCGCAACTCGCGCAGCAGCACCGACAGCATCGCCATGTCGATCGTCGGCGTGCTGCGGATCTCGGCGAGGAGCTGCTGGTAGCGCTCGAGCGGGACCGCGGCGCGCGCACGGCCGGCGCTCAGCACGCCCTCCGTGTCCGCGCCCTCGGGCGCGTTGCGCAGCGCCGCGCTGGTCAGCTCGCGGGCGAGCGAGGACAGGTCGCTGCGCAGCGCACCGCGCGCCAGGCTCTGCCAGCGCGTGTCCGCCGGCAGGCCGGACACCTGGCGACCGAGCCAGTGCAGGTCGAGCTCGCCGCCGAGGGCGAAATACACCCGCGCCACCGTAGCCTCGTCGCGCCCCTGCTCCACCGCCACCTCGACCAGGTCGAGCGCGGAATACAGCTCCTCGAGCGCCGCCACCCGCTTCGCCAGCCCCTCGGGCACGCCCTGCTCCACCCGGCGCGCCACTGCGGCTTCGAGCTCGGCGCGATAGGCAGGCGCGACGTAGTCGGCGAGCCCCTCTGCAAGCGCGGCCACGCCCGGCGAGAAATGCGCGAGCGTCGCCTGGAGGTCGGCCAGCCAGGGACGGTGACGCAGGAACCACAGCGTGCCGCGCTGCACCAGCCGGCCCGACTCCTGGATGAGCTCGGTCTGCACCGCGTCGGCGATGCGGTTGTCGAGCGCCTCGATCTCGCGCCACAGCCCGACCAGGCCGAAGACCTCCCGAGTCGCCATGTAGGCGCGCACGACGTCCGCCGCCGAAGCGCCGAGCTCGCCCTTGAGGCGGCTGACGAAGGTGGGCCCGACGCGATTGATCATGCTGTTGACCACGTGCGTCGAGACGATCTCGCGGCGCAGCGGGTGGGCCTGGATCTGCGCCGGGAAGCGCTCGCGCAGGGGTGCCGGGAAGTAGCGCTCGAGCGCGGTACGGATGTAGGGGTCTTCCGGCACGTCGGAGGCGAGCACCTCGTCGTAGAGCTCGATCTTGCTGTAGGCGAGCAGCACCGCCAGCTCGGGGTTGGTGAGTCCGCCACCCGCCGCCTTGCGCTGGGCGATCTCGTCGTCCTCGGGCAGGTATTCGAGCTTGCGGTTGAGCCGCCCCGCCTGCACCAGGCGGCGGATGAAGTCGGCCTGCTCGTCGAGCAGCACCGCGCCGCGCGCGCGCGTGACCGACAGCACCTGGGTCTGGGCGTAGTTGTCGCGCAGCACCAGGGTGCCGACCTCGTCGGTCATGTCGGCGAGCAGTTCGTTGCGCTGCTTGAGGGTGAGCTCGCCCTCGGCGATCACGCCGCCGAGCAGGATCTTGATGTTGACCTCGTGGTCGGAGCAGTCCACCCCGCCGGAGTTGTCGATCGCGTCGGTGTTGATGCGCCCGCCCTTGAGCGCGAACTCGATGCGGCCGAGCTGGGTGGCGCCGAGGTTGCCGCCCTCGCCGAAAACCTTGCAGCGCAGCTCGCCGCCATTGACGCGCACCGCATCGTTGGCGCGGTCGCCCACCGCAGCGTCGGTCTGGCTGGCGGCCTTGATGTAGGTGCCGATGCCGCCGTTATAGACGAGCTCGACCGGCGCGGTGAGGATCGCGCGGATGAGCTCGGTCGGCGTCAGGGTCTCGGCCCCGATGTCGAGCGCCGCGCGCGCCTCGGGCGACAGCGTGATCGACTTGGCGCTGCGCGCCCACACCCCGCCGCCCTGCGAGATCAGCGAGCGGTCGTAGTCGTCCCAGCTCGAGCGCGGCAGCGCAAACATGCGCGCGCGCTCGTCCCAGGATCGTGCCGTGTCGGGATCGGGGTCGATGAAGATGTGGCGGTGGTCGAAGGCCGCCACCAGGCGGATCTCCTTCGACAGCAGCATGCCGTTGCCGAACACGTCGCCCGACATGTCGCCGATGCCGGCGACGGTGAAGGGCTCGCGCTGGATGTCCTTGCCCATCTCGCGGAAGTGGCGCTTGACCGCCTCCCAGGCACCACGCGCGGTGATGCCCATCTTTTTGTGGTCGTAACCCACCGAGCCGCCCGAGGCGAAGGCGTCGCCCAGCCAGAAGCCGTACTCGGCCGAGACCTGGTTGGCGTAATCGGAGAAACTTGCCGTGCCCTTGTCGGCGGCGACCACCAGATAGGGGTCGTCCTCGTCGTGGCGTACAACGCCCGGCGGCGGCACCACCGCGCCCTGAACCAGGTTGTCGGTGAGATCGAGCAGGCCGCGCAGGAAATTGCGGTAGCAGGCCACGCCCTCGGCGAGCAGCGCCTCGCGCCCGCCCTCGGCGGGCGGGCACTTGACCACGAAGCCGCCCTTGGAACCCACCGGCACGATCACCGCATTCTTGACGATCTGCGCCTTCACCAGGCCGAGGATCTCGGTACGGAAATCCTCCATGCGGTCCGACCAGCGCAGGCCACCGCGCGCGACCTTGCCGCCGCGCAGGTGCACACCCTCGAAGCGCGGCGAGCACACGAAGATCTCGAACATCGGCAGCGGCTGCGGAAGGTTGGGGATCTTCGCCGGCAGGAACTTGAACGAGAGGTAGGCCTTGGGCCCGCCGTCGGCGCCGCACTGGAACCAGTTGGTGCGCAGCGTCGCCTGGATGAGGGCGAGGAACTGGCGCAGGATGCGGTCCTCGTCGAGGTTGACGACCTGGTCGAGTGCGGCCTCGATCTCCGCCGCCTGCACCGCGCACGCGGCCTCGCGATCGCCCGCGAATGCCGGGTCGAAGCGGGTACGGAAGAGTTGCAGCAGCGCACGGGCGAGTCGCGGATAGGCCGCCAGCGTCTGCTCCATGTAGGCGAGGCTGAAGGTGAACGCCGCCTGGCGCATATAGCGGGCGTAGGCGCGCAGCACCGCCACCTCGCGCCACGACAGTCCGGCGAGCAGCACCAGGCGGTTGAAGTCGTCGTTCTCGGCGGCACCGCGCCACGCGGCGAGGAAGGCCTCCTGAAAGAGCGGGCGGATCTCGTGGATGTTGAGGTTCTCTGCGCCGGCGAACTGCAGGCCGAAATCGTGCAGCCACACCGCGCTGCCGTCCTGGCGCTCGATTTCGGAGGGGCGCTCGTCCATCACCTTCACGCCCATCTTCTCGAGCATCGGCAGGCTCTGCGACAAGGGCACCGGACCGCCAAGATGGTAGAGGCGCAGGTTGAGCCGGCCCTCGCGCACCTCGAGCGGCACGTAGAGGTTGAGTCCGAGCGCCTCGCCGTCGGCGAGCGCCTCCATCTGCTCGATGTCGAACACCGCCATGCGCGCGGAGTAGTCCTCGCGGTAACCCGCCGGGAAGCCCTCGCCGTAGCGCCGCATCAGCGCGAGACCACGCTCCTCGCCGCACTGCTCGACGAGCGCCTGCTGCAACTCGTCCTCCCAGCGCCGCGCCGCACGGATCAGACGCTGCTCGATCTCGCGTACGTCGAAGGCGGGGATCCTGCCCTCGGGCGTGCGCACCGTGATCAGGATGCGCGCGAGCGCCGAATCCGAGAACTGCACGTCGAACTCTGCGGCACTGCCCTTGAAGGCGTCGATCAACACCGCCTGCATGCGCTCGCGCTGGTCGGTGTTGTAGTGCTCGCGCGGCACGTAGATCAGGCAGGAGACGAAGCGCTCGAAGGGGTCCACGCGCACGAAGAGGCGCGTGCGCAGGCGCTCGCCGAGGCGCAGGATGCCCATGGCGTGGGCATGGAGCTCGTCGGTGTCGATCTGGAACAGCTCGTCGCGCGGATAGCGCTCGAGCAGGGTCTGCAGCGCCTTGGCGGCGTGGCCTCCGGGCAGCAGGCCGGCGCGCTCGAAGACCGCCTCGACCTTGCGCCGCAGCAGCGGGATCTGACGCGGGCTGGCGCTGTAGGCGGTGGACGCGAGCAGGCCGATCACACGGCGCTCGCCGTTGACCCGGCCGTCGGCCCCGAAGGTCTTGATGCCGACGAAATCGAGGTAGCCAGGCCGGTGCACCGTGGAGCGCGAGTTCGACTTCGTGACCGTGAGCAGGTGCGGCAGGTGGGCCTGCGCGCGCAGCTGTGGCGGCAGCGCGGCGAAGGAGCGCGACTGTCCCTCCTCGCCGTCGCCACGCAGCAGGCCCAGCCCGGAGCCGGGGACGATGCGCAGCTCGTTGCCCTCGCTGGTCTCGACCAGCGCATAGTCGCGGCAGCCCAGCAGCACGAAGTTGTCGGCGGCGAGCCAGTCGAGGAAGGCATGCACCTCCTGCGCCTCGCCTGCATCGATGCTGTCCGGCAGTTCGGCAAGCCCGGCGGTGATGCCGGCCAGGCGTTCGCGCATCGCCGACCAGTCGCCGACCGCCGCACGCACGTCGTCGAGCACGTGCTCGATGCCTTGCTGCAACGCAGCAAGGTCGCCCGGGTCGGTGCGACGGTCGACCTCCAGGTGCATGATCGACTCGAAGCCGACGCCCTCACCCTGCTCGCCGCGCTCGGCCACGCGCACAAAGCCGCCCTCTGCGTCGCGAGCGACGTTCATCACCGGATGGATGATCAGGTGCAGTGTGAGGCCTTGGCGGGCGACCTCCATCGTGATCGAGTCGACCAGGAAGGGCATGTCCTCGCCGACGATCTCCACCACGGTGTGCGGGCACTCCCAGCCGTGCTCGTCGAGCCGCGGGTTGAACGCACGCACCTTGCTGCCGGCCTTGCGGCGGGCGGCGAAATGCCACTGGCTGAGCGCGGCACCGTAGAGATCGGCGACCGGCAGGTCCTCGAGATCCTCGGGTGCAACCTGGGCAAAAAAGCGGTCCGCGAATGCGCACACCCCTACCGCCCGCTCCGCGGGCAGGCGGGCGCGGATCTGCTCGATCACCGCCTCGACCTGCGTGGCCAGCCGGCCAGCTTCCCGTTTCTCCATCTCCAACCTCCCGCTTGCGTTTTTGGACACGGCGGGACGTTCTGCGGGCCCGTACGGACAGCTGCGAGGTAGCCCGGATCGCGTCGCCGTGGAACGAAGCGTTCAGGCTAGATCAGCCCGTCCGGCATGGATACGCACGTTTTCCCTAGGGCGGGCACGCAGGCGCCCCGGGGCCGGACGGACTGGAAGCGGGGCCGGTCGAGCCGCCCCCTTCAGCGGATGAAGTCGCGATTGACCTCGCGGAAGAGTTCGGTGCCACCGCGCTGCAGCCACTCGAAGGCGACCATCTCGCGCGACACGATCTCGATGCCGTGGCCGCGCATGCGCGTGAAGGCGAGGTCGCGGTTGGCCGGATCGCGCGAGCCCGAGGCCTCGGCGACGATGAACACCTGCTTGCCGGCGCGGCGCAGGTCGAGCGCGGTCTGCTGCACGCAGACGTGGGCCTCGGTGCCGCACACGATCACCTGCTCGCAGCCCGCCACCGCGGTGTCCTCGAGGCAACCGTCGGCCTGGGCGGAAAAATACTGCTTGCCCACGTATTGCGCGCCGGTGGTCGCCGCACGCACGGCGTCGACGGTGCCGCCGATCTTCTCGGGGAAGTGCTCGGTGACCACCACCGGCACGCCGATGCGCTCGGCGACGCGGGCGAGCCACACGCAGGCCTCGACCACCGCGGCGTTGTCGTGAATGAAAGGGGCGAGCTTCGCCTGCACATCGATCACCAGCAGCACCGACTTCTTCGGGTTCATCAGCATGTCTTCGATCCTCCTCAGCCCTGCAGCTCGGCGCGGTCGCGGAAGTGCGCCAGCGCCTCGGGGTTGGCCAGCGCCTCCTGGTTCTTCACCGCGCGCCCATGCACCACGTTGCGCACCGCCAGTTCGACGATCTTGCCGCTCTTGGTGCGCGGGATGTCCGCCACCTGCAGCACCTTCGCCGGCACGTGGCGCGGCGTGGTGTTGTCGCGGATGGCCTGACGGATGCGTTTCGTGAGGTCGTCGTCCAGCACGAGCCCCTCGCGCAGCTTCACGAACAGCACCACGCGCACGTCGTTGGGGTTCTGCGGCGGCCAGTCCTGCCCGATCACCAGCGACTCGACCACCTCGTGCAGCTTCTCGACCTGGCGGTAGATCTCGGCGGTGCCGATGCGCACCCCGCCCGGGTTGAGCGTGGCGTCCGACCTGCCGTAGATGACGAGCCCGCCATGCGCGGTGATCTCGCAGAAGTCGCCGTGGCACCACACGTTGTCGAAGCGATCGAAGTAGGCGGCGTGGTACTTGCTGCCGTCGGTGTCGTTCCAGAAGCCGATCGGCATCACCGGGAAGGGCTTGCTGCACACCAGCTCGCCCTTCTCGCCGCGCACCGGTTTGCCGTCGTCGTCCCACACGTCCACCGCCATCCCGAGGCCGCGGCACTGGATCTCGCCGCGCCACACCGGCAGCACCGGGGAGCCGAGCACGAAGCAGGAGATGATGTCGGTGCCGCCCGAGATCGACGAGAGCTGCAGGTCGGCCTTGATGTCGCGATAGACGTAGTCGAAGCCCTCGGGCACCAGCGGGCTGCCGGTGCTCATCATGGCGCGCACCGTGTCGAGCTTGTGGGTCTCGCGCGGCTTGAGCCCGAACTTGGCGGCGGCGTCGAGGAACTTGGCCGAGGTGCCGAAGTGGGTCATGCCTTCGGCGTCGGCGTAGTCGAACAGGATCTGGTTGTCGCCGGCGAAGGGCGAGCCATCGTAGAGCAGCAGCGTGGCCTCGGCGGCGAGCGCGGAGACCAGCCAGTTCCACATCATCCAGCCGCAGGTGGTGAAATAGAACACGCGGTCGCCCGGCTTCACGTCGCCGTGCAGCTTGTGCTCTTTCAGGTGCTGCAGCAGCGCGCCGCCGGCGCAATGCACGATGCACTTCGGGACGCCGGTGGTGCCCGAGGAGTACATGATGTAGAGCGGATGGTCGAAGGGGAGCTGCGCGAACTCGATGTCGTCGACGAAGTGGAAGGGGGCGAGGAAGTCAGCGTACAGGCGCGCGTGCGGCACGTGCGAGAGGTCGTGCTCACGATGCACGTAGGGCACGACGACCACGCGCTTGACCGACGGCAGCTGCCCGACGATCTCGCCGAGCTTGCCGAGCACGTCCACCGTCTTGCCGCCGTAGTAGTAGCCGTCGCAGGCCACCAGCACCTTGGGTTCGGTCTGGCCGAAGCGGTCGAGCACACCCTGCACGCCGAAGTCGGGCGAGGCCGAGGTGAAGATGGCGCCGAGGCTGGCCGCCGCCAGCATGGCGACGACGGTCTCGGGCAGGTTGGGCATGTAGGCGGCGACGCGGTCGCCGGCGACCACGCCCTGCTCCTTCAGCGCCGCGGCGAAGTGCGCCACCGCGCGGTAGAGCTCGCCGTGGCTCAGGCGGTTCTTCACCCGTTCCTCGCCCCAGAACACGATCGCGTCGTGCGCGTCGCGCGAGCGCAGCAGGTTCTGCGCGAAGTTCAGGCGCGCGTCGGGGAACCAGCGCGCGCCGGGCATCTTGTGGCCATCGACCAGCACGCGCTCGCCGCGCGTGCCGATCACGCCGCTGCCGACGCCGTCGCCCTCCCACACGCTCGTCCAGAATCGCTCGGGCTGCGCCACCGACCAGGCGTGCAGCGCCTCGTAGTCGGGCAGCGGCACACCCCAGCGCCGCTCGGCCGCGCGCCGGAAGGCGGTGACGTTGGCGGCGGCGATGCGCTCGGGGGACGGGGTCCACAGGGGTTTCTGCTCAGTCGGATACATCGGGTCTCCTCTCCATCCTCTTGTGTCGATGATTGGGGGTGGCAAAGCTTCGTGGCCGGGCTCTCGCCGGCCGGCGCAAGTTCAGGCGGCGGGCTGGTCGAACAGCGCACGCACGTCGGCGGGGATTGGTGCCGACTTGCCCGTGCGCATGTCCATCCACACCGTCTTCGCCGCACCTTCCGCATACAGGCGCTCGTCGCCTTCGATGAAGAGCTCGTACCAGGTCATCACGCTGCTGCGACCCGGCTCGCCTGCATACATCTTGATCACGACGGTCGCAGGATAATTCACCGGTGCGAGGAAGGTGCAGCTGGCATTGATGATCACCGGCCCAACCGCCTCGTCGGGGCTCACCCGTGAGCCCATCTGCTCGAGCCACTCGACCCGAGTCTGCTCGAAGTAGCGAAAGTAGACCGTGTTGTTTACATGCCCGTAGGCGTCCATGTCTCCCCAGCGCACGGGCATGCGGGTGGTGTAGATCAGCTGTGCGTTCGGACTCATCCGACGATCTCCTCTTGTATATGGGGCGGGCTAATGTAACATACGCACCCGTATGTTTGTTCGCCCCTCCGGCCGCGCCTTGCGCACGCGCGAGCCCACCAGAGGCGGTGATTTGCACGAAGGGTTAAACTGCACGAATGCGCGTCTCGCGGCGCGAGCAAAGCCAAGAAGATAAGAGGAGAACGGTATGGAACGCGAATCGATGGAATTCGACGTGCTGGTCGTCGGCGGCGGCCCTGCTGGCC
>ENA-UOUJ01000278-UOUJ01000278.1-activated-sludge-metagenome-genome-assembly--contig:-NODE-278-length-39998-cov-12.139449_pt1 | contig 39998 bp, 59 predicted proteins | sample MGYA00249839_ERZ747224 | MGnify/ENA primary metagenome ERZ747224 (study PRJEB28782, sample SAMN03220277) | activated sludge metagenome | biome: wastewater; feature: sewage sludge; material... | reverse complement strand
TTCAAAATGATATTATTAAAAATAAAATTAGACAAACTAATTTAGATAAATATGGTGTAGAATATCCTATTCAAAATGATATTATTAAAAATAAAATTAGACAAACTAATTTAGATAAATATGGCGCTGAAAATGTATTTCAATCTAATATAATAAAAGAAAAAATTAAACAAACTAATTTAGATAAATATGGCGCTGAACATCATATGAAAAATGCTGAAATTTATAATAAATTAAAACAAACTAATTTAGATAAATATGGTGTAGAATATGCAATTAAAAATAAACTAATATTAAATAAAAGAAATAATAATAATTTAGATAAATATGGTATTGAAAATCCAATGCAATTACAATTAATTCAAGATAAAGTTAAACAAACTAATTTAGATAAATATGGCGTAGAAAATATTTTTCAATTATCTAAAATAAAAGATAAAATAAAAAATTATTATTTAGATAAATATGGTATTGAAAATCCAATGCAATTACAATTAATTCAAGATAAAGTTAAACAAACTAATTTAGATAAATATGGTGTAGAATTTCCTATTCAAAATATTGAAATTTATAATAAATTAAAACAAACTAATTTAGATAAATATGGTGTAGAATATCCTATTCAAAATGATATTATTAAAAATAAAGTTATGCAAACTAATATTAAAAATAAACGTTGGATAGAAATAGATGATATTACATCATTTAAAAATTATTCAATAGTCGCTAGAAGATATACACAAAAATTAAAAAAACAATTAATAAATAATTGGAATGGTTTAGATTATTATGATAATGAATATATTAAAGATAATTTTAATTTAAAAAGTAATAATAGAAATTATCCTGTTATAGACCATAAAATATCAATATTTGAAGGTTTTTTATTAAATTTGTCAATTGAATATATTGGTGGATTAGAAAATATATGTATAACAAAACGTAGTATTAATTCTTTTAAATCTAATAAATTTTACAATCAATTTATATCTAATTTAATATTTTAAATAACTACTGTATTGATATTACACATTTTTAGCACAATTACTATCTTCAATACGCTGAAAATAATGTCCAAAATTAAATATATTTATTAAATTCATAATTATATTTTCTTTATTATTTTTATATATCTTATTTTGACGTATTCAATAAAAAAAAGACTATAATATTTAGTATTTTTATATTTCTATTTTAATTTTGTTTATTATAATTTTTATAATATTTTAATTATTTTTTAATTATATCATATGTGTCCCAATTTTTTTTTATTTATTTTAAACAAAAACAATATATAAAATAAAATTATAATTATCTCATGATAACAAAAATATCAGATTTTAAAATTAATGAATCATTATCTGGTGATCGTGCAAGAGAAGCCAAATTACAGATTTTAATCGATACTGCAAGACAGATGATTGAAAACTATAAAAAGGCAGAAGAATTTGAGCAATTAAAAAACGAAAAGAATATTGAAGTAAAAGAAGTTTTAGAACGTTTAAACAAAACTTCTGTTATTGCAGAAGGTGTTTTAATTGAAGTGATTAAACCATTTCAACAAAAACGTTTTAGTTCAAAAGCATATTTCGATTTTGTTGAAACATCAGTAGGTACAATATCAGAAGATTTCAGATTATTATCAAATGAAATTAAAGCAACATCAATTAAAATGTCTGCTGAAAAAGAATACATTCGTACAAATAAAAATACCAGAAATAAAGAAACTGGTACAATGTCAGAAGGTATTGGTGATTTCTACAACAACATCAAAAACTGGGTACAAGCATTTGTGTCTAAATTATCAGTATTGTTAAATAAGACAGAACGTGATTTAGGAATTATTATGGCTAAAGCTGAAAAATTTAGTTCAATGGTTGAAAGTGCTAAAGATGATGTTATTTTCTTAAAAACACAATTACAGAAAGCATATGAAGCTGGTGGAGAAAATATGGAATACAATGAAATGTATGGATATAATCAAACAGTTAGTTTTGAAGATTGGTTTAAAAAAGAATATAATCCAACATTTAATGTTAATGAAGATTTATCACCAGAAGAAGAAAGAAGATTGAGAAGAAACCGTTCTAGTCGTGATTCACACGCTCGTAGAAGAGAACAAAATAAAAATGTTGAAAATGTATTAGTGAAAGCTAAAGAAGCTATTGAATTGGCTCAAAAACAATCTTATTTTGAAGAATTAGCAAAAGTTCAAGAAGAACAAGTTATCGCATTATTAAAAGAATTCAATTCAAAATCGATTGCAATTGATGATGTTATTTTAAATCTTATTCGTACAGAAAGTAAACCAGTTTTAGATACTGCGGAATATGAAAAAAATATGACAAATGCAGAACAAGTTGGAGATGCTGTTGCTTTGATGTCAAAAGCATTAATTGAAATTCATAAAAATACAGTAAACATTTCTGGATCTGTTCGTCAATACAAAGACGATTCAAATTCACCTGAAGGAACTTTCAATGCTCGTTTTGACTGGGAAAACAAAACTGTAAAAATACCAGAAAATGCACAAAATGATAAACATAATTACATGATGTTAAGTAGATTAAAATCAGATTGTGAATATTTCTTAGGGTTTGGAAATGGTAGTGAAAGACAATTACATCAAGGAAATGTTGAAGACCAAATTAAAATGATGAAAGAATTGTGGAATAATTTACCAGTAAAACCTGAATGGTTAACAATGGACGAAATCAATGATTATGAAGCTAAAATGTTACAAATGAAAAACGGAATGAATGAAGGTATTGGAGATTATGTAAAATCTGCATGGAATTCAATCAAACGTTTCTTCTTACGTTTCAAAATGGCAAGTAAACGTTTTGATACAGCATTAGAAAATATAACAATGTAAATAATAAATGAAATGAAATGAAAAAGGACTCAAAAATGAGTCCTTTTTCTTTTTTAATTTTCATAATAATCTTTCCAATTTGGATCAATTATTTTTCATATTAACATTCCAACCACACATTGTATAAACATAATCAGCTGCATCTTCATAATCAATATTATCTGGACAATGACCGTCTAAAAAATGATCTATTTCACGTTGAGCATCATCTTCATTTTCAAATCTTTTAACATATTTTGAAAAAGTAATAGGTGAACCAGTATAATCTTCAAAACGTTTAATTAATTCTATTTTATCATTTAATGATAAAGGTCCATTATATACTGCCTCATTTATTTTTTTCCATTCATTTATACTTGTAATCATTATTTTATAACATTTTTTTTATTTATATATTAAACATTTGATATATAAATGAAATACAATATTTATATACAAAAAATGTTAACAAAAGAACAATTATTTTCTTTACAATCTGGTTGGTCAAATAAATTATTAACCAAATATAAATCAGAATTTACACAATTTTTTATAAACTTAAAAAATCATTTTGTTAGTAATAAAAATACAAATAAAATTTTTAAAAATTATATTAAAAATAAAAAATTAACAATTGAAGAATCTGATGAATTAAAATTATTAATTAAAGATAATTTAAAGTTTGTTGGACTTGGCTCTTTAGCAATATTACCAATACCTGGATCAACATTTTTAATGTTGTTTTTAATCAATTCTGCAAAGAAATTAAACATTGATTTAGTTCCAACAGAATTCAAAAAAGATAAAATAACAGAAGCTATTAATCACACATTGAAACATGAAAATTGGGGTGAAAGTTCTAAAATCATTTTACGTAATGATGAATCACCTAACCAAAAATTAATCGGTGTTCTTGATTATCAAACAATGGAAAATGAGTACTACATTGAATCAATTGCAATACAACCATATTATAGAAAAATGGGATATGCAAAAATGTTATTTGATGAATTAGTAAAAGAAGCAAAACAAAACAACATCACAATAATTACACTTGATGCTTATTCAATGGATCCAACCAGAATCAGTACAGAAAAATTAGTTGAAATGTATCAAAAATGGGGATTTAATGTTATTGATTTACCGCAACAAAATAAAGTAAAAATGATATATAATGTATGATAACAACTATTCAAACATTTAAAGAATCTATTAATCATAAAGATGAAGATTTTATCGATTTAAAAACATATGATTTTACACCATTATTTAATTTAGTAAATAAAGAATGTTTTAATAACTCATTGACTATCATACCTTTTAAACTAACTAATTCAAAAAGTTATACTGCAAGTTTTAATGCAAGAGTAAATAGTTTAACAAGAGAACTTATTACAAAACATTTCAATTTTTCTACAGTATTCAAAATAACATACGGGAAGTTGAAAAATATAATGGCACATGAAATGATTCATTATTATTTAGCAGCAACAGGAGATAGAGATAGATCTCCACATGGTTATTCATTTTACCGCGAAATGAAACGTATTAATGGTTTAGGATTAGGTTATAATGTTACAGAAAAAGATGATGAACCAGGTGAATTATCTGATCATGTTTTAGCTAAAAAACAACCAGAAAAAATATTTATTACATTTCAAAAAGGAAATAAACGTGGTTACGGTTTAGTACCAGAAACTATTTATAATTTAAACAAAGAACAATTATTAAGAGATATTAAATATTTTAAATTTACTGATGTTAATGTGTATAAAACAACTTCACCACATACAAAACCACTACGAGGTTCAAACGGAAGAATTGGATTATATACAGTACCATCAAATGTTGAATATTTACTAGATAATGTTTTTAATGACACAGAAAATACAAAATTTTTATACGAACTATGATAACAAGTATTAACGAATGGAAATTAAACGAACAAGCAAATACTTTAATTAGAATAAGTTGTGCGTCATTAGCTTCTATTAAAATGGATTATAAATACAGCGAATATTATCTATTGGCATTGAATAAGAGCCAATTAAATAAAGGAATTAAGATATTGACTCCTATCGGTGGAGCATTAGAATACGAACAATCAGCATCGGATTTTTTGAATTCTCTAAATGCTCAATTCGAAAGAAAAACACCAGATCTTAGATTTTTGACTTCTAAAAACAATCTACAGACATTCTCAAATTGGTTCGATAAGAAAATCGATAGAGAAGTAGGAATAGATAGAGAATTAATAGAAGAAATGGTAGATGAAATGCACGTATTTTCTTCTTTAAATGCTAATGAATATAATGCAAAATACGTTAAAACTGTCAAAGAAAGTGCATTCATGAATGATATAATAAATTATAGATTCTTTGAAATATATCAAGTTTCTTTTGATACGATGACTGAAAAATACTCTGAAATAATTAAACACATAGAATCTGAAAATTCTTTATTGAAATTGGTAACAAAAGAAGAGATATTAAATGGTAAAACAAAAGAAGGAATTGAAATAGGAAATAACAGTAAGAGCATCTTATGATAACAAATATTAACGAATGGAAATTATTTAAGTATTCAAAAAATAAAAATATTAAATACTTAATTGAAAAAAAATCATATGGTAGCAATACAGTTTATTGTATCAAATTAAAATCAGGTATTGACATTGGTATATGTGAAACACAAGTAATTTCAGAATTAAAAGAATTCACTGTTGGTTTAAATTATCAAGAAGAACCTTATATTTATTTAAGACTTTTATTAGTTAATGAAAAATACCAACAATTAGGATTTGGTAAAATTTTAATGGATTATGTTATCAATGATTTAAAACATAAAGACTTAAATATTTATATCAGTTGTGGACCATTTTTTAAATCCAATTCAATAAGTATTGAATCATTAACCAAATTCTATTCTAATTTTGGTTTTAAACGTCTTAAACCAAATAAATTAGGTTACGATATGGTTTTATATAAAAAATAAAAAGGACTCAAATTTGAGTCCTTTTTATTTTTATATTGTTGTTGTTGTTGTTGTAACTCTATTTAATGCATCAATTATTTGTGTAATGAATTCACGCACACCAACAGCTCTCCATGTTTTCATACGCATAAATATACCAGCTGATCCATCTGCAACAACATACGATGTCGGACCATCTCCTTCATCTGTAATCGCATCAAAATTAAAATCATACAACTGTCCATTTACATCAATTTGAGACTTATATCCAATTGTCCATTTTCTACCATTTCTGGCCATTGCATCACGACCAACACTTGTTAATGCATTACCACCTTTATTCAAATATGTAATGTTAAATCCAGCATCAATAATTGCTTTTGATATTGCACCAACAAAACGATTATTTAATTTCTTACTACTCAAAGTTTGTAACTTATCTAAATACTTTTGTGGTACAATCGCATTATCATATTCATTCTTTATCTCTTCAACAGTTGCACCCAATTCCAAGGCTCTGTTTCCAAAATAATTAAACACACTCGTAAACGATTTCCAATTTTCGTTATATTTAAATTCACTACCAGATAACTTTAAACCAGCTACAAATCTTGCTATCGCTTTTTTCTTATCCTTTATTGTATTTGCAATACCTTCACCACTATTTCCAGCCAATACAAGATCTAACATACGTGCCCAATCCTTATCAGCAATAGATTCATTTAATATGGATTCAGTAATAATTTTTTTAAACTCATTTATAGTTGTTATCATATAATAAAATTCTTTTTATTTATATATCGTTTTTACATATCTAATTGCATATCTTTTTTATATCAATAAATATTAACACTTTTTATAATTTTCATAACTTATTATATTTCATCATTTTTATACTAAATTTGACGTATAATCTTCTGTTTATCAATGAGATATAAAAGATATGAGGTACAGTGCATATTTTTTATTTTGAGAAAAACAGTAAAAACGCGAGAGTAAGACACTTGCATTTTTTTATTGTCGTTGCATATTTTTTGGAAATAAAATAACTTAGAAATAATGTAAATAACATAATAAAACGTTTAATAACATAATAGAAATTTAGAATCAACTGTGAGTGAAGGAAAGAGTGGAGAATCAAATGTGAGCGGTATTGTTTTAATTATAATGTGATGTTTTATACTGCGATGTTTTATACTGCGATGTTTTATACTGCGATGTTTTATAATGTGATGTTTTATACTGTGGTATTTTTATAATTAAATTATAATTAATATAAATGTGGTTATGATTACAGCAAAAAAGTTTATTGAAAATTATATTGAAGAAAACAATGATGATTCAAATATAGACATTGAAGAAGCACTGATTGAATTTGCTAGATTACATGTAGAAGCAGCATTGAAAGCAGCGAGTGATAAAGCATTAGTATTGGATATGCAAGAGAATGATAGTTATTTGACTGAGTTACCGAGTATTGTTAAATATTTTGAAAGGTTATAATTGTTTTGAAATAAATATAAAAATTATATAATTGTTAAATGATTGAAGAACAGATGGAAAATTGGAGAACTGTTGCAACAGATTGTGGATTAACAGATGAAAAACAAATAAAATTATTTTGTTTAAGTGCACATAATTTTAGTAATTATATGATTGAACAAAGTAATTTTGTTAATCATGAATATTCATATTTACCTGTAATTTTAAGAATATTAATGTTATCTAATATACATGAATACAATTATAATTTTGCAAGATTGAATGAAATTAATAATTGTATTCCGCGTATTATAAAAACAATTAATATTAATGATTTTTTAGGTAATAATGAAAAAAGAACTGAAATTGTTGATGAAATTTCTAATATAATAAATAATTATGTAGCTGAAAATGTAACTGAAGGTAAAACTATTACATTAGTAAATTCATTTTTAGATTTTATGTCTATTAATGAAACAGAGATAAATGTTGTATTTTATTGTAATATAGATTAAATTAAATTAAATGAGAATAGAAATTAAAGAACCGTTAGCACCAGTAACTAATCCAACTAATGTATTTAAATTGGTTGTTAGTAATATGCATGGTGTTACTGATTTATACACGATAACAGATAATTATTTTGATAAATCACAAGAAGCAAGATTGATTGATTGAAGTTATTAAGTTTTTGGATTGGTGTCAAACTAGTTGACCAAGTCGTGTTGATATTAGTGACGGGATTGTGTATATTTATATTTATAATAATGCCGGATGTGATTAAATATCTTAAAGAATATATTATGAGAATATTTAGGATTAATGGTGATTGATTATTTATTATAGTGGTGTATATTTAAAATATTTTATGATGAATTCTGTTTCAGGCATATTAGTATTTAAGTAATTATTTTGGACAGAATTATTTAATATGATATTCATTGTTTTATTTTTAAATTGGTTTAAGATTGATTTATCTGAGATGTGTTTAACTTTGTGATTATTATAGTAAATAGATATTTCATTTGGAGACCAGAATAATTTATATTTGTTGAATTTTTTATTAGGGCTTTTGAAACCTAGCCAATGGTTTTTAGCACCTAATTGCCACCATGAACCGTTTTTATGTGCGTTTTTTACATGGTCTTTTAAATGTATATTTGTATTAACTTTCCAGAATTTACCAATAAGTGCATTTAATGTCCAGCTGAAATAGCTACCTTTTTTATTAGAGTAACCTTCTAACATATCAATTTCTGGTGGGTAAGATTCGAATGCCCAACACCAAAAAGCTGGCCACGTATAAGGTCCATTAGGTAGTTTAGCTTCTATTTCAAATGTACCATATTTAAAATGATTGGTACAAGATAATAATCCAAAACCAATTTTGGATTCAATTTCTTTACCATCAATATAATGTATTTTTTTATTTGGACGTGCATATAATCTTAATGTTCCATCATCATCTATTTTAATAGCGTCAGGATCGTTCCATCTAACAGTGTCATTGATATTAACACAACCCCATCTTTCATGTGTAATCCATTCATATCCCATCCATTGTATAATCATACAATATATATAATAATAAATTAATAAAAAAAAAATCTGTTAATAACAGATTTTTTTTTATTTATATTATTTCGCAAGAACCGCCGGCACAGGCTATTTCACCTGATAGATTAGTTATATCTTCTGCTTCATATATATCATTAAGATTTATTGATGATAATTTAGTACATAATTCGTTATATGTTTCTTTTGATATATCTTCGAAAGGTGCTTGTTTATAAGTGTGGTTTGAATAAGGTAAAACGCTTAATCCGTTATATGATGTTCTATTATTCCACATCCATTCACCTACAGTTTCCCATTCGTTATCTTTAACGGAAATAGTGGCTGATACGTTATGTGTATTTTGTCCACTTATATGACCGGGTTTGATCCAATTATCATATATATGTTTAATTCTATTTAATAAATCGATTGGCGATTCTGTTCTTAATATAGCATTTTCAGGTGCGGCTTGTGGTATAGAAAGAATAGCAGTATCATGTGGTCTGAAATAATCATCTTCCATTAATTGTGGAACGTGATTATATAAATAATTATAAATTGGTTCTGATTTATTAATTCTTAATCTACGAATATAATAATCATTATGCCATGCATGAATGCCAGATGAAGTACCAAGTGTTAATGATGTAGTTCCTGCTGGTTTTACTGCTGTTGTTCTTGCTGCAGGATTTATATTTATTAGATTTGCTACACGTTTATTTTCTTCTTTTACGATAGATGCTGCTAATTTCATATCCATGTTAAGTACTTTTCCTGATGCTATACCAGTCATAGAAATACCGATAAGTGCATCTTTTTCTGTTGTTTTTTTCCATATATCTCTTAGATAATGAAAATTTGTATATGATGCTTGTAGAGTACCAATAAAGGTAGCTGCTTTTACTCTGTTATTTAAATCATTTTGGTCAATAATATCAGAAACATTAACTTCACATAAATTACAAAATTGATATGGTCTAAGAGATATTTCACAACATGGATTTGTTCCCCAGTCTTTATCATTTGTAAAATATAATCCTGGTTCACCTGTGCCTGATAATTCAATACGTTTCCATATATCGTTAAAATATTCTTTTGTTACTCTATGACGTAATAAAACTACACTATTATTTGCACGTCCTCTTTGTGGATTTAATTCATACCAGTTACCAGTTTTACATGATAACATATCAATATCATTTGCACTAAATAATGAAATTAATGCAGCACGTCTAATGCCACCGGCTAATACGGCATCAGCTATATGACAAACAATATCATGTACTTCAATAGATGTTAATTTATCTCCATTTTCTTTAGAATCTAATATACCTTGTAATTTAATTATACATTCTTTTAACGGTTGTGGACCTGGTGCTTTTCCTCCAGATGTTATTAATAAAGCTCCTTTTTGTCTAATGTCAGAATAATCAAATTCAATACTTGAACCACCATAAAAATAAGATTTCATTAAAATTTTAATAGCATCCGACCAACCTTCAATTGAATCACCAATTAAATATCTTCGTTTTCTATTATTGTTTGGTTTTTTAATTTCAGGTAATTTATCTATATGATGATATTGTACAGAAAATCCTACACCGGTACCACCCAATAATAAAAACATAATTTCCGAAAATGACCTCCAATCATCAATCGGTAAATATGAACAGTTAAATATTCTATTCGGTGATGTCTCTATTGGTTTTCCAGCAAATTGCATTGAACGCATAGACGGTAATATTTTTTTATTATATACGTATTGATATGCATTCTCAATTTCGTCTTTTAATTCAGGAAATTTCTTAATATGCATGTTTTTGTTTCTGTCTACTATTTCAGTCCATGTTTCACGTCTGTCATTTAAATACCGCGCATATTTCATATAAACTGTAATATCACTTAAAATGTTGTTTGATAAATTCATTAAATTTTATTATTTTTTTTTATTATTTTTTTTAATTAAGACAAAAATGTCTTAATTGTATTTTATATATACAATAAAAAAAAAATTGTTTTAGTCGATATTATTTTTAATATATAAATATATTTTTTTCTAAGAAAAGGTTATTTTTTGTTCCATTTAATATTTTTTAAAAGTTCTTGTCCTTCATTAGAAATTGCCTAACATTTAAAATTTGGTGTATTTTCAATTGAAGAACCATTTGTAAATCCTAAAAGGGTTATACAAATAGAAAATTTCTTTTAACAGAAGTTCCAATGGATCCACCAAAACAAAAGAAGAATGTAAAATATTAATATTAGATTTAGATGAAACATTATTTTATTCTGAACACAAATCCAGAACGAATGATGTTTCATTTGATTTTATTAATGAATCATTTCCTATATTTGATTATTCATTAATCCAGATAAATCTATTTTATAGTTTTCATAACGTTTAAGAATTTCTTCTTTACGGTCATTTTCAATAAATATTCTATTTACAATTTCTTGTAATGGCATTGGTGGTATTGCTACTAGTTTAACATTTTTATACTTCATAATTTTTCATAATGTATAAATATAAAAATATAAATATTTGCAGAACCACCACATGGTGCAGTTGTTATATTCAAAATATTTATTTTATGATCTAAATTTTCTATCCAACCATTAATTTTTTTATCAACATCAGATTGATGATCGCCATAATACATTTCTAGAACTTTAACACGTTGATTATTTATTATTTTTTTCATTGTCTTGGTTTTCTAGTTCCATCTTGAAATGCACCTTGAGTTGCATTTTTCATTTTAATTAAATCTTCTAACGTCATATTAAACTTCCCTACAAAGCCATCGATGGCTCCTAATAAGTCCGAAAGTTCAACTAATAGCATAACACTATTTTCTTGTTCAAACGCGTCCTGTGCTTCTAAAAACTCTTCTTTAATTTTTGAGAATTCACTATATGTACCTCTTGGTATTTCTGTTTTATGATAACCCATTTCTATTCGTTATTAATATCTTGTAATATATTTTTATTTTTTATTCCATTTAATATTTTTCAAAATCTCTTGACCTTCATTAGAAATCGCCCAACATTTAAAATTTGGTTCAGCTTCAATTTCTTTCATAGTATTAATACTTTTTTCAATTGTTGCTTCGTCATTTCTGAATTCTAAACTTACACTATGACCAATTCGTATTGTTTCATTTTGTTCCGTTATATAATATAAGTTACCTTGTGGTAATTCGTTATAATACAATGCTTTAAAATATACTTCTCTTGTTGTCATATATTATAAGTTATAATAGCATTAGCATAATCGTTAAAGATTATTAATTTTTTTGATTCTGGATAAAATGCCCATTTAAGAACGTTACCATTACAACAATATTCAGGTTCTTCACCTAAAAATGTTTTATTACATGACATACAATTTAATTCTATTAATTTTTCGCTCATATTCTTGTTTTAATGTGTTTTAATTATAAAATAGTATTATCAATTATAAAAACTATTTTAATTCATTTAAGAGTATTTATTTTTCTTCTTATTGTGTTCTATGATCAAAAAGTATATACCAATAGCAAACATAAAAATCAATAAGTTAAAAACAAATTCAGTATTATTCATTGTGTATTTTAGTTATTTAAAATAGTATATAGTTTTCTTCTGCCTTTGCATAAATTTGATTTAGATGTACCCACTTGAATATTTAACTTCTTAGCTATTTCTACATGAGATAGTTTTTCAAAATAATATAGATTAATTGCTACCGATTGTTGGTTTGGTAATTTTTTAATTGCACCATGTATTTCATCATCTGTAAACTGATCTATAAAATTTACTTCTTCATAAACATCTAAAATATTTTCACATTGATAGTATTTTACAAAATTCATTTTTGTTCTACGTGTATAATCAATCATATAAAACGTAGCTAATTTTTTGAGCCAACTATAAAACTGTTTTGGACAATCACTTTCAAACATTTTTAATTTATCAAACGCTTTTATAAATATGTCTTGTGTAAAATCCTTAACATCATCAATATCACTAATATAACCTAACACAACATTATTTACACAATAATAAAAATCATTATATAATAATCCTAAATGATATGAATTACCTTTTTTACTTTCTGTTAAGATTGTACTAAAATCTTTTTTCATGTTCCAATTATAATAATAATAATTAAAATATAAAATTTTTAAATATGAATTAATGTTTGTATATTTGTGATATGAAAATGAAAAAAATATTTTTATTAATTGGTATGACATTTGTAACACTTATTTATACCATTATTTTATTTGCTATAATTTTATTATATTCGGTTTTTATACCATTTTTAAAACAAGAACGATTTGATAATATTGTACAAGCATTATGGAAAAGTATTCCTACAATAAATACAGATGACAAATTTTAACAATAATTATTTTATAGAAAATGGATATGTATATCGTTATGATATAACTGGTGATGTTATATGTATTGGTATTGTTGTATCTGATTCAGAAGGTGAACATATAGAATGGTATGAATAAAGAAAACAAAATGAAAGAAACTTTAGAAATTGTAAAACAAAATGCATGGTCTGCATTATTTGCTGCATTATTTGGTTGGAGCGTTGGTCTTAATATTAAACAATATAAAGACGCACAAAATGATGCCGAATATATTAAAGATATTAATCAAGTCTTAGATAAAAATATTGAAGCAACTGTTGTGTTATTAGATGCATTTGATGCGTCAGTAACTATTATTAAAAATGATTCAATAACAGTTCCAAAAAAATTTAAAACAAATTCATATAAAGCAATGGATATAATTTTAGAAGCGGATTCTATTATTGATGAATTCAATAAAAAATATCAGTAGTAATATTATATATTAATATTTTAGATAAATTTATTAAATGTTTCAATTTATAGTATATAAAAATAAACTGCTATGAAAACAAAAGTTCCCTCTGACTTATTTAATATCGTAGAAGAAAAAGTTGCACACATTGAAGATATTAGTGATAAAAAATTAAAGCAACACACTAAAATGATTGTTCAAGAATTTCATATGCCGTTTTATGCGTATGGTGTTAGTGAGTTAAATCGTTATTGTCATATACATGATTCGTACTCAGTCAAAAAATATGAGCACATTATGAAAAAATTAAAAGCATGATTAGAAAAGAAATTTATACCATTGATGAGGTATTAAATGAAGTAAAACCATATAATCCAAAAGAAGGTAAACGATTCGTACAGTTTGGAGATGATTTAATGAAAATGGAATCTCAACGTTATCGATTGTTTAAACGTGATGGAGTAAAATGTGTTAATTGCCAAATAGAAGGAAAATTCTTTAGAAAAGAAAGACATAAACATGATACACAATATCACTTTAATCTTTATGCATTGGATGTAAATGGTAAAGAAGTTTTAATGACTAAAGATCATATTATAGCCAAAGCTAATGGTGGTAAAAACATTCTTACAAATTACCAGGTTTTATGTGTTGATTGTAATAGAGAAAAAGGTAAAAATTAAAAAAAAAGGGAGTTTAAAACTCCCTTTTTTTTATGCGTTGTATTTCATAATTAGTGTTACAACAATTATAAATATTATACTATTTATAAATGTATCATTACTAAAATGTTGGTATTTTAAATCTGAACCAACTGAATTAAATATATTTAATAATACCATAGATAATTGAGAAGAGATCCCTAAAGCATCTGATAATTTTTCATTATTATCTGCAATATCATTTGATAAATTAATATTTGAATGATAAATTTTCATTGCAATATCTACTGGATTTAAAGTTGCAATAGATGTTCTATATTCTTGTTTTAAATCCGGTGTTAATAAATTTAAGTAAGATTTAAACTTAGTTGCATTATCAGAAACATATGCTGCAATATCGTATAACAATTCTACTTTCTCATCTGCTAAATCAACTGAGAACGCACTTAAAATACCTTGTATATCTTCTGTGTAAATACTAGACATAACTGCATTTTCTTTTAACATATAAACATATGATTCATATGCTTTTAATTTATTAGAATATGCATCATCGTTTTTGATATACGTATTGTAAATCAATTCCATATCTTTTTCAAAATCTCCAGTTAATAAATTATTGTAAGAGAATTTTAAAAATGCATCATCTTCTATTAAACGTTTAACAGCATCGATATTGAATTTAGGTTTTTCATTAACCGGCATATCATCACCATAAATATTATAATTAGGATTAACATCAGCAACTAATGGTAAAGTTTGTGTATGACTTTCAGCAACTACTGCATATAAATTCAATAAGTTTTCTAATTTCTTTTCTTCTAACTCTGGATGTTTTTTTGAAACATTGTCCCAGTATGATCCAACTCCCCACCATGCAATTAAATGATCTTCAGATGCAGTTGAATAAAAATTATTACTATCTTTATATACACTTACATTTTGCATTTGTGGTAATACTGTTAATCGTGAAGCAAATTCTAATGCACTACGTAAGTTATTGAATTTTTTACTAGCACGAATACCATCTGAGTAATGAACTTCATATTTACCTATAACATTATTTTCATTAATAGAAACATTACGTACAGCTTGTAAATTATCATGTTCACCATTACCGATGTTAAATACTTTACCGATTTTAAAATAATCATATATTTCTTCATCTGTTAAATGACCAGCCATATTAGTATGAACAACATCACCATTTTCATATTCAACTGTAACATTTCTTAATGATGGATATGTAATACCTTCTCTATCAGTTGTATTCATATCTTCTGCATAACCTTCTTCAACTTCCATATCGAAATCAAATCCCATATCTACTAAGTTAGACATAACACGATCACACATTTCTAATGTACCGCCACCACCTAAAATGATGTTTTCTAAATCTTTAACAGTGAATGTTCCTTTATCTTTTTTCATACGAATGATTTTAGGATATAAATCTTCAGCAATGTCTTCTTCTAATGGAGCAGTCATTACAGCTTCTTTAACAATATTTTCCCATTCTTCTGCTACTACAGATTCAGTAGTATCTGCAGATTCACCGTCATTGTGTAATTCCATTACTATAGAACGTACCTCATCACGTAAATGTTCTGCATAAGTATTAATAAAATCTTCAACGTTTTCTTCGAAATCTGGATCTTCGTTTGGATTATATGCACCTGAGAATACAAAGTAACGTAACTTTACATCATCAGGATTTACATTGTCAATTGACTCTTCATAATTTTCATTTGTCATATCTTCTACTTCGTAACCTAATTTTTTTGCGTTATCAAAAAATAACTGTGCTAATTCTGGATAACCTAAATCAGATAATACATTACCACGAACATGTGATTGTACAGCATCTTTAGTTTTAACAACTAATTTTTCAATATCGTTAATTAATTTTTCTGCTAATTCAGATTCAGGTAATTTAGAATTCTTATCAATTATTTTATTGATAACTTCCAACTCTTTGTTATATTTGTTTTTTATCTTAAAAGGATTTTTAGATAATTCTTTAGCTTTATCCATTTTACCAATAATTTTATTTTTATATATTAAAAAAGTCCGATATAAATCGGACTTTTAAAATATCAACATTTTTGGAATGTTTTTTAGTATTGTTGTTCTACTATTTTTTTAAATTTATTTTTAGTGATAGCCTCTAATTTCTTTCTACCGTGAAATAATCTGTTTTTAACTGTGTGTTCTTCAACGCCCATTATTTCTGCTATCTCGTTATAAGATTTGTTTTGTATATCACATAATTCAATGTATACTTTATACTTTGCATCTAATTTAGAAATTTCCTTTAATGTCTCATCATATTTTAATGTCGAGATTGTTTGAGATTCTAATAATTCTGTTGAATTGTCTAATTTAGAATTTAAATAATATTGTAAAGAGTTATATGCTTTATTATCATCATTTGAATCGCCTGATGTGTCCACCAATACATATTTTTTATTGTCGTTCTTAAATTGTAATGCTAAGTTCTTTCCAATTGTAAAAAGCCACGTGCTGTAATGATAATTTGAATTATACATTTTAATTTTTTCTAATGATTGCATTAATGCTTCATTAGCTAATTCTTCTGCGTCTAATTGTGTGATTTTAAATTTTTGAATATGCCAAACTAACTTATTATAGTATTTTGCATAAAATTTGTTGAATTGTTGACCTGTAATGTCAAAAAATAATTGTTCATAAGATTTTTGTTCTTTTAATTCCATAGATTCCTTAAAATTCTTTTTATTGCCTTTAAATGTTGATATATTATATATTATTTTTTATTGTCTCCAATTTAAAGGTTTGCGGTATATTTCTATTAAACCATATAACCAAATAAAGTTTCATAATTTTTAAAATATTTTATTAATTTTTTATTTATATCATATGTGTCCTATTTTTACTAAACATTTTCGAGAAATTATACTATTAGAAATGTATGCAAAACTTAAAATATATCAGTCCGATATTCGAGGATATTTACACTAAAAAATACGTAACACATAAGGGAGTCAGATTAAAGACATCGAATATCATTACATTGATTGATATGTTTCTAAATCGGTATATTTATTTTAACAAAGACAATATCAAATTAAATTCAAGAGTTTTAAAGTTTTTATACGGTAGTACATATTCAAAATACATTGAATATTTAATTGATAACGAATTTATATACCTGTACAAAAATTATAGTTCTGGTCTAAAATCTAAATGTTATAAGTTAACCGATAAAAGTAAAGGAAAGGGATATTTATCTGTTAACGTGAATATTCCAATTAAATTACAGAATAAAATAAGATTAGTAAATGATTCTAATTATAATACAAATGAATTTATAAAAAATAAATTGATTAATGATTTATATCAAATCAATATCGATTTAGAACAAACTAAATTATGGATAGAAAAGAATTTAGATAAAAACGACAAAGCATATTTTATTAATTCGTCATGTTGTGCAAGAATCGCAAATAAAGATATTTATTATTCATTTGATAACTATGGGCGCTTTCACACTAACTTTACAGTTTTAAAAAAAGATATTAGAAGTAATTTCTTAAAATTCGGAAAAGAGAAAGTAAAAGAAATTGATATTACAAATTCACAACCATTCTTTCTTTATTTTTTAATGCGCAATAGTAATTTTACAAACTTCAATGGATTTGACCAGGATGTGTTATCTGGTGTTATTTACGATAAAATAAAGAATATAACTGGAATCAATAGAAAAGAAGTTAAAACCAACGTATACTCAGTTTTATTCGGTCGTAATATGACCAAAGATTATTGGAATGATTTATTTAATAAACTTTATCCAGATGTATATAAATGGATTGTAGATTATAAAAAGACAAATAAAAGTTACAAAATCATTGCACATGAATTACAACGTATTGAATCTGATTTCATGTTTAATAATTTAATTCCAAGAATTGTAGCACACAACAAAGATATTCGAGTAATAACAATACACGATTCTGTTATGGTTCAAGAAAAATATTATAATGATGTTAAAATTATATTTGATGAATGTTTGAAATCATTGATTTAGAAAAACATCCTAGGTTCAATTATAACACCTAATTTAGGTATAGTACCGGTTTTTTCTTTAGAATAAAAATTAAATTTAGTGATCGGTCCCTGGAATGATAACTCTTTACCATCTTCTAAACCGAAACCAGCTATTAATTTATTGTATGTATCATTTGCCATTTTAGGACTAATAATGAAAGTAGTACCAATATTTAATGGCATTGGTTTAAGTGTGTTTTCAAATATTAACATGAATTGGCGTTTATCACCTTTTTCATCAACTACTAGATCACGAATTTTTTTCATTTTAGGTCCATCTGGATATGGTACTAATATTTCCATTCCTGCATAAATAACAAATTCTTTATTTGGAATTAATGATTTCATTTCACTAGGAATAGCAGATAAAGAAAAACGTTGTTCTTCTGGTTTAGTATTTTTAGCTTTATCCATATCTTCTATATCTAAAATAGTTAAACCACCATCTCCAGCTTTTATTTTATTGTTTTTCAATATCGGTGTAGGATATTGATTATTAAAATCACTATCAGTAATATCTAAATCAATAACAATATGTTTACGTTTTTTATCATCAAATGATAATTGGTTTAAATCACCATCACGTATTTCTTTTATTTCCGTTCCATCGTGTGCATAAATTTTATCTGCTATATCTTTATTAGAAACAGTTATAGGCATTATTAATAATGTTACAACCGTTTGTTCTTTAACAATTGCAACATATACATTACCTTTTACTGTATTATCAACTTCTAATTCAGCTGGAATTAATCTTTTGTTTTCTCGGAAATAAATATTTCCAAATACAATTGCCATCGGTTGTGTTTTAGATGCTGCTTTATCTAAAACTTCTAAACCATAATAATATAATGCTTTTTTTAAACGTTTATCAGCCTTAATTGGATCTTCCAATTTATTTAATATTATTGCATTTTTTATACGTAAGTTAAATCTATTATCTGAATCATATAAATAGTGTTTAGAAAAAAAGAATTCGTTTATACTTGTGATCATATTTTTATATTAAAACATTTATTATTATAATTGTATATATTAAATTAGTATGAACAGTATTGATCTTTTAAACACTATGGAAATAATTCATCAGTTTTTTAAGTATCTTAAAAAACATTACGATTGTTCTGTGTATGAAAATGATGAACATTATATTATTAATGTTTTTAGTAAAGTTGATGTAAATTTTGATTCAAGTTTACCAATAATTTTTTCTACACTAAAAAAAGATTATAATTTTCCTGACATCATTATGCAATCTGGTAAACCAAATTACTATGTTGGTGTTTCGTTATTTGATCCTGATGTTGAATACTTTACAATAAAATTATACAAAGACCAAGTATGAGTATTTTAAAAAGTTTTAACAATGCGTATAAAAGTGCGCAAAAGAAAAAATGGGATAAAATCTATGTTGCTGTAGACATTCACGATACAATCGTTTATGGAAATTACAATGCCGATGAATTACCTACTCAATATATTGCGGGCGCCAAAGAAGTGTTGCAATATATTTCACAAAGAGAAGATATTGTATTAATGTTATACACTTGTTCTCACCCACATGAAATTGAAAAGTATTTTGAGTTCTTCAAAAAAGATGGTATCAATTTTAAATATGCAAACGAAAACCCAGATGTACCAAATAATGCATTAGGGTGTTACGATAAAAAACCATACTTCAATGTCCTATTGGAAGATAAAGGTGCATTTGATGCAGAAACAGATTGGACAATTATTTATGAATATATTAAAGATATAAATTTTAATCATGCAAATTGAATTTACAACTTTTTCATTAAGACAATTCGGACCTAATTATGCCGGAACTAAATTACCGTTAAAATATAAAACAAACATTGAATCGATTATTAATAGTAGTGATACTAAATGGTTAGATTCTTATCAACCGTTTTGTAAATATTTAATTGTAAAAAACACATATAATATAAAAACTGGTACTACAAAATTAAATTGGTTTAATAAATTATTTATTAAAACACGATATATTTCGCGTACCGAAAACGAATTAGAAGTATTAACTCGTTGTATAAAATTACCATTTTGGATTAAACGTCCTAAAGCTAATTATTTAGTATTTGTTTTATATTCGCGTGAACAATTAATTAAAGAGCTTAAACAAAATGAAACATTAGAATTATCTGACAATTGTGAATGGGGTGTTGTTGCTATCCTTGGAACATCATATCCATATCCAGCACCAATGCCACCAATTACCATTATGCGAAATGCTTTAGGTATTGAAGAAGGCGGTAACGGTGTTAACCTAGATAAACAATTATATAAAGAATCTGTTGAATTTTGGAAAAATAATATTTTAATATTATAAAATTAATATATAATTTAATGAGTCAGATAAAAGGTAAACAAATAAAAAATAATAGTATTGATAAATCAAAACTAAGTTTTGATTTATCATTTACACATACACAAAATATTCCACTAACGGTATGGAATATTACTCATACGTTAGATAAATATACTAATGTAACTATTTATGATAATAATGAACAGGTTATAGAAGGTGAAATTATATATGTTTCTAATTCACAATTACAAATTATATTTAATACATCTATAAGTGGAAAAGTTGTATTATCGTAATTAATATATAATAAAAAAAAAAAATTACAAATGGCTAAAAGAAATTATATTGTTGATTTAGATTTAAATCAAAATGAATTATTAAAAGCAAAATTAGAAACATTAGCATCAGCACCAGCATCACCTGTATTAGGTCAAATTTATTATGATTCAACCAAATCACAAATAGGTGTATGTACAAATACAGTTGGTCCGGTATGGTCGTATGGAGGTGATATTACTGATGTTGTTGGAACTGCACCTATTTCTGTTTCTGTTAACGGTTCAGGTGTTGCTACTATTTCAATAACTGCGGCAACTACTTCAGCAGCAGGTTCTATGTCTGCAGCAGATAAAACAAAATTAGACAATGCTACTAACACTGCTACAGCTTCGACATTAGTTCAAAGAGACGCATCTGGTAATGCTGCGTTTAATACTGTAACAATTAACAATGCACCAACAGCTGCAACTGATGCAGTTAATAAAGCGTATGCTGATGCATTAGTGCAGGGATTAGATATTAAAGGTTCTGTACGTGCAATTGCAACAACAAATATTGCTACATTAACGGGACCACAAACAATAGATACTGTATCATTAGTTGCTGGTGATCGTGTATTATTAACAAATCAAACAACATCAACACAAGATGGTATATATGTAGTGGCAGCTGGTGCATGGACTCGAGCTTCAGATTATGCTATTGGTGCGGCTGTTGCAGGATCATTTATGTTTGTTGAAGAAGGAACAAATGCTGATACTGGTTGGGTTTGTACAAATAATAAAGGTAGTGATGTTGTTGGTACAGACAACTTAATTTTTACACAATTCTCTGGAGCTGGTTCTATTACAGCTGGATTTGGTTTAACTAAAACAGGTAATACTATTGATTTTGTTGCAGGCGATAATTCATTAGATGTTCAACCAGATTCGGTTGCAGTACGATTAAATACAACAGGTGCAATTGAAACAACTGCAACAGGATTAAATGTAAAAGTTGATACTAATAATATTACAAAAAATGGTTCAAATGAATTAACAGTTGGTAATTATGTAACTAAAATTGGTTCAAAAGCAATTACAATTGGTACATCTGCAGGTGCACAGTCAATTACACACAATTTCGGAACACGAAATGTATCAGTTGTTGTATATGACGCAACAACATATGAAGAATATGAAGTTAATGTTGTAAATACATCTACTTCAGTTGTAACAATTTCAGCAAACGGTGCAAATAAAAACGTAATTGCTGTTGTAATTGGAAATGTTGGACAATCATTATAATAACTAATAAAAAATTATAAAAAAAAAAAATCTATCTCTGTATAGATTTTTTTTATAATATAAAATAATAAAACATTTTTATATGTCAAAAAAAATAGTAAAAGTTGATTTAGATTTAGAAAATAATAAAATTAATAATTTAGGTTCACCACTTAATCAATTAGATGCGGTGAATAAAGATTATATTGATGAAAATTATTTTGATCTATTTAGAATAGGTACATGGACATATGATTCGGCAACAACATCTCCACCATTAACAAATACGTTTAGATTAAATGATACAAATTTATTGAATGCTACATTAATGCATCTCGATTATACAGATTTAAATGCATTTGATGCAACAGATAATATTAATAATCTATTATTATATGATACGATATTAATTCAGGATATAAATAATACAAGTAATTGGATATATTATCAGGTAGTATACGGTGTAGGTATGGGTACATATTTTACATTTGCAATAAAATACATTGTTAATAATGGTTCTTTAACAAATAACAATACTTATAAAGTTCATTTAATACGAACTGGTCTATCATATATAAATATTGGTAATGCCGGGCAAATATTATTTAATGGGAATGGTCGTAATTTTGAGAGTGCCGAAAATGTATATATAGATAACCGAGATTTAGTATTACAGTATAATTCTATAAGTGCTGCTATTCCAAATTCAGATAGTGTGAAATTTTTTGCTAAATTATACGGCGGTTCAGGTGGTAGAACAATGCCAGCAATTATAGGACCTAGTGGTATGGATTATACAATACAACCTGGAATGTGGCGTCAAAAAATCGCATATTGGAATGCTCCCGGTAATGGTACAACTGTACCTGGTATATTCGGATTAAATGCATTAACAGCAACAGGTACAGTAACAACTAGAACTGTTGCTGTAACAAACAAACTTACTATAACGAAGCGACTTGGATATGTATCTGCAAATACTGTAAATTCTGTAGCCGGTCATCGTTCTACTGACAGACAATATGTTGTGGGAAACGGTTCTGGATTTGGTGGATTTTTTTATTCGTGTAGATTTGGTATATCTGACGCAACAATAGAAACACAAGCACGTTCATTTATTGGACTATCGTCATTAACAACAGCACCTACAAATGTAAATCCGGGAACACTTACTTTTTGTGCTGGAATTGGACATAATGCTGGTGATACAAATTGGTATATTTATTATGGTGGAAATGTTGCACAGACACGAATTAATTTGACATCAACAATACCTATTAATAATACAGATCTTATTGATTTTACTATGTGGAGTCCGCCTAATGTTGATGGTGTGATTTATTATCATGTAGAAATAGTTGGTACTTCAAACATAGTTAATGGTAAATTAGGGCCTGGTACGGCTGGTGTAACAATACCATTAAATGGTACATTATTAACACATAGAGCATGGAGAACTAATAATACTGCAGCAGTCGTGGTTGGTATTGATATATCATCAGTATATATAGAAACAGATTGGTAAACTATAAATAATAAATTATGAAGAAATTAAAAATTAAACAGGAAGTAAAAAAAAATGATGATAATACATATACTTTATTATCAACTATTATAAATAATGAATGTAAAGATATAGTATATAATGAGACAGAATATAATACAATAGAAGAATTAAATTTAAATAAAGAAAGTATTAAAGAAAGTATATTATATTGTATAAATGAATATTTTGGTGAAATTTACGAATTAGATAACGATATAATTTCAGAAGAATTTTATATTAAAACACAAGAAGATGGTAGAAACGCTGTTAATAATTTGATGAGAGAATTAACATTATTCTCGTATAATAATAATTTATCACGTGATATTAATAGAAAAATCGAAGATACTTTTAAACCAGTAACTGATGCATTATTATGGGGTTGGTGGAAAACTGCAAAAGAAAAATGTGAAGAATTAGAAAGTGAAATTGATAATGTTATAATTACTCGACAGTTATATGATAGAATTTATAATTCTATTATAAATTATATTAATATTAATTATCCTTATTAACAAATAAAATAATATTTTAATATATAATATTAAACATTTTTATTATATGAAAAACTATAATATTTTATCTCTTGATGGTGGAGGAATACGCGGATTGGTTTTATTAAAACAAATAGTTAAATTAGAAGAAATAGTTGGAAAACCATTGAATCAACATTTTAATTTAATATCAGGTACGTCTACGGGTGGAATTATTGCAGTATTATTAAGTTTGGGTTATTCTGCTAAAGAGTTGTTGAATATATATACTGTACATGGTAAAAAAATATTTAAAAAACAATTTTTAAGATTTGGTATATTTAGACCTAAGTATAATGATAAATATTTTAATAAAATTATAAAAGAATATGTAGGTGATAAAATGTTGAGTGATATACTTAATGATTTAGTTATTATAGGTTATGACGTTGATAGTAGAGAAAAAATAATATTTAAATCTCGAAAAGCAAAAATAAATGTAAATAAAAATTATACATTATTTGATGTTATTCGTTCTACAGCGTCTGCTCCTACATTTTTTAAACCACATATTATAAATAAAACAAATCATCATTATGTTGATGGCGGTTTGGTAATTAATAATCCAGCATTGGTATCTTGGGTAGAAGCATTGAATTATGAAAATTCACCAGAAAAAATAAATATTATTTCTTTTTCTACTGGAATAAAAGAAAAAAAAATAAGTAAAAATATTTTACGTGGTGGTATGTTAAAATGGGCATCTCCAACTGTCGATATTTTATTAGCTGAACAAACAAGAACTACCGATTATCATATGGAAAAGTTATATAAAAGAGAATCAGGTATTTATGTAAGATGTAACTCAACAATAAAATATTCATCTGGAAAAATAGATGATACATCTAAAAAGAATATAGATAATATGTTACTAGATGGTGCGTTTTCGGCCGAATCTAATTTAAACGCAATGCTATATTTTGTTCAAAATTCATAATAAAATTTTACTCAATGGCTTAATTTTATTAACATTTTTAATATATAAAATTATAAAAAGGTAAAAGGAAGCCACTCTAATGACATTAAGTTTAGAACAAGTATTAATAGCAGGCGGAGCTATTTTAATGACATGGATATTTAATAACACTAAATTACGCGAAGGTATAACAGATTGGTTTATATCTAGGTTGGGAATTGATAGTTATAATATAAATAATCATAATGTCAAGGTATCTTTAAAATCAATTAAATTTGAAGCAAAATTAAATGAATTTGATAATCCATTAAAGACAGAATTATATCATTATTATATAGATACAGTATTAGATAATATGGATGAATTTGTTGCTGAGATATTATCAAAAGAAAAGAAATTATCTTTTGAAGAAACTAAGAAGTTAATCAAAAATACAATGTATGATAAGTTAACGCATATTAATAAAGAAATCGACCGTACAATTAATATGCCTGGACCTTTACAAGATAAGTTTGATAAGTTCAGAAACTATTTAACAATGCAACATACATATGCGATTGAAAATTCATTACAATCAGCAAATAAGAAATTATTATTAGTTCAAGTATTAGATGCTGTTGAAAATAACAGTCGATGGTTTTTATTTTATAGTACAGAGATGTTTGACAATTTTAATGGACATTTCGATACATTAACACGTAGAGACGTTTTTAAAAATTAATTTAAATCCATATAATTGCTATATGGATTTAAATAAAATTTCACGTAAATTATCTAAAATTTTAAGACATGACCCATATCCATTCACAATATCTGATGAAGGTTGGGTTTCTACAGATGAAATTATAAAACATTATGGTATTACATTAGATGATTTAATTTACATTGTTGAAACAAACGATAAGAAACGATTTTCATTAAATGAAGACAATACTTTGATTTGTGCAAACCAAGGACATTCTGAAAACATTGCAATAAATAAAACCTACAATCAACTCACGGATCCTGATACCGAATTGATTTTATATCATGGAACAGATGATGTAATTGCAGAGTTAATTAAAAACGATGTAATGAAAACTGGTAATCGTCAACATGTACATTGGACACCGAATATTAATTTAGCAAAAAAACGTGCAAATCAACGTTCTGAATGGAATAAAACAAAACCAGTTTTAATTACTTTGAAGATTAAAACGTATTTAAACAATAAAGGTAAAATATTTATTTCTGATAATAATGTATATTTAACACCTGAAATTAAACCATTATTTTTAAACTTTATTAATTTATAATATATAACTATTATGAATAGTTCTGTATTTAAAAAATCTATTTCAGAAAAAGCAACATTAAAAGCGGTTAAGAAAAAGTATAACGACAATAAACGTAAAGCCTTTAAATTTTATACAAAACACAATAGTAGTTTTGGTTTAAAATCTAATGACTTGTCAATGTTGGACGCAATGCTTAAAGCTGCTGATGCAATTGAGATAGAATTAGTTTCTCAAAAATAAAAAAAGCGAAGTGTATACTTCGCTTTTTTTATTTCAATATGTTGATTATTTTTTTAAGTTTTGTTTGAATGTTTCAAAATCTGGTAAATCAAATACAAATGATTCACCTACATTTTCTTCTGTTTCTTCACCTTCAATTGGTGGTAATTCTTCTGCAGTTGTTTCGTCAGAAGTTTCTTCTGTTGTTTCTTCTGTTGACTCTTCTGGTGTTTCTTCAGTAACACCTTCTTCTGAACCTTCTGGTTCTACAGTATCTGCAGTTGGCATATCTACATCAGTAACCTCATCAGATGTTTCAGATGTTTGTGTATATGTATTATTAGATAATTCTTTACCATTAGCATCCATTACTTTAACAGATAAGTTTGCTTCGTCTGTATTTATTTCTAAGTCAAAACCGTTTATTTGGATCTTCATAAATAAAAATTTCTTTTTTATTATATATTGTTTTTTATATTTCAAAAATAATGTTTATATTTGCATTATATTAATTTATTAATTTATTAATTTATTTAAACAAAATATGAATATTACAGTTATTACATTACAGAATTCAGCATATGCTATCTATGTAGATGGTAAAAAAATAATTCAATGTGATTCACCAATGTCAACTTTTAATACTGTTATTAAAAGTTTGAATCTAGTTGGAAAAGTAGAAGTACACTTGGCTGATGTATTACCTAATGCATTAGGTGATGAAGCATATGGAAAAGAATTAAAAGAAGTAGTTGTAGAAGAAACTTCAGATATTGATTTCGATGCAATCAATGAAACTATTAATTTTAATGCTCCAAAACTTGGTGCTTATCGTAAAATGTTAAGCGATGAACCAACAGAAGAAATTATCGAAACTGGTACTGTTGATGAATCAGTAGAAGAAGAAAATCCATCATATGTACCAGATTTCCAACCTGTTGGAAATGTTGATTGTCCCCAATTAGGTGATTTGGTTTACGTTGACGGACTTGATGGAATTTTAGCAAAAATTCGTGGTGGAGTTGGTACGGTAGGAATGGTATACGATAATACTAAAGCTGAAAACTGTCAACAAAATATTTTGATTGAACTTGAAGAAATTCCTGGACATTATTTTAACTGGAATGATTTGGCTTATTTTCAAACAGAGTTGAAAGAAAAGTACGGTTATAAACCAGCTTGTAAAATTGTTTAATAAAAACATAAAAGAAAAAAGAGGAGCTTCTGTTCCTCTTTTTTTTAAACTATTTAATCGTGCTAGCATAGAATATAAAAAATTTATTCATTTTATGCAAACAATTTCAAACATGATAAAACGCCCACAATCGTTTACACCAATGATTGTAGAACAAAGTACATCTAATATGCAAATCATTTCTGTATTTGACAGATTGATGCAAGATCGTATTATTTTCTTAGGTGAACCAATTAATGATTTTATTGCGAATACAATTAATGCACAATTGTTATATTTAGATAATGAATCATCAGACCCAATTTGGTTATACATTAATAGTCCAGGCGGTGAAGTTTATTCCGGTTTATCTATTTATGATACAATAAAAATGATTGATGCTCCAGTTTATACTTGTGTTATGGGATTAGCAGCAAGTATGGCGTTTATATTAAGTATCTCAGGTGAAAAAGGACACCGTTATGCTTTACCAAATAGTAAATTAATGTTACACCAACCTTTAGGCGGTTTAGATTATGGTCAAGCAACTGATATTGAAATTTATAATAAAGAGATCCAGTCAATTAAAAAAGATTTGACAGATATTATTATAGAACAAACAACTATGACACCAGAACAGATTAAAATAGATATGGAACGTGATACATGGTTGAAAGCATCTGATGCATTAGAATATGGTGCAATTGACCAAATTAGATATAAAATGTAAAAAAAATATTTTAAACTTTTTTTGAAATTAAAATAAAATATATATATTTGTAATATAAATAAATATCGAGGATAAATAAATAACTTGTTTAATTTTTATAACCTTAGGTAAGCTCGATATTTATTTTCTTCTTTGATTTGGGGGGTGTTTGGATTTGATTTGCGATGTTCGTAAATATAAGCATGTCGTGTTTGTGAAGTACACGTAAAAAAGTGCAAAAAAAATAAATGCAAACTTTAAAAACGAAGCTAGTTTTACTAAATTAGTTTCAGACTTAGGTGGTTCATTTGTAGCGAAAGCTACAAAAGCAGTTGTAACTGAGACTGCTACAGAATTAGCAACAGCTTAAGTCAATCCGAAAGGATCAAGCTATCAGTAAAAAAGAAGGGTTTAATTATTTTTTAACTTTAAAACAAAAATAATTCGATGTCAGGTTGTCGTATAACAGATATTTGCTTTTTATGAATAAAAAGATAAACATGTAGAAACTATTTATAGTTATTGTAAAAACCGGAGTTCGATTCTCCGCACCTCCACAAAAAATTTTCATATATGTGAGAAACAGGATTAAAAATCTGAAAAGTTTCTCTTTTTTTTTAGACCACTCACTGAGTGGTCTTTTTTATTTTTCATAAATTATTGATATAATTGTATTTATGAAAAGTATTATAAGATATATTGATAATTTATATACAAGTATGTTAATGAATAAATCATTAAAAAAACTTGTTATACAAATTCCTATAGTAATTATACTATGTTTCGGGTCTTGGTTATTTGGATATAAAACAAGAGATTCTAAAATTATAAAAATGTCAAGTGAAATTACTTCACTAAAAAGATTAAATCAAGAGCAAAGTAATATCATTAATTCACAAGAATTAGATTTAGTAGAATATAACTTAATGCTTGAAGATGGTGATTATTATAGATACATTGCATATAAACAAAGTGATATAAATGTACCTAAACATATGGATCCAGAAAATCTTAAATTGATTCATGAAAAAAGTAGAGAGTTTCAAATACCAGCAAAATATATTTATCGTTTAGTTTGGAAAGAAAGTAGATATAAAAATACAGTTAAATCTAATGTTGGTGCATCTGGATATATGCAAGTAATGCCACAAACATTTAGACGTAATAAAGCATTGTATGAGGCTAAATATGGAGATATAGATCATTTAGATATGGGTAAACAAAACATTTTAGTAGGTACATTTTTATTGAATAAATTACATAAAAAATATAAACGTTGGGATTTAACATTTGCAGCATATAATGCAGGGACGGGAAAGGTAGAAAGTGCTGGTAATAAAGTACCTAATATTCCAGAAACTAAACATTATGTTGCATTTATAATGAATGATTAGTTAAACAAACCAATTTTTTAAATGTATAAATAGTATGAAGAAGATATTATATATTGATATTGATGGTGTTTTAGCTAATATTGCTAAATCATATAATGCATATAAAGAAAAATATCCTGAACAACCATATCCACAATCACAGTATGGTTTTTTTATGGAAATGGAACCTATTACACACGCAATAGAAAGTGTTGAATTTCTTGCACAATATTTCGACGTATGGTTTTTAACTGCACCTAGTTTTAAAAATCCTATGTGTTATACAGAAAAAGCATATTGGATAAAAAAACATTTTGGTGAAGCAATGTTAGAAAAATTAATTATTTGTTCTAATAAATCATTGTGTCATGGTGATTATTTAATAGACGATCATAATTATGGTCGTGGTCAAGATAAATTTACAGGTGAACTTATACATTTTGGTACTAATAAATTTCCTAATTGGAAAGTTGTTTCTGAATATTTATTACCAACAATATCAACAGTAAGACCAGATGCAATCTACATTGGTAGATCAGAAACACATAATAATGCACCTATATTTCAATTTGGTGTTGATATGTGGATTGAAATCAATAACGATGAACTTATACCAATAAAACAATAATGTCTCAAGATACAAAAGTTAAAACAAGTAAATATATTAAACTTGTTAAATTATTTCATAACTATGATGTTAATTATCTAGAACATAATATAAATAGATGGTTATTAAAAAACACAAATGTTGAAGTAATAGATATTAAAATAAGTGGGAATGATTCTAATTCAGTTGGATTAGTAATATATAAAAAATATATCAATGACAAAAAATGATAATATTATTTTATCAAATACTGATAAAAAACCATTAAAAGTAAAATTATTTTACATCGAAAAAACTGCAGAATTAGAAACTAAAATGAATGAATTTTTAAAAAATGTACAGTGTACTATTATAAAAATTGATTATTATCATGAACGTATGTTCATTTATTATTATGAAAACATATAAAGGACAATTAAATAAATTAGAACCACACCAGGTGTTTGTATTTGGTTCTAATCCAGAAGGACGTCATGGTAAAGGTGCTGCGTTAATAGCTAAAAAATATTTTGGAGCTCGTTACGGACAAGCTGAGGGACTAATGGGACAATCATATGGAATCATTACCAAAGATTTACGTAAGAAAAAACATCCATCTATTCCTACTAAAGATATAAAAGCATCTATTAAAGTTCTATATGATTTTGCAAATAAAAATCCAGATAAAGAATTTTTTATAGCATATTCTGGTAAAGGTAAATTATTATCTGGTTTTACTCCACAACAAATGGCCGATATGTTTTATAATGCTGATAAAGGATGGATCCCAAAAAATATTGTATTTGAAGAATCATTTTATTTATTAGTAAGAGGTAATCAAATTACAAGTATATTTTAATATATAACATATGCAAAGATTTTTAGAATTAAAAGCAGACAATAAGATATTAACAAGTTCTAAACAAATAGAACAGTATTTGTATACATCACCATTTTATTGGCTTTTAGATTGTGAAGTTGACAATGTTAAATTAGAAGTTAAAGACAATATACTATTTTGGAAATCAGGAATTTTTTATCACGGAGTTTGGAAATGGGGTGTTTTTGAATCGGGTGAATTTAGATCTGGTACATGGAATGGTGGTATATTTTTAGATGGATTATTTAAAGGTATATTTGAAAATGGTGTATTTAAGAAAGGTACATTTAAAGGTAAGAAAATAGCTGGAGAGTTTCCAAACGAAAAGATATGAAAAACGAAGTAATACACTGGATTGATTTAGATTATACATTGTGGGAAACAAGCGCAATGTGGTGGATTGTTGATAAAAACAATCCAAGTAAATACTTAGTACGTGTTCCTCAACATGAAGCATATTTAATTATGTCTGGTCATTATGCCGGTGCAAATCATAAAATATATTACAACGGTATTGATGGATGGTTATCAAATGAATTATGGAATAAGATTCAACAAATTAAATCAATTGATGCTGAAAACTTAGGTATATCATGGCGTGAATATATTAATATAGATTTAATTGAAAAACAAACAGAAAATTTAATTATTCATATAGATAGAATAAAACATTTATCTGGAACAAAAGATGTTATTAATTTATTAACTGCACGTGGAAATAAAAAAGGACACGAATTATTAATTAAAACATTAAGAGAACATTTAGAAAAACACAATATACATATTAAAGATGAATACTTTGTAGGCGATCCAACGGTTATTAATATGGCAATTAGTTCGAGTGAAAAGAAAATGCTTTGTATTTTACAAAATATTGTAGGATATAAAATCAAAGATAATCATTTTGAACCTATAGTTATGGACAAATATGATATTTCTAATTTTTATGATGATGAAGATAGAAATATTGAAGAATGTTTAAATATTAATATGTGGTTAAAGAAATATTTAGAAAACACTATTCCTTGGTTAAAACAAAAGATAGAAGAAAGTATATCTATGCGTAAACCAAAATTGATTTTGAATGTGGTTACAAGTAATGAATTAAATCCATTCATGGTACAAGAAGTAGATATAAAAATTAATATATAATAATAATAATAATAATAATAATAATAATTATGATAACAACAATAAACGAATTCAAAAATTCAATAAATGAAAATAATAGTAGAATAACAACTATGGCTATTGAAGAATTATTAAAATGGTATACTGGTGATGGATATTATTTCAAGTGATAATGATGGCATAATGGATAATTTTTTTATATTAAAAAATGATGAAATGATAGATTTTACTGAAGATGATATTAATAATTTAATTAACAATAAAAATATGACAGTTAATATTAATTCATATAATATCGGTAATGTAATAGATAATGAATTTGTTTTTAACGATATTAAAATTACATTTCATAGTTTAGATTATCCTGGAGAATAATTAAAGCTTTTGAGATAAATGTTTATCTCAATTTTAGGATCGTTTGCGTTATGGCAAACATGAAGCCAAGAATTCGCTACTCTTGGCTTTACTATTTTTAAACATTGAGGGGAATGAATGTATAAGAATATATAAAATAAAAAATCAAACATATTTATGAGCGATATAATTATGGACGATCCTGAAGAAAACACAGGACAAAATAATGAAAATAATGATTCACCACAAGATCATTTAATGAATTTCATTCAAGACCAAGAGAAAACCCCTAAACAACAAGAGTTTGATAATATTGAACGATTTGGACCAAATACAAGACAGAAAGTAGATAAAATTGAATTAAATAGTGATTGGCAAGAAATTTCTATTGACCAGTTACCATTTGGTAAATTTTATCCTATTGGTACACATATATTTATTAGACCATTATCTACACAAGAGATTCAAGCATTTGCTGTAGTTAATGATAAGAATCCATATGACGTACAATTAAAATTAAATGAAGTATTAGCATCATGTACTAAAATTACATTTATCGATGGACAAGTAGGAACATATAAAGATTTAATGGATGGTGATAGAGATACATTAGCTATTATTTTATCAAGAGCAACAGCTAAACATGGTAAACGTGTAGAAAAACCTGTTACTTGTGATTGTAAAATTGCAGGTGGTGAAGAACAAATGGTAGAATTAATTCCAGCTAATTATGTATATAAAGTTGAGGATCCAGATATTGCACAGTTCTTTGATGTTGATAAACGTGTTTACAATATTGAAATGTATAATGGTGTAAATATTCCGTTAGCGCCTCCAACAATTGGATTAACAGAAGATATTAATAATTACATTTTTTATAAGACTACTAAGTCAGAAGGAAAGATATTACCTAATATTTCATTTATTCAATGTATCGGTTATATTAAAGCAGGTAAAGGTGTTAAATCAATTAGTATTGAACAATTAGAACAAGAAGAATATAATTTTCGTAAAATGAATCCAGATGTATTTGAGGTTACTTATGCTGCAGTTGATTTAATGAACTTTGGTATTGAGAAAGTAAAAACTAAATGTAAAAAGTGCGGAAAGGAGTTGACTACACCCTTTTCATTTCCCGGAGGCCCACGAAATCTTTTCCTTGTTCCAAATGCCTTTAAACAACTTACTCGACAACGAGTTTGAGATGATAATGCAAATGCGATTACAACCAGAATCTATAAATAAATTACCATATTGGAAATTTGAAGCATTTATAGAACGTTTAAATAAACGAAATGACGAAATCGCAGCACAAAGAAAGAAACAAGAAGAAGAACATAAAAAGTCGCAATCATCAGCGGGAATCGGAAACTTTAATCCGAAATCATTTATGAATAATTTTAAAAGTCCTAAATTCTAATTTAGGACTTTTTATATATAATGTATGTATACAAAGATTTATGAATTTAAAAAATATGTTTATAAAGAAATAGATGAAGCTGTATCAATACCAGAAAAAGATACAACTAATTTATATTTTATTGTAAATAAAAAAACATCTAGTATTCAATTCTTAATACAAGACAAATCTATCATATATGGTTACGCCGAATTAATAATTAAACCAAACTATTACCAAGTAATAAATGTTGCGGCAGAACGAGGATATGGACCATTTTTATATGATTCTATAATGTCTTATTTAGATAAACCAATACGTCCAAATAGATCTTTATCACATGATGCATATAGCGTATGGAATAATTATTTTTTACATAGAACAGATGTACAAAAAACATCTATAAATAAAGATGATTATTGGAATACATTAGATTTAAATAATAAACAAGTATCTGATAAAAAATATTTAGATCCAATTAATTATTTATATACAATAACAGATACAACAAGAAAACAAAAAGTATTAGATTGGTATAATAAAAGTTTAGAATTTCAAGATAATATGATTAAGTTATTACCTAAATGGATCGATATACGTTTTAACTTTGCGCAAAAATGGTTTTATAACAAATATATGTAAAATAAAAAAGGGACTTTGAAGTCCCTTTTTTTATGGTTGGTCAATGTATTTAAAAACTTTAGAACCAGAATCAAATATACGATAATAACCTAATCTATACATACATTCTTTTTCAGTTTCACCTTCATTTAATAATTTTTGTTTAACTAAGATAGATTTTCTCCAATTAAACCTATTAGATTTAATTCCATTTATAACCCAATAATAATTTGGTACTGTATTATAAACAAAATTAAATTCCAATTGTTGATATAAATTACCTACACTCCAAGATCTATCGGCATAAGATATAATTTCAGTAAAATCATAATTGTTTATAAAATATTTAAATAATTTAGAAGCTCCACCAATTACTGTTGTATTTATTTTATTACAAAATCTTAATAATTCAAATTGATTTAAACCGGTTATTTTTCTATTACCAAATGTTATTAACGATACTAATTCATTATTAAAATATAAACCTAAATTAATAGATGAATTACAATTTCCTTGGATATGATTACAACTTAAAAATAATGTTTTTTCACTATTATTTACTAATCGTATATCACATTTTCTAGCATATATACGTTCTGTTTTATTTAATAAATTAAGAATTCTACTTTTAATAATAGTTGATTTATATGTCCAATCATCTTCATAAATATGTATTAATTGAATATTTTTTGATTCACATAAATTAGTTTTTTCTAAATGATAATTATTATGTTTTTCATTTTCACTATGCCAATATAAACCATTAAATTCAAAAGCTAAATTCAATTCAGGTAAATATATATCCAACTCTTTTCCGTTTAATATTGTTCTATCGTTTTCTTTTATAATACCATTATAATTATTTTTTATAAAGTCTAAAATTTCTTTTTCACCTGTAGAATAATATTTTTCAATTGGATTACAAATAGTACAAATTTGTCTATTATATTTATAACGTTCTTGCGCTAAATGTTGTGATATTGTAAATTCATTTTTACACTTATTACATTTTAAATCAGTTAAATATCTATCAATATTATATAAATTTATTATTTCTATATCTTGAATTTTTGATAATAATTTATATCTTAATTCTTCGTTTTTATTAATATTATAATCTTTTAATTTATTAGAAATATTGTATTTCACTACATCGCGTTGACTATTATATTTAACACCATAATTTGATAACATGGTGTTTTCTTTTTTTCTTTTTATACTATCTAATTGTGATATATTATTAACACCATATTTTTCTTTAATTGTTTTATTTTTCTTTATAATACCATTCAATTTTGATTCTAGTATATTTGTTGAACATTTTTTATTTCCACATGTTTTAATATAACCAATATTAAAATTTTTATATGTTCTATTATTAGAACATGTACATAATGGTTTTATAGTTATATCATTTAATATACAATATATCAATTCAGATAATGTTTTATATCTTAAATTATTAATTTTACTATATTCAATAATATTTATATAAATATCATTATAATTTTTTATCCAATATTTATCAGTTAATTCATATGATATTTTTTTACCACTATTAATTATTGGATTTAATATATTTTGTATTTGATTTTTTAACATAAAAAAGGTATAATAAAATTATTATACCTTTATATATTAAATATGTTTAACACAAATTTATGGCTGATCAATGTATAAATCTTCCCAATAGTCTGCAATAAATTTACCAGAACATTCTAAGATCTCTGTTGGAGAATCCCAGTTTAATTCAATTTCTGATACACCAACTAATTGAACATTCTTATACGATACACGACGAATAACTTGCCCTTTTTTATTATGTTGGTTTACAATAATATTACCAATCATTTCACGTTTTGTATGTGTTTCACCTGTTTGTGAATTCCACGCTAAATCGTACCATGCTTTTAATATGTTCCATACAAATACAGCGTTTCTATCATTTTCATTTAAGTTGAAGTTGATAGATAAATCGGCAACGTGTGTTTGAGACGGTAAAGTAACATAAGCACGTGTACTGAATTTAAAACGTTGAGTTTGTACTTCAATATCTGGAGTTAATGGTAATGTAATATTACGAGCGTTTTCAAGCATTAATTTAACATCGTCAATAGTACGTCCTAAAATTGGAGGTAAGTCAAATGTCAACTCAAACAACGCTTTATATACAGGCTCATCATTAGAATTATGAGATAATATATTACTAAAATGTGGTAAAGCCATAATTTATTGTTTAATAATGTTTTTTATTATTTATATTATATATTAAATATTAATCTTTAAAATCTTTTTTTCAAAAAATTAATTTTTTTTCAAAAGGGGTTAAACTTTTTTACTATATATTATATAATTATTATGAAAAAGTCAAATATCATATTATTAACTCTTACGATTATGTGCACAATTTTATGCACTGGATTTGTAATGGCTTAATTTTAGGATATTAAATACTATATAGAAGTTGAGTCATTTAAAAATGGTTCAACTTTTTTTTTGTATAAACTTTTAAAATTGAAAAATTATATTTATATTTGTAACATAATTAAAAATTAAGACATGTCACAAAGTAATGTAAAAGCAATTTGTAAATTATCAGATATTACAAATTTGGCAGAAGTTGTTAAATACAATGGAAACTTGTTTGTTGTATCAGATAAAGATAAAAGTGTTGATTCATTAATATATGCAAATGATGATTTCAATAACTCTGATAGAGTTAGATCACATTTTGCAAAAACAACTAATATCAAGTTTGTTGATGTTCGTTGTTGTAGAATCAAGAATTTGAAGTAATTCAAATTCACCCATGGCCGGGTGGCGGAATTGGTAGACGCGACGGACTTATTGGTTACACTGCGGAAATAAATTTTTTAGTGTTTGTCATTTAATATATAAATTTATGATTAAATATGATGAACAAGAATTTATTTCCGTATGTAACAACGCTAATTCTATGTTAGAAGCTGCAACAAAGTTAGGAATACATTTTAATACATTTAGTAGAATTGCTAAAAAATTAAAATGTTATAAACCTAATCAATGTGGTAAAGGTATAAACAAAAAAATGCCTTCTATTAATTTAGAAGAAATATTAAAAGGTTTACATCCACATTACCAAACATTTAAATTAAAAATTCGTCTTTTTAAAGAAGGAATTAAACAAAATAAATGTGAAGTATGTGAAATTTCTAATTGGAATAATAAAGAATTAAATTGTGAATTAGATCACATAGATGGAGATAGAACAAATCATAGATTAGAAAATCTTAGAATTTTATGTCCAAATTGTCATTCACAGACTGAAACTTTTAGAGCAAAAAATATTAAGTCTTTATCGATGGAGGATAAGTAATAAAAAGGTTCGATCCCTTTTAGATTTACAAAATCCGTTGTCCTGTAATGGACGTGAGGGTTCGAGTCCCTCTCCGGCTACAGTTGTATCGGAAGGTATAACTAAATATTAATATAATATGTATGTGAATTCATGAATAGCATACAGAAAAGTATTAGTATTTCGCATATTAGCTCAGTGGTTAGAGCAGCACGCTGATGAGTGTTGGTCGGTAGTTCGATTCTACCATATGCAACTAAAGAACAAAGTTATGTTAGTTCAATTAGTTTGGATTGGATCCAAAGGTTGAATGAAGATGTGCGCACATCAGGTAGAATTCCATAACTCACTGTTCTTTTTATTATAGTCCTATAGCTCAGTTGGTTAGAGTACGACACTGATACTGTCGTGGTCGCTGGTTCGAGTCCAGCTTGGACTACAATAATACATGCTCCAATGGTGGAACGGTAGACACGCAGGTTTTAGAAACCAGTGCCGAAAGGCGTGTGGGTTCGAATCCCACTTGGAGTACGATTGGTAACACAGTGGCTTTGTGTTGAAATTGTTGAATAACGTGCCATAAAAGAACCATCAACTGAAAGGAAAGTTCGCAACGAAACCTGCTTAGTATTTGAAACGTAAATACATTATGGGCCTATAGTATAATGGTAAGTATACGAAACTGATAATTTCGTGACGATGGTTCGATTCCATCTAGGCCTACAATTAATAATGCTGGAATAGCTCAGTTGGTAGAGCTCTGCACTTGTAATGCAGTGGTCGTGGGTTCGAGTCCCTCTTCCAGCTCCGCGATACTTTTGAATGTTATATAATTTTTTATATAATAATAAATAAAAGTGAAAATAAGTAGAAGTGGTCGAGTGGTTTAGGCGCCGGTCTGCAAAACTGGTTATGTGGGTTCGATTCCCTCCTTCTACTCAATGCTAAATAAAGAACTAAGGTTCGAATCCAAGACTGGGAGCAAAATGAATGTGATTTTTACAGATATTGATGGGGTATTACAAATTAATAATCCTAAAAAATGGAATAAAAAATGTTGCAAACTTTATTCTGATATATGTAATGAATTAGATTTAAAAGCTGTTATTACTTCTACATGGAGAGTACAATATAAATTACGTGAGTTGCAAGAAATATTTTATAGTCAAGGAATTGATGTTGAAATTGTTGGAACTACAGATGTATTAGGTATTGAAAGAGGTGAAGAAATTGCAATGTGGTTATCTGATAATATGATTAGTAATTATGTTGTTATAGATGATAATGTAAAAGATATATTACCATTTGTTAATAATGTAGTTGCAATTAAAAAATCATATGTAGGAATAACTGAAGATAATATTAATGAAATAAGAAATATTGTAAAAAGTGGAAATACTAAAAAGTAACGACAAATTGTATATTGTTATGCGTATAATTAAAAAAACAACATTTAATGATATGAATGATGTCAAAGATTATATGGAATACATACACGCTGAACACGTTTTACAGGATCAAGACAAATACATCTTTTGTAAAAAAATAGATGATATTGAATTTGAAGAAATGCCGCTATAGTATAATGGCTAGTACATGAGACTCATATCCTCAGGGCCACAGTTCGATTCTGTGTAGCGGTAC
>ENA-UOUJ01000277-UOUJ01000277.1-activated-sludge-metagenome-genome-assembly--contig:-NODE-277-length-40030-cov-16.252483_pt1 | contig 40030 bp, 26 predicted proteins | sample MGYA00249839_ERZ747224 | MGnify/ENA primary metagenome ERZ747224 (study PRJEB28782, sample SAMN03220277) | activated sludge metagenome | biome: wastewater; feature: sewage sludge; material... | reverse complement strand
TACACATGAAGTCGAAAAATCTTATTTTAATTGTTGTTATAGGCGCCATATTGTTGTTAGGGGGTTGCGGTTGCGGTGGATATAATAAAATGGTTGGATTGGATCAAAACGTAAAAGGCAAGTGGGGGAATGTTCAGAGTGAATACCAGCGCCGTTCTGATCTTATACCCAACTTAGTGAACACCGTAAAAGGTGCGGCCAACTTTGAGCAGGAAACGCTTACACAGGTAATAGAGGCCAGGGCTAATGCCACCAAGGTAAATATTAATGCAGATGACCTTACGCCCGAAAAGCTGGCCCAGTTTCAGCAGGCGCAGGGTGAAGTAAGTGGTGCACTAAGCCGTTTGCTTGTAACGGTAGAGCGATATCCCGAGTTAAAGGCTAACCAGAACTTTCTTAACCTGCAGTCGCAATTAGAAGGAACAGAGAACAGGATCAAGGTATCCCGTAATGATTTCAATACGGCGGTGCAGGATTATAATACAGTGGTAAAGACGTTCCCCAATGCTTTATATGCAGGTATGTTCGGGTTCAAAGAAAAAGGATTTTTTGCAGCAGAGCCGGGTGCTGATACCGCACCGGAAGTGAATTTTTAAATTTTATCTGCATTCATGAGGCTTTTTCCATCCAGAATAAAACATTTTTTTTCGCCGGAAGAGAACCAGCGTATCGTATCTGCTATCCGGGAGGCCGAAAGGCTTACGAGTGGAGAGGTACGGGTATATGTGGAAAGCCATTGCCGCTTTATGGATCCTGTTGACAGGGCTATAGAACTGTTTTATGGACTGAAGATGGAGAAAACGGAGCAACGCAACGGGGTAATCGTATATATAGCCATCAGGGATCATCAGTTGGCGGTATACGGCGATGAAGGCATCCACCAAAGGGTAGGTGAAGCTTTCTGGAAAGCAGAGGTCCGGCAGATGCTCAATGCGTTCAGTGCCGCCAACCATGCGGATGGTATTATACAGATGGTAAGGCATATAGGAGAGGCCTTATGTGAGCATTTTCCTTATGATACTGAAACCGACAGGAATGAATTGCCGGATGAGATTGTGTTTGGAAAATGAGCGGAGCAATTTGAGATTTGAAATTTGACATTGGCTCGGTCTGTGCTTTGAAGTTCATTATACTTCCTTTTGGATTTATTTATTGATTTCGAATTTTAAATTTCGGGTTTATTTAGCATTTTTTTATGGTTGGGATATTTTCTCCGGATAAGGAATTTTATAATTAATGAAGAAGTATTTTTTCGTCATACTGTTCTTTCTCTCTCTTGGTGTTGCTGCACAGGTAGATAAGATCATTCCTGCGGCACCCAACCCGCCACGATTAGTAAACGACTACACGGGTACCCTTACTTCATTACAACAGGAAAACCTGGAGCATAAGCTCAAAAATTATGATGATACAACCTCCAACCAGGTTGTAGTTGTTATAGTAAAAACATTAAATGATTACGATCCGTATGAATATGCTACTGCATTGGGCCGCAAATGGGGTGTAGGTAATAAGGAATTTAATAACGGCGTAGTTTTTTTAATTGCGAAAGACGATCGCAAGGTTTTTATAGCTCCCGGCTACGGGTTGGAAGGCGCCTTGCCGGATATAACCTGTAAGCAGATCGTAGAAAATGAGATCCTTCCAAACTTCAGGGGTGATGATTACTTCAGGGGTATTGATGAAGGCACTACCGCTATAATGCAGGCCGCGGCTGGTGAATACCAGCCACCCGAAGGATATGCAAACAGGGGAAGGAAAAAAGGCGTTCCTTTACCCCTTATCATATTCATCATATTTATTATTGTAATCATTATTTCCCGTATCGGCGGAGGTGGTGGCGGTGGTTCTTTCATGAGCCGGCGTGGTTACCGTGAAACCGGTATCCCGCCTGTATTCTGGCTCCCCGGTGGTGGTGGCAGCGGCAGCAGGGGAGGCGGTGGATGGGGCGGTGGCAGTTCCGGTGGTGGGTTTGGTGGCTTTGGCGGTGGTAGCTTTGGTGGCGGCGGAGCAGGCGGAAGCTGGTAAGGCAACGGCTTCCCGAATTTAATGCAAATACGCTTTTCAGCTAATAACCTGGGTTTTGGATGTTTTACCATGTGCTTCGTTTGTTATCTTCAACACATAGGCACAATAGGGTCATAGGAAAAGAGAAGGTATAGCTATGTGTACCTATGTTTCTTAGCTCTTCAATAAATACACTATCAGTTCCCTGAGCTGTGAAGCAGACTGAAAGCCGGTAATTCGTTTAAGTTCTGTTCCGTTTCTGTAAACAGCAATTACGGGTATGCTTTCAATATTCAGCTTGCGGGCTAATGGTTTGGCTTTATCCAGGTTAATGCGGGAAAAAGTTATTTTGCCTTTGTATTCCCTTTTAAGCTTTCGTAATGATGGCTCCATCTGCCGGCAGGGAATACACCAGGGTGCATAAAAATCAACCAGCAATACCTTGTTCCCGGCAAGCAATTGATCAAAGTCAGAAACAGTAAACGCGTTATCGGGGGGTTTTACATTTTCGTTAACCGCTACAGGCAGCCTATTGTTTTCCCACGCCATTATGCCACCCTGCAAATCATATATATTAGTAAACCCCAATTCATTCAATATTTTAGCGGCTTCCGCACTTCTGCCACCACCCTTACAGTAAACGAATACAGGCTGCGCTTTGTTTAGCTTTTCAAGCCTGGCTTTAAAATCTGCATCATAAATGTTGATATTCTTTGCTGCAGCTATATGCCCGGATTGAAACTCTTCGGGCGTGCGAACGTCAATAACCTGTTTGTGAGCTGCTGAGTCTAAGCCCTGCGCAAACGCTTTTGCAGGCAATAGCTTTACACCGGATTCCCCCTGCGCAAAAATGGTCAAAGAAGAAAATAAAGCAAAAACAGTTTGCAAAAGAAATGATTTACGCATGGTTGCTGTATTGATTGATGATTTGCTGAAGCTGGTGTGCCTGTACAACGCCCGACTGCCGCCATAATATTTTCCCCTGTTTGAATAAAATAAGTGTAGGCACGCCCTGAACTCCGTAAGCAGAAGCGGCTTGAGGATTTTTATCTACATCTATCTTTATAATTGAAGCTGCATCGCCAATGTTTTGCTTTAATGATTCAAGGATAGGAGCCATCATTTTACAGGGTCCGCACCATGTGGCGTAAAAATCAACCAATACGGGTTTGCTACCATTAATAAGCTCAGAAAATGTTGCCATTGCCGGTGTGTTGTTTGTAATTGTAACAGGCAAAGATAATAAATGATTAAGCCTGACATGTGTTACAAAAGTTACATTAAAGGTGGAGATGATCCCATCATTCCTTTGCATTTTATTTTCCTGCTTAAAGCAGTTCTTTCAGCACAGCCCATACGTTTTCGGCTACAATCTTTTGTCCTTCGGCAGTAGGGTGTATGCCATCTGCCTGGTTTAACTCCGGCTCTCCTCCTACGCCTTCCAGCAGGAAAGGCAAAAAAGCAATATTATTTTTTTTTGCCAGTGTAATAAAAAGAGCATGAAATTTTTCACTGTATTGTTTTCCCATATTGGGCGGTACGCGCATACCGGCGAGCATGCATTTTGCATTGGGATATTTTTCTTTTACCTTATTCAATATCTGCTGCAGGTTTTTTTCCGTTTCTTCGAGTGGTATGCCACGCAACCCATCGTTGCCGCCTAATTCAAGCACAAAAACGTGTACCGGCTGTTTTAATATCCAGTCAATCCTGCTGTTGCCACCGGCTGTGGTTTCGCCACTTAGTCCTGCATTTATAACTTTATAAGAGAGCTTTAATGAATCAATCTTAGCCTGTATCAGCGCGGGGTAAGCTTCGGAGAGATCAAGACCATATCCTGCCGTGAGGCTATTTCCAAAAAAAATAATATTCTTTACTGATGATGACGGTAGCGGTGTTTCTTTTTGAGTGCTGTCCTTCGCTACACCCGCCGGTGTTGAATTTGGGTTGTTACAGGCTGCAGATAATAGCAGCAGCAGTATTCCATAAGTGCCTAATTTCGTCATAACATCACTAATTTATTCTATAAAGCTGTTAAGTATATTTTAAAAATACAGTAATTTAAACAGGGTTTATCTAAAAGAGCGCTAATTTGGCTGTTACTTTTTTTCAATATAAGGTTTGAAAATGGATATGATACTGAATGTGCACAACGTAAGCAAAACCTATCAAAGCGGCAATAAAAAGCTTACGGTGCTTCATGATATTAGTTTTACTATAGAAGCAGGCGCTATTGTAGCTATTGTAGGCCCTTCGGGTAGCGGGAAGACTACTTTGCTGGGTTTGTGCGCCGGGCTCGACAGGGCAAGCGCAGGTACCATTGAGTTTAATAAAATGCGGATGGATGACAGGAGTGAAGACGAAAGAGCATTTATCCGTAACCGTTATATAGGATTCATTTTCCAGAATTTTCAATTGATACCTACCCTTACCGCTCTTGAAAACGTAATGGTTCCCTTAGAATTACAGGGTGAAAAGCATATCCGCCCCCGTGCTGTTGCGTTGCTTGGGAAAGTAGGATTAGCCGATCGTTTGCATCATTATCCCGCGCAATTATCCGGCGGAGAGCAGCAACGGGTGTCTATAGCGCGTGCTTTTTCTACCCGTCCTAAAATATTGTTTGCCGATGAACCTACCGGTAACTTAGATGATGAAACCAGCGCGAAAATTGTATCATTGCTTTTTGAGCTGAACAGGGAGGCGGGTACCACCTTAATCATTGTTACCCATAATTCCGAACTGGCGGAAAGCACGCAACGTATTATCCGTTTAAAAGGGGGGCATATTATTGCAGACGAACCTACCAGTAATACACCACTGGCAGTTTAAAAATTGTACATGAGCACAGATCAGCTTTTACCCGATAAGAAACCGGACATTCGCTGGCTTTTATTAATGGCCTGGCGCGACAGCCGCCGGAACCGTTCCAGGCTGGTGTTATTCATGTCTTCTATTGTGCTGGGTATTGCGGCTTTGGTAGCTATTTTTTCACTGAGCGATCATGTGCGCAATGATATCAATAACCAGGCTAAAACGCTGCTTGGCTCCGACCTGGTAATTGAAAGCAATAAAGCAGCAGACAGTTCTGTTCAAATGATGCTGGATACCCTGGGTAATCAGCGTTCACAGGAATGCCGTTTTGCCTCCATGATTTATTTTACAAAGAATAACGGAACCAGGCTGGTGCAGGTATTGGCGCTTGACGGCGATTACCCCTACTATGGTCGTTTGGAAACGGTGCCCGTGGAAGCGGGTACTGATTTCCGTAAGGGACAGCAGGCACTGGTAGATCAAACACTCATGCTGCAGTTTGATGCAAAAATAGGAGACTCCATACGTGTAGGTGAGCTCACTTTTATTATTGCAGGCACACTTACGCGGGCGCCCGGCCGCTCCGGGCTTTCCACTACTATTGCTCCGCCGGTATATATCCCTTTCAGGTACCTGCAGCAAACCGGGCTTTTACAAAAAGGCAGCCGGTTTAATTATAGCTATTATTTCAGGTATGATGATCAGACAGCAATGGATAAGCAGCTTGCTGCTATCAGCCCTGTATTAGAAAGCAAAGGGCTTGATTATGAAACGGCCGAGTCACGCAAAAGAGACACCGGCAGACAGTTTGAAGATGTTTCCCGGTTCCTTACGCTCATCGGCTTTATCGCCTTATTGTTAGGTTGTATTGGTATAGCCAGTTCCATTAATATTTATATCCGCGAAAAAATACCCGCTATCGCCATATTGCGCTGCATGGGGGCCAGCACAAAACAAACCTTTCTGATTTATCTGATACAAATAACCATACTTGGATTTATCGGGGCAGTAACCGGCGCCTTGCTGGGAACAGTAGCGCAACAGGTTTTACCTTTTGTATTGAAAGATATTTTACCTGTGCAGATCAGTACCTCCGTTTCATGGCCATCTGTTGCCAAGGGAATAGGGCTGGGCGTTATCCTCTCTTTCTTATTTGGATTGTTGCCCCTGCTTTCCATACGCAGTATTTCTCCGTTATATACTTTGCGGGTATCTGTTGAACCCGCGCCGGCATGGCGTAATCCGTGGCAGGTGCTCCTGTTTGCCGCCATACTTTTTTTCATTACGCTCTTTACCCGGCTGCAGGTGCAAAGCTGGACGCAGGCATTTATCTTTACGGCAGGTGTGCTTGCTGCTTTTTTGTTATTAACAGCCGTGGCAGTGTTGCTGCGGGGAATGGTACGCCGTTTTTTTCCTTCTTCCCTCAGTTATTTATGGCGGCAGGGCTTTGCCAATTTGTACCGTCCCAATAATCAAACGATTTTATTGGTGGTTACCATAGGTTTAGGCACGTTGTTTATTGGCATATTGTATTTTATGCAGGATATGCTGATGAGCCGTGTATCCATGTCTGCCGGCAATAACCAGCCCAATATGGTATTGTTTGATATTCAAACCACCCAGAAAGCCGCGGTGACAAAGCTGGTAGAACAATATCATTTACCGCTGTACCAGGATGTGCCTATCGTTACGATGCGCATAGAAGAGATCAACGGGAAGAATGCGGCAGCAGCAAAAAAAGATTCCGTTTCAGGCATCCCTGCCAGGGCGTTTGAAGGAGAATTACGTGTTACCTACCGCGATTCGCTAACGAATACGGAAAAGATAACTGCCGGAAAATTAGAAACAAAGCCATATACGCCCGGCGATAACATTTACATATCATTGGAAGAGCGGTACGCCAATCATCTTAAGGTATCTATAGGAGATAGTATTCTGTTTAATGTACAGGGCGCCCTTTTACCAACTATAGTAGGAAGCTTCAGGGATGTAGACTGGAGAAGGGTGCAAACCAATTTTCGCGTTATTTTTCCTGCAGGCGTACTGGAAGACGCACCACAGTTTTATGTGCTGGTTACCCGCGTGTCATCTAACGAAGCTTCTGCGTCTTTCCAGCAGGCGGTGGTACGCCAGTTTCCCAATGTATCCGTTATTGACCTGGGACTCATATTAAAAGTATTAGATGAAGTGCTGGATAAAATTGGTTTTGTGATCCGGTTCATGGCTGGTTTTAGCATCATTACAGGGTTGATCGTGCTCATTGCCTCCGTTTATGTAAGTAAATTCCAGCGCATACAGGAAACGGTATTGTTGCGTACGCTCGGCGCCAGCCGGAAGCAATTGTATATGATCACCGCTTTGGAATATTTTTTTCTGGGTACGCTTGCGGCAGGTACCGGCATATTGCTTTCACTGGGGTGCAGCTACATTTTGGCAAAATACAGCTTCGATGCTTCCTTCAGTCCGTCATTAATGCCCATACTTGTATTATTCTTTTCCATATCGCTGCTTACTGTTGCCATAGGATTGTTTAACAGCAGGGGAATCGTAAATACGCCACCGTTAGAGGTGCTGCGAAAAGAAGTTTAGCTGCCGCCAAAATGGTTGAGCTCTTCTGTGAAATTCAGATAAGGATATTGTTCCTGTAACGCCTGTACTTTAGTAAAGTAACTGCTTAAAAATTGCCGGTGCGCTTCAGATGAGGGGTTGAAAGGACGGTGTTTCACGGCAATGTTGATCTTTTCCATTGCTTTCATTACTGCATAGCAGGATGGGTCAATGCATGCGGCTGTAAACTTTTCCCATACATAAGCGGTAGCCAGGTAATTGGGATGAATCATATCTTCAGCGTAAAAACGGTAGTCCCGCAGGTCATCTATCACCAGTTCGTAAGCAGGAAAATAAAAATGATTTTCAAACTTCTCCACAACATGATGAACCGCCTGTATCAGGGTAGCTTTGCTTTTATTATTCTCCACCAGCCCGTCTCTTGCATGACGCACCGGGCTTATGGTATATATAATTTTAATATTGGGGTTGAATAACATCAGCCTGTACCGGAGATTATCTAAAACGGTAAATACTTCTTCAGTAGTCAACAGCTTTTTCCTGAACCTGTCTGCAGGTACTTTATGGCAATTGGCTACAATGTCGGTGTCCCTGTTCTTTACCGTGTATAATGGAGATGGCTTTTCTATCCATTCATATACGAATGCGGAGCCTAAAGTTAGTATCAGCCAGTTGGCCTGTTTCAAATAAGCGTGTGCCACCTGCTGTGAATCATTCATTTGCTGCAAGGCAGTTTGCTTATCGGGATGCGAGAAGCGGCTGTGATGATCCCAACTGTTCCAAAGCTCATTGTAGTAAAACAGGTCTTCTTCGCTGTACCGCTTTTGTTCTATATAAGACACCACAGATGCTGCTATGCTTACCGGATTAAAAAGAATGCCATTTGGATTTTCAAGCGTGGTAAACTTATTATCGGCAAGCTGCCTGGTAATATGTTCCGTAAAGCAGGAACCCGATAAGAACAGCTTCTGGCGATAATTGATCTTTTGAGGGAAGCGCGGTATGTTTAATGCTAACCTGAAGTTTGTCATACTACATAAAAATAGTTTGGGCCATCATAATACTTTGCTGCAGGGCTTCTGCATTGAGCTGGTTGCAGCATCCCTGCTTCGAGAAATAGCTGATCATTTGTTCCGTATCCATATTGCCCACCAGCTCGTCATCAGCCATCGGGCAACCGCCAATACCCAGCAATGCACCGTCGAAGCGGCGGCAGCCTGCTTTAAATGCCGCGTCAATCTTGTGTGCGTGGTGCACAGGTGTGGAATGCAGGTGCACGCCAATTTCTATGCCGGGCAGGGCGCTGATCAAATGAGCGGTAACGCGATTTACCTGTTCGGGAGTGGCCAAACCTACCGTATCGGCCAGGGAAATAACGGTAACGCCCAGTTGTTGTATGGTATGGGCCCATTTGTATACGATCTCTTCGTTGTATGGATCGCCATAGGGGTTTCCAAATCCCATGGAAAGATATATTACCAATTGTTTTTTATGCGCAATGCAAAGTTGCTGTATGGCTTCCACCCGTGTTAGTGATTCAGCTATAGTGCTGTTGGTATTGCGGAGCTGAAAAGTTTCTGAAACAGAGAAGGGAAATCCTAAGCAGCTAATGGCATCGTATTGCAGGGCTTCCTTTGCCCCGCGTTCATTGGCTACTATAGCCAATAGTTTTGTGCTGGTGCCGGAAATATCCAGTTGTGATACCACCGCTGCCGTATCTGCCATTTGCGGGATGGCTTTAGGTGAAACAAAGCTGCCGAAATCTATGGTATCGAATCCTACTTTCAGCAAAGCATTGATATAATCAATTTTTTTTGGCGTTGGAATAAAATGGCTCCAGCCCTGCATAGCATCGCGCGGGCATTCAATTAATTTTACTGTGTAGGATGCGGCGGTCATATGTAAAGTGCAATTTAGCAAAGAAAACGGATAAGCGCTTTTGGGTGTATTTACCTTCGGTGAGAAAAGTTCAAGTTGTTGCCGGGGCTGTACGCTGTGGAGTTGTTTAAAAAGTAATATTTTGTCACAAAGTACTAAAACACAAAGAAAATAAAACCTGCAGATCAGGACTTTGCGCCTTAGCGGCATATCTTCTATACCGGCCCTTTTGAGACAACTTCACCACAACAATGCGAGAATAAACGCACCCACATTTTCCACGGCGTATTACATATATTACGGCCGGCTTCTGTGCATTTTTATTTTCTATTTAGATTGCCGTGCGCAGAATATAAAAGTATTTTGATATTTTTGCCTCCTTCCCGACTCCGTAGCTCAGTTGGTAGAGCAGCTGACTCTTAATCAGCGGGTCCAGAGTTCGAGTCTCTGCGGGGTCACGCAGTGAAACCAATCCCGGCAAGCATTGCCGGGATTGGTTTTGCATTGCAAAAAGCAGAGACGAGAAGTTTATCCCGCCGCCGACATTCCACTCGTTAAATGAGATAATTTTCCTGTGTGAAACCGGAGGGATGCCTGTGCTGGGTCACACAGGTTTTTAAAATGCTTACTCGAAGCTGATTTCAAAGGGTGGATAAAATTAGTGGACGTTTTTATGGACTATTTTCGCTACTTCTTTGATCTTTTCCTCGATATCATTGAGCGTTGCCTGGTGCTTCATTTTAGGACCGTCAACATTTTAGAAATAACTAGTGCGCTGAATGCCCACACTTCTTGCATTTATTCCCTACTGTGCTGATCTGTTGCTCATGAATAAGCCTTTTGAACAAATTTATGATTTATCTACTAAATGTATTTATTATAAAGAATGCTCCGGAAAAATCGTTTATTTCTTTTACTAACCCCCCTCATGCGGGGAAGATACCGCTTACGGCAGACCGCCCCGGTTGGAGCGCCTGCCTGACGCTTTGGGCCGATTCCGCCAGATGGCGATGGTTTGAAATGCGCTCGTCCTCTTCTGTATTTAGAATACTATTATATAAAAAATGTAATATTGCACAACATTTTCAAACATGAACTTTTCAATTGATCACAAAAACCATATACCATTACATATACAGGCAGAAGAGCTTTTGAGAAAGATCATACGCAGCCCCCAATATGCAAAAGGGAAGCTACTACCTAATGAAGTTGCGTTGGCCAAACAGTTAGCTATATCCAGAACCACTTTACGAATAGCCATAAATAAGCTCGTATACGAGGGACTGCTTGTAAGGAAAAAAGGGGTAGGCACCAAGGTTAGCGACAGTATAGTAAGTTCAAAATCGGTTAATTGGCTAAGTTTTTCCCAGGAAATGGCAGCCCGGAAGATACCGATTAAAAATTTTGAGCTTAAGCTGAGTTGGATTAGGCCGGAAGAAGCGGTAGCTAATTTCTTCGAGATCAGGTCCAACAAAAAGGTTTTGAAAATGGAGCGGTTAAGAGGGCGCCCAGAAGGCCCTTTTGTGTATTTCGTTTCGTATTTTCATCCGCGTGTAGGACTCACCGGCAAGGAAGATTTTCAAAGACCGCTTTATGAGATACTGGAAAAAGATCACCTGGTGGTAGCCAGCCTTTCGAAGGAAGAGATCACTGCAAAAGCAGCAGATAAATTCATTGCAGTTAAATTGAATCTTGCGCCGGGTGCTCCCGTTCTATGCAGAAAACGGTTTGTTTTTGACCAGGGCGAACGCCCTATAGAATATAATCTGGGCTTCTACAGGGCCGATAGCTTCGTGTACACAATCGAGAGCAGGAGATAGCAATAAATTGCTGCACACCGAAAACGGGTTTACTGCTAACGCATTTTGTAATATAATTTCACCGGTCAGCCACTACCTTCGAACGTTAATCAACCTCATTTTCCGGGACCACTCCGGGGGGTATTGGATTAAAAATCCAGCTTCCGTGTCGTGCCTTTGTTATCTGAAACAGTTACCGAAGCAATATTCTTATCAATACTCAAAAATCTTGCTGATTGCGACAGAAAGGAAAAGCCATAATAACATTCCTGCCTTTGTTTTTTACCATCCCTGTAAATGATTTCAGCGTTTATTTCATTCGGTTGCAAAGGAATATGAATAATATCTTTTTTAAGCGCATATACTTTAAGCGGGGCGCGGTTTTGTGCCGCAACCAGCAGGTATTTACCATTTGCGCCTCTCAGTTTTATTAGCGCCTTACCATTACCCGGAATAAAAATGCCGCTTTCAAGGATGGATTGGGCGATGAAGTTTCCTTTGCCGTCTCCTTTCAGCAGCAGGCCATTTAATGCGTCGTAACGGCCTGTTGTTACTTCCGATCCATAATCATTCGTGTTCATTGCGATATCCAGGTTGCCATCTCCGTCAAAATCGTCTGTTATCATACCGTTCAGGGCAGACAACTGGGCCACAAAAGGCAGGGACACTAAAGTGAATTTACCATCACCATCATTTCTACAATAGCTGGAACTGAAGTTATTGGCTCTTAGTATTAATGCATCTTCTAACTGTTCTTTTGTAAGCAACTGGTCCATAGTAGCCACGGCATACGATTTAAAACTCTGAAACTTTGTCTTTACTGCTGTCATTTGCTTTACAGCATCATCTCTTAAATGCGCCGGAAATTCTTTTTTCACGAGAGAATCCTGGCTGGCCGGGAGATACAGCGACATGAAGGCATCGTAGCTGTTGTTGTTGTCAAAATCTTTGGCATACACAGATACCGGGTATGGTGCGCTTGCTTTATAAAAAGAATTCTCACCCAGGTTGCCTGCTATATAATCTATATCCCCATCATTGTCAAAGTCGCCCGCCGCGATACTGTTCCACCATCCAATTTCGTTGGCCAAACCTGTTTTAGCTGTTACATTTTTAAAACTGCCCTTGTCATTTTTAAAAAAAGTAAGTGGCATCCATTCTCCGGCCAGTATCAGGTCTGGCCAGCCATCATTATCAAAATCAGTAAACAGGGCATCGCATACCAGCCCGATGTTATTTAATTCACCCGCAATATCAGCGGTTACATCGGAAAATTGGATATGCCCGTTTTTTGAATCGTTCCTGTAGATATAGCTGGATACCGCTTTGGGATAATTCCAGGGTTCTACCCGGCCGGCAATAAAAAGATCAAGGTCTCCATCCTTATCATAATCTGCAACTCTTACACAGGATTTACTGGCAAAATTCTGAGGCAGTGCCAATGAGTCGGATGTAAAATTTCCTTTCCCGTCATTGATGAAAAACTGGTCCTGGTAAGCCGCCGTATTGGGCCTGCTTTCATATCCGCCCCGCGCCAGGTAAAGATCCAGGTCACCATCGCCGTCTGCATCAAACAGGATGGTTCCCATATCCTGGTAGTGAAAATCCCTTATTTCGGTTGGTTGTGTTATTGTTTTTTGTAAAAATGAGCCGTTATGCTGTTGCAATAACAGCGTTGTTGCAAATAAAGAATTTCCTCCTGCAACAATATCATCCAATCCATCGCCATTCACATCTCCGGCTGCCAGGGATGGCCCGTATTCCGAAAATTTATGAGGTAATAACTTTTGAATATTAAAATCAATATAATCCATTTGTGAATGTTTATAGTGAATGCCTGATGCCGTTGTAACATCTGTAAATAAAGTATGCGTTGCTATAACCGGAAGCTGCCAGTCATGATTATCTTTTGCATTCTTCTTATCCAATTTTATGGTTTGGTTGGCGGCTACATTTTTTACCAGTTCTTTGCTTCCATCGGGCCATTTAACAATAAGGGAGTCTACCAGGGTTACTGAGTCGAGTCCGAAATGAGGATTTAACTGGATAGAGGAAAGGTAGCCCCGGTAAGGCGTTTGTTCGTAGGCCTGCTGGTTATTTCCATAATAAATTTCGATCCATGCACCTATTCCATTTACATTTAAACCGTCACCCGTTAGTTGCACAGATAAATAGTGCTTGTTATTTTCCTTTGAATCCATTAACGTATTCTCGTAAACAGAAGCCTCATCGTTGATATTATTGATAACCATATCAAGATCGCCATCGTTGTCCAGGTCTGCATATACTGCGCCGTTTGAAAAAGAAGCCTTGTTTTTTAACCCCCAATCGGCCGACACATCACTAAAGCTGCAATTGCCTTTATTCCGAAAAGCATAATTGTGTATTTTAACTTCCGGGATCTGCGCCAGGATGCTGGATTTGGAGGCAATGGGCGTAGGCTCCTGCCGGTAAACAATAAAGTCATGATCTGTGATATCTTTGGGAAAGCCATTGGTAACTACCAGGTCCCGAAGTCCGTCATTGTCAAAATCGGCAACCAGCGGAGCCCAGCTCCAGTCTGTTTCTGAGATGCCTGAAAAGAAACCGATATCACTAAAAACCGGGTCGCCTATTGAATCATTTGCATTTACGCGTGGACCCTGGTTAACCTGTAGTGTATTTCTTACATACTGGTATTGGTATTTGAAAAAGTCATTGAGTTGAAATATTTGATAGCTCCCTGAATTCAGCATCATTTTTTTACGGTAGTTGTCTTCCGGGCTCATGTCTAATTCTATTATATCCGATAGTCCGTCGTTATTGATGTCAATAATGTCCTGCCCCATTCCATTTGCAGACGTATGTTTAAGATAAGTTGCGGCCTTATCTGTAAAGGTTCCGTCATGATTATTGATATACAACAGGTCGTTTGCAATAAAATCATTGGTCACAAAAATATCTTTCCATCCATCTTTATTGATGTCTGCGATCGTTACGCCGTGTGCATATCCTTCCAGTGTAAGTCCTGCCGCTCTGGTAACATCGGTAAATACCGGATGGCCTGCCAGGGTATCCATGGTATTCCTGTAAAGGCGTCCTGTACTGGGAAAAGATCCGTCTGTTATTTTGTGTTTAAAAACGGATGGATTTATGTTTGGGAGAATAACATTCACTGCCAGGTACATATCCAGGTCGCCGTCGTTATCATAATCAAAAAAACTTGCCATGGTGGAGTGCGTAGTGTCGTCTAACCCATAAGCGGCAGCCTGTTCTTTAAAAAAGGGTAATCCTTTTTTGTCGGGCCCCTGGTTAATGTAAAGCAGGTTTTTTCTCTTTTCGGGGTCCTTATCCATTGACGCACAAACATACATATCCATCAATCCGTCATTATTAATATCTACAACAGCTATTCCCCTGCTCCATCTGCCATCGCCATCCACGCCTGCACTGGTTGTAATGTCTTCAAATTTTAGTTTTCCCTTGTTCAGGTATAGTTTATTCGGCACCATGCTTCCTGTGAAATAAATATCTGTCAACCCGTCGTTGTTAAAATCGCCCGCACCAACTCCGCCACCGTTATAAAGATTGGTCACATCAATGGGGTTAATGGAATCACTCTCCATTATCTTATTATTAAAATCAACGCCTGAATGCCCGGGGGAGACCAATTGAAACAGCTCAGCATTTTGCCGGCACGAAGAAAAGGAAAGAAAAACAAGCAAGCAGTAAAGAATGGGTTTCATACATGGATGATTTGGCAATGAAAGTTGTGGAATGCGTTAGCATTGATGTATGCTATGGGTATTAATTTTTTTTGTTCAAAATATGAACCGCTCTCGTAATTAGTGTTTAAACTGTTGAAATTCAGCATTTTTATTAGATGGCTGATAAAGCGGTTTTATCGGGAGGATCCATTCGGCTTATGCCGGGTTTAAAAATAAACAAAAAAAAATGTGAATTGTATTTTTTTCTATTATATTTGAATTAAGTACAAATGTATATACATACTTAATCTGTGTTTGGCGCTGAACCATTATTAAATAGACAAACGACGTCTGTATGTTATTGTGAAAAGTGAAACAATAAAACCGCCCGCCTGCCCGACTCAGCCACTCAGGCGGGGATGAACCCTGCCCGGATCTGTCAGGCGGGTGTTCGGACGGGGTGAAAGAAGTTTTCGCTTCTCATGCCAGGCTTTCCGGCTGGCGGGTTTCATTTTTGACACAGCACCTGTATGCTGCTTATATCAGCTATCTGTCCTGGTTATAGAATAAATACCCTAAAAAATGCTGCTGACTGAACGGAAACCCTTTTTTTAAAAAATTAATTGCTTGTTATGAACTTAAAACTCCTGCCGCACAATTGGTGTACAGCCATTGGTATACTTTGCGGAATAGCATTTCCATTTCTTTTGTGTGCCGCGCCGATGGCAAACAATAAAGAACGTTTGCCAAAGCATGCAAAAGAACCACCCGGCGCCAATGTATATAATACTTCTTATTTTCAGGATATATCCATTTCCGGTAAGATAACAGACGAAAACGGAATGGCTATAGCAGGAGCCAATGTGCTGGAAAAAGGTACCAGCAATGGTGTTATTTCGGATGCAAACGGAAATTACAGCTTAAATGTAAAGAGCAGAAACAGCACGCTGATTATTTCTTTTGTGGGTTATGCAACCAAAGAAATAAAGGTGGGCGCTCAGTCAAGCATAAGCATACAGTTAGAATCTATTTCAAAAAGTTTGGATGATGTTGTTGTGGTCGGGTACGGTACACAAAAAAGATCTGAGCTTACCAATGCCGTGGTACAAACAACCGGCGCGGAGGTAAAAAAATCAATGAATCTTTCTGTGTCCAATTCTTTAGCCGGCAGACTGCCCGGTTTATTTGTATCCCAGCAAAGCTCCGCTCCTGGTTTTGATGATGCACAGATACTGGTTAGGGGAGCCAAAACCTACAGGAATACTTCCGCCCTGATAGTAATAGATGGTGTAGCCAATGCAGACCCGGATGGCTTGAACAGATTAGATCCAAACGATATCGAATCTATTTCTGTTTTGAAAGACGCATCAGCCGCCATTTACGGTGCACAATCTGCCGGCGGTGTTATACTGGTTACTACAAAACGTGGTAAGTCGGGAAAAGCCGCATTTGATTTTAGTACCTCATTTGGATGGCAATCGCCCGCGGCGAAAGTAAAATCAGGAGATGTGTTTGAATACATAAATGTATTAAACAAAAGAAGAGAACTGGAAGGCACTACGCCGGATTTCCCGCAGGAAGTAATTGACGCGTTTAAAAATGGCACAAGAAGGGCAGAGAACTGGTATGATGCACTGGTAGACGCACCTGCTCCGCAAAACAGGCAATCCATCACCATGCGGGGCGGCACCGATAAAATAAGATATTTTGTATCGCTTGGTACGGCATACCAGGGGGGTATTATGAGGGGAGATAATAAAACGCAGGTTAAACAATACAACGTAAGAAGCAATATAGATGTTTCCGTGACTGATAATTTTGAAGTTGGCTTTGACCTGTCGGGACGTGAAAAAAATACTGAGCTACCACAGAGTGGTCCCGGTGGAGATGTGGGCGCTTTTGCAAGTGTGAGTCCGCTGCAGGAAGCATATATCGGAGGAGATTATCGTTATCCGGGCGAGGGATGGTCGCACCTGAATCCTGTAGCAAGATTACTTAGCCCTGGCTACAGAAAGTATAAAGCAGATATTTTGAGCGGTACCATTCGTTTTAAATGGAATATTCCATATGTGAACGGACTGACATTGGATGGATTTTCGAGTATAGTTAAAACCTTTAATTATGACAAGGTGTTTAATTATACCTGGCCATATTATGAAAGAGTTCCTAATACGGATTCAATTGTAGAGAAGCAGTCCAGAACGGTTGAGGATATCGGTTTGCGGGAAGATTTTTATCAAAGCCAGAGAATTACCAACAACATCAAGCTTTCTTATAACACAACAATTAGCAGTGATCATAAGATTGGAATTTTTGTTGCTTATGAACAAATGGACTACAAAACCAATAACTTCTGGGCACAACGCCTGGGTTATGATTCTCCGTTACTTGATCAGTTATTCGCCGGCAGCCCTAATCGCAACAACTGGAATACTGATGGAAGAGCAGCAGAAAGCGCCCGTCGCAATTATTTTGGGCGCGTCAGCTACGAATTCCAAAGTAAATACCTGCTTGGGTTCAGTGCCCGTTATGATGGTTCGCCTATCTTCCCTAAAGATACCCGGTATGGCTTCTTTCCACAGGCTTCTGCTGCATGGGTAGTCAGCAAAGAATCTTTTATGCCGGAAAACCTGTTCAGTAACTTTAAAATAAGAGCTTCATGGGGACAGTTGGGCAACGACAGGGTAAATCCTTTCCAGTATATTGGAGCATTTGGTTATTCGGCAGGATGGGTTGTTAATGGAGTAGATGCCCGCGGCATTGCTGCCACGTCAACACCCAACCCGAATATTACCTGGGAAGTAAGTGAAACAACCGATCTGGGTTTGGAATTGGGTTTTTTGGAGAACAGGTTAACATTTGAACTGGACTTATACAAAACCAAAACAACCAATATTCTCGGAAGAAGACAGGCTTCAATTCCCGGGTATACCGGACTGATATTACCTGACGAGAATATAGGAAGAATGGATAATAAAGGATTTGAAGTGCAGGCTGGATACAGACAGAACGTAGGACAGTTAAATATAATGTTAAATGCAAACCTTGCCTATACCGAAAATAAAATCATTTATTTTGATGAAACGCCCCAGGCTGAACCATACCAGAAGCTGGAAGGACAGCCCTTAGGCTCTGGCCTGGTATACAAGGCAATAGGCATTTACAGAACGGAGGCAGACTTAGATAAATACCCTGGCTATCCTGGTGCTACAGTGGGAGCATTGATCTTTGCCGATCTCAACAATGATGGTGAAATAACCAGCAATGACCAGTATATGTTTAATACCACGGTAAATGCCGGTGCCGTTCTTCCAAAAATGCAGTTTGGATTCAACATTGGATTGGACTACAAAGATTTTGATTTCTCCCTGCTGTTCGCAGGACAGAGCGGAGCTAAGTGGCGCCTGAGCAATGGATTTAATTCGGGCGCCAACGGTAATGGACTGCGGTATGTAGCGCTGAATAGTTTTTCATTAGACAATACAAATGCTGAGCTTCCGATGATTTCTCCAACCGGGTTCGCGGGTTCCAACAGCGATTTTTATTATCACAGTTCAAGCTGGCTGCGTTTAAAAACAGCTCAATTGGGATATACACTCCCTGGAAACCTGATGTCAAGATTCAAAATTTCAGCATTGAGACTGTATGTATCCGGAGATAATCTGTTCATGGTATTTAATAACCTTAAAAAATACGGCGCAGGTGATCCGGAAACCGCACCGCAAACCGGGAACGGTGGTGTATATCCTATAATGAGAACAGTAAGTGCTGGTCTTAATATTACTTTTTAATAATAGTCGTATGAAATATCTTTCTATGGATAAAGCAATGAAGAAAATCGCGCTCTTATCGCTGATTTGCGCTACCACGGTTATTTCCTGTAATCGGGACCTGCTGGATAAAAAGCCACTGGATGCCATATCTGAAGACGCCGTTTTTGGTGACGCCACTTTTTTGCAGAATTACGTGTATAATATTTACAACGGTATTAAACCGCCATGGAGCCCCGGCTCAGGTGGCTTTGAAGCTTTAACAGATGTAGCAGTATCGCAGCCCGAAACACACGACAGGGCTGCGGGCATCCGCGAATACATAGATGGTATCATCACCCCGGATAATATTACCGATCTTACCAACATCTGGAATGAAGAATATAGTTATATCAGGAAAGCAAATATCTTTTTTGAAAAGGTAGAGACTTCTGATATTGATCCGGCCAAGCTTGATCCTATGAAAGGTGAAGTACATTTTTTGAGAGCATGGATGTACTTTGAGTTAATGCGTAGCTATGGCGGCGTTCCAATCATTACAAAAAGTTTTAAGCTCGATGAAGAAAGCTTTGATACACCCCGCAACACCTACGACGAATGTGTTGCATTTGTATTGAGCGAATGCGATGCAGCAATATCGTTGCTGGATGGCGTACCGGTAAATGAAGGGAAGATCAGCAAAAACGCGGCATTAGCTTTAAAAGCAAGAGTATTATTGTATGCAGCGAGCCCTTTAAATAATCCAACCAATGACAAATCAAAATGGCAGGCAGCAGAAGTGGCAACCAAAGCAGTTATAGATGCCGGCTATGCTTTGCATGCTTCAACGGCAGACTTATTTATAAAACCATTAAAAAATGACGAGACCATTTTTGGGAAATCGTTTACTCCCGCCACCAGGATACCGGACTGGGGTTATAACTACGATTACTGGCCCTCCGGTTTTGATGCAAGGCAACGTTTGATGCCAACGCAAAAGTTTGTCAATATGTTTCAAATGGAAAATGGCGAATATCCCTACCAGGCAGATGGTATAACGGTAAATGCAGCTTCGGGTTATGATCCGCAAAAGCCAAACGATAACAGGGATCCGAGGTATTATACTTCTATCCTCTATCCTGGCGCAGGCCCCGTTTTTATACAGGATGGGTCAAAAACCACACACAGGGTTTACGAATATTGGGAAGATGCTAACCCCAATCCCGACAATGCACCTCCTTATGCAAACCCCAATAAAGTAGATCCCGAAAACGGGCAAACACTTTTCGACTTTGGCCGGGATTCCAAAACCTATTGGGTAAAAGGCCTAACGCCATTTCACTGGAGAGTGCAAACCGGATATACATTCAGGAGATTGCTTGACTTTGACGGCCCCCGTGCAAGCTTTGATTTTAACTATAACCAGGTAACTGTGTTTATGCGGCTAACAGAATTTTATTTAAACTATGCTGAAATACAGATCGCATTGGAAAACGAACCGCTGGCCCGTGAATACATAAACAAAATAAGACAAAGAGAGGCTACCAATATGCCGGATATCACCAGTACGGGCGCAGATCTTGTGAGAGATTACAGGAATGAAAGGGCAATAGAATTACAGTTGGAAGATCAGCGTTTCTTTGATCTTATGCGCTGGAAAGCAGCCCCGGGTAATATTGATATTCCGATCAGGGGGCTTACCAGTGTTAAGATGGATTGGACCGGCGCTCAGGCAGGCGATCTTTTAGGTAAATTGACCTATACCTATGGTGTAATACCTGAAGCGGAAGTAAGAAAGCCGTGGAAAGGAGATCATTACTACCGCTTCCCTATTCCCAATGATGAAATTAAAAAGAGCAATGGCGCCCTTGAGCAAAATGAGGGTTACTAAAATGCAGCTTTCAGTTTAATGCATTACGTTTAGACGTTAAAGCAAAATGGCGGGGCGACCTGCCATTGGCTTTTTTGCAATGTAAGTCGTGAGTTTATGCGGAACCCTGTATCCTGCTGAAACTTTTTATTGAAGAAAAATAAATAAGCTCAAAAGATCAATATGACAAAATTATTTTTTTTATGCCTGTTAACAATTTCAATAACGGGATATGCAACAGCAAAGCAAAAACAGGATACCTTATGGCGCATCGGGGTGGCCGATCATTCGGCAAATGAATTTGCTTTGGCTCCGGATGGATTCAAAAAATTTATTGAGTATGATTTCGGCTTTGAAGATAAATTCTTCCTGGTAGGACATTCCCGTGAAAAAAATGACTTTCCTTATGTGATTCCGGGCCCGGCGGATACATGGGGCGGCACCTGGCCAACTTCCGGATGGCGTACTAACCAGGTTAATATTTTATTTGGCGTAGAAGATATGCCTGCGAAGGGAACCTATACACTCATTATTGAACTCTCTGATTATGCTAAGAAATTTCTGCCGCTCATCAAAATATCCATCAATAATCAATCTGTAAAACAACAACTAACCGCAACGGGATATGATCTGAGCACACAAAAGTCTCCCTCCTTAAACGAGCCTTATGTAGATACACTTTCTATAACCGGTAATGTTAAGCATGCAACACATAAAACAATTGAAATTCCGGTTGAAAGCGGGGTAATAAAAAAAGGAGGCAATTGCATTACCATAGAAGTATTGCAGGGATCCTGGATAATGTTTGATGACATCCGTCTGGAAGGCAATCGGTTAAAGATTGAAAAGCCTGGTAATTGTTTTGTACGAAATGTAAAAGCGGCAAACTATGCATTATTACAGGAAGGAAAAAAAGTGCAGCCGCTTTTGGTTAATGTCGAACACCTGCAGGGTCTGCCTGGTTTAAGCGTTGAACTGGATGGAAGAACAATATTTAAGGAGCGCCTGGAAAAAGGTAATTATGAATTTGAAGCACCAATGCCCGCGGTTGAAACAGTACAGCAAAGTAAATACAGGATATTGGCAGATGGAAAGTTAGTGGAGGAAGGTGTAGTGAAACGCTCTGCCCAAAAATTGCAAACACCGGCCGATTACGTGGATACGCGTATAGGAACCGGACATTCCCGATGGATGATTGCACCGGGACCGTGGATGCCCTTTAGTATGGTTAAATTAAGTCCGGACAATCAAAATGCAGGGTGGCAGGCAGGTTATCAGCCATCGTATGAGAGCATTGGCACTTTCAGCCACATACATGAATGGACGATGGGAGGCTTGGGTGTTTTTGCATCCAACGGTACATTAAAAACAACCATTGGCGATGAACTGCTGCCTGGTTCAGGCTACAGGTCTGCTATTGATAAAAAAACGGAAGAGGCACCCATCGGGTATTATAAAGTGCAGCTTAAAGATTATGACATTAAAGCTGAAATGACTGCTACTACACGTTGCGGATTGATGCGGTTTACATTTCCAGCCAACAGGGATAGTTCACGCGTTCTTGTGGACTTACACATTCCATCCGAATATGATTATCAGTTAAAGAAAATCAGTGTTCGCAAGGTCAGTGATTACAGGATTGAAGGTTTTGCTCACCAGTTTTCACCCAATGTTTGGAGTAGAGATGCCGATCAGGACTACACTGTGCATTTTGTTTTAGAGTTTGATAAACCTTTTCAATCCATCGGTGGCTGGACCAACGACAGTGTTAGCTACGGAGACCATTTCTTTGCGAAAGATATAAAAAACGCAGGCTTTTTCCTTCAGTTTGATGCAAAAGCAAACCCGGTTGTACAAATGCGATCAGGCATTTCATTGGTGAGTATTGACAACGCTGACTTAAATTTAAAAACAGAAATAACAACGCCTTTCGGATGGAATTTTGAAGCGGTAAGACAGCACCAGTCTCATGAATGGAATGATATTTTTAACCGGGTTAACATTACAACAACGAACAGGCAGGAAAAAGTACGCTTTTATAATTCAATGTACAGGTCCATTTGCAGCCGCAATACCTGGAGCGATGTTAATGGCCAATGGAGAGGAACAGATGGCAAAGTACAGCAACTGAAAGGTGCAGATGATGTTGCTTTGGGTTGTGATGCTTTTTGGAATACATTCTGGAACCTGAATCAAATGTGGAATTTAATAACACCCGAGTGGAGCAATCGCTGGGTAAATTCCCAGCTCGCCATGTACGATGCTTATGGGCGGTTGGCAAAAGGCCCGGCAGGTATGAATTATATTCCCGTAATGGTAGCGGAACATGAAATACCGATGATGGTTGGCGCTTACCAGATGGGTATACGAAATTTTGATGCATCGAAACTGCTTGAGGCAGCGATCAATATGCAGACCATTCCGGCGACAAAAATCCATACCGGTTTTGCAGGTAACCGTGATTTAACGGAATACATGAAACATAAATATGTTCCTTCCGATAAAGGCCGCTTTTCTAATTCAATGGAATATTCTTATGACGACTGGACAGTTGGGCAATTGGCTAAATCATTAGGGGAAACGGAGCTCTATAAAAAATTTAACGACCGTGGTTATTGGTGGAAAAACGCCATAGACGAAGATGGTTACTGTCATATGAAATTGAGCGACGGAAAATGGGTGCCCGGTTTTGATCCTTTTCGCAGCGGAGCCAATGAGGAATATGTTGAAGGCAATGCATGGCAGCTCACTTTTTTTGTTCCCCAGGATGTGCCTGCGTTGGTGAACCTCGTAGGAAAGAAGAAATTTATTGACAGGTTAGAGTGGGGATTTGAAGCCAGTGCACCATGGCGTTACAACGGAATGAACGATCAATACTGGAATTACCCGGTGGTGCAGGGAAACCAGCAGTCTATGCATTTTTCCTTCCTGTTTAACTGGGCCGGAAAACCCTGGTCTACTCAAAAATGGACCCGTTCCATTTTGGAACGGTATTATGGCTATGGTATTGGGAATGCTTATCTGGGTGATGAAGACCAGGGGCAGATGAGCGCATGGTTTGTAATGGCCGCGTTGGGATTGTTCCAAACGGATGGAGGATGCAGCAATAATCCAATATATGAAATCGCAAGTCCGCTTTTTGAGAAAATAGAAATTGACCTGGGCAACAGGTTTGGACGGGGTAAAAAATTTGTAATAGAAGCGAAAGGCGCATCACGCAGGAATATGTACGTTCAAAGCGCGGTGCTAAACGGAAAGGAATTAAAGTCCTTTTATTTTCCTGCATCCGAATTGTTAAAAGGCGGTTCCTTAATTATGCAAATGGGAGCAACGCCTAATAAGAAATGGGGAATTGATAATAAATAACACTAAAAAAATGAAGAAACATTATTTACTGTTGATGTTGCTGGTGATCAACCTGGCAGTTTTAGCACAGGAACGCCAGCCTTTCGACAAAGCATTGTCCGAAAAAATAAAGAACAATGAATACTTTCATTTTGTAAAAGCCAAAGCCCTTGAAGTAATGAAAATCGGGTTTAATGCCGGTGACGGTTACCGTGAAGTGTGGATCAGGGATTACAATACGTTCATTGAACTCGCTGCGCAGGTGTATGAGAAAGAAGTGCTGAAAGAAAACCTGTTGGTTTTTCTGAGAATGCAGGGAGAAGATGGGGATATTATTGATGGGTTCACCCCGGTAAAAAAAGTGGGCGAAGTTGAATATGATTTTATCTATTCCCCGCTGGAGCCACGTTATGCCGGTCATAAAAATACGGTGGAAACCGATCAGGAAAGTTCACTGGTTCAAAGCATATATAAATATGTTCAATTAACCAACGACCCTACCATACTGGATGAAATGATCGGCAATAAAACAGTTGGTGAGCGGCTCGTTTGGTCCATGGAATTCTTAATGAATAAGCGTTTCAACAGACAATACGGGTTAATTACCGGCGCCACTACGGCCGACTGGGGCGATGTGCAGCCGGAACACGGGTGGGGCGTTGACATAGATGAAAATACGCATCCCGCTATTGATATTTATGATAACGCTATGTTTATTATTGCATTGAATAATTTAATGGAAATGCTCCCTGCAACCAAACAAAAATGGCAACCCATAAAAAACAATATTGCCCAAAACAGCAGAAAACACCTTTGGGATAAAAACAGGCAAAAGTTTATCCCGCACATCTATTTAAAAAGCTCTCCTTTCCCTGCGGGATTTGATGAAGATGAAATTTATTATTTTGGAGGTACGGCTATTGCTATAGAGGCAGGGTTGTTAAGTAAGGAAGAAGTGAAGATTTCATTAGACGAGATGATCAAAAGAGTAAAACAGGCCGGTGCGGCCTCTATTGGACTAACGCTGTATCCGCCATACCCGGCAGGTTATTTCGTCAATAAGATCATGAATCCGGAATACAGCTACCAGAACGGTGGCGACTGGACCTGGTTCGGTGGCAGGATGATCCAGCAGTTGATCAAATACGGGTTTGTAAAAGAGGCGTATGAACAGGTATTGCCAATGGTAAAGCGGGTTAAAGATAACAATGGTTTTTACGAATGGTATTCTATTGATAACAAACCACGGGGATCTGGAACATTCAGGGGCGAAGCAGGTGTTTTGTACACTGCGATTGTGATGTTCGAAAACTTAAAGTAATAAGGTGAGGCATTTAAATCCTTTCCGCCCCAGTTCATGTCACGAACCGGAAGTTGGAAGTTGGCTCGTATGCACACGAACCAGGCATTATCATACATTTTTTTGCCCCCACAAATATGCAGCGCCAATGAGCGCGGCATTTTCTCCCAATTGGGCAGGCACCAGCATACAGGATAACCTGTGTTTTCGTATTACTTCTTTGCAAAAGGGTTTAAACAGATCCCAGGCTTTGGCTATATTTCCCCCAATAATAATTCTTTCGGGGAAATGATCAGAAAACCGGTTTTTCAATACTTCACCTAATGTATAACCAAATTCTTCAAACAATTTCCTGGCATCCACATCATCATTGGCCAAGGAAGCCAGTTCTTTTACCCCGGTAACTTTTTCTTTTTTTCTTTTTGCATATTCTGATATAAACCACCTTGAGCTTAAGAATTCTTCAGCCCTGCTTTCGCGAAAAGGGAAGCACCAGAGATCTCCCTCGTGGAAAAAGCCATTCTTGTACATTGCCGAACCCAATCCTGTTCCCAGCGTAATGCCGGCAACATGATTACAGTCTTTTCCCGCACCTGCTTTCAATTCGCCTGCCAGGTAAGCAGTGGCATCATTCATCATACGAATGCTGTTGGAAGTTATGCGCAGTTCAGCAGCGAGCAATTGCTTTACGTTCAACCCGTACAGGCATTCATATTTATGCAAACCGGTAATAAGGCTGATGCCTTTCTCATAATCAAAAGGGCCGGGCATAGCAATACCCACGCGGACGATGCTGCTCCCATGCTGTTTGGCACAGGCGGCTATGGTTTTGGCCCATGAACGGATGACATGCTCCTTATTTTGCAAAGGATCTATTTCTCCCCGCACGCAGGTGCCCTCTATAATTTGCCAGGTATTTGTGTCAACCATGCACGCTGTGATATGCGTGCCGCCAATATCAACTCCAATAACCAGATTGTCCATCGCTTTTTGTTGATTTGCATTTAAGGTGTACAGGCGGGAGGCAACGCCGTTGTTCCCCATTGTTTGTTGGGTTTATCACCCATCCACAATTCCAGTATTCCACCCCTGGTAAAGGTGTCATGACTGAACCAGAAATTATCCAGCGGTTGATTATTCAACTTCGCGGATTGTATATAACAATGCTGAGCGCTGTTGTTATAGGTTTTAATCACAAACTTTTTACCCTTGTAATATTTCTTATCCAATTGGATCGTTACTTCATCAAAAACCGGTGAAGTAATCTCATACACCGGCTGCTGTGCCTGGTTACCCATAATGTCGAACAAGCCAATTGCCATCAGGGCGCTTACGCCTCCCATTTGTCCCTGGTCTTCATCGTGCCCACCATAACCAAGGTCTGGCGTTACGCCTCCATAAGCCTGCGCTTTCACCCGTCTAACCCAGTATTGTGTAAGCCAGGGCTTGCCGCCATAGCTGAATACATGCGCGTTGGAACATCCCGGCTGATTGGCATAGCTAACGTAACCACTGGTGTAACCATATACAAAGTCGTTCGATTGCGATTGTTCAAATGCATGGTTCAGCTTATTGCAAAAGCTGTCTGCTCCTCCCATCTGGGTTACCAGTTCAGGAATAGCATGCGATACTCCCCAGGTGGCCTGCCAGGCATTTGCTTCCACCCAGCCTCTACCGCTTAAAGGATCTTTGTGTATAAAATCGCCTTTTTTGTTTTTGGGAAATAATAATTTTTGCTCCGGGTCAAAACAAAGCTTCCATCCATCCGATCGGTTAAGAAAGAAATTATAGTCTTTTTTCTTTCCCAGCTTAGCCGCCATCTGCGCTATGCCCCAATCCTGGAACGCCGCCTCAATGGTAATGCCTGCGTTATCCGGCCACCATCCATTGCGGGTGTAAAAATTAATGTCTTCACTGCTGCCGAGCATGCCACCCGGCAGGTGATTCCGCTTCACTACTTCATAGGCGTGATTGGCATTTGTTTTAGTCAATAACCCTTTCATGTATGTACTTACGATGAGATTAGAGGCAGGACAACCCGTCATGATATAGGAATAGCCACCGCCGGATGGCCCTCGCGGTAACAGGTAACCATTGTTGGCATATTCAATCATAGAAGAGGATAGTTCATCCATCATTTCCGGCCATGCCAAACCCCACAATATATTCAGGTTCCATTGGGTAAGCCACCACGCATCGGAGTTATACATGCTGAATCTTGGCTTACCTGAAGCATCTTTGGGAACCGTTTTTATTTTAAAAATGGCATCTGTAAAATTGCCTTCTCTTTTGCCGGTAGTGCGGTCGGGATAATCACCCGACAAATCACTGATTTTTTGCCTGCCCAGTAATACATGCCATAAGTCTGTATAGAATTTTATCTTCTGTTCACGGCTGCCTCCCTGTACGTCTATTCGCCCAAGCCATTGGTTCCAGGTAAGTTGCGCCTGCTCTTTTACATTACCAAAGTCCCAGGTGTTGCATTCCTGCTGCAGGTTATTCCGCGCATTTTCTATAGTGGTATAGGAAAGCCCGATTTTCATTTGCAGCTCATCTCCTTTGTTGAAGCTGTATGCAGCCGCCAGGGTCAGGCTGTCGCCGCTCGCTTGACTGATATTTTTTATTGTTTCATTACCCTGCCATGCGTCGAGCGATGTAAAGGGCCTATCGAACCTAATAACAAAAAATATGCGCACATCTTTTGGCCCGCCCCAGTATCTGTTTATGGAACTGAAAGATCCTTCTATCGCAGTATCGCTGATGCGGGTGATTTTTGCATCGGCCATGGTGCTGTTGGACACATGGCCAGACAGATTAATGATGATCCTTCCTGCAGTTTTTTTTGTATAGCGGAACCTGTAATAATTCACTCTTTCAGTAGCTGTTTGCTCAACCCATATTTTATTGTTCTGCAGCATCACCCGGTGGTAACCGGGTTGCACGATCTCATCATCGTGACTAAACACAGATTTCCAGCCTTGTTGACCTTCTGCAGGATTTTCGTGTTCAGACGCAGGCATGATCTCTATCCCGGACATCATCCATGCATGAATTTGTTCAAAACCCAGGATCTCTTTTTCATTGTAGTTATAGCCTCCGCCAAACTGATTTTTGTTGCGTGTTAGGGGAGCTGAACTGGCCATTCCAAATGGAAGGCTCCCGGTAATAAAAAAGAAATACCTGCCACGGTTGGTTTCAATATACGGATCCACCCAGGAAACATAATCCTGCGCCTGTTCGGGAGAAGGAAATACTTCTATTTCGGAAAACCCTATATCACGTCCTGTGGCATCCGTTACTACAAACTTTACCCACTTCACCCTGCGGGCCGTAAATGAAATCGCAATGCCGCTTCCGTCGGCCGGTATCTGGCTTACCCATAGTATACTGCTGTCGCTGAACATTAGTTTGCCTCCGGCAATGTTTTCCTTTAGCGAAGGACGATCATATAATACTACTTTATTAATCGACTGCGGTTGTTCCCATTCTAATTGTATCCATGGCAGCCGGATATAGCCCCAGTCAGTGGATACTCCTTCACATGCCCATTCACCCTTGCCATCCACACCTATCCAGCCATCGGTTGCATTTTGGGCAGCATACGTTTCACCGGCAATGGTACTCACAGTAACTTTTGCCAGCGGAGCAATATTTCCAGGGCCGGCATAACTAAAACTGCTGATGCAGGTTATAAAAGACAATAAAAAAAGGGTGCATTTCAAACTGTCGAGCTGCGTTGTTTCGTGTAGGCAGTGAAGACCTGCCTGCCGCCCATGGCAGGCCGCCCCGGCTGGTGGGGACACCAGCCGGCGACAATTTGAAATGCATCCTAAAAAAATACGGCAGAATTGCTTCATGTTTATATTTTTAGTATGGCGATACTATAAAATCCGAACAGTATGGCTCATAGCGTATAGCGGTGGTTGTTATTCATATTTCAGCTTTATAAACCGCGGACGGTATAAGTGGGGGAACTTTTTATATCCCCCAAAAAATCAAAGGAGTTGATATTATAACTGATCAGTAATTCACCGGGTTGTGAAAGCACAGGATGCGCCTTGGCATTGTAAGGAAAAAGGTTAGGTGAATCTTTCAGATCATCCTTTACATCATATATGTCTGTAATGGGCCCGAAAGGGCCGGCGGGTGATGCTCCAACTCTTACTGCTACATGGGTTCCGATCGCATCTTTTTGAAACACCATCAGGTAACGGCCATCCGTAAGTGGTGTTACACTCATTTCATTGGATGCGCGGTTTGCAATGGGCTGAATGGCTTTTATGTCGGCCGTCCAGGATTTGCCATTCCAGAATTTCCATTCATTAAATTGTTCAATAGCCTGCGGCAGAATCCTTGCTGTTATCACCTCTTTGTTTTTTCCTCTTACGCCATATATATACAGGTATCCATCGGCGTTAGGCGCACCGGCTTTTTTTGTGTTAACCAGTATGCCGGCGCCAAAAGAACCAAGAGAGTCAGCATTTTCTCCCTGGAAAAAAGGAATTTCCATTTGTGTTATATGCTTGAACGGAGGCTTATCGCCTGCAGGTATACGAATGAGCGTATTGCCGGTTTGTTTAAAACCAAACACAGCCTGCCCGGGAATATTTTTAATGCGATAGCCGAAAATATAGATATCATTATTCCTTTCCGTATTTACAAATCCATCGCCCAGCCAGTAATATTCTCCCTTTTGAGTAACAGGGGTATTGGGTACAAATACGGATGAAGGATGATGACCGGCGTTTTTATTCCAGTAAAATTGAAGTGCCGAGCTGTCGGGCCTGCCTCCTGTTAACAGTGCTACGCTGTTGTTGATCATGGTAAAGCCCGTCTCCAGTGAATCATTAATGTCGCCCAGCAAAGTATCACTAAACCATATCAATACACTGTCCTTATTTCCGTTGGCTCCTTTCTCAAGCCCGCTTAAAGCAATTGAATATATTCCGTCGCCACCGAACCAGCCGTGATTTCTTTTAAACAGTGCTGTCCATTCCGGCGCAGGAACGGCTTTAAATTTCAGCTCAGGAGAAAGTTGTTCATCCTGTTTTGCCTGTGTGAAACAACCGCAGTTTAAAGCTGCCGTAAAAAAGATGGATAGAATGATAACAAGTAATCTTAGTATGCGCATCCCTTATAATTGATATGTTATTCCACAAACGTGAAATGATAAACGTGAGATGATAGAGATGAGAAGATAAACGTGAGAGATGAAAATCAAAGCTTTGCCTTCTTACATCTCTCTTCTCCCGTCTCCCGTTTCTCGTTTTCCATCTCGCTATTGACCATTCACTATCACTACCCCTTCCTCCACATCTCCTGTATCTGTTCCAGTGTTTTCCCTTTGGTTTCGGGCACCACTTTCCAGATGAAAATAAATGCCATTACAGAGGTTATCATGTATATCCAGAAAGTATAAGCGCTGCCTATTGACTCCAGCAGCATGGGAAAGGTTTGTGATACCACGTACACCGAGAGCCATAAAAAAAATATAGCTACACCCATCGCTCTGCCACGGATATGATTGGGAAATATTTCCGCTACCACTACAAATGTGAGGGGGCCGAGTGAAATGGCGAAAAATGAAATGTACAGCAGGATCCCCGCCAGCACCCAGTACCCCCCGGCAGATTCCGTATAGAAAGCCAAACCAACAATTGCCAGGCAAACCGCCATGCCCGCCGAACCAATTAGCAGTAATTTTTTTCGTCCCAGCTTGTCTACATATTTTATGGCGATAATTGTAAGCAGCAAATTAATGCTGCCCACCCACACAGTTTGCATCAATGCCGAAGAAGAGCCGCTTCCCGTAGCCTTGAATATCTCCGGTGCGTAATACATAATTACATTGATGCCGGTGATCTGCGAAAAAACAGATAATACGATGCCTATAAGCAAGGCTGTGCGCAAGCCGGGTTTCAGCAGGTCAGAAAAAGGCGCTTGCTTCTCTGTTAATGATTCGCGGATGGAAATGATTTCTTTATCAGCATTTTTCCTGCCATTTACCCTGGCAAGTATGCCATCGGCTTCATCCCACCGGTTTTGTTTTGCCAGCCAGCGCGGACTTTCAGGTATCGGGAGCAGCAGAAAAATAAATACAAGAGAAGGAACCAGGCCAGAGCCAAACATCCATCTCCATCCCGCATTTACGTTCCAGGCGTTATCATGTAAGCCTGCAATACCTGCATTTACAAAATAGATCAGCAGGATACCGGTTACGATCCCCAACTGGTAAATAGATATGAGCCGGCCCCTGATAGCGGCCGGGGCTATCTCCGAAATATACATGGGCGCCAGGATAGAAGCGATACCAATGCCTATGCCGCCAATGAAGCGGAACAAAATAAAATATTCAATGCCCGAGGGAATAAGTATACCGATGGAAGAAATGGCGAAAGCAAAACCAGATATCATCAGCACTTTTTTTCTGCCCAGCTTGTCACTGAGTATTCCGGCCAGCATGGCGCCTGCCATACAGCCAATCAGGGCACAGGAAGCCGCCCATCCTGTCATAGCCGGGGAAAGATTATATTTTTCCTGTATAAAACCAATAGCACCTGCAACCACCGCGGTGTCATAACCGAAAAGCAGGCCACCAACAGCCGCTACAAAAGTGTACTGGTATACGTATTTCAAGCTATAATTTTCCATACATCAATTGCTGTGATAATCGCCAAGGTTTTCTGTATTTACAAATGCTTTTATCGTGCAACATGTTGTGCCCTCGCCCTCGCCATATGGACGAACTGTATATACGCCCACAGCAGCCGGTACAATAAAAGTTTCCGCATAATGCACTATAAAGGGTTTAAAAGCGTCGTCCGGACTTTCCACAACAACTTCCCTGCCTTCTACAAGATTAAGTATATTCACAACGCCATTGGTATTGTGATAAACCTTTCCTGTGAACCAATGCCTTCTTGTTTCTATAAAAGACCCTTTATGGAGCCCTGTTCTTTCTTCAACCCATCCATCTCCTTCATCCACTTTTTGTACCTGATTAAGGATATTGTTTTTGGTCCATTGGGTTGTGCGATCCCACTGAATGGAGTTTTGACCATGCTTCAGTGAAATGGGCCTTGGTTTTCCATCCATACCCATTCTTCCCCAATCCCACAACTTAAATGTAAAAATGTAAGGAGTGGCGCTGATTTCAAGAACCACACTGTTGGCGCCCGAGCAATGCACCGTTCCTGCGGGGATCAGTACATGTTCGTGTTTGCGGATCGGCCATTTTTCTACATACTGATCTGCATCAAACGTTATTTTTTTTTCCTGCGCGGCTTCCAGGTCGCTGATCATGCGTTCCGGAACAATTCCTTCTTTGAGTCCGAGATACACAAATGAATCATCCTGCGCTTCCAAAAAATAATAACTTTCATCCTGCGTATAAGGCATCCCGAATTTTTCCCGGATATATTCTTTTAACGGGTGTACCTGCAGGCTCAGATTTCCGCCGTGCATCGTATCTAAAAAATCAAACCTTATGGGAAACTCCGCTCCGAAAGCTTCAAATACTTTGACGCCCAGCAGTGCTTTGGGCTCACTAAAAACAAGATTGATGGAGGGCGTTTCAAACAAAATGTGATCAAAGCGTATCAGCAAACTGTTTTCTTCCGGCACGCAATCAAATCCCCATGCAAAATTTTTTTCTGTCCTTTCAAGATCACAAACCTCCTTCAACCACTGTCCTCCCCAGGGCCCGGGATCAAAGAAGGGTACCACCCTGAAGGGCTGTTGCACGATTTCTTTCAATGCATCCTGTAATGCCGATCCGGATATCATTTTAGGATCATCGGGGTGTGTGGTATCCAGCACATAATCAGCCAGGGGCAGTAATTCTTTTTTTAGCCTGTCGCATACACGCCAGTCAACAAAAAAAGCTCTTTTATACTGGTATGAAAATGCGTTGTTGAGGTTGTCGGCTCCGAGGTTACTGATTTCATTACGTCTGAACCGCAGCTGAATTTCCCAGCGGGGCATATCTGCATACACCAGCATATGCGGCGACTCATACACGAGAGAAGCCCCTGTTCCATAAATGCATATTGCGCCTTTTTTCTTTTTAACCTCCTGCTTTAGTTGTTCCAACCGCTCCGGGTGAAAGAAGCTTTTCATGCCAAGCGATGTGATACGGCCAAAAACAGGATCATCTGTAACATAGGGATCTACTAATTGTTCAACCTGTCCTGCATCAAGCATAGCGGTATGCACCGGAATGAACTGTATGGTATTGTTGGTGTGTTGCTTTAACTGTGTAACCAACTGATCCGTTAAAACGCCATGGTAGCATTCAATAATGATTATGCAGGGTTCTTCCTCTTTTTTCTGATGCATACGACTTTGCATCTCACCTGCTATTTCATCCCAGCCGGTATATCCGCTATACCCGTGCACTGTTACTTCCGGAAACTTATCAAAATTAGAATTATACAAATTGTTTCTTTTAAAGTGATAATCAATAAGGACAGCATATTCGGAGGAAATCCCGTATTAAAAACCTGCGACTGAATAAAGCAAAAAAGCAATCCGGAGGATTGCACGCGTTATAAAAAAGTGCTCACTGGTAATCGTTGTACGATAAAAGAATTCCGTTCATTAAATATATACTTGTGTACCTGCATATCAAATTTAAAATTGCCATTGTCTTCCTGAAGCAGGCAATTCGGTATCCTGGTGCAGATCTGGATGAAAATGGTGCCTGGTTATTTGACAGAAAATCGTAGATTTATGTCTGTATGTCCATACATATCAAATGTAGAAACTTTTTTATTCATTCCCAATTATTTTTTATTTCTTTTTTGAATCCATCATGACGTATAGCTGCATCCTTTATGCCATTTGAATACAGCGTTATTTGTTTTCGGTAGATGGCTATAAATGATGTGACCATTATTTAACGATTACGCGATATAAAACCTTTTTTGTATGAAGATGTTACTCAGATACCATGCTTTTCTTTTGTTGCTGCTGCCATACAGCTTACCTGCTCAGAATTTGCTGAGGTATGTTGATCCCAATATCGGCACAGCACATAGCCGATGGTTTTTTTACACTCCTGCGGCAGTGCCCTACGGGATGGCCAGGCTGGCGCCGTCTACCAACGGACATTATGGCAATGCATCGGGATGGGAAGCGGTAGGATATGACACCAGGCAAAACTCTATTGAAGGGTTTGTGCATTTTCATGAATGGCAAATAGGTGGGGTTAGCTTTATGCCAACAACCGGAGCGTTAAAAGTGAAGCCGGGGAAATTAGAAGATCCATCGGGTGGTTACCGGTCGCATTTTAACAGGAAGCATGAGGTTGCTGAACCCGGCTATTATAAAGTATTGCTCGACGATTACAATATTACTGCTGAACTAACCGCTACCAAAAGAGTGGGTTTTCACCGTTATACCTTTCCTGCAGACAGCCGGTCGCATATTATACTGGATATTGGTAACAAGCAGGGAGAAAGCGGTGAAGTAACCGATGCTGGTATACAAATGATTGATGATACTCATTTTGAAGGTTTTGTGGTAACCTATCCCCAATATCTTCGTTTGTATGATCCTGAAGGTAAAGTGGCAATGTATTTTTATGGTGAGATCAGTAAAAAACCCGAAAGTGTAGGAGCGTTTACCGAACACAGTATCCACGAGAATGCTTTATCTGCCAAAGGAAAAGGAGCCGGGCTATTTTTAAATTATCAAACCACCGCAAATGAAAAAATAGAAATTAAAGTGGGGCTTTCTTATACTTCCACTTCAAATGCAAAAGGGAATTTAATGGCGGAAGGAGCAGCACTTTCTTTTAATGACGCCAAAACGAAAGCGCAAAACGTTTGGCAACAGGAACTGGCCAAAATTGTAGTGGAAGGAACAGATGAGCAAAACAAGATAAAGTTTTATACAGGGCTGTACCATGCCTTATCGGGCAGGGGCATAGCCAGTGATGTAAATGGCGCTTACCCGATGCATGGCGGACGGGCAGGTCAATTGCAATCTGTCAACCCAAATGAAAAACCAGAATTTATGAATACCGATGCAATATGGGGAGCGTTTTGGAACATCACCCAGTTGTGGGCGCTCTCTTATCCTGAATGGTATAGCAATTATGTAAACACGCAACTGCAGGTTTACAGGGATAAGGGATGGTTTGGCGATGGCATTGCCAACAGTGAATACGTATCGGGCGTGGGAACAAATTTCGTTGGACTGGCCATTGCAGGGGCCTACCAGGCGGGAATACGGAACTATGATGTAGCACTGGCTTATGAGGCGGTTAAGGCCAACGAATTAAACTGGCGCAACAGGAAGGTGGGATCGGGAAAGATGGATACCAAAGCCTTTGTTGAACACGGCTTCGTTCCCTATCTTGAAAAAAATACAACAGATTCCACCGGGTCGCATTTTTCTGCTTCGCATACACTTGAATATAGTTTTAGTGCTTTTGCCGCCGCTCAAATGGCCAAAGCATTAGGCAGGAAGAAAGATTACCAAACGCTGATCAGGTACGCCGATGGCTGGAAATCTGTTTTTAATCCGCAGTACAAACTCATGCATCCCAAAAAGGCCGATGGAGCTTTTATAGACGATTTTAATCCGCTTGAAGCATGGAGAGGTTTCCAGGAAGGGAATGCCATACAATACACGTTTTATGTACCGCATAATCCTGCTGCGTTAATCAGTGCTATAGGAGAGGATCAGTTCAATAAACGCTTAGACAGCATTTTTCAATCTTCGCAAAAAGATGGTTTTGGTGGTGGTAAAGAAATAGACGCCTTTGCCGGGATAAAATCACTTTATAACCACGGTAACCAGCCCTGTTTACATATTAGCTGGCTCTTTAATTTTTCGGGTAAACCATGGTTAACCCAAAAATGGACAAGATTGATCTGTAATGAATTTTATGGAACAGAACCCATTCACGGTTATGGTTACGGGCAGGATGAAGACCAGGGTCAACTGTGTTCCTGGTATGTAATGGCCGCCCTTGGTTTGTTTGACGTAAAAGGATTTACCGATGCGAAACCAATTGTGGAATTCGGCAGTCCTTTATTTGACAAAGCCACAATTACATTAGGCAATACAAAGACACTGGTCATTGAAACAAGAAATAATTCAAGGGAAAACATGTACATACAATCGGCTCAGTTTAATGGAAAGCCATTGAATAATTGCTGGTTGTACAGGGAGGATCTGATGAAAGGGGGTAAGCTTTTATTTGCAATGGGAAATAAACCCAACATGACTTGGGGCACTAAAATACCGCCTCCGTCTGTGCAATAATTTAAATTGCACCTGAAATCAAAAAAGCCTTTTGCGCTCCATGGCAAAAGGCTTTTTAGTAGTATTAACACTTGGTTTTTATCGTTCCAGTTGAAAACTGTTCACTTCATCCATTGTTAGTCCCAACGCTTTGGCAACGCCCTCGTCATAAGCGGGGTTGGCCTTATAGCAATTTAGGATGTGGCGGATCTGTATAAATTTTTGAGCGCCACCAACCTGTGCGGCTGTATTTTTATAGCAATTCTTTCTTATCATTGGTGAATAAGCGGAAAAGGTTGCCGGGTTGTGAATAATAATCATTATCATCTGCCCTGTAGTCCCCGGCGGTAGCATCACCATCAAGTGCAAGTGGCGGTTCTTTGTATTCGGGCTGCCGGCAATGTTGATTTTGTAGGAAAGGAGCATGTGCATAAAGCAGAGATCTGATGGACCGGTAATGGAACGAATTAAGTATAATGTATTAAACCGAAGATTGGATCTGTATAATAATTTTAGAAATGGATAATAAACAAAAAAATAGCAGGATCGTTCGTGTGAACATATCCGTTATAGTAGTAGTAACGTTACTTGCAGTATTGGCTGGATGTGAAAATAATGATCGTACTGCTGATCCAAATGCAATAGTTAGATCAGTGCGGGTGCAATTGACGAACCAGGACAGCAATGTCATCAAAACTTCCTGGCCTTCTATCGGCTGCTGGTTTTGGTTTAAAGAAGAATTTGAGGGAGAAGGATATAAAAGGTTTATAGATCTGCATGAGAAATATTCTCCTTTTGAATTGCTCACCACCAGTTTGCGCTACCCGGGAGATCTAACAGATCCGAAAGTGCATGACCGTATAAAAGCCGCCTCATTGTATGCACGCAGTAAAGGAATGGGTTTGGTGATGGATCTGGATATCCGCCTGGCGCGGGATAGCTTTAAGGAAAAGTATCCTGACGAACTGCAGCAAATCATCCTGTTAAGAGAATTTCCCTTGCATAAAGCCAATACGGCTTCTATTGGCGTTAAAGGAAGGGAGTATGATGACCATTACACGTATGGCAGAAACCCTTATGAGCCTGTAGCTACAAAAGTACTGCGGGTATACAATTATAGTAAAGAAGACGGTTTGATTAAATCCGGAACGGTAAAAGATATAACGGCAACCGCTACTTCTAACGCAACAAAAGACAGTGTACATATTACTGTTGATTTTGATGAGGCGGACAGGGGTAAAACCGCTTGTGCGCTGGTTGCGGTTACTTTATATACACCCGATGTATTTGCTCCTCATATATTGTCTTATCAGCGTGAAATACTACAGCAATATGCCGATGCTTCGCTGGCAGGCGCCTGTAAGGATGAATGGGGCTTCCCGGGCAGGTTTACTCCGCAAACCAATGATTTATGGTACTCTTCTTTTATGGCGGAGGTGTATGAGCAACAGCGGAATGGGAGAGATTTATTGAGAGATATGTTGCTGATGACTTATGGGGAAACAGGTGCGAAAGCAGATAGGATAGCCGCCGTAAATCATTATATGGAAATGTACTGGAAGAGAAACGGTGAAATAGAAACGGATTATTATCGTGCTATAAAAGAAATATTCGGTAGCGACGCCATGTCAGGCACGCATCCTACGTGGTTCCCGTTTCCTGATAACAGAGAAATTTTCAAAAATGGCTTAAGCTGGTGGGTTTCCAAAAGAGATATTGCTCAAACAGATGAAGCTACTCCCTTTAGTGTAAGAACGGCGCTTGCCAAAAAAATGCAGAGCCCGTTATGGTTCAATATGTATTACGACAAGGATGTGAATGTATATCATAAAGATATCTGGAGAGCAGCTCTGGCCGGTGGCCGGTTAAACTATCATCCGTTGTGGCCGCATCCTATTGATAAGCTTACTACCTCTTTGTTAGAAGACAGTGTGATGATGGCAGAAAGCCGGGTAAAACTATTAAACTATATTTCAGCAGCATCGCCCGATTGTCCTGTAGCAGTAGTATTCGGTCATCCGGCAGCGCTTAACTGGAACGATGGCGCAACGTTTGCAGATGTAGGACTTAATATTGCCAACGGTTTGTGGAAAGAAGGATATTATACAGATTTAATTCCCGGCAGCGAGATCGTAAACGGGTCGCTGAAAATAAATGCTGACGGTAAAATTCAATACGGGCCACAACAATATGAAGCCGTAATTTATTATCATCCCGAGTATGACCAGGAAACAGTTGCAGCGTTTTTTAATAAAGTGGCTGCTGCAGGTAAAACCAGTGTATACAGGGTGGGCGAATGGACTGTCAATTATGACGGACAACCATTTGATGGCATAGCGGCAATGGGTAATGCTGTTAGAAAGGCGGACACGCTTTCTGCGGTTACATCTGTAATAGCAGCATTGCAGGCTAAAAACATACTTCCTCAAACTAAAGGTGATGTACACACCGTTGCCGGTTTCCCTTCGTCTGTAATGCCAAAGGCAAGCGGGCAGCTCCGGTTAATTGATGGAACACTTATTGTTGTTTCTGGTGAGCATAACCTGATGGGAGATTCAATTAATCAGTCAGTTCAGGCAGATGGTCATGCCGTTTATTTTGACGCGATAGGCGTTGCAGCAGTACGCTTAAACAAAAAAGGAGAAGTAGAGGCGTTGGCAGGGGGCGGACTGAGATATTTTAAGACCCAGCATCTTTCCTTTGAATTACCCGACCGTACAGACCTGGTATTGTTTAAGGAAAATGGGAGTTGGCGGGGAATAATTCAGGGCTTTGACGGACCATTACCGGAGGCGCTCACCAACATCACTAAAAATTGGGTAAGGATAAGATTGCCGGAACGATACAATCCGAAGTAATAAGAGTTGTCATTATTAGGGTGCTGGTATTTAAAAAATATCTAAAGGAAGCAATCCGCTACAATCATTTACTCATAACGAAAAACGTTGTAATAGTTTTGCAATAGGCCTGCAGAAATCAATAGAAAATAGCTTTCTTTAGCCTTACCTTCTGTAACCCAATTCCGCACCTCCGCTCACTGGTAACGCACAGCCGGTGATGAACCGGGCTTTTTCTGATAATAAAAATACGCAGGCATCAGCTATAACATCCCCTTCGGGGCAGTATCCCAGCGGATGAATAGTGTTGATGTATTCGTCTGCACTATTTCGGTCTGGTTGCTGACTTGCCCAATCCTGAACCGCAGGTGTCCATACCCATGCGGGGCAAACTGCATTTACGCGTATATGATATTTAGCATAATCCAAAGCCATAGATTTTGTTAGGGCAGTTATACCCCCTTTGGTTGCTGAATATGCTGCATGCATTTCCTGGCCGATATCACCTACCAGGCTACTGGTGTTGAGTATGGAACCCTTACTTTTTTTCAAAGCTTCAAGTCCGTATTTTGTAGTCAGATAAATACTTTTAAGATTAATATTCATTAAATTGTTCCACTCTTCTGTTGTTGTTTCATGAAGCATGACAGTGGGTGTTACAATGCCGGCATTGTTGTGAATAGCATCAAGTTTGCCGTAGTGGGCCAGTGTTTTATCAATAGCGCTTTTTACTTCCGCTTCAATTGATACGTCACATGGAATAGTTATATGGACATGATTACCAATCTCATCCAATATTTTTTCGAGACCCGGTTCATGATTACTTGCAATTGCGATAAACGCTCCTTCCTTTGCATACGCTATTGCACATTCATAGCCAATCCCACTGGATCCACCAGTTAGAAATAAAACCTTATCTTTTAATAG
>ENA-UOUJ01000274-UOUJ01000274.1-activated-sludge-metagenome-genome-assembly--contig:-NODE-274-length-40310-cov-4.214383_pt1 | contig 40310 bp, 37 predicted proteins | sample MGYA00249839_ERZ747224 | MGnify/ENA primary metagenome ERZ747224 (study PRJEB28782, sample SAMN03220277) | activated sludge metagenome | biome: wastewater; feature: sewage sludge; material... | reverse complement strand
ATCTCTTTCATTTGACCATGCTCTGCCATCTTCCCATCGAGTGTTAAAGACATCAGACGTGCAGAAACTTTTGCCGGATTTCCGATCCTCAAAACATTCAATCCTTCCTCAGAAAGTTTTTCGCTCAGCAAGTCAACAGCCGTATTGCTTGGTGCAACTACCAGCACCTTTCCTTTACCGTCTAAGCTTATTTTTTTGATTGCCTGAACAAGGGTGGTTGTTTTGCCTGTGCCCGGTGGACCGTGAACTATTGCCAGTTCATTTGCAGCCAATATTTTTTCAATTGCAGCATGTTGAGAAGCATTTAGTCCTGTGGAAAAAACTGTTTTTACTTCATTGAATGATGGCTTGGTCTGACCAATGATAATCCTTGCAAGCTTTCCCTCTTCAGGCTTTTCAACTACCTGTACAGCTTGTGTCAAAGCCCGCTCCATTTCTTCATAACTGTTTTCATCAAACAGCAGATCAAGTCCCAACTTTCCATTGCTTGCCCATTCTGGCAGTTCATCTATTCGCAGACTAAGTTTTAAACGGCTATCGCCTGCGAAACTAATAGTGCCGGAAACATGATCGGTGTCGGCATTATGATTGGAAAAAAACTTTACCGGCTGACCAAATCGAAACTGATGCGGTACATCCTGATGGGTAGTACGCTCAAGTTCCACTGTCAAATAATCGCCACGTCCTATTTCCGTTCCTCTGATGGCAACAGGATACCAGCTTAAACCGTTTGCTCGGCGTTGTGCAATAGTGGTAGTGGCGGCTAATAGTTGATAAGATTGCCTGTCTGCCTCTCGTTCCTTTGAAAGAAGTTGTAGCAGATCCTTAAAGTAATTCATACGCGAAAAATAGTCTTCAATAATCCTTGGTCTTTCGTTTTGAAACACCAACAGTTTTAAAACCCCAGTGTCTGAAAGCTCTCTTATCCACCTCCCAGAAACTTACCCCGAAGGAAAAAAATTTGATAAAAAAATCTCTCAGGCATTTGGAGAAATCATTTCATTGCGTAAATTCGCAACTGATAGGGTTTATAGGGGCTGGCCTGTTCTCAGGTCGGCTTTTTTATTTTCTAAATTTTCGGGTCAGTTCTGCAGATAAAACTGCCATCGCATAAAACACCACATCGGAAACTACTACACCTACAAGCGCGCCAAATTCATAAGGAGTGAAAAGAGTGGTGAAAAGATAGATCATACCCGGGCGCATGACGAACGAATCCAACAATTCCGCTCCCCCAAATTCTAACAAAATGTTTCGTAACACAGGCAGGCTATGCTTCCATGTCCAGAGTTCAGAACTGCGTTTTGCTTTGATAATATCCCCAACAATTATGGTTCCGTAGAAGCCAATGTTTTCGGATAATGCACCCACATAAGCAGCCAAAATTTTATTTCCTGTGAGATAAAAAGTAATGCTGGCACCTATAAGTACCAGAATGCCGCCGAAAAGCTCTGCAAAGCCATATCTTTTAAGATAAAAAATGAATTTCTGCCACATGGAAAGAAAAAAGCTGCTACGAAAAAAATCATAGCAGCTCTAAGAAAAATATTAAGTCATTAGGCAACTAAAGTATCGAGCACCTGATTCATATTTCTTACGGCATCGGCAGATTTATTAAATAACTGCTGCTCTTCTGCATTCAACTTGTAATCAATAATTTTTTCCCAGCCATTAGAACCGATCACTACCGGCACACCGAGGCAAATATCATTTTGCCCGTACTCGCCTTCCAAAGACACACAGCATGGGAATACCTTCTTTTCATTGCGAACAATGCTTTCTACCAATGCAGCACCCGCCGCACCTGGCGCATACCATGCAGACGTTCCTAACAATTTTGTAAGTGTAGCACCGCCAACCATTGTATCAGCAGCAATTTGTTTCAATTGGTCTGCGTTTAGATAATTGCTTACAGGAAATCCACCCAAAGTAGCGAGGCGAGTAAGAGGAATCATTGTAGTATCGCCATGCCCACCAATAACGGTTGCAGAAAGATCATTAGGCGAACAATTCAACGCCTGCATCAAAAAATATTTGAAACGAGCGCTATCGAGAATACCGCCCATACCGATAATGCGGTTCTTAGGAAGGCCTGTAGCTTTCAAAGTAAGGTAGGTCATCGTGTCCATCGGGTTAGAAATCACAACGATGATAGTATTTGGTGAGTATTGCAGCAAGTTTTTAGCAACTGTTTCAACAATCTTAGCGTTGGTGCCGATCAGTTCTTCGCGCGTCATACCTGGCTTGCGGGGAATACCTGAAGTGATAACGCAAACATCGGAATCAGCAGTTTTGCTGTAATCGTTTGTACTGCCGATAACGCGCGTATCAAAGCCAAGCAAAGATGCAGTTTGCATAATGTCCATTGCCTTGCCTTCTGCAAAACCTTCTTTGATGTCAACAAGTACCAGTTCTTCTACGAGTTCTTTACGGGCGATGTTGTCGGCACATGTAGCGCCTACTGCGCCTGCACCCACTACGGTTACTTTCATTTTGTTCAATTATCGTTTAGTGAGAGAAAATTAAAAATCGCGGCAAAGTTAATTATTTACCCAATCCATGTTATTTGTAATTCATTATGAGTGTTCTTTATTTCACACAGAGGGCGCGGAGGTAATGAGGCACAGAGTTGAAACGCTCTGTTCTCTGTGAGCTTTGCGTGAAACCTTTTCACTTTCGATTTCACGAATTCCTAATTTAAAAGGATAATTTTGAAGACTTTCGTCCGTTATTGAGATATGATTTTGCGCAACATTGCTGTTTTTGGATTGCTTTTATTCACCATTCTTTTTTCCTGCAAAAAATGGAGCGATCCCGCGGCACCACAAGACCCCAGACTTGACGACAATAAATATTGCAACGACCCTGAAGCGGTAAATTATAACTGGAATTTTCCCGGACAACCAGATAATAGTGTGTGCATTTTTCCTGCCGATCTTTTTAAAGGCACTTATCTTTTTACCGACTCAATTTATAATAGTCAAAACGTTTTCGATTCCGCACGTTCTCAAAACATTTTTACGCTTCAAGTCTTTCCAATTGGTAAAAGAACATTGCGCATACTGGGCTTTTGCGGATTGACTGACTCCCTGAAATTTACCGCAGAAAGAAGCACTTACCGCGCCACAGCCGACACCACCATTTTCTTAAACGATACGACGAAAGTTTATGGTCAATTCTTTTGCAGAACACAAGACACGCTCACTGGCTTTTTTATGAAAAGCCACACCGACACAAACGCACTCAAAATTGACTTGCAGGTGATCAGCGATACGGGCATTTATTTTCATAGAGGGACTGCGGTGAAGCAGTAATGGTCTGAACCGGATTTTCAGGATTTATAGATTCACAGGATTATATGAGTTGCAAACTCACTCCAGCAATAGCTTCCCTCTCACCACTTTGTCGTCAATAGTAAGAGAGTAGAAATACACACCTGACGGCTCGATGCTTATATCGAAACTGTGCTGCATCGTTAGCGGTTTTGCGTGATAAATGACCCTGCCTGTAACATCAGAGACTGTAAAGCTTTGGATGTTTGCTGATGATACACAACGATAAACACCTGATGATGGGTTGGGTTGTATTGAAAATATAGCTTTGGACTTTGTATCGTCCACATCAAGACCTGCAACAAAAATACAATCGCTTGTGTCCTTACATCCGCTATTCGTAATGACTAACGCAAATGAACCGCTCCAACTCGGTGTAAAAGAATTACCAATTGCTCCTGTAAATACTGTGTAGCCGGGACAAGTCACCCATTGATATGTTCCAGTGGCTGAAGCAGCCGTCAGCGTACTTCCGCTCAACACTACAGTATCATTTACAGATTTTACTGTCAGTTTTAGGGTTATAACACTGTCGCAGCCATTGCCCGCCGTGAGCGTATCCCGGTAAATCCCTGTTGTGTTGTATTGTTTTCCTGCAAGTGTATAGCTGGTTTTCTGGCAGATGGACGCATTGATCGAATCTTTTTTAACGGGCAATACCGAAACTATTATTGGGTTAGAAAGGTTACCAAGGCATCCTTGTGAACCGAACACGGTGTACGCTCCTGCTAATACTACACTTAGCGTATCAGAATTAGCACTATTAATAGGAATACCATTTCGATACCATTGCAAGTTGACATTACTTTGACTCGCTTGTAGCATGACACTCTTACCATTACAGATTGTTGTAGGGCCTAAAGCTGTGACAGTGACTGGCTGGTTGGGAAGCTGTAATTCGTCGGCTCCTATAGTGGGTATCAGGTTACGAGGATCGTTATCAAAGTCGGTGGTAATACCTGAGATACCCATTCCTACTAATTGTGTATTAAGAGAAGTCGGAAGAAGGTGTAAATCACCCACACCCACGTTTAAAAAATCAACGTTCTGGCTTACAGAACAGCTATCAAGATTGGTCAACGCTTTATAGCTAGCAAATGTTAGAGTTGAATTGCCCCAAAGGAAGGGGGAGTTTGCTGCACTGTAAAAGTTATTGTAGTTTGAGGATGTCCAACCTACGCCCGCAAGTATGTTTCCGTTCATAACTGCGTAATTGTTGCCCGTGATGCGACTGTTGTAAAATATGTTACCCTTACTTTGAATTGTTGTGTATGAAGTCGGATTACGGATGAAAGAAGAGGAGATTGACGAGGATATCGGATTTCCTAAAATGGCAATCGAATTAAAATGTAAATCAATCCCTCCGGCTGCAGTGTCATTGCTGATTCCAAAAAGGTCGCCTCTATAGGAAGAGAGGGTTATCATATTGTTGGTGACTTTGTAAGTTCCCAGAGCTGTTCCAGACGTAGCCCCATTACCCGCTAGTGCGATGCCATAAACAGTTCCACTTGCGCTATCAAGAGATAATCCGGAAATTCTGTTCTTTGCAATATGCAGTCCATCGTTTTCTTGAGATATTGCTCGTATGCCGCAAATCTTCGTTGATGCCAGACTCGTGCTTTTAAGGTTGTTGATGTGGTTGGCAAGCACCTGCGAAACACCAATATTTGGATTTGATATAGGGGCGTTGATAGTTATTCCGGTTACAGAAAGCACAGTTCCAGACTGAGAAGCGTTTGTCAGGTTCGAAATAATGTTAGAGTCGATCGAAAAGTGTTTAAAACGACAGCTACTATAGATTCCTGACATAACGAGATTAGTTACTCCAGGCATACTGTTTAGGTTTTGCACACTATTACTACGCACACGAACAGATGTAAATGTATCATTCGTTGATTGAAACGAAATGCCGTAGATAACTCCAGCTTTCGACGTGATGCTTGAAATAACGTTATTCGTAACCGTGGTTTGGAACTGACTGCTTAGCGTAGAAGTTTTGAAACACGCAATACCCGCTGTAGAGCCTGAAGTAATTGAGACCCCATTATTTTCCAGATTACGAATAATGTTTTGGGTACAGATTATGTTAGTCTTGAATTTACTTGAATTCTTGTCCGTTATTCTAATTCCTTCCGCTGTAAACCCATTTCCGGTAGTTTTTAGACTGCCAGCCACCGTTCCTCCGACAATGTTATTGTTTATGTATGCAGAGTCCGGCAGTGTTACCCTTATTCCCTGAACGGTGATTCCAGATGACAACCCGCCGATTAGGTTATTTTGACAAACAAACCATTCTGCGCTCGACGAACTGAGATTAGTACCAGCGTAGGCCAAACCTATTGTCGCGTTTGAACTCTTTATATTGGCAGTGTCAAATAAAGAACCGATCAGATTTGACGCATAAGTACCGATGTAAACTTTTCCTGCCTGTGCAGCAATGCCCGTAAACGTTCCTGATCCGGAAAGCGTGCTAACATCAACATTACTAACAATATTACTATCGATGTAGACCGGCTGTTGTAGGAAGCCACCATAATAGTTGATACCTGTAACGTTGAAATTTCCGATGAAAGTTGATTTACCAGTTAATGTAGAGCCGTCCCCTCCCAAAGTGTTAGCTCTTACGACATGTGCTTGTCCGTTAAGATTGATAAACCAACTTGTAAATACTGTAGTGGAACTATTTACAAGTGGAGTCGTAAAAAATATAGTATTTCGCTCTATTGTATCACCATAGCTACCAATACCGATGTTTATTCCAACTTGGCAATTTCGAATAATGTTGCTCCTTATCACGATGCAAGAGTCCCCGCTTCCGGTAGATTGAAAAGAGAATCCTCCAGGGAACCAGCCACTTGCTATTGGTCCAACCTCATTGAATGCAAAGGTATTGTATGAATTACCACCGGGATTATCAATAAAAACACAGGGGACAGCCCTCGCAGCAATATTCATGTAAGAAGTTCGGTTTTTACGTGCGCCATTTGACAATCTGAGCGTTGCAGCTCCTGTCACGTAGGCTGTTGCGAGATTCTCGAAGGTCAAACTCCTTGTCGTACCTGTCATGTTGATGCGCCCATCTATAATTACACTATCCGCGCCATTAAGGTGTATCAAAGGACCCGAAATGTTGCCTGTAATGCTTGCTATTGCCGTGGGATAAATTACAACAGAAACATAGTTTGCAGTTCCTCCACTTGCATTTAAAACAGCCGTTGCCGTCTCTGTAGTAGAACCTGTCACCTGTAAAAAGATAACACCTTGATGGATGCCAAAGTTGATTGCATCGAATGCAATCTTTAAAGTCGGATATGAGCCAGAAGTAGTCCCACCGGTCGAGACAACCGAAATTTGAGCGACTGCTTTGAAACTTAAGATAATTGCCAGAGAAAGGAGATAACCTTTCAGATATCCTTCGCGAAACATTTGCATAACCAATATTTAATTTTCCCTTCAAATTTACCAAACGCATTAACATCTTTTGCTTTTTTTTACACGCTGTCATAAACAATAAATTCACCAATTTTTGAACTCTTAGCTTTGCCCCATGTTCACCGGCATCATAGAAACCATCGCCACCATTGCAAGCATTTCAAAGCAAGGAACCAATGTTGATCTTTGGATTGAAAGCAGCATTGCACAAGAGTTGAAAATAGATCAGAGCATTGCGCACAATGGTGTGTGCCTAACGGTAGTTGAGATACAAAATGATCAATATCGCGTAGCAGCAGTTGCAGAAACATTATCCAAAACAAACCTTGCTTATTGGAAAGTAGGAGATAAAATAAATCTGGAACGCGCACTAAAAGTTGGCGATAGGTTAGATGGTCATTTTGTGCAGGGACATGTAGATGCTACAGGAATTTGTATCAGTAAAGAAAGTTTGGAAGGTAGCTGGCTTTTCCATTTTAGCTTTCCAGAGCAGTATGCTGCGTTAATGATAGAGAAGGGTTCTATTTGCATTAATGGTGTAAGCCTTACCGCCTTCAACGTGGGTAAAAATGAATTCACTGTCACTATCATTCCCTATACTTTCCAGCATACCAGTTTCCAGTCGCTACAGCAAAAAGACATTGTAAATCTTGAGTTTGATGTGCTTGGAAAATACCTGCTTAGACATAAGACGCTAACACAATAAGTGGCTTATATCCTTAACTTGCAGCCTTCTGAAAATTTTATGCAAAAGCTCGACTTAAGGCCTGAATACGATATAGTTGTCATTGGTGCAGGTGTTGGTGGTCTTACAACAGCAGCCTTGCTGAGCAAAGCAGGTTTTTCAGTTTGTGTTTTAGAAAAAGAGCCTCATGCCGGTGGATATCTCGCAGGTTTTCGCAGAAAACATTTTCGTTTCGACACGGCTATTCACTGGCTCAATCAATGCAACCCCGGAGGCATGGCAGCCAAGATTTTCGACATTCTTGGCTCCGATCATCCTAATGCTATTCCGCAAAAAAGAATACGCAGATATATTGGTGAATCGCACGACTATTTGCTCACCAATAATCCTGATGAACTGAAGGAACAGTGGATCCGCGAGTTTCCACATGAAAAGGAAGGGATAGAACGTTTCTTCAAAGCCGCGAAAAAAATCGGACATGCGTTCGACAATTTCAGCCACTTCTTCCGCACCGAAGAGACAATGGGTTTCTTCGAGAAAATGAAAAACAAACTCAATCTTTTAAAGTTCGGAATGGCTTTCATACCCTACCTCGGTTTCACCGGAGAAAAAGGTTTGAAGAAGGGATTGAACAAATTTTTCAAAGAAGAAAAGCTGCATAAAGTTTTTAGTTCTGATACTGAACTTATTGGTTGCCTCGTGCCCATAGGCTGGGCTTATTATGGTGACTATCAAAGTCCCCCGAAAGGTGGCGGGCAGGTGATACCTGAGTGGCTCAAATACATCATTGAGTATTACAACAACCATCTGTATTTTAAGTGTCAGGTGCAAACTATTCTGGTAGAAAACAACCAGGCAGTTGGTGTAAAGTTTCATCATCGTGGAAATGACTATCAGGTAAAAAGCAAGTATGTAATAGCCGCCTGCGATGTGGAAACGCTTTACAATAAGATGCTTCCTCAAAATGTTATTTCCCAAAAATTCAGGAACAAACTGGAAAGTGCAGAGTTGTACAGTAGTTCTGTAACCATATCTATTGCGCTCGATTGCCCTACGGAAAATCTTGGGTTTAACGAGGAGTTTATTCATATCTCCAGCGAGTTTTCTACTCAGGAAGAACACTCCGGCGGCGACCCCCACAAAAGTGAGATTGCCATCCTTGCACCTTCTTTAAGAGACAAGTCATTAGCGCCGGAGGGACAGGGAACGCTCACCATCTTCATGCCTGCTTTTATGAACTTCAAAAACAATTGGCTTACAGAGCAGGACGAGCATGGCAACTACATTCGAAATGAAGAATACAAGAAACTAAAGCAAGACATTGCCGAAGTATTGATAAAAAGAGTGGAAGAACTGGTAGCACCAGGATTGCGTTCACACATTCTGTTTTACGACGTGGCTACACCCGTTACACACCATCGCTACACGGGCAATAAAAATGGAAGCATGATGGGCGCAAAACCCGGAAGGCAGAATATGCAAAACAAGATTGCACATTACCAAACACCCATCAAAAACTTGTTGCTGAGCGGCCATTGGGCAGAGCTGGGAGGGGGTGTTCCTATTGCTGTAAAATCCGGTGCAAATGCCTCATTACTTATTCTTCAAAAAGAAAAGCCTGAAGCATTCAAAGTATTGGCTAACTACATGGATGCAAAAGTTACTGCCGAAGAACTTTTAAACTCTGGTGTTTTTAAACCTTATGATAATTCCTGGAAACAAGAACTAACGCCGGCCGAGAAACTTGCCCTGCGAAAAGAACAAGGAAACATCAACCCCTAAAGCATCAGCAACCCCACTTTATACAACTGATTCACCGGCTTGTTGAACCACAACAATTCAAAGTCTTCCAGCCCTGCGTTTTCATAATCCTCTTTTACTTGCTGAAGGGTAAGCGTTGCATTGTTTTCATGCACTGATAAACGCCGAAGTATAGCCATCAACCAATCGCCCTGCATACGGTCGAGCTTTATGTCCAGGCTCTCTTTTCTGCTGTGAAATGTAAGTGAAGTAAGCTCCCAGGTATTTCCCTTCTTCGACATAGTGATATGCTCTACAACAGGTGGCTTGCCGAGGTACACAACTTTAGCGGTTGCCTTCATTGTTGCAAGCTCTTCTTCTTCCAAAGCCTTTACAATGTAATCGGTAGGTACTGTGGTTCTCGGCACTTTAAAATCAAACCATTTCTGCAAAGGAAAATCAAAACAAGTGCTGTGCATGTAGTTGAACAATGACTTCTTCAACCCATAAGAAAACGCCTCATGATCTGCACCTGTAGGATCAATATGCACCACATCATTATTCGCAAAACTTCCTACCAGCAAACTCTCTTTTTGCACACCAAACGTTTCCGGTGAAAGACCCACAGGGCTATGTGCCGTCATGGCAAACTGATGCCAGAATGCAGATTGCAGAATACCTGCTTCAAACATTTGCCGAACCATCTCCAGCGAGTCTATTGTTTCCTGTGCGGTTTGCGTAGGAAAGCCATACATCAGGTAGGCATGTACCATTATGCCCGCCTCCGTAAAATGCTTGTTTACCTTAGCAACTTGCTTTACCGTAATGCCCTTTTGTATCATTTGCAGCAAACGGTCGGATGCTACTTCCAGCCCACCGCTTACCGCTATGCAGCCCGATGCCTTTAGCAACAAACACAGGTCTCTTGTAAAAGCCTTTTCAAACCGTATGTTTGCCCACCAGCTTACTACTATTTTCCTCTTAATTATTTCCAATGCCAGTGCCCGCATCAGTGCAGGAGGTGCAGCTTCATCTACAAAGTGAAAACCATGCTGCCCTGTTTGTGCCATCAGTTCTTCCATTCTATCGCATAGCAAAGACGCAGTAATCGGTTCATAAGCCTTGATGTAGGGCAGCGATATATCGCAAAACGTACACTTACCCCAGTAGCAGCCATGCGCCATGGTTAGTTTGTTCCATCGCCCATCGCTCCACAGGCTGTGCATAGGGTTGGTAACTTCTATGGCAGAAATGTATTTATCCAGCAGCAGATCGCTATAGTCGGGTGTGCCCACCTGCCCCTGCCTGTAATCCGTGCAACGCTTATTATCCATAAATTTCACCCGCCCCTCTTCCACCAAAAATGTTCGCTTCAAATCTTCTGCTACAATCCTCCCCTCTGCAAATGCAATAAGATTTTCCAACGGCGCTTCACCATCATCCAGCATTATGAAATCAAAAAACTCAAACACCCTTGCATCGCTCACACTGCGCAATTCAGTATTAGCAAATCCACCACCCATAGCCACCTTCGCATTCGGGTAATGCTGCTTCACCCACTGCGCACAGCGAAATGCCGAAAACAAATTGCCCGGAAAAGGAACCGACACTCCCACCACACTTGGCTTTAGCATTTGCATACGCTCGCCCAGTATCTTCACCGTCAGCTCATCCACATAGCTTAGGGGTTGCTGTAGTGCCGCGTACAGTTCATCAAAACTATTTGCACTCCTTCCCAGCCGCTCCGCATACCTGCTAAACCCAAAATGCGGGTCCACCGCCTCCTGTATAAAGTCCGACAAATCTTCCAGATACATAGTAGCCACATGCTTCGCCCTATCCTGCACCCCCATCTTCCCAAACGCCATCTCCAGCCCATCCATCTGCCCAAAACGCCCCGCCTCCGGCAGCCGCCCACCCCTGCTTATAAGGTGCGCCAGCGTAGCATTTCGCCCCTGCAAAAAACCCACCACCGCATCTATCGTTTCCACATACTCGTCTGCCAGAAGCGCTATCCGCTGCGCATTTTCCGACAGCCCATCCCTGCGTGCCCGTGCAAACATACCCGCAAGCCCCGCCCGCGAAAACAACGCCAGCGTGAACTCTATCCCCAAATCGCTCTGGTAAGAAGCAATACCCCTCGTCTTCAAAAACCCCTTCAAATATGCCGTAGCCGGGTACGGCGTATTGAGCTGCGTAAACGGAGGCGTAATAAGATAAACCGGAATACCCAAGGAAAAATGCTTTGAAGCGAAGGTAGCTCTCTGCCAAATAATATATTGTTGCTTATCCGGTTTATAGCTGTACATTACATGTATTCATAAGAGCATTCCGGTAACTTTTACCTCGCACACTTCGTCCGACTTCTTCTTTTACTCCTCTGCCTCCCTTGAACATTTAGTTTCACTTTAAATACATAAGTTATGAAAAGAGCAATCGTATTGTTCTGCCTGATGCTCAGCATCACCAATCTCGCAATTGCGCAAGCGCAAGAAGGAACCGTTAGATACAAAAAAGCAGAGCAGCCCGCGGCGGTTATAGAACTGCCCTACCCACCCGACATCATTATCGAAGCCATGAACGAATACTTGTCTAAAAAAGGAAAATCAAAAGCCACAGATATAAAAGGTTTCAAAACCTTCAGAAACACAGAAGTACTTAGCACAAAAACCGACAACGCCGATCTTTACTTTAAAATAGAACGCAAAAGCCGGCAGGACAAAGAAACATCATTCATATCTCTACTCCTTACACAGCCAAAAGACCAGGAAGAAGCCGATAAAAATCTTCACTACCTAAACATGGAGCAGGCAAAAACCTACCTCAACGAGCTTGTGCCTGCAATAGCCGCATACAACCTTGAGCAAAACATCATCCAACAAAACAAAAACGTAATAACCGCCGAAGCAAAACACAAAGACCACAAAGTAGAAGGCGAAGATCTAAACCGAAAGAAAATAGACCTCGAACAGCGCATTACCCAAAACAACGCACAACAACAAGCGCACCAGGCCACAGTAGAAACCGAAAAACAAAAACTAGCTCAGCTCGTAAGTCAACGCATACCATAACTACGTTCCCTTCTCATATACAACCCTACTTTACCTATCGTACTCCTGCAATTCATTTTGCAGGTTTTTTTTTTGCGCTTAGAACAGTTGCTTTCGGACGCGTTACTTTCATCTTCTTAGTGGCAATGAACAGCATCACGAAGTGCACTTTTCAGCTCATCCAATGTATCTGCTCTGTAAAATAGATACGCCCATTCCTTTTGCAATAAAGCCACCTTCTGGCACTCACTACTGGTCTAAGCGTCCCGCTTAGACACATTATTTGCAAGCGTCCGCTTGCCCTACCCATTATATTTCAAGTGCCCACTTGCTATTAAAACATAGTGATGCTATCTTGTAAATATGTCTCGTAAATACCGCATACACAACCAGCGGGAGGTTTATTTCGTAACCTTTACAACCGTGCAATGGATTGATGTTTTCACAAGAGACGAATACAAAGAAATCTTTGTTGAAAGCGTTAAATACTGTCAGCAGCATAAAGGATTGGAAGTATATGCGTGGGTAATAATGACCAACCACATACACATGATCATAGGCACAACAGGCAGTAAACTTCAAGACCTAATACGCGATTTGAAAAGCTTTACATCGCAGCACATACGGCTTGCTATTGAAAATAGCACAGCAGAAAGCCGAAAAGGATGGCTGCTATGGATGTTTGGAAAAGCAGGGGTTTATAACAGGAATAATATTGACTGGCAAATGTGGCAACAACATAATCATCCCATTGCCCTTGACACCGATGAAAAAACAATGCAGCGACTCAATTACCTTCACGAAAACCCAGTGCGTGCAGGCTTTGTAACAGAGGCTACACATTGGAAATGGAGTAGTGCTTACGACTATGACGGAGGAAAGGGATTAATTGACATTATATTTATCAATTGAAGCGAAACGCTTCAGCATAATGGGTCTAAGCGGGACGCTTAGACCAGTGGGAAGCCAAGGCTCATTCCAATTGATCCCGAAGGGCGGTTTTTTTGTCTGGAACGAAAATTATACAACTAATGCAGCGGCCGTGCAGCAAGGTTTTGAAGGGAATTTATGCCGTAGAAAAACAAATCAAACTTCCACCATACTGCATGAAACACATTGCCACCATTGCACTGCTTTGCAGCAGCATTTCTGTAGCCGCACAAACATCAGACAGCCTTACACAACAACTAACCGAGGTGCAGATTCGCGCCTTCGAGCAAAATAAAAGTTTGCAGGATGTGCCCGCATCTATCAACTACATCGGCAATCGTCAGCTACATCGTTTCAACAATACCAACATACTGCCGGCGCTGAATGCTACGCCGGGTGTGAGGATGGAAGAGCGTAGTCCTGGTAGTTATAGGTTGAGTATAAGAGGCAGTTCGCTACGGTCGCCGTTTGGTGTGCGCAACATCAAAGTGTATTACAACGATATTCCCTTCACCGACCCGGGTGGTCATACTTATCTCAATCAGTTGGGCTTTTACAATTTCCAATCGGTAGAAATTATTAAAGGTCCGGGTAGTAGTTTGTATGGGGCGGGTACTGGTGGTGTAATGCTCATTAATTCGATGCCTGCCAACTTTCGTGAGGGCGCTACGGTAAGCTATACGGGCGGTAGTTATGGCTTGCACAACACGATGGCAGAGGTTCGCTTCGGCAATCATCCTTTTCAAAACGTGGTGCGCTACCAGCATCTGCAAAGCGATGGTTACAGAGAACATTCGGCATTGCGTAGAGCTGCACTTAGCTGGGATGCAAAAGCGAGAATAGATGACCGCAATGAACTTACTGCACACTTCCTTTATGGCGATATGAATTATCAAACACCCGGCGCACGAACGCTTGAAGAGTTTGAAGTAAATCCACGCAGCGCAAGACCGTCTGTAACGTTTGCACCAGGCTTCACCGTTCCGGGTAGTAAAGAAATGAATGCAGCTATTTATGAAAAAACATTTCTGGCGGGCGCAAGTTTGAAGCATAAGTTTTCGGAACGTTTTCAAAACACAACAACATTGTATGGCGCTTACACACAACTCCGCAATCCTACCATTCGCAACTATGGCAGAAGCAGCGAACCACACACAGGCGGTAGAACAACTTTTAAATATGGTTTCGATCTTGGCAATTCTAAACTCGACTGGTTGGCGGGTGGCGAAGTGCAACAGGGCTTTACTTCGGTAAGAATTTATGATTCGCGCATGGGCACACCAGATAGTTTACAAACGGATGATGAACTGCACATCAGGCAATACTTTGGTTTTACACAGCTCACCTGGACGATGAATAAGTTTGTAGTAACAGCAGGTTTGAGTTTAAACAAACAACAAGTTTCTTTCACACGCTTTTCCAACCCACCTGCAACGGAATACACCAAATATTTCAACAACCAACTGGCACCGCGCCTAGCTGTATTGTATAAAGCGCTTCCTGGTATTTCTGTGTATGGTTCTGCCGCTAAAGGATTTTCTCCGCCTACAAGTGCAGAGCTATCGCCGAGTGGTGGTGTGTTGAATAGTTCGCTGAATGCTGAAGATGGATGGAACTACGAAATCGGCACACGCGGACATGTTTTGAACAACAAACTTTATTTCGACATCAATGCGTTTTACTTCAACCTGAATAACACGATTGTGCAAAGAAGAGATTCGCTGAGTGGTGACTATTTTCTAAATGCTGGAAGCACAAAACAATTGGGCGTGGAGAGCTACCTAAGTTATCGTTTGCTTTCACCTGCATCGTTTGTTTGGGGAGATGTGTGGGCAAGCTATACCTGGTATGATTTCAAGTATGATGAGTTTGTACAGGTAGAAAATAATTTTTCCGGCAATAAGCTGCCGAGTGTAGCGCCACATACATTATCGGTGGGTGTTGATCTGCGTTCGCGCATTGGCTTATATACCAACATCACTTATTACTACAGCGATAGAATTGCTTTGACCGATGCGAACGATGCTTTTGCAAATAGCTATTCGTTGGTTGGGTTACGGCTGGGATACAAAAAAGAATTTGCCGGAAGATATATGATAGATGTATTTGCCGGTGGCGATAATCTTTTGGATGAAACATACAGCCTCGGCAACGACATCAATGGATTTGGCGGCAGGTACTATAATGCAGCGATGGGCAGGAATTACTATGCGGGCGTGAGTGTAAGTTGGAATAAGTGATGGGACGCTGATTTTGCGGTTATCATTTCACACAGAGGGAACAGAGGAAAAGACACACAGAGAATAATTCCGGGAATTCTTTTATTCTACAAATTCCGGTTCAGACATTCACGCAATACCGACGATCTGCCCTTATCATGATAATCATAAATAATCTGCGTGCATTCTCAAAAGGAACGCTGATTTTTCATGATGGCAATGATTCATCATGATCTGTCCTTATCATGATAATCATGATGATCTGAGTTCTATACCATCCTTATTTCACACAGAGTGAATAGAGGAAAGAGATACAGAGAATAATTCCGGTAATTCTTTTATTCTACAAATTCCGGTTCAGACATTCACGCATACCAACGATCTGCTCTTACTCACAATTTCTTCAACGCGCTCATATACGCAGTGATGTCGTGCAGGTCTTTCTTGCTGATTTGATCTTTCTTGAAATAAGGCATTACCCCCAGCCCATGTCTTACCTGAAACCGTTTTACAAACATGGGGACATTCAAGCTATTCAAAGCCGGACCTAAACCACCTTCACCCATCGGATGGCATTTGTAACAGTAGGTCATATACAGCACTTCTCCTTGTCGCAAATGAATATCGTTTTTGGTGTCCACAACTTTACCGGTCAGTGGTTCGCTTTTGCGAATAGCACAGGAAGAAATGACAATTGAGATTATTATAGCAGAGAGAACTTTAGCTTTCATGTTGTTGGTTTTTTCATTGACCATTTTGCATTTTTTATTCCGTTCACTGGCGGGTAATTTTCCACACCACACCTGTATTCATCTGTGGCATCGGGCCGCGTTCCGTCATTTTCATGATACCAAAATCAACCACATACAATTCATTTCCATCAGCAGAAAATTTTACAGAAACAGGTCTTTCCAATCCGCCGCCACCATGCCAGGATGCAGGGCCATTCTTCTTTGTATTATTCACTGCAAAATCCTGAATAACACCAGTGCGCGTGTTTACGCGAATTACTTTAAATCCTACTGGAGCAAGCACTTTTCCCACCTTAGGAGCCATGTCGCCAAACTCTGCAATGAAAGCCTCACCTACATGACCAAACTTATCATTCTTCGAAAAATCAATCCCGTTAGATGAAGCATGAACACCGAGAATAGCAACCGGACGCGGCGGATCGTTCGGATATTTTTGCAGCAATGGTTTCGGATAGTCCTTACCTGGCACTTTATATTCTTCAGGATTGTTTGCAGAACCTTTTGTTAGCAAATCGCCTGCGCTCCAATCTGGCCAGCCATACCATTTTCCTTCTTCAATTTCCCAAAGTACATCGGCTGTTCCCCACACGGGCCGCGATCCCCGCTCATCATAACCATTCTCTGTTACATAGAGTTTTCCGTTTTGTCCAAAAGCAAGACCAAACGGATTTCGAAAACCCCACGCTACTAATTCGGGCTTACCGCCTTCAAGTGGAATACGCATGATCGAACCATTGCAGGGAACCTTTCCTTTTATTACCTGACCAGCATTGCTTGCTGTACCAAACGGAAGATAAGCGCCTGTTGAAACTTTATCATTCGGATCGTCAGTGAGTACATTGTCACTTTCATAGTTGGTGCCAATTAGTGTAATGTCTTTGCAGGGCACATCGTGAAAATCTTTTTTACGCTTCAACCATCCGAACTCTGCATTGTCCGGCCCAACAATAGCTGAATTGGTTGCAGTGCCCTGACCAAAATAAATGTATCCATCCTTTATGACAGGTCCATTGGTGTGGTGGTCGCCAACGCTCGGAAGATCGGATATAAGTGGAGTCATTTTCCCGTCGGGAGATATACGCAGAATTTTTCCGCCTTCCATTTCACCACCTTCGGCAACATAAAAATTTCCGTTGTGGAAAGTAATACCGCTCCAGGGACCATTCTTTGTTCCGGTTGCAATTGTTGTTTTACTTCCGTCTTTATTTACACGAATCAATTTCGGTTCGCCCCATACTTCACCATAAGAATATCCTGCTTCGATAACATACAGATTGCTTTTATCATCTAGTGCAGCGGCAGTAGGAAATGTGAAGCCCTGCGCCACCATTTCAATCTTGTAACCCGGAGGCATTGCAATATCCGCAGTGTTGATAGTGCGAGGAGGAATGTCTTTAATTTGACCACCACCTGCTGATTTTCTGATACGATAGCAACTTGTTTCAAATAGTAATACAGCAAAAAGAAGTAGAGCGGAAATGTGCTTCATGTATGTTTGTTTTGGTAACACAAACCACTAAAACAATGCCTTTGGAGGAATTGGAAATGAGCGCTTTACTTAATCTTGTTTTTTCAGATAGTCAATTATAGCCTGCACCTGCTTGTTTGTAAGGTATTCCATGTTGAGGTGCTTTTTCTTGTTGTATTGGTTGTAAAGTGCTACCGCATCCTTGTCTCCTTTTTCTACCAACTTCATTCCATTAGTGATCATTTCATGCAACCATACATTGTTGCGCCTTTTAGTTACATCTTTCAAAGATGGTCCATAACCACCTTTATCAAACGAATGGCAGGCAGCGCATTTCATTGCAAACAATTTTTTCCCGTCGAGCAGTTCTGTGTTATGCTTCGCAGGAACTACCGTAACAATTTTCGTTTCTTTCTTATCGGACTTAAAAAGTTTTCCATTTTTGTAAGTCTCAGTATGAAGTAGTTTTCCAGAGTTGTAATGCTTTATCGTTACATCGTCTTTCTTGCTGTTCCAGGAATTGTTCATGCCGTCAAACAAATACTCTCGCAACAAATTTCCATTCTTATCGAAGTAGCGCCATGTTCCTGATTTATACTTCCCGTTATAAAACTCTTCATGCTCCAGTTTTCCATTTTCGTAATTACTGTATGCTCTTCCTTCAGGCAAGGCATTTTTCCATAGCTTATAATGTTTGATACTACCATCGTGATGATAAGTGATGTCTTCACCATCAATAAATTCTCCCTTCTTCTCAATTACCTTAAAGGTTCGTTTTGCAAAAATTTTTCCATCGGGATAATACTCAGTGTAGGTACGACAATCGCAGGATGGATTGTAGGAAATAAGCATTTGCAATTTTCCTTCGTCGCTATAAACTTTTGTAGTTTTCGACATGCCTTGCTGCGCGTTCAATTCACCTACCATCATCACAAAAAATACAATTAGCAGCAGCCTCATAGATGTTTGCAAGATAATTATGGATGGCCACAAGACCAACGACTGTAAAGGTTTCACCACATAGGCACATAGTATTCACAGAGCATTAACTATGTTGCCTATGTTTCTATGTGGTTATTCTTTTTCACCACATAGGCACATAGTATTCATAGAGCATCAACTATGTTGCCTATGTTTCTATGTGGTTTTACTTGTAAAAATCTCAAAGCATTTTCTCTTCTTCGCCCTTTTCTACTGCCGTGTAAAGTTTGTAATAATGTCCCTGTGCAGCAATAAGTGATTGATGTGTGCCGCGCTCAATGATCTCACCGCGTTCCATTACTATGATCTGATCTGCTTTGCGAATGGTAGAAAGACGATGTGCGATAACGATAGATGTTCGTCCCTTAATTAAAGTATCAATGGCGCGTTGTATCAATTGCTCGCTCTCGCTATCAACAGAAGAGGTAGCTTCATCGAGAATAAGAATTGACGGATTGTAGAGTAATGCGCGCGCAAAAGAAAGCAACTGTCTTTGTCCCTGCGACAATGTGTTGCCCCGTTCCATCACATCAAAATCATAATCGCCGGGAAGGCTCATAATGAAATCGTGAATGCCAAGCATCTTCGTTACCTCCTCCACTCTTTCGCGCGGAATTTCTTTATTGCGCAAAGTGATATTGTCGCACACAGTTCCTGAAAAAAGAAAAACATCCTGCAACACAATTCCTATGTGACTACGCAAATTGTCAACATCATATTCCCGCACATCGCGCCCGTCAATAAGTATTTCGCCATCCTCAATTTCATAAAGCCGATTAAGAATATTGATGATCGAAGTTTTTCCAGCGCCAGTGTGACCAACAACTGCTAATGTCTTACCCGGCTCAAGTTTGAACGATATTCCTTTTAAAACCGGAACATCTTTTTTGTAGCTGAAATGAACATTCTTAAACTCAACCGCGCCTTCCATTTCATTTGCAGAAAAGTTTCCTTTCTCTTTCATGTATTCTTCACTATCCAAAACGGTAAATACACGTTCACCAGCAATCATTCCCATTTGCAGGACATTGAATTTATCAGCCAACATTCTCAGGGGACGAAACAGCAAATTGAGATACATAACAAATGCAATTACAATTCCGGCTGTTACTTCGTAATGCAACATGCGGTAAGCGCCCCACCACACCAACAATCCCATAGAGACCGCAAGTATTATTTCCACCACAGGAAAGAAAACAGAGTAAGCAAAGATGGCTTTGATATTCGCAGTGCGATGCTCTTTGTTTATTTCTTTGAACTTTTTCATTTCGCGCTCTTCGGCCGCAAAAGCCTGCACGAGATACATGCCGGTGATATGCTCTTGTGTAAAGGCATTCAAAGCAGCTACGGCATTGCGCACACGCTGAAAAGATTTGTTGACGCTTTCCTTAAAAAAATAAGTAGCAACTACTATAAATGGAAAAGTAGTGAGACAGATCAAGGTAAGTTTCCAATCTGTTACAAACATTACAATGATGATGGCAATGATGGTAAGCACATCTGCAACAATAGAAATAATACCTTCCGAAAAAACATCGTTTACGGCTTCAATATCATTTATCGTTCTTGTAGTGAGTGTGCCGATGGCAGTTTTATCGTAGTAAGAAATGTTTTGAAAAACTATTTTCCGAAATACGCTTTTACGCAGATCGTTCACTACTGTTTGCCCCAGCCAGTTGATGCGATACATAAACCAGAAACGCAACAAACTTTCCACGACCAAAACACCAAAATGAAAAACGCTGATCCAGATAAGCCCTTGCAGCAGATTATGATTGATGTATTTGTCAACAGAGAGCTGAATAAGATAAGGACGCAACGGAGTCAATGCCGCGAGAATGATGGACATTGCAACAGCAAAATAGAGTGTGCTTTTGTAAGGCTTCGCAAAGGAAAGAATACGCCGCAAAAGATGCGTATCGAATATTTTTTTGATGGTGTTATCTGCCAATCTACGCCTCTTCTTTTACGCTCATCAAATACGCTTTTATAAAATCATCGAGTTCGCCATCCATTACTGGCTGCACATTTCCTACTTCATAATCGGTGCGATGGTCTTTAATCATTTTGTAAGGATGGAAAACATAAGACCGTATTTGTGATCCCCACTCAATTTTTTTCTTGTTTGCATTTGCTGCGTTTTTCAACTCTTCACGTTTCCTCATCTCAGCTTCATACAACTGACTCTTCAACATGGTCAATGCCTTCTCTCTGTTCTCCCCTTGTGTACGTGCCTGCTGACATTCTACGATAATGCCTGTAGGAATATGCTTCAAACGTACCGCCGTTTCTACTTTGTTTACGTTTTGTCCGCCGCTGCCGCCCGAGCGGAAAAATGCCCATTCAAGATCAGATGGATTAACGTCTATTTCAATCGTGTCATCAATCAAAGGATATACAAACACGGAAGCGAATGAAGTGTGTCTGCGCGCATTGCTATCAAATGGAGAGATACGAACCAGACGATGCACGCCACTTTCCGCTTTCAATAAACCATAAGCAAATGCGCCATCAAATTCTAAAGTAGCTTGCTTGATGCCAGCACCGTCACCATATTGCACATCAATTTCAGAAACCTTCCAGCCTTGCTTTTCCCCATACATGCGATACATACGCAACAACATTTCCGCCCAATCCTGACTTTCCGTTCCACCTGCGCCTGAGTTGATGACCATTACACCGGGCATTTCATCTTCCGGTTCATTGAGTGTTGATTTAAACTCTAATTCATCTACTTGTTTTATCGCATTGTCGAAGCTCTCTTTCACTTCTTCTTCAGTTGCTTCGCTTGCTTTCCAAAAATCAAACAATACAGCAAAATCTTCTACCGCATCATTTACCTTACAGAACAATTCCAGCCAATATTCATTGATTTTGATTTCTTTTAGAATACCTGTGGCGCGCGCATTGTCATCCCAAAAACCGGGCGATAAAGTAAGCGCACGATCATTTTCAATCTTAGCCTTACGATCTTCTACTTTTAAAAAGCGCTGCAAATGCTGCATACGCCCACGCATTTCTTTGAGTTGCTCCTGGGTCATAACGGTGGCAAAGGTAAGGGGATGAGCGATGTGTTGAATTGTTCCTAAGACTGATAAAACAGCTTGCCTACCCTGTCAATATGCGCAACCAGTTCTTTATTGCTGATTTGATGAAAAATAGAAAGGTCTATTTTATAAGGAAGAAAGAGATCATCAATTTCATTCTCTATTACTAATTGCTCAGTAAGTAACAGTTTACTTCCGACCAATACCAGATCAATATCCGAGCCGTTTCTAAAACTTCCTTTGGCACGAGAGCCATACAGGATAGCCTTTTCAATGTTGGTATGTTTTGCAAAAACGCTGCAAATTGCTTCGATTGTTTCCGGGCTTAATCCATATTTCATTTTACCAAGCCCTCCATTTTCGCAATAAAGTTTTTAAACAGCATGAAATAAGACTTTATAATCTTATCGGCAATCTCGTCTGCCGTTTCCTCATTATAAGTATGAGAAGTTTCATTGCGGCTTTTTATCATCTCCATCCAGCCATCACCATCTGTTATCAATCCTTTGTGGAAGGCTTCTCTGGTTGCATCTCTCGACCCATGAATTTCTGTATTGCCCTGATACCTGAAATAATCACGCATCACGTTCCAGGCAAGCTCGTGGGTAAACTCGAATGCCTGAATCATTCCTTGCTGTTCTAACTCAGTTAAAGAACATTCATTCGCAAGCATTACTGCCTGCTCAAGTTTGAAAAAAGCTTTTTTGAAATTAGCCAGTCGTTGCTGCCAGCGGATGTCTTTCTCTCCCATTAAATGTAATTAGAACAAAGAAACAAAACTGCAACGATTTACACTGCTTTACGCTCGGGCTGCTCCACATACACTTCCTTCACTTTAAAAGTAAAGTTGCGCTGCGAAATGTAGCTGAATACCGCAACGATGGCTGTGGTTAAAGCCTTGGATGGTGTGGGGAAAAAATTAAAGTACTCAACAAAAAGCTTCAGAAAAACATAATTGAGCAGAATGCACATGCTCACAAGCACAGCGTAGCGGAATAGTTGCACGCGCCCCTTTAGTTTAGATTCCGTAAAAACCACATACTTCGACAAAGCAAAACCTAATGGAAAGCTGATTGCGAACGACATCATAAAGGCTGCGATATGCGGGGAAATGGTGATGAACGGCGTATAAACTTCTGTCTTATCCAGAACGAAATTGTAAGCGATAAAGTAGATGATAATGTCCAGCACTGTGTTCGAACCACCACAGGCAAGATAGCGGAACGTCTGCTGATCTATCCACCGTGCAAAAGGCTTGTGGAAAAAATCAATGATTGTAAGAATTATATTTCTTGCGCTGAATAACACTGCAATGGAAAGACCGCAAAAATAGGGGTTTGGTTAGAAAAGAAAGTGTTACAGATTTCGTGTCAGATTTCTTTATTGTTCACCATGTTTTGTTTCACACAGAGGTAACAGAGGTTCAGAGGCAGAGAGGTGTAATCTTATTATTCATGCTTTGTGGTGCCCTCCGTTTCTCCGTGTACTCTGTGTGAAATTGCGTTAGTTGCGAGAAATTTTATCAAAACCTCACTTTCTCCAACCTTTTGAAAAAATCTTTTTCTTTTTCTCCGCAGATTCGCAGCAAATTGCTTAGGTCATCATACGATACAATATCCGTTTGCCTTGCTTTCATTTGTCGTGCTGCATGATAGGCAAAGCTTCGCCAGTCATCGCCGATCTTTGTTAGCTCTACGGACATTTGTTGCAAGTCGTCTCGGTTCAGCAATTGGCCTGCTTCCTGCAAAAACGCTGCGTATAAATAACGGAAGCCCGCGCCGCCAGTTCCTATTTCTTCCTGCATACGAATGATATTGCCGAGGTACAGAGAGGCTTTTCGCGGTGTTAATTTTTTAGGGTAGCTCTTTATTTTATTCGCTAAAAGAAAAATTGCTTTGTTTCCAAACCAGGTCAGTGGCGGAGAAAGCATAAAAAAACAAGTTTGCTTTATTCCCTGCTGAATTGCTTTTTTGTAGTCAATGTGTTTGGGAGTTTCAGTAATGTAATACATAAAACCTCTTGGCTCAGGTGTGCCTTTTGCGAAACGTGCTTTAGCGAGATCTTCGGGAGCAATTCGCGCTACGTCTTCAAGAACAGGATCGCTAACGAGATACTCATTTTCTTCCTTTCCGTAAATAACGAGATTGTGCGCGTTAAAATGAAAACGAAAAGCTTCGGGCAAATAAGGGAGATAAAACACACTGCTCAACATGCCGGCTGGTCTGCTGGCTATAAGCGTTTCATCCAAAGCTTTCATTGCCTTTTCAGGAGTACGAAATTTTTGTGTTTGAACTTTTACATTCAGTCTTTCTGCAACACGCTTGAATATAGCGCCCGGCCAAGTGCGAAAAGTAGTGCCAGGCGTACCACTAACATTTACGAAAGGAATATGCGCGAAAAATATACCGGCACCTATACCGAAAGCCATGGGTTCGCTAAGGTCAATACCCTGATGCCTTAAAAGATTTGCCGTAACGCCGCTCTCGCAATGCGCGTGTTGGTGGTGTGTAAAATTGATTGCGCTCACTATTTTCTATTTCCCGAAGTTGATTAATTCCTGAATGGTAATACCGAAAATATCGGCGTATTTCTGAAGCATATCATCGCTTAGTTTTCTAAAAACATCGGGTTTGAAATGTCTTTTTACTTGCCATTGCCATTTGCCCGCATAACTGGCCAGCAGCGGCAAATCCATCAGCTTCTTTTGCATGAAATAAACAATTGGACTAAGCTCACCGTTTCTTACTTTCCTTTCTGTCTCTGCAAGTTCTTCTTCAATTGCATCCCAGGCTTGTTTGGTGGCGGCATTTTCTGCATCCCAACCAACTGAACCTACACCTGTATATTTACCATCTTTCCCTACGGCATACACCAGCTTTTTCAGCTTATCGCGGTCTTTATACTCCAGCGAGTCCTGCGGTACTTCATTGATGTCCATAAAGGATCGGATTAAGTTTGTAAAGTTACTCAGAATAGCAAGTTTCAAAGTATTGCTACAAAAAAAGGGAACCATTTACATGGCTCCCAAAAGTATGTTCATTCAAGCTTCCTTACTTACCCAGCTTCACCTGATCGTTCAAATCAGTGTCAACAACCACACGTCCGCAATGTTCGCAAACGATGATTTTTTTGCGCTGGCGAATTTCAGACTGGCGTTGGGGTGGGATAATGTTGAAACAACCGCCGCAGCTATCGCGCATGATTGGTACTACCGCCAAGCCGTTTTTATAACTTCTGCGGATGCGCTCGTAAGCAGTAAGCAAGCGGGCATCTACTTTTTCCTTTGCCCCGTTAGATTTTGTAGCGAGTTGCTTCTCCTCTTTTTCGGTTTCTGCAATGATCTTTTCAAGTTCTGCTTTCTTTACTGTAAGCGCTTCCTGTAGTTCATTGATTTTTTCTTGCGTTTTAGCTTTTTGGGCATCGCGTTCTTTCTGCTCAAAGCTTGCATCTTTGATGTGCTTATCGTTCAGCTTCACCTCAAGCTCCTGCATTTCCATCTCTTTATTGATGGCTTCGAACTCACGGTTATTTTTTACGTTGTCCTGTTGCTTTTCATATTTTTTGATCAAAGCCTGAGCTTCTTTCTTCGCATCAGTTTGAGCTGTAATAAACTTGTTGATGCTTTCTATTTCAGCGTCAATGTTGTTAATACGGGTCTGCAAACCTTCGATCTCATCTTCAAGATCTTTCACCTCGATGGGAAGCTCACCTTTTAAGGTTTGGATTTCGTCAATCTTCGAGTCAATCTTTTGTAAGGTGAGGACAGCGATGAGCTTTTCTTCAACTGAAAAGTCTTTTACATTAGCCATATTAGCAAAAATATTTTACAGGATTGGTTGATAAATTTGATAAAAGAGTGGCGAAATTAGGAAATTTTTTCTTAAGAATATCTGCTAATAATTCTGTGGTGAACTGCTCGCTTTCATAATGACCAATGTCTGCAATTACGATTTTCCCGTCTGCATCGAAAAACTGATGGTATTTGAAATCGCCGGTAACAAAAACATCTGCGTTTGCACTTATTGCATCTTTCAGCAAAAAACTTCCAGAACCGCCGCAAACAGCAACTCTTTCAATTGGTTTTCCTAACAGTTCCGTATGGCGGATGCAGTCGGTTTTCATTGCATTTTTTAGAAAAGAAAGAAATGCTTTTTCTTCCATCGGCTCGGTTAGCGTCCCGATCATTCCCGCACCTATTTCCTGATTTGGGTTTTGCAACGCAATAAATTCATAAGCTACTTCCTCGTAAGGATGACTTTCAAAAAGCGCCTTCATCACCTGCACTTCCTTATGTTTTTGCACTAGTACTTCAATTTTCACTTCGTCCACCCATTCACGCTCTCCGCCTGCTTCACCAATTGCAGGATTTGAGTTTTCATCGGGTTTGAAAGTACCCGTACCGTTAGCATTGAAACTACACTCACGGTATTTGCCAATATCGCCTGCGCCTGCGGCAAACAAGGCATTGCGTACTTTGTCGGCCGCATTTTGCGGAGCGAAGGTGTAGAGCTTACGAAGCGTATCCATCTTCATGGAAAGGATGGCTGTGTTTTGCAGACCAAGTTTTTCAGCAATCTTAGCGTTTACACCTCCGCGCATATTGTCGAGATTGGTGTGTGCAGCGTAAATGACAATATCGTTTTTGATGGCGTATTGCACGATGCGCTCAATGTAATTCCTACCTGAAATTCTTTTCAAACCTGAGAAAAGCAAAGGATGATGCGCGACAATCATGTTCCAATTACGTTCTTGCGCTTCTTTTAAAATAGCTTCCGTTACGTCTAATGAAATAAGCACGCCGCTTACTTCCATGTTAGGATCGCCGATCTGCAAGCCACTGTTGTCGTAGCTTTCCTGATAATGAGGCGGTGCGAAGTTTTCGATAGCGGAGATGATGTCTTTTACGAGCATGGTCACAAGTTACTTCCTCAAAAGTAAAACCTGTCAGGTTAGTAACGCCACGCGCGGAGCAAACCTGACAGGTTGTTTGAGTTTCTTTACTCCTTCACAAATCTCACTGTCTCTCCGCCCATCCTTAGCAGGTACATACCAGGCGATAGGTTCTGCACATTTACTTCTTCTCCTTCATTCACTTTGCCTTCCGATACTTTAATGCCTGAAAGGTTATACACTTCATACATGCCGCTTGCCTCATTGCTCAGGTGCACCTTATCACTTGCAGGATTTGGAAACACACTAAACGGTATCTTCTTCTGCGGATCATCTACCGATAAAGCATAACCATTGAAGCCGATGAGCGTTACGGAAGGGCTTGCGCCGCCGCGAACCTGAAAGTGCCCGGGAAAAACATTCTTTTGAGCACGAAGAAGCTTTCTTATATGGGGATTTTTGTAAACGACTTCATAAACATCGAATTTGTATGTCATGTTTGATACGTGTTCAGATTTCGACAGTTGTACTACCAGGTTTTGGGGTATATCACCCGTCAGCGGCAGCATCGAATACTGAAAGGGTTGCGGCAAATTTAGCTTCAGCCAGCCGTTGGTTGGTATTGTGGCAGGCAGCACAAACAGGGTGTCGTAATAAACAGTGGTAAGTGTAGAATCCATGGAAAAAAACTGGGCGTTAGTAAACTGAATGGGATAATTGTTCATATTGGTGATACCCATTTTTACAGTCAATCCTGGTAATGTTGAACCGGCGGGCGTCACATAAGCTATCTTAATAAAAATATCGGTGATAAAACCCTGCGGCGGCATAGTAGCAAAATCGCTTTTATAATAGATGGACTGGCAAATATTGTCAACGGCATCAAAAGGCTCATGCCAATACTGCAATCTCTCAATATTGGGACTTGTAGTATCGCATACAAAAGCCGGTGTTCCCTGTGCGAATATCTTTGTTGCTGCCGTAGTTAACAGCAGCAGTATGATTATCTTTTTCATAGTGCTGGTTATTTTTTAGTGAATTTGTAGGTTTTGTCTTCTGCCTTTAGTAAGTACATTCCAGAAGCAAGTCCGCTTATATCAGCACTGTTCTGTTCACTAAAATTTCCCGTTGTTACTCTTAATCCTGTAAGGTTATAAATCGAATAGTTGCCGGAGGCACTGTTTAGAAAACTTTATCTGTGGCAGGATTAGGATAAACCGTTTTATCGCCCTGCAAAGTTGCTACCTGTCCTATTCTGAACTGCATCGGTACAGTATTGCCGCTTAGCTTAAACCAGATATCGCCCGTGGCACCGGACGCTCAGCCATTCGCATCGTTATACCATACGCTTAGCAGATAGTCTCCGCTATTGCTAGAGTTGCTTAAAGTTAAACCTTTAGATACATCTGCACCACTATAAGTAGGTTGCCCTGCTACAGGATTAGTATTAATGATATAATAATCAGGGTCAATTACGCTGCCTGTTACAGGATCTACCGCCCGCGCGTAATAATTAATTGAGGTTGTAAGCGGTGGCGCGGTGGTTCCCCACCATTCCAGATAGCCTGGTGTAAATTGAATATTGCCGATTGTTGGCTCGCCTACTACATTTCCAATACCTGCAGCTATAGCTGTTGACATAAAATGACCGCCTGCTAATAATGTAGTAGATATGTCCGTCCCAAATGATACAATATTATATTCCCAGCAACTGGTACCGCGTGAAGCCACTACATCCCACGGAGCGGCAAAATTACTTGGGTCGTATTGACTCATCGCTTCAATACGAGGAAAGGTTACACCCTGCCAAAAATTAGTAGTGGTAGAAAACGTAGCAGTCGGAGAAGCAATGGTAAAGTCAAGTTCATAAACTACCAGTCCGTTAGGCCATTCGTTGTAACAAAATACTGCGAGTTTTTGACCGGTTGATACATCCGTATAGCAGGCGACATCGTTGTAGGTACGGTGAGTAGGAGATTGATTAACCTTGTCGCCATTAGGAAAAGTTGACAAGGGAAGATATACCGTGCCGGAGCCGATACGTCCCCAGTTGTAGTGAACATCATTACCTTCATTCCAGCTTACTGCAAACTCCCGCATGGCCGGGTAACCGTTAATCTGTGCTCCGGGAGTATCATCGCTCCACATGTCAATATGCGGTATGGGGTCTGTATCATAAATAATTCCCAAGTTGGTGGTACTCAGTTGTAATGTACCTGTATGAGTAGCCGTAAAACCCGTAGTGCCAAGCCCGGTAAGGTCGTAAAAATCAATCATAGGGTAAGATGTGGTAGCATTGACTCTAAGGATATACACTACTGCTGCACGGTAATCATTTGAATTGTCGCTGTTACCTAAAACAATATCAGGATGCACACCGTGAAACTGTAGAAAAACATCATTGCCATGTCCATCTTCAAAGTACAAATGTCCCTGATTGCTTCTGGTTCCTTCATCCCATGCTATGCCTTTAATAGGTCTGGCATGTGCATCGCTCAACATATCGCAATTGATGGTTACGTCATCGGGGCTGGATGCCGGTGTACCACCTACGCTGGTCGTAACGTTTGCCAAAAAATTATCCGACAATGAAGGTGTAACAAATACCTGGCCTTTGCAGATACAGCATAGAGGCTAAGCATACATATCCCCCCCCAATAAGACGATTTTTCTAAATTGATGTTTCATAATAAATGATTTTATGAAACAACAAGGTCGGGAGAATATATGTTAATGTCAAGTGGTATGTTTGTGCCTTAAGTTGGCATTAAAGTGCTATCAAAGGCTACTATCGGACAAAAACGCTCCTTACCGCATTACTTCTTTTCCCCTTCGCATAAATAATATAAACCCCCTCTGCCCAATTTTCAACAGGAATGGATAACGAAAGTTCGCTGCTCAAATCTTTATGAAATAGTTTTTGCCCGGTTGTATTAATCACTTCAATTGTCACTACTTCTTCTGTTTTTTTCCAGCGAACATTTATTTTGTCTGTTGTCGGGCTTGGAAAAACATCAAAGGAAATATCACCTACTACAACAGGTGCAGACAAACTTGAGCAATTAGCTGTTCCCCAAATGCAATCGGCAAAAACAGGATAGTCAATAAAAGGGTTTCGGTTGTTTTGTATGTTGTAAATAGAGTTGTTTCTGTCTTTTTCTTTTTGACTTACAGGATCATTTTGATGCCAGGCAAGCAACATATTGGTAGCCCATTGTTTTAGTTCTGCACCGTTTGCCATTTCCCAATTATCCCAACCATTGTCTTCGCTTTTATACCTTGTAGCAATGTAAAAATACGTGCGTGCAAGATCGCCTTTGAAGGAATCAATCGGTTCAAAAGCATTCCCAGACGGACTTCCTGCATAAGTATTACTTCCCACTTTAGAACCATTCATACTGGTATAAGTTGGGTTAGCTACTACACCATACATAAAGTCGGCACGTTTGCCATTCACATAACCGTCGGTCGGGTAGATGTGAAAAAAATCAGACTGCATTGGCTCCTGACTGTTGAACTTCGATTGCGGCAAACTATGTTCCCGATTATAACAGTCGCCTTCGCTGTTATAATTGCCACATTGGTCAGCGCCGAAAGTATATTGATAGGGGGGAGTGGCACCGGGAACATCCGAATAAATATCCCAAACCTTTCCATTTGGTTTTGCATCCGTTTGTGAGAAATGCGACCACATATTGGAGTAGCCAACGGAATTGTGGTTCTTGATGATGTCATATAAAGCATTCCGCAATTGTTGTCCGTTCAATCCCCATGCGGTGTTGTAATAACCAATGGGCTGTGCGAGTACAGCGATGGGTATCAACAAAAGGAAAGTAAAAATCTTTTTCACGAAAAAGTTTTCGCAAATGTAAGATTAATGAATGTGCGATAGCTTAGTGGAACGCTGATGATCCTGATCTATGTGCTAAAAAATCTATGCTAATTATGAAGATCCTGAAAATCGGTGTTCTATCCTTTCGACGATTCAAAACTGCACACGCTATCTTTGCGCCATGCAAATTCTCGACGGCGTAGCGGTCTCGGCACACATCAAAGAACAGCTTAAGAAAGAAGTTTCGGAACTGAAAGCAAATGGTGGTAAAACGCCACATCTTGCAGCCCTACTTGTGGGCAATGATCCTGCCAGCGAAGCTTATGTTGGCAATAAGGTAAAGACCTGCGCGGAGCTGGGTTATGAATCAACACTGCTGCGTTTTGATAGTACAATTTCGGAAGAAGAACTATTGAGTGAAGTAGTTCGTTTGAATGAAGACAAAAATGTAGATGGCATTTTGGTTCAATTGCCTTTGCCAAAGCATATTTCGGAAAACGCAGTGATCAACACCATAAACCCCAACAAAGATGTAGATGGCTTTCATCCCATTTCGCAAGGAAAAATGGTTTTAGGTCAGCCAACATTTTTACCAGCTACTCCCTATGGCATTTTACTGATGTTGCAGCATTATAATATTGATCTTACAGGCAAACATTGTGTGGTAGTGGGAAGAAGTAATATCGTGGGTACGCCAATGTCAGTATTACTCAGTCGCAACAGCAATCCGGGCAATGCGACTGTCACAATTTGTCATTCCAAAACGAAGGACTTAAAATCTTTCACATTGCAAGCTGATGTGATCGTGGCTGCCATCGGACGACCTCGATTTATTACTGCCGATATGGTGAAGGAAGGAGCAATTGTAATTGATGTTGGTATAAACCGCATTGAAGATAAAACGAAGAAAAGCGGTTCGAGATTGGTGGGCGATGTGGACTTTGAAAATGTAGCGCCGAAATGCAGTTACATTACTCCTGTGCCGAAGGGCGTTGGGTTGATGACCATTTGTGGGCTGATGAAGAATACGCTGCAGGCAGTGAGGGGGTAAGTAGTATGCAGTACGCAATACGCAGTACGCAGTGGGCAGTGGGCAGTGGGCAATACGCAGTGGGCAATACGCAAATAGCTAACCTATGTTTTCTTTTGTTGCGTGGGCAAAAACCTTTCGGGATTATTGATCATGTGCTGCAGTAACTTTCCGACTTCTTCGGATAACGACAACAATTGTATTCTTGTGTCAGATTGTAAATATTCGCAGGAAGTTGCAAAGTCTATCCATACTTGTGTTTCAGTGTTTTCCATGTCCGCATCAGAAATCTTCGACACGAAATGTGCCGGATATCTTCTCTTCCGATAAGCTTCTGCAATGTTTGCAAAGACCGATCTTGATGAACGCCGAATTTGGTCTGTGAGGCTATAGGTCTCTTCTTTGGGAAATTTTTTAGTTACTTGGAATATTTCCATCGCAAGTTGGAATGCCTTTTTATAAGCTGTTAGTTCTCTAAACATTATTGCCGTTTTTCTACAAATTACACTTTGGTTTTACTTTTTTAAAAAGAGCTGTTACGAACTCCTAACTTTGTCTATTGCTTACTGCGTATTGCTTACTGCAAACCAGCTATTGCCTACTCATGTTTAATAGTATTCTCAGTTGAATTCAAGTACAAAGCCTCAAATAACTTATCCCGTCATGGAGCATTTCTACACCTTGCAGGGTGAAGGTTTCTATGCGGGACAAGCTGCATATTTCATTCGGCTTGGTGGCTGTGACGTGGGCTGTGTGTGGTGCGATGTAAAGGAAAGTTGGGATGCAGAAAAGCACCCGAAGATGACTGTGGAAGAAATTGTTTTTCTTGCTTCAAAACATGCCGGACGAATTGCTGTGATAACAGGTGGAGAGCCATGTATGCACGATCTCTCACCACTGTGCGAGGCCTTGCATCGCGAAGGCTTTAGAACACATATTGAAACGTCGGGCGCGCATCTATTGAGCGGCGATCTTAATTGGATCACACTTTCTCCAAAAAAATTTAAAGCGCCGATGGATAAATGTTTACAACGTGCTGATGAACTCAAGGTTGTCGTTTATCATAAATCCGACTTTCAATGGGCAGAACAACATGCTGATAAGGTTTCATCAATTTGCAAACTCTATCTCCAACCTGAATGGAGTAAACGAGATGAAATAACACCGCTCATCATCGAATACATTCAGCAACATCCCAACTGGCAATTATCTTTACAAACTCATAAGTACATCAATATTCCATGACCATTTTCGAAGCTGTGATCCTCGGTATTGTAGAAGGCATCACTGAATTTTTGCCTGTTTCCTCTACCGGCCACATGATCTTAGCGAGCTATTTTATGGGCATACAAGAAGACCCATTTACAAAGCTATTTGAAGTGTGTATTCAACTCGGCGCTATTCTTTCGGTAGTTGTGTTGTATTGGAAACGATTCTTTGATTTTTCGAAATGGCAATTTTATATGAAGCTTATCATTGCCGTAATACCTGCTTTGATACTTGGATTTTTGTTCAACGATGCGATTGAGGGTTTGCTGGAAAGTCCGCTCACTGTTTCTATTTCCCTGATACTTGGGGGAATTGTGCTTTTATTTATTGACAAGGTTTTTAAGAACCCTGAAATAACCCAAGAGCCTGAGATTAAACCTAAGAATGCTTTTGTAATTGGGTTGTGGCAATGTATCTCCATGATTCCGGGAGTGAGCAGAAGCGCCGCAACAATTATTGGCGGTATGCAGCAGAACCTTACGAGAAGTTTGGCAGCAGAATTTTCATTTTTTCTTGCTGTTCCTACAATGGCGGCGGCTACGGGTTATACGCTCATTTTAAAAGACTGGAAAGTAAACGGTGCGGAAATAAAAGGCTACGAAATGCTGACGCAAAACAGCGATAACCTAATGATGTTTGGGATCGGCGCGCTTATGTCTTTTATCGTTGCAATGATCGCTATTAAATCATTTATCACCTTTCTGCAAAAGCATGGTTTCAGAGTGTTTGGTGTTTACAGAATCATTGCAGGGTTGATCATGTTGTTTGTACTGGGAATGAAAAGTGTCTGAACCGCATTCCAGGGTTGAAAGATTACTGGATTGCTTGAAGCCATGAAAGTATTTTGCCAACTGCTTATTGCCTACTGCTTACTGAATTACGCTTCTTCGGGTTTCCAGTTTTCAAATAAATGATTGAGAAAACGGTTTTCTTCAGCGGTAATTACGTTATCGGCTTTGGTGATCTTCAGCGCAAACCTAAGGAGTTTATTTCTTTCTTCTTCGGTAGCATCGTCATAAAAATCGTCCATCATTTTCAGGAAATGAGCTTCCCATTCGTCTGGTTTCAGGTTGCTGATGATGGCCATTTCTCTGTCTAAATTTACCCGGAAGGGAAATTCTGTTACGAGATAATCGCGGATTACTTTGTCTTCATCGAAACCTACGCGAAAATCTACAGCAGAAAGTATCATGAGTAAATGATAACCGGCAACTGTTTTATTGAGTCTGTTGTTAGGCATAAATAGTATTTAACTCTGCGATGCAAGCAGCAAATCGAGGTCAGTATATTTTAGGTTAAAACGTTTTGCAATAGGCGCATTGGTAACGCAACCTTTGTACAGATAAACTCCGTTGCGAATTCCTTGCTTTGCCTGTATAAGTCCTTCCATGCCACCCATATCTGCCACCTGCTGCATGATGGGCATTAGCACATTGCTAATGGCGCGGGAAGCGGTGCGCGACACACCCGAAGCGATGTTGGGAACGCAGTAATGAATAACATCGTATCGTTTAAAAATTGGATTTTCATGGGAAGTGACGCGGGAGGTTTCAAAGCATCCACCCCGATCTATACTTACATCTACAATCACCGATCCGGCTTTCATATTACTCACCATTTCTTCCGTAACTATAACAGGCGTAATGCCGTTAATCGGTTTCAAAGCACCTACTGCCACATCTGCACTTGCCAGTTCTTCAGCGAGTGTTACCGGGTCTATCACAGAGGTAAAACATCTTCTCCCGATATTGTTTTGCAGCCGCATTAAACGGTAAATAGAATTATCGAAAATCTTCACTGAAGCACCAAGACCAGTGGATGTACGAGCAGCAAATTCCCCAACGATACCGGCACCTATTATCAACACCTTTGCTGGCGGCACACCCGATATTCCCCCGAGCAAAATTCCTTTTCCATTGTGAACGTTACTGAGGTATTTGGCAGCGGTGAGTATTGCAGAGCTTCCCGCAATTTCACTCATCGAACGAACGATAGGATAAGTACCTGCATCATCTTTTATAGACTCAAAAGCAATGGCAATAATTTTTTTGTGCATCAATTGCTCAATCATTTCTGCCTTCAAAAAAGGAAGATGAATAGGCGAAATAATAACCTGATTGGGCTGTAACAAAGTGAGTTCCTCTTCAATAATCGGAGCGGATTTTATGATGGTTGTCGCCCTGTAAAGCTCTGCGCGATCATACACTATTCTTGCGCCCGCTTCACTATAATCGCTGTCGAAATAAAAAGAACCTTCTCCCGCATTATGTTCTACTGCTACTTCATGCCCTCTGTTTACCAATACAGAAACCGCTTCCGGTGTTAGTGCTATTCGATTTTCCTGAAAAGCAGTTTCTTTCGGAATGCCGATAAAGAGTTGCTTTCTTTTAGGCAAAATTTCCAAGGTCTCTTCCAGCGGAACATAGGAAAATGAAGGGGAAATGTAAGGTCGTTTACTCATGCCGGCTCACTTCTGTCATTGGCGAGAAAAATACAAAACATGTTTTGATTAAAGAAACCATTTAACATGCCGTTGTTAAATCATGCCAAAGCTGGCTTAAAATCTGTAATTAGCGTAGTGGTTACAGCGTTATTTCTATTTTTGTAACGGATGGAAGACCTATAGCATGATCAAACAATCGCAACATCAGAAATTGCTACAAAAGCTATCTCCACAGCAAATTCAACTAATGAAATTGCTGCAGATACCTACTATAAATCTTGAGGAGCGCATCAAGGAAGAAATGGAAGAAAACCCGGCTCTGGAGTATGGCGATGAAGAAGAGGATAAGGAAGACGAATACAATCTTGAAAGTAACAATGATGATGAGACCGGCGATATAGATGAGGATGTAGAACTTACAGACGATGCTGCTGAAAAAGTGGAACTCGATGATTTTTTACGTGCAGAAGATGAAGGAGATTATGGGTATAGCGATGACTATTATAACGGCGATCAGGAGGAAAAAAGTACGCCGGTAAGGGTAGAAACGAGCTTTCATGAACATCTGTTGAGCCAACTTAGCCTGCTGAAACTTGATGAACAGAAGCAAAAGGTGGCGGAACAAATAATTGGCAGCATTGACGAAGACGGGTATTTGAGAAGAGAGCCTTCAGCATTGGTTGATGATCTTGCATTTGGACAAAACGTGCATACAAGTTTAGAGGAAGTGCACGACCTTATTTCGCAAATACAACTACAGTTTGACCCCACCGGGGTGTGCGCATGGACCTTGCAGGAGTGCTTATTGCTACAGCTACAGCGCCTTCCACAAAACAAGGATGTAAAAAATGCGATTGAAATATTAGACAAGTATTTCAACGAGTTTACTAAGAAACATTATGAGAAAATCCAGCGCCATCTTGGCTTGAATGATGAAGACTTCAAACGAGTTATTCACCAGATCATAAAGCTAAATCCAAAGCCAGGAAATGCTTTTAGTATTGTAAATAAAGCAGAGAGCTATGTAATTCCCGATTTCTTTGTGTTTAATAATAATGGCAAGCTTGAACTTTCTTTAAACTCGAAAAACGCGCCTGAGCTTCGAGTTTCGGACGGGTATAGGGAAATGATGCGCGCCTACGACCGCGGCGATAAAAAGGATAAAAAGCAAAAGGAAGCCGTGATGTTTATCAAGCAAAAACTTGATGCAGCAAAATGGTTTATTGATGCCATTAAACAACGGCAGCACACACTGCTACAAACGATGCAGGCGATCATTAGTTTTCAACACGACTTTTTCCTTACCGGTGATGAAACCAATTTGAAGCCGATGATCCTGAAAGATATTGCTGCGATTACACAGCTTGATGTATCTACAGTTTCGCGCGTGGCTAACAGCAAGTTTGTGCAAACGGAATTTGGGACTTACAAGTTGAAATATTTTTTCTCAGAGTCGCTCCAAACCGAAAGTGGCGAAGAAGTTTCTACCAGAGAAGTGAAAAGCATTCTCGGAGACATTATTGGCGCTGAAAACAAACGCAAGCCTTATAGCGATGAGAAGCTTACCGACATGCTGGTAGAGAAAGGCTACAACATTGCAAGAAGAACGGTTGCGAAATACAGAGAGCAATTGAATATTCCTGTGGCGAGATTGAGGAAGGAGTTATAGTTCTTCTTGAAAATACTTATTTGCAACAGTATCTAAAGTTTCATAAAACTCCTCTCCATACTTCCTTACCAGTGGCGCTTTCAAAAACTGATAGACCGGAACTTTTAATTGGTTGCCAAGTTTGCAGGCTGGTTTGCAGAGTTTTTTTCTTGGTTCATAATTCACTCCCTGAAACCCATCCGATTCGCTAACTCGAATTGGGTAGAGATGACAGGAGATTGGCTTTTGAAAATCTATTAAACCTTCTTTCCAGGCCCTTTCAATACCGCACTTTGCAATTCCCAACTCATCAAAATACCCATAAGCACAAATTCCTCCATTTACTGTCGGCGTCACAAAACCATGTTCATCGTCCCAGGTGTGGGTGCCCTGAGTTTCGATTTCGGCAACATAGTTTTCAGGGAGCAAGTGTTTCACCTTTGGATATATTTCCGCAAGGATGTGAGTTTCTTCCTCAGTAAGTGGCGCGCCACAGTCACCGTCAATACAACAACCGCCTTTGCATGCGTTCAAGTCGCACACAAAATGCTTTTCAACTACCTCATCACTTACCAATACATCTCCAATTGCTATCATAAACTGAAAGTCCAAATAAAAAAGTCCAAATTCCAAAGATGGAAGGAACTATAAAGTTGTTTGAAAATTACGACAAGAATGTTGTTTGGAATTTGTGATTCCCTTTTTTGGAATTTGTCGCCCCTACATGTTGATATAATTCATCAGCAAATTGTATCGTTCGCGCATATCCTCGTAGTGAGCCTGTTCCCCATAAACATGCTTTACCACGTAGTTATGTCTTTCAAAAGAGGAAGACAAACCCTGCAAATCAGTTCGGTTGGTTTTAAGCGTCACTTCTATTTTGCCCGAAGTCTTGTTTGTGGCCAGTTGAGCACTAATAATAATGACATCTTCACTTTCACAAAGCCTCGCAATTTCGGACAAACTATAATCGCGGGAATCAACTTCCACTACTATTATACCTCCAGGATTATCTACACCACTGTTTTCGGTAATGTATTTAAGCAAGTCGTTTCGGGTAATGGCGCCGATATAAGTGTTTTCATTGTCAACCACAGGCAGCACCGAAAGATTTTGCTGGTGTGCTACCCTCATTGCTTCATAGGGATGCCCGCTTGCAAACACTGCGGGACGATAAGTAAGAAAACTTGCTTTGCTTAAAGGTGATTCAGGGGTTTCCCAATCAAGCAGATCATTTTCCTGCACCAAAGCCATGTACTTTTCGTCCACCACCAGAGGAATTTGTGTCAGATTATTTTCCTCCATCAGGTACAATGCCCTGCTTCCTGTATCGGTGGGTAGCAAGGTGGGAACTATGGGAGATATTAATTGTTCAATTACCATTTTTACACGTCACGATGTCTTAATTCGCTCTATCTACAACAATACAAAACCTACACCAGTTTACCAACGAGGCACTATATTAACAGTAGCGTGACAATAGTAGGTGCATCACATTTTATGACGCTCAAGAAAATGACTAAATATTTCATTAAAGGTCTCAGGAACCTCCATCATGGGAGCATGACCGCATTTATCTATCCAATGCAATTCTGACTTGGGGAGTAATGTGTGAAATTCCTCGGCAACCATGGGAGGGGTTATGGTATCATTTCTACCCCAAATAAGACATACCGGAACCTGAATATCTTTCAGTTCGTCTCCAAGATTGTGCTTGATGGCTGATCGGGCAAGTGCAATAATTTTTAGTGCTTTGAGTCTGTTATTGACAATATTATATACCTCGTCCACCAATTCCTTTGAAGCCACTTTAGGATCGTAAAAAGTAAGCTCTGTTTTCTTGCGGATATACTCATAATCTCCACGCTTTGGGTAGGTTTCGCCCATGCCATTTTCAAACAAGCCAGAACTGCCGGTGAGTGTTACAGTTCTTACATTATGTTCGTGCTTCAGGGTATAAACCAATCCCACATGTCCGCCCAAAGAATTGCCTAACAGATGCACATTCTTAAGTCCTTTGGCATCCATGAATTTCGCAACATATTTTGCAAGCCCTGAAACTGTGGTATGAAGCAAATCCAATTCATACAAAGGCAACATAGGAATTATCACCTTGTGCGTCCGCTTAAAATAGTCAACGAGATCTTTAAAATTACTAAGCGCTCCAAACAAACCGTGTAATAAAACTAACGGTTCCCCGTCGCCTTCTTCCACAAATTTAAACTTACCAGAGTGTTTGATTTCGTATTCCATCGGCGCTAATAACGGTGCTAAAATACTATTGTTTGAGAGAATAACATACTTAGCTTTTTCAAGATAATAAAATGTTTACAGGCCTTCCTGCTTTGCAAAAGCAGTGAATTGTGTTTCTGTAACTTCGCAGCGATTTCGACAACCAACTATGTTCCAATATTACTGTCCGTCCCTTACCAACTACCATCGTCTGAAAACGAGGGAAGTAAAAATCGGTGAACTCTTTTTAGGAGGCAACCATCCTATCCGGGTACAAACGATGACCACCACCGACACGATGAATACGGAAGCAACCGTGGCACAAACCATCCGTTGCATTGAAGCGGGGGCAGAATTGGTACGCATCACAGCGCCAAGTAAAAAGGAAGCAGAAAATCTTTTCAATATAAAAAAAGAAGTCCGTGCAGCAGGCTTCAACACTCCGCTTATTGCAGATATTCACTTCACGCCAAATGCAGCAGAAATAGCGGCAAGAATTATTGAAAAAGTACGCGTTAATCCCGGCAACTACGTTGATAAAAAGAAGTTTGATTTCATTGAATATACCGATGCCGCATACCTTGCCGAAATAGATCGTATCCGTGAAAGATTTACGCCACTTGTAAAGATTTGTAAAGAGCATGGAACGGCTATGCGGATCGGGACAAATCACGGTTCGCTAAGTGACAGAATAATGAGCCGCTACGGCGATTCTCCTATCGGAATGGTGGAAAGCGCGATGGAATTTTTGCGCATTGCACGCGATGAAAATTATCATCAGATAGTGCTGAGTATGAAGAGTAGTAATCCTCAGGTAATGGTGCAAGCTTATCGTTTACTGATAAAGCAAATGGCTGAAGAGTTTGGTGAATGCTATCCTTTGCACCTGGGCGTAACGGAAGCCGGTGATGGAGAGGATGGAAGAATAAAAAGCGCTATCGGTATAGGAACACTATTAGAAGATGGCATTGGCGATACAATTCGTGTTTCACTTACCGAAGATCCTGAGTTTGAAATTCCGGTGTGTAGGGATATTGTGAAGAGGTACAGCCCCACCTCAGCCGTCTCTGAAAGCCCCACCGCGACCCTCCCCGAAAGGGAGGGAGCGGTAGCGCACATGCAGTCTGGACATGGGAAAATTCCACCTGTTGAAAAACTGCCTTACGATCCGTTTTATTTTCAAAGAAGAAAATCCTTTTCTGTTGAAAACATTGGTGGCGGACAAGTGCCGGCCGTGGTTGCTGATCTCAGCGGGATGGAAAATATTGAACCTGATTCTTTAAAAAGTATAGGCTACGATTATGATGCACTAACCGACAAATGGCATATC
>ENA-UOUJ01000273-UOUJ01000273.1-activated-sludge-metagenome-genome-assembly--contig:-NODE-273-length-40502-cov-5.626524_pt1 | contig 40502 bp, 34 predicted proteins | sample MGYA00249839_ERZ747224 | MGnify/ENA primary metagenome ERZ747224 (study PRJEB28782, sample SAMN03220277) | activated sludge metagenome | biome: wastewater; feature: sewage sludge; material... | reverse complement strand
GAAAGCCATTATCTTACGAAGCAAAACCGGAATAAGCATTGTTTGAACAAAATTTCCTTAGCTCCTTAAAAAAAGAATTAGCCGACAAACAGGTTAGGGGTGATTTTTATACTTTCCCCCTAATTTTGCCTTATCTAATGATGCTTAGTGTAACTTTTTCCTCATTTTTAAAACTGAGTTGAAATGTGTAGATATATTTTCTTTTTTGCTTTCTGTTTTTTGAAGTCAGGCGTTTCCAACGGCCAGAATGTGGCGCTTATCAGATCATTTTCGCAGGAAACTTCAATAAAGGCCGATTGGTTGGTAACACCGGTTTTAAAAAAAGCCAAAGTTTACACTAATGGCGACAAAAAGGATATTGTTTTGGATAATGGATTGTTGCAACGTAGATTTAGATTATCACCCAATCTTGCCTGCACTGAGTACAAAAATATGACTACCGGCCAGCAATTAATACGTTCGGTAAAACCGGAAGCAAGAGTGATGATTGATGGGAAATCTTACAATGTCGGTGGCTTATATGGTCAAAAAGAACAGGCCTATCTGCTTCCGGAGTGGATAGATGGATTGGCTGCCAATGAAAATGATTTCAGTATCGTGAAATATGAAGTAACTGATTTGCCTCCATTCCTTAATGCAAATCAGGGATTCTGGGCTACCAATAAAAAACCGGCTACTGGGAAGATGGTACGTTTTTATTTTGAAAACCCTTCATTAAAAGGGATCGAATTAATAGTTCATTATGAGTTATACGAAGGGATTCCGGTGATAGCCAAATGGCTGAGTATTAAAAATAATTCTAAGAGCGCGATTAAACTCAATCAGGTTGTTAACGAAATATTAGGCCTTGTGGAGGAAGAAAGCGCTGTGGTGGGGGCGCTGGATCAAATGCAAAAACCCGCCTGTATTTATTTTGAATCGGACTATGCTTTTAATAATGCCATGCGTTATAACCTTAGCGATCAAACAACCCATTGGAAAGCAGACAGACTGTACACCTCACAGGTAAACTATAATTATCAGACACCCTGTCTGGTAGAAATTTATCCTGAGTATGGGCCGGGGATCGAGTTGAACCCGGGAGAAAATTTTAGGTCTGTCAGAACTTTTGAATTGTTAATGGACAGTTATGACCGGCAGCGCCGGGGTATGGCTATTCAAAAGATGTACCGAACGATAGCTCCCTGGACAACTGCCAACCCTATTTTTATGCATTTAGTAAGTAAGAATGATGGCGAGGTGTATCAGGCTGTTGACCAATGTGCTGCAACCGGTTATGAGGCATTGATTCTCAGTTTTGGAAGCCACATCAATATGGAAGACAATTCATCTCAAAACTTAAAACGGTGTAAAGCATTGGCAGATTATGCTCACACAAAAGGTATAAAAATAGGCTGCTATTCTCTGTTCAGTTCCCGAAAAATAAGCGAAGAAGATGATGTGACTAATCCGCTTACAGGAAAAACAGGAGGCGCTTTTTTTGGCAATGCTCCCTGCTTTGGCAGTAAGTGGGGGTTGGCTTATCGGGACAAGATCAAGCAGTTTTTTACTGAAACGGGTTTTGATATTTGGGAAAATGACGGTCCTTATCCTGGTGACAGATGTGCTTCGGTTAAGCATCCGGGTCATAAAGGATTAGATGACAGCCAGTGGCAGCAGATGCAAATTCAAAAAGAACTGTACCATTGGTTAAACCAAAAGGGGGTTTACATCAACGCACCTGACTGGTATTTTCTGGATGGTACCAATAAAATTGGTTTAGGTTACCGGGAATGGAATTTTTCATTGCCGCGCGATCAACAAAAAATTCTCAACCGCCAAAATATTTTTGATGGCACTTGGGATAAAACCCCTTCAATGGGTTGGGGCTTTGTACCATTGACACGATATCAGGGTGGCGGACCGGAGGCCATTCTGGAGCCACTTTCAGAACATCTTGATGATTATGAACAACTGATGATGCAATATTACGGCGCCGGAGTACAGGCTTGTTATAGAGGCCCAGGACTATATGACACCGAAACCACCCGATTGAGGGTTGTAAAAGTGATTGACTGGTATAAAAAATACAGGAATATTCTGAATGCAGATATTGTACATCTCCGCAGGGCAGATGGGCGTGATTGGGATGGTTGGCTGCATGTAAATCCTCAACTGAAAGAAAAAGGATTATTGATGTTGTTTAATCCGACCCAAAAAACCATCAATAAAACCATTAAAATACCGCTCTATTACACAGGTCTCACTAAAACCGCCCGAATCAGAGAAAAAGAAAATAACTCTAAATCATTTATACTTGACAGGAGTTATGAAGTTGAGTTACCTATTAGTTTGGCTGCCAATAGCTATTCGTGGTGGATAATTGAATAGATGTGTCAAAATATTTCCTTAATCTCAACCTCAATCTTAGCCTCAACCTTAGCCTCAATCTCAACCTTACTCACTCTTACCGTGGCAGTTTTTATATTTTTTGCCGCTTCCGCAAGGGCAGGGATCATTTCTGCCGATTTTGGGTCCTACTCTCACCGGTTCCTGCTTTACGGCAGCGCCCGAAGGATCAAAATAATCTTTTTCATTAGCGCCATAATCCTGTCCTGCTTCATCAATGGCTTCTTTATTAGCGCGCATTTTACTCAGGTCGGTTTTTTGCTGGCGACCTTCGCGAATTTCGTTTTTATGTTCCTGGCCCGGTAGCGCGGCCTGTGTAAGGAAGGATACGATATCTTTGTTTAAAGAAGTTCCCATATTGTTAAACATCTGGAAAGCCTCTACTTTATATATCACCAACGGATCTTTTTGTTCCAGATAGGCGGTGGATACGCTTTGCTTCAAATCGTCCATCGCACGCAGGTGTTCTTTCCAGGCATTGTCGATTACTGCAAGCGTAATAGATTTTTCCATGCTGGAAATCAGTTCTTTACCATCGGTTTCTACTGTTTTATCCAAAGGAGCCAATACATTGATTGTCTTACGGCCATCTGAGAAAGGAACAATAACGTTCACAATATGGTCGCCTTCAGTTTTGCGAACATTCTTGAATACCGGAACAGCATCTCTGCTGATGGCGCTCACATGTTCATTGTAGTTCTTTGTGGCCTCGCTGTATAGTTTATCTGCCAATTTCCCTTCATCACTGGTTCTAAACTCTTCAGGAGTGATGCTGGTATCCATGCCAAAGTTGACGATACATGCCAGTTTGAACCCTTCGTAATCTTCCTGCTCCCTAAAACTGCTTACTAAGCTTTCTGCTACAATTGAGAAAGCATTGTCAATATCTAAAGACAATCTTTCTCCAAACAAAGCGTGATTTCTACGGCTGTAAACGGCATTACGTTGCTTATTCATCACATCATCATACTCCAATAAACGTTTACGAATACCAAAGTTGTTTTCTTCTACTTTCTTCTGTGCACGTTGAATACTGTTGCTAATCATACTGTGCTGAATCACATCGCCTTCTTTGTAGCCCAGCTTGTCCATCATGCCTGCAATTTTTTCGCTGCCAAACATCCGCATCAGGTCATCTTCCAACGATACGAAGAACAAAGAACTACCGGGGTCGCCCTGACGGCCTGCACGACCACGCAACTGCCTGTCCACCCGGCGGCTTTCGTGCCTTTCGGTACCAATGATGGCAAGACCTCCTGCATCTTTTACCCCGGGTCCCAGTTTAATATCAGTACCACGACCTGCCATGTTGGTAGCGATGGTAACTGCACCTGCTAAGCCTGCCTCTGCAACAACGGTAGCTTCGCGGGCGTGTTGCTTGGCATTCAATACATTGTGAGGAATTTTCATTTGTGTAAGCATCCTGCTGAGTAGCTCACTGATTTCTACAGAAGTAGTACCCACCAATACCGGTCTTCCTTTACTTCTTAGTTTTTCAATTTCATCAATAACTGCCTTATATTTTTCGCGTTTGGTTTTATACACCAAATCTTCCATATCTTTCCTTATTACAGGCACGTTTGTAGGGATGGAAACAACATCCAGTTTATAAATGCTCCAAAATTCACCTGCTTCAGTTTCTGCCGTACCGGTCATACCTGCCAGTTTGTGATACATACGGAAGAAGTTTTGCAAAGTAACCGTAGCATAGGTTTGGGTGGCAGCTTCAATTTTTACATTTTCCTTAGCCTCCAATGCCTGGTGCAAACCATCGGAGTAGCGGCGGCCTTCCATAATACGACCTGTTTGTTCATCCACAATCTTGATGGCGCCGTCCACGATAATATATTCCACATCTTTTTCAAATAGTGCATAGGCTTTCAACAATTGCTGCACGGTATGAATGCGATCGGCTTTTTGGGCATAATCATTCAGGATGCTCTCTTTCTTTTTTAATTTTTCTTCATTGGGGATATCGCTTTTTTCAACCTCCGACAGCGACACACCAATATCCGGGAGTACAAAGAAATCGGGGTCTTCGCCCGATTTTGTAATCGCAGTAAGTCCTTTTTCTGTAAGGTCCACCGAATTGTTTTTTTCGTCAATTCGGAAAAGAAGTTCAGAATCAACAACCGGCATGTTTTTTTCCTGCTCCTGCAGGTAGAAGTTTTCGGCTTTCTGAAGTTTCACTTTAATGCCCGGCTCACTCAGAAACTTGATTAAAGGATTATACTTAGGCAGTCCTCTGAATGCCCGAAAGAGATGCAATCCGCCTTTTTGTGGGTCATCCTGCCCGCTTTCTATCAGCTTTTTAGCCTGGTTGAGTTCGTTTCTCACAATTCTTTCCTGCTCCTGATACAGTTGCCTTACTCTTGGCTGGTGAATATGGAATTGCTGGTCATCGCCTTTTTCTACAGGACCGCTGATAATCAATGGTGTACGAGCATCGTCTATCAATACGCTATCCACCTCATCCACCATTGCAAAATGGTGTTTTCGTTGTACCATTTCTTCGGCTGTGTGTACCATATTATCTCTCAGGTAGTCAAAGCCAAATTCGTTATTGGTACCGTATATAATATCTGCCAGATAAGCCTGTCTTCTTTCATGGCTGTTGGGTTGGTGCTTGTCAATACAATCCACCTTCAGGCCTAACCATTCAAAGATAGGGCCGTTCCATTCCTGGTCGCGTCGTGCCAGATAGTCGTTTACGGTAACAATATGCACTCCTTCTCCTGAAAGTGCATTCAGGTAGGCGGGTAGGGTAGAAACCAAGGTTTTACCTTCACCTGTAGCCATTTCGGCAATTTTTCCGGAGTGAAGTACGGCGCCGCCTATCAACTGAACGTCGTAGTGCACCATGTTCCAGGTAATTTTTCCGCCTGCAGCCGTCCAGCTATTGCTGAAAATAGATTTATCTCCGTCAATTTTTACATATTCACTTCTTACGCTTAAATCTCTGTCCAGATCTGTAGCTGTTGAAATTATTTCTGTATTTTCTTTAAATCTGCGGGCTGTTTCTTTTACAACGGCAAAGGCTTCGGGTAGAATATCATTTAAAGCCTTTTCAATTTCTTTGTCTCTTTGTTTCTTTAATTCGTCAACCTCCTGATAAATATTATCTTTTTCAATTAATTCGGTATGCGATAATCCGTCGGCCTTTTCATTCAATTCGATTATTTGTTTGTCTATGGCGCTAAGATGTTCTTGAATTCTTTTTTTGAACTCGTTAGTCTTACTTCGAAGTTGATCATTACTAAGTGATTGATATTCAGTAAAAAACTGATTTACTTTTAATATAGTGGGCTCCAGTTTTTTGGCATCTTTTTCAGATTTACTGCCGCCGAATATTTTAGATACAAATCCAAACATATATTTTTGTATAAATTATTTTTAAAAAAATGATATTGCCATCATGTCAAAAACAATGCTATATGTTTTTCCTTAGACAAATTGACAGGCGGTAAAGATACTAAATAGGGCATAAAATATTGTAAACAGACTCAAGAAGTGGTATTTCTTAACTGTTAAAAATAATTGAACTCAATCATTTTGAAGCCAGAAGTAATAGTTTTGTCCCTCTAATTGATAATTTTGCGCTATATTTCTATGATAATGGCTTTTTTGAAAAAAATAAGGAGTTTTTTTGAGGATACTGGAAACTATTATTGGGTGTTTTTTTATCGCCTGCTGGTGGTGATGCTGATATTTATTCTTAGCAGATTTATCTTTTATTTTTTTAATAAAAATTACTTTCCACATATTGAATGGTCCGACTGGCCAAAGATCATTCAGGGGGGATGGATGTTTGATCAGGCTGCAATTTTATACTTAAATGCCTTATTTATAGTATTGATGCTCGCACCTATTCCATACGTCTGGCGCACTTCAAAAAAATACCAAAACGTTTTAAAGTGGATATTTTTTACTTTTAATGGTATTGGTATAGCCTTAAATTGTATTGATATTATTTATTACCGGTTTACGCTTCGCAGAACCACTTCTTCTGTTTTTCAGGAGTTTTCTAATGAAAATAATATAACTTCTCTGGGTTTTCAGTTTGTTTTGGATTACTGGTATGTATTAATTGTTTTTGTAGGGTTAATAATGTTGATGGTAAAATTATATAACCTTGTGAAAATCAGGAAAAGTGAAAACGTAAGGAATAACCGATTGGTTTTTTATACGAAGGCAGCTATAATATTTTTAACCGTGATTCCTTTTACTGTTGCAGGAATAAGGGGCGATTTTAAACATAGTACGCGCCCGATAACTATCAGCAATGCCGGAAAATTTGTAAACAGGCCCGATGAAATTTATCTGGTATTGAATACGCCTTTCTGTTTTATAAGGACTTTTAATGATGGCATCATACAACCCGTTCATTATTTTTCCAATGAGGAAATGGAAAAAATATATTCCCCTATTCATTATCCCGAAAATCCCAATGCGGTAATGAATAAAAAGAATGTGGTGCTGATTGTATTGGAGAGTTTTGGAAAAGAAGCTGTTGGGTTTTATAATAAAGATTTGGACGGAGGTACTTATCAGGGCTTTACACCTTTTTTGGATTCACTGGCTTCAGTGAGCAAAGTATATTGGAATTCATTTGCCAATGGCCGTAAATCCATAGATGCTTTGCCTTCTTCCATCGCTTCCATCCCCAGTATGATAAACCCGTTTGTACTGACCACTTATGTCAATGACAGCATTCAGAGTCTTGGGCACTTACTGGCAAAAGAAGGGTATCAAAATTCTTTTTTTCATGGCGCTCCCAATGGTTCAATGGGCTTTTTGGAATTTATGAGGTTAATGGGTATTAATGATTATTATGGCAAAAATGAGTTTAATAATGATGCTGAGTATGACGGTTTTTGGGGAATTTGGGATGAACCGTTTATGCAGTTTTTTGCCGATCATCTCAATCGGTTTAAAGAGCCGTTTTTCAGTACTTTTTTTTCGGTCTCCTCGCATCACCCTTTTCAGGTGCCCAAACAGTATGAAGGTAAGTTTAAGAAAGGACCTTTGCCGGTGCTGGAATGTATAAGTTATACGGATATGGCATTGCGAAAGTTTTTTGATAAAGTATCTAAATCAGAATGGTTTAAGAACACGATTTTTGTTATTACGGCAGACCATGCCACTATTTCTTACCACAAAGAGTACCAGAGCGCCTGGGGCGATTCGGCCATACCTATTTTACTTTATAGTCCGGGTGACACTACTTTAAGAGGCATTGATCAGGGATTGATTCAGCAGGCAGATATTATGCCTACAGTTTTGGGTTATCTGCATTACAATAAACCCTTTTTGGCTTTTGGCGAAAATGTTCTGGACAGGAAAGACAAAGGATTTGCGTTTCATTATTCCGGCGGCTATCAATGGTTTGAAGGCGATTATTTGTTGTTTTTTGATGGAGAAAAAACTTCAGGCCTTTTTAATTATCAGAAGGATAGACTTTTGAAAAATGATTTGACCAAACAAGAACCTCAACGACTTTTACAAATGGAAAATAAATTAAAAGCATTTATACAACAATATAGCAACCGACTGATTGAAAACAGGATGACGGCAGCAAGTAAATAGTTTTTCTAAAATATATAAGAATTATTGAAGAGAAATTAAAGCCTTCGTTTGGCGTCCAAAACCTCTCTACTCCTTATTAAGCGCCTTCCACAAAGCATCTTTCAACTCCGTAAGTCCTGAATTGGTAACCGAAGAAATAAACAGATGAGGGATATTTTCGGGCATTTCCCTGCTGATGGCCGCCTTTAATTCATCATCCAGCATGTCGCTTTTACTGATGGCTATCAGCATTTCTTTATGAAGCAGTTCGGGGTTGTATTGCTCCAATTCATTTATTAAAATATCAAGTTCTTTTTTGTGGTCATCACTATCGGCCGGTATTAAAAATAACAGTACCGGGTTTCGTTCGATATGTCTTAAAAAACGATGACCAAGCCCGCGCCCTTCTGCGGCACCTTCGATAATGCCCGGCAAGTCGGCTATGCAGAAACTTTTGCTTTCCCTGTATTCCACAATCCCCAGATTAGGAGTGATTGTGGTAAAGGCATAGTTCCCGATCTTGGGTTTGGCGGCGGTTATCACTGATAGCAAGGTTGATTTTCCGGCATTGGGAAATCCAACCAAACCCACATCTGCCAGTACTTTTAGTTCAAAAACTTTCCAGCCTTCAATTCCGGGTAATCCGGGTTGGGCATATTCAGGTGCCTGATTGGTGGCTGTGGCAAAGTTGGCATTTCCCAGTCCGCCCTTGCCACCCGGCAGCCATACTATTTCCTGACCGTCTTCTAATATCTCGGCTTCCTGCACTCCGGTTTCTTCATCAATGGCAACGGTACCTAATGGCACTTCAATAATTACATCTTTACCACTACGACCGGTTTTGTTATTATGTCCGCCATTTTCGCCATTCTCCGCCAATATGTTTTTAAAATAACGCAGATGAAGCAGTGTCCATAAGTTTCGATTACCTTTCAGGATAATATGAGCACCTCTGCCGCCATCACCTCCATCGGGCCCTCCTTTGGCAGTAAACTTATCGCGCAGGAAATGCTTTATGCCGGCGCCTCCATGCCCACTTCGGCAAAATATCCTGATTTGATCTACGAAATTGCTGTTATCCAATAGCTCTGTTTTTTTTATTATTCAATTTATTTTTTCGGCAATGCCTTACTCCTCTGCCTTTCCATGTCAATTTTTTTATTTTCCCTTACCTGCTTCCAGTAAAGACGACCGTAAGAAACAAAAACCTCATTGCCGGCATATATTTTTTTCGTTGCCATAATATATACACGTTTCCCGTCTTCCACATATTTTGCATTATTCTTTACTCCTTCTATTTTCTGAAAACCTGCTGCGTCATTTGCATAACGACCAAAGGTGTGCACACTCTCTGCTGCATCTATCACAGTACTGTCGTTTATGTGGTAAATATAACCATTATCCACGTCATCTTCTACATCTTTCCATTTGCAAAGCCTTCCTTCGTATTCGGCAACGATAGCGCCTTTTGAAAAGTCAATTTTTGCAAACAGTCCCTTTCCCGCTTTTGGCAGGGTAGATGTCTTCACTTTTAATATATCATTTGAAGGAAGTGGCATAATTATTTCTTCTTTTTAAAGAGTTGCGAATATATTGTAAATAGTATTATTTTGAAGCAAGTCCCCTGATTTTGTTTGGCTAAATGATAAAATTTGAGTATAAAACTCTGAGAAATTATCCGATTTTTGAAATGCTACTTTATTAAATCAATACAATAATTACTTACTTTTAGACTATGAATAAAAAACTGGTTTTCACTATTTCTTTTTCACTATTTTTTTTATGCTTATTGGCTCAAACAAAACTAACGCAACCGGTAGCGGAGCAATTAAGCAGATTGCCGCTGCATTGTATTAATACCGAGTTTCCTAATAAAACCTCTCATCTTGCTGACGGCATTGCCGATGCAAGATTGTTGCCTTCGGAGTTGCACCCGGTTTTTTATGGCTGCCTTGACTGGCATAGTAGTGTGCATGGTCATTGGATGTTGGTGAGGCTCCTGAAACTATTTCCTGACTTGCCTGGCAGGGATAGCATAATCAAAGTATTAAACAATTCCTTTCAAAAAGAAAAAATGGAACAAGAAGCAGCTTATTTTGGTAAATATACCGCTTCAAAAAACTATGAGCGAACTTATGGCTGGGCATGGCTGCTAAAGTTGGATGAAGAATTATATACCTGGCATGACCCTCTCGGCAAAAAATGGCATGAGGCGCTTCAGCCACTTACCCAAAAAATTGAATCGCTTTGGAAAGATTATCTGCCCAGACAAACCTACCCTAATCGTACAGGCGTGCATCCCAATACGGCTTTTGGATTGTGCTTTGCTTATGACTGGGCTACTACCATTGGCGATGTGGCATTTGCAAAAGAAATTAAGGAAAAGGCAAAATATTTTTATCTGAACAACAAAAATATTCCGGCATATCTAGAGCCTGATGGTTCTGATTTTTTCTCACCGAGTCTTCTGGCTGCCGACTTAATGCAGCGGGTATTGCCCCGCAACCGGTTTTTGAATTGGTTCAATCAATATTATGATTCAAAAAGTATTAAACGGATTTGCGAAATGCCAACCGTCAGTGACAGAAACGATTATCAAATTGTGCATCTTGACGGACTTTCGTTCAGCCGCGCCTGGTGTATGAAAAGTATTGCCCATGCACTGCCTGCTAATCATCAGTATCGAAAATTATTTGAGCAAACAGCCGGTAAATTCCTGAATTATTCGCTTCCTAAAATCTTTGATGGAGGCTATGGCGGTGAGCACTGGCTGGCATCCTTTGCGGTATATGCGTTATCCATAAAATAAAAACAGCCGTCTTTTTTTCGACAGCTGTTTTAAGAATTATCTCTCAGTTTATTTAATATATTTTCCTAAGGATTTTCCTGCTTTTGCATAGGCTTCAGAAATTCTCCAGCCGGTATCAAAGTCCACACCCATTACATCTCTGCCGGGAGATTTTGACACAGTCAACTTTGCAATTACATTGTTTCTGTTTTTTGTTTCCACTATTGTTACTTCTCCGTCAATATAGGCATTCTGACGCATTACTCCAATATTAAACCCCGGCTCGGTAAACGAGGTATTGAAAATAAGTGTGTAGGTTGCATTTTTGTCTTCTTTCATTTTACTGTTATCGGTAAACAATTCCACAAACTTAGGTTCGTAACGTTCTTCTCTGTCACTCACCCAGCTTTTGGCCCATGTATCTCCTTTCCCGGCTTCTTTTTTATTGTATTCCTCTGTTTTCTTGGCCACATAATCTGCCTCAGTTTTGAATTTGCCAACGCGCATATCATTATAGGTAAATTCAATATTGATAGAAGACTCGTTCTTCAAAGTTTTTATATCGCCTTCCGTTACTTTTATTTTCTGGGCATGAAGTGGTAATGTTAAAATGACCAGACCCATTCCTAATAAAATTTTTAGTTTCATAAAAGAAATTGTTTGTTTGTTTAAAAAAAAGATTAATTAAAATTAATGAATAAATATTGAATATCTTCGATTGTATGATAAAAAATATAATTTTTGATTTTGGAGGAGTATTGCTAAATATTGATTTCCAGAAATCTATTGATGCCTTTGAAGCACTGGGGTTTGCTAATTTTGACGAATTGTTTTCTCAGTTCAAAGCAGATGAATTGTTTATGAAGTTAGAGGTAGGAAGGGTAAGCGAAGATGATTTTTTTGAACAGCTAAAGGAAGTGGCTCCCGAAAAGGTTGAAATACACCAATTGAAAAATGCCTGGAACGCGATGCTATTGAGTTACAGAAAAGAAAGCCTTGAGTTTTTAAATGAACTGTCACGGCAATATAACTTATATCTGTTGAGCAATACCAATGCGATTCATTATACTGCCTTTTCTGAAATGCTAAGAAGAGAAACGAAATACGATAATCTGGAGTCTTTTTTTACTAAAGCCTTCTATTCGCACGAAATAAAAATGAGAAAGCCTGATAAGGAAATATATGAATATGTTATTCGGGATGCCCGAATAAATCCCGAAGAAACCCTTTTTATTGACGACACACATACAAATTTTGAAGAGGCCGAAAAACTTGGAATAAAAACGCATCTGCTGTTGCCCGATGAGCGGATTGAAAAGATTGACTTTGGAGCGTTTTGGTTGAATGTTTAAAACCTCAGGCGGTTTTGCCAAATCAGTGAAATGGCTTTCATATACATTTTTAAAAATTCATAACTTCGTGAAATTCATTTTCCGATTTTTCTTTTGCTAAAAAGCATTTATTCATGTTAATTCATATTCATCCTACCGATCCGCAACCGCGACTGATAAAGCAGGTGGTTGAAACTTTGCAAAATGGAGGCATCATCATTTATCCTACTGATACGATTTATGGTTTGGGTTGCGATATCTATCAAACCAAAGCGGTAGAGCGAATATGTCGTATCAAACAAATAGATCCAAAGAAGGCAAGATTATCGTTTGTATGCAGCGACCTAAGCCACCTGAGCAATTTTGCAAAACAGATTTCAAACAGTACTTACAGAATACTGAGAGAACACTTGCCTGGTCCCTACACTTTTATTTTACCGGCCAGTAAACAAGTTCCCAAGATTGTGCAAAGTAAAAAAGACACCATTGGATTGCGGATACCTGATAACCGAATTGTTCAGGCGCTGGTGAAGGAGCTGGGTCATCCGATACTCAGTACCACATTGCCGGGAGAGTTTATTGAAGATTATACCGACCCTGAAATAATGTATGAAAATTATCAGAATCTGGTTGACATCGTGATAGACGGTGGCATAGGGGGCACGGTACCTTCCACCATTATTGATTGCACCGATGATGACTATGAAGTAATCAGAATGGGCGCCGGTGAATGGGATGAATAGATATTTTTTATAACTTTGAAAAAAAGTCTATGAAAAGTTTTTCTGCTTCAATAATTATTATTTTGACTGCTTTGTTCTTACTGCAAAGTTGCTCCACTACCAATCCGAGATATGTAAGTTCACCCTCGGTTCCCAATACTACTTTTTTTAGGGAAAAAGGTGATATGAAATTTGCAGTTTCTGGTTCTGCAGCGCCATTTTCTCTTGAAAAATACAATTACAGTAATAATAAAGATTATAACCGAAACAGAAGGTCTGTTTACGGAGTTGATGGACAGGCGGCTTTTGCGCTGTCCAATCATTTTATGGTTGCAGTGGATGGTGTTGTTCGTAATGAAGAAGATAAGTATAATAAAGATGACCTTGACGTTACCAATGACCGTTCGGTGATTGGCTATAATCGTAAAATGATAAATGGGGCTATTGGAGTATATGCTCCTCTTGGTGTAAGTCAAAGAGCGTGGTTCAATTTTTTGGCAGGAATAGGAGTGGGCAGATCGACATCACAGGATAATGGTTATATTGGCAGTTCTTTAAAAACCAACAGGTATTTGAATGCCGATCTTTTCAAAATCAATCTGCACCCTTCATTTAATTTTTTCTTTTCAGAATTTTTCAGAATGTCTGTAGCGCCACGTTTTTCATTTTTAAAATATAACAATATTCAGACCAATTACTCACACGCTGATCTAAAAACAACGCAATATGAGGCATTGGAAGGGCATTATCTGCCATTGTTTGAGCCCAGCATTATATTGCAGTCAGGATTTCCCGGAGCCGATTGGCTGAAGTTGGATATGGGTTTTCATTTCTCATCAGACCCTGATATTGGTGCATATAACCTGAATTCAAGAAACTTTCTGTTTTCCTTAGGATTTTCAATTTATCCGTATAAAAGGAGGGACTGATTTTTATTTTATCAGTATGTCGCTAAGGTCGGGAGAGTCGCCATTAAATACATTAAAATCAACCTTATGGTTAATGCCATTTATCCGGCCTTTATCGCTGTGCTGCCAAAAAGTCCATGACCGGCTGATTCGGGGGCGATGCGGTTGATAATAATGTGCAACCCATAGCGGATATTCATCAAAATCACTTCCCAGATATTTATCATAGAAGTCTGCATTTGTATAAATAATTGGCTTTACACCATAATGATCTTCAATCATTTTTAACCAAATTTTGATACTGCCTTTAAATGCGCCAAGCTTGGTTTTGTTTACTTTCTCAATATCTAAAACCGGAGGCAAATCTCCCGTTCGGAGTTTGACGGCAGAAATGAAAAATTTCGCTTGTGCTGCTGCATCTTTATCAGGCAGGTAAAAATGATAGGCGCCACGCGTCATTTTGTGAACCTCTGCTTTGTTCCAGTTTCTTTTATAAAATGGATCCAGTAAGCTTTCTCCTTCAGTAGCTTTTATGAAGGCAAAATTTATGCTGATATTTCTCACATTCATATTTTTTACTTCGTTCCAATTTATGAAGCGTTGGTAGCGTGAAACGTCAATACCATGAATTTTAAATCCGTTGGGGATGCTGATGCCAAAAGCTTCATAGCGTACAAACTTCTGTTTTTGCCGTTCATTCCATCTCAGCAGTAAAAACACGAGTAATACAAGAAAAGCTGCTACCAGGATAATAGCAGTCTGATTCCGTGAAGATTTTTTCTTTCTGCGAGGCGACATGAATTAAAAATAACAAAATCAGGGGAATAAACTAATTCCCATTCATTTTAGGAATTAGTTTTCTTCTACAATACGCAGGCGGGCATAGTTCAGCATGATTTTCTTCTCGCCGTTGTTTTCAAATTTTATAAGCGCCATTGGGTTGTGCGCTGCCCCTTCCATAGTTATCACTTCTCCAAAACCGAACTTTTGATGCTCCACCTTTTGACCCACTTTCAGACCGGAAGTGTCGCTGGCCTGAAAATCGGGACTGGGTGTATGCTCTACTATCTTATTTGTCGGCTTTGAAGAAATATATTCAGGTTTTGATTGTTTACCCGGAGGTGCGCCATATTTTTTTTCGGCATCGGCTGCTGCTTTTCTGGAGTTTCCCCAATTATTGCCACCACTTGGTCTGTCAAACGCCGAGGTTTGAAATCCAAACGAACCCGAAGAGCGTGTGCCACCGCCTGAATATGTTTTGTCTAAGTACTGTTCGGGCAACTCATCTATAAACCTGCTCGGCTCATTTTGAATTAGCGAGCCAAATTTATATCGTGTGTTGGCATAAGAAATCCAAAGTTTTTTTCTGGCACGGGTTATTACCACATAAAACAAACGCCTTTCTTCTTCCAATTCTTCGCGGGTATTGATGGACATTGCATTTGGAAAAAGCATTTCCTCCAATCCTGAAGCAAACACACATTCAAACTCAAGACCTTTGGCAGCGTGGATGGTCATTAGTTTTACGGTATCTGCATCGGGGTCTTTTTCATCTGCATCGGTGAGCAGCGTAATTTGTTGTAAGTAAGCGCCTAAGCTTTTATCAATCATTTCACCTTCTTCATTATCAGGGCTTTCTACCCATTCTTTGATAGAGTTGAGTAATTCCTGAACGTTTTCATAACGCTGCAATCCTTCTGTACTCTTGTCATTAAAAAGCTCTCTTACCAGATTGGTTTGTTTGCCCACATGAAAAGCCACTTCATACGCATTTCTTTTTTCGAGCATGCTGGAAAAACTTTTTATCATGGTCACAAACTCATTTATTGCCTCCTGCGTACCCGACCTGAATCCGTATTGAGATACATTCTGAAGCACATTCCACATAGTGTCATTATGTGTATTTGCAATCAGAATGATTTTATCAATTGTAGTTTTTCCAATACCTCGCACAGGATAGTTTATAATTCGTTTGAGCGCTTCTTCATCCCGAGGGTTAATGATTATTCTAAGATATGCTAATAAATCTTTAATTTCTTTTCTTTGATAAAAGCTAATGCCGCCATAAATGGTGTAGGCAATGCCCATCCTTCGTAAAGCTTCTTCAAAAGAACGGCTTTGGGCATTGGTACGATAAAGAATGGCAAAGTCTTTATTCAAAAAATGATTTCTCAGTTTTTGTTCCTGAATGGTATCGGCTACAAATTTCCCCTCATCATTATCGGTCATGGTGCGCACAACCTTTATCTTTTCACCTTCTCCGTTCTCGGTAAATAATACTTTAGGAATCTGACCTTTGTTTTTACTGATACTTTCGTTAGCCACATGGATGATGCTTTTAGTGCTGCGATAATTTTGCTCTAACTTTACCAATTTTACGTCATCATAATCCTTTTGAAATTGTAAGATATTTTGAATGGTTGCGCCTCTGAAACTGTAAATACTTTGTGCATCATCGCCCACTACACATACATTTTCGCGCATAGCGCCCAGAAGTTTAATGATTTCATACTGAGCCGGATTGGTATCCTGATACTCATCTATCAGTATGTAATGAAATTTGTGCTGGTATTTGCTAAGTGCATCAGGAAAGTTTTTGAGCAGTTCATAAAATTTGAGCAACAGGTCGTCAAAATCCATCGCACCGTTTTTAAAACAACGTTTGCAATAAGCATCGTAAATTTTTGCAAGCGCCGGACGGTTACCGCGCAGGTCTTCCTGCTGAATGTAATAATCATTGGCATATTCTACAGGTGTAATCAAAGCATTCTTAGCAGACGAAATCCGGTTATATACTGTGGATGGCTTATACAGTTTATCATCCAGATTCATTTCGTTGATTACCGTTTTTACCACGCTTTTTGCATCATCGGTATCATAAATAGTGAAGTTGTGGGGGTACCCCAGCCGGTGCGCCTCTGCCCTTAGTATTCTGGCAAATACGCTGTGGAAGGTGCCGATATATAAATTGCGTGCTTCATTATTGCCCAATATATGCTCTACCCGTTCCTTCATTTCCTTAGCGGCTTTGTTGGTAAAGGTGAGCGCCAGTATATTAAACGAGTCCACGCCGCTGGCCATCAGGTGTGCAATGCGGGTGGTGAGTACTCTGGTTTTTCCACTGCCGGCGCCTGCAATAATCATAATAGGCCCGTCTTTATGCAAAACTGCTTCACGCTGCCTTTCGTTCAATCCTTTTAAATAATCCTGCATGGCTGCAAGGTACGAAGCAGGATGCTCCGAAATGAAAATGTGGAAATTTTTTAAGAAATTTCAATAATCTCAAATTTTATTTGATAGTAAAACAAAAATTCTTTAATTTTATAGTTACTTCTCAAAAGAATCAACAAAAATCTCTTCATTTTTAAACACATTTCAATAATGAGACAAGCAACCATAAGTTCATGGAAAATGTTTACTGCCACTATTTTGGTACTTTTCCTTTTTTCATGCAATGACAGCAGTTCAGAATCAAAAGAAAATACTGAATCGGAAGCCGCCACTCCTTCTGAAATTCAGCAAATACCTGATTCCAATAATAAAAGTACGACTGACACGACAAAGTATGACACTACTAAAACAGAGCAGAACCCCCCTGCCATCAGAAGGATAAGGTAAAATTGGTTAATTTTCTATATCAGTTTCCCCTGTTAATTTTGTAGATGAGTCAGGAGGAAGATAATCTTCTTCTTGCTGATTTTGTTTACCGAACTCTTGCAAAGCGTTTTCATTTTCAATTTTTACAGAAACGATTGGCAATGCCTGTACGGTTTTACTTGGAGATTTCTGTTCGGTATTAGAAACAGTGTCAATGATATCATCATGATGTTGTCTCAACTCATTTATTCTTCTTTTTTTAGTTCTGGCTCTTTCGTAGTTAATTGCTAAATGTTTTGTAAACCAATGCTCAATTTTATGATGCCCGGGAACCAGTAGCGCTGCCAAGGCTACAAATATCAATATTTCCAAAAAGGGAGTGTGGTGGGTTATTTCTGTTACAAAAGGATGAATTAATAGCGTTATATACTCGAAGAACAATAATAAAGATACTACTCCCAAAAACTCAATCACTCGCCGGTGTATTTTTCTCCTACTCATAAAAATACTGAATAGGAAAAAAATGGGGATAAAAATTCCGATAGCAAGTAATTGAAGCCTCTGTCGGTATTCTTCCTTTTCCTTTTCCTTTAAAGCAGCCATACGCTGCTCTCGCAGCTGCTCTTGTATGCTCAGACTTTCTAATTGTTTTATCTTTTCATTGCCCTGAATGGAGTCTTTAAGCTGTATTGATGTAGTTTGGTATAAAAAAGCGCTATCATATTTTTTAATATCGCTAAATAATTCACTCAACAAATTACTGGAAATTAATGCGTTTGTCAATAGGCTGTTTTTATTTGAAATCTCATACGCTAATTTGGCAAAAAATAATGCAGAATCGGCAAGTCCAATTGCCTGATAGGCTCTTGATAAACCAATAATTCCCTCGGAGAGTGTCTGATTATCATTCGCAGCTTTAATATACGGTTGACTCTTGAAATAATAATCAATAGCGGATTGATACTCCATTTTTTTTCTGTAAATATTTCCGATGTTATTCAAAGCGGATCCAATCATTAGACTGTCATTTGCAGCTAATGCAAGTTGGTAACAATTTATGGTATAGTATAATGCCTCAGAAAGTTTGTTGGCTTTTTCCAAAATATTTCCGGTATTCAGGTAAGCATATAATTTCAGATCATCGTACTTATGTTCATTAATAATTGAGTCGGCTTTTAGAATATATAAAGATGCCTTTTCTTGTTCATTATTGCGGTTATATACATTTGCCACATTCATATAAATAATAGCAATGTTATCAGGCCTGTCTCTTTTTTCCTCAATATTCAATCTTTTTAAATAGTATTCCAAAGCCTGGGCATTGTCTCCAATTCTAAAAAAGGCTCCTCCAAGTCCGTCCAGAGCAAGCGATTCGCCGGGTAGATAACTAATATTTTTCGAAAAGTCGTATAACTGCTGGGCCACAAGTAATGCCGAGTCGGGTTTGTAAGTCTGATATTCATAGCTAAGAGAGTACATGGCTTCAACTTTTGTTGAATCGGCTTTGGTTGTTTTTATGATATTTATTAAACTATCAGTATATTTATGTTGGCTAAGTGTATGCAGCCACATCAAACATAGTATCGGCAATATTAGCTTTTTCTTAGTTGGCATGGGCGGTTGTTAGATAATAAAAGTCCAAATTATGAAATATACTCTACAATATCTGATATTTTTTTCGATATTATTTTTTTCAAATCAAATTTTTGGACAAAAAAAATATGCTCTTTTGGTCGGCATTAATAAATACTATGATAAACCGGGGGTATTGTATCGCTCTCAACTTCGTGGTTGTGTAAATGATGCACTAAGCATAAAAGGCATGTTGGTAAAGCGATTTGGATTTCATGAAAATGATATTATCCTGCTTACTGATGAAGCTGCTAATAGAAAAAATGTTGAAAATGCGTTCAATACTATTTTAACAAAAACAAAAAAAGGCGATGCCTTTGTTTTTTACTTTTCGGGGCATGGTGTATGGATGGATAATGTGGGACAAAGCAAGTTGGATCAGAATGTGAAAATGGGTATGAATCAGGCAATTGTTTTAAGTGATTTATATGCTGATAAATTAGGTTGCTTATTTAGAGATATCAGTTTTAAGCGGTACTTCAACAAGTTTGTTGATAAAAAAGTAATAGCTACTTCGATAATAGATTGTTGTTTTAGTGGTCATCTTTTGCAGGCTTACCCATTACCCGAATATAATCCTTATGTAGTTCTTAGCCCCGTATATTCTCAAAAATCAATTGAGTTAAATGATATACTTGAGAATTATGAACCAATTGCCAATCCCCGGAAAGCTGCGAAAAATCAGGATAAAGATAGTTCCTTAAGCCAAATGGAGGATGAGACTTCATTGGAAACCAAGGCGTTTAATTTAAAAAGCAATATTGTTATTAACGATCCTGCATTTGTCGTAAGACCTTCAGAAAGACCAAACTCTATGTTTTTATCGGTTTCAGCTACTGACGAATATCAAAAGGGTGAAGAAATGAAAGATGCTAAGGGAGATTATCATGGTGTTTTTACAAAGGCGCTTTTGCAAACGATAGATGAGAGTGCAAGCAATATTTCGTTTAAAAACATATTTGATAAAGTACAAAAACTTATCAAAAAAAACGGTTTTAGTCAAACGCCTGTTCATTTTCAGGATACTGCAAGACTATCGCTAAACCTGATAGGTACAAATCCCCGGAGTTTTAAAAACAGTATTAGCGCTCGTTACAAAACAAAGGTTAATAATCTTTATTTGCTCGATGCCGGAAAAACTGCGGGGCTTGCTATAGGTAATATTTTATCTCTTAACGGTAAAACCGGTTCTGTTCAACTAAGGATCGATTCAATAAGCCAGGGAGCCTCTTTTGCCAGAATAATTAAAGGGTCTCGAGCTCAAATGAAGAAGGGAGATGTTTTTGTTCGCACCAGCAATTTTATAAAAACAAACCCATTGATCAAAATATTCATGCCACTGATTGCTCTTGAGCCAAGGATATTTGAAAAAGATATGAATGAAAAAGTAATTCCTTTATCGAAACTCGAAAATTATCGTGATTACAAAAATTGGTATATAACCGATACACTGGACTATCTCTTTTATGATAAAAAAGGGATGATGAATAATTTGACTATAAAAAATTTTTTGAACGGTCAAAATAGAAAACCATTTTTTGTATTTCTTCCTTTGGCTGAGAATATTTTAAAAGACTTTAAAAACAAATTGCAACAAAATCAGGCTTTTGAATTCGTAAATAGTGCCGCCAAAGCCGATTTTGTCTTATATCTAAATTATTGCACAGCCAATGGCGGCGAGTATGTATTTACATGGTATAAGGATATTTTGAGCCATAAGGGCACACCTCAATTATTTTATATCAATTATTTTTCAACTAAACAAATACCAAAAAGTAAAGAGGAGATCAAATTTCTTACAAATGGCCTATACTCAATGACTATAGAATTAGCACAGCAATATACCGGTGTGTGGCTTAATGATCATAAAAAATGAAATACGGCTTAATGCTATTGGTCTTGAAGCAAATGAATCTTATTATAAATATCCAGGTTCAATGTGCCTCCCATATCTTTCAGTAAAGACTGGTACAGAAACAAGGCTTTAGCTCTTGCCGCGTTATTATCGGGGGCCGAAGTATAACGTTCAAAAAAGATATCTGCCAATAATTTGATGTTTTCGCTATTCCACGATTTGTTTTTTGCCAAATAATCAATAACCTCTTTTTCTTCGAGTTGCTCAATTTCCAAAATTTCATCGAAGACTTTTTGAACTGCAGGCTCCAAAACAGTATCATTTTTAGTGAGTCCGCTTATAAGACTATTCAGAATCAATGACAATTTTTTGATTTCTCTTTCAATATAATCAAGTCGAAATTCCAATTATTTCTGATTTAATTTTTCCCAAATTTCAGAAATGCGGTTTATCCAAACTAATTCTTTCATTTTTTCTTTAGCCTCCAAAACCGGGCTGCCAAAATATGTTTTTCCAGGTTCTAAAGATGCCGGCACACCACTCTGTGCATACACTACCGCACCTTTGCCGATGGTAAGGGTTTTGTTTACGCCCACCTGCCCCCAAAGGATTACTTCGTCTTCTATCTTGGTGGCACCGGCAATACCAACCTGCGATGCAAAAAGGCAGTTTTTGCCTACGATAGTGTCGTGGCCAATCTGCACTAAGTTGTCAATTTTGGTACCGGCGCCTATTCTGGTTACGCCGGTTACGCCCCTGTCAATAGTGCAATTGGCGCCTATTTCTACATAATCTTCAATAACCACAGAGCCGCAACTGGTCATTTTTTTGTAGTGAATATCGCGATTTGTTTTTTTATTGTAGTAGAATGCATCGCTGCCAATTACGGTTCCGCTTTGAATAACTACATTGTTGCCAATCTGGCAATAGTCCATTATTGTAACATTGGGGTAGATAATGCAGTCTTTGCCTATCTTAACATGATTGCCCAAAAAGCAGTTGGGCATAACCACTGTATTTTCACCAACTGATGCAGTAGCCGATACTGCTTCCGTTGAAGGAGCAAATGGACGATATTGATTTACTATTTTCAAGTACGCTTCAAATGGTTCATCCACTATCAGCAAGGCTTTGCCTTCGGGGAAATCGGTTTCCTTATTTATGATAATAAAACTGGCAGCAGAATGAATACATTTTTCATAATATTTTGGATGATCTACAAAAACCAGATCGCCATCCTCAACCACATGAATTTCATTGATGCCCGTAGCAAAGGCTTCTGTATTTCCAACTAATTTTGCATTTATCAATGTTGCAATTTCTTTGATCGGAACTTTATGATCGAAACGCATAAAAATATTTTTGCCAAAGTTAAAATTATAGATGATGATTTATAATCTTTTTCTAAAACTTGTTAACACTAATTGAAATTTTTATAATAATTTTTTATTCAAAATTATTTTACAAAATTTGTTTTTACTTCCTTTATCTGCTGAAAAAGAGACGATAAGTATTATGGCACAAAAAAATTAAAATCGATGAAACTCGCTCTGCATCTGCTTTACATGAAAACCATTTTATTACCATGTCTTTTTGGGAAATGATTATTTTAGAAAACAATCATGCTTCGAATTATTTTCAGATGTTGATATCCACAGTAGTTTTAAAAATGTGTATAAAATTTAGTATAAATAATTTTTATATAGGCAAAATAATAATTAATATTGTGTCAGGAAATTTATTTCCTGTACTTACTAACCCATCTATATAAACAATCCCTTCTCGATTTGAAGGGATTTTTTTTAAAATTCTGATTTATATCAAAACCATATACGATTTCAAATATTTATCTTTACAAAAAATCCGTTATGCTGAAATCAATGACCGGCTTTGGCCGTGCAGAAAAAACAATTGGTTCGAAAACTTTTCTAATTGACATTAAATCACTTAATGGCAAGCAGTTCGATTTATCTTTACGATTACCGGCAGTATTAAAATCATTTGAATTTGACATTAGAAAAATCGTATCCGAAGGGTTAAATAGAGGTAGTATAGATTGTAATATCAGCCTTAAAGATACCGGCGAAGCAAAGCCGGTAACAATCAATACCGATCTGGTGAAAGCCTATTACAGCTCCCTTTCCAATTTATCAAAGGAGCTGGAAATTGATACCGCAAATATCCTGAGTGTATTGATGAAGCTGCCAGAAGTAATCACGCCCAGCAGCGAAATACTGAATGAGGCAGACTGGGAAGCGTTTCAGGAGCTTATTAAAGCAGCTATTCTTGACCTGAATGATCACCGGCTAAACGAAGGGAAAATATTGGAAGAAGAATTATTGGGACGAATAAATAATATTGTGAACCTTCAATCTGAAATTTATTCTTTGGATCCATTGAGAAAGGAAAAAATGAAAGAGGGCCTTACAAAACTTTTGGAGGAAAAAGTAGGCAAAGAAAACTATGACGAAAACAGGCTGGAGCAGGAATTGATTTTTTATATCGAAAAAATAGATATCACAGAAGAACAGGTGCGGCTTAAAAACCATTGCGATTACTTCAAAGAAATATTGGACGAGAAAAACGATATGAAGGGTAAAAAGCTATCTTTTATATTACAGGAAATTGGTCGTGAAATTAATACAACCGGATCTAAAGCCTATGATGCTGCCATACAAAAAATTGTGGTTATGATGAAGGATGAATTGGAAAAAGCTAAAGAACAGGTGCTGAATGTGCTGTAAACGGCTTAAAAACATTTTTTAGCCACCTTGCAAGCCTTATATTTGCAGCCAAATGTAATTTTAAATGAAAGCATATAATTTATTAATTCGTTACCGTTTGCCTATAGCCATCATTTTATTGATAGCAGGAGTCTTTGTAAACTACAGTGCAGGGTTTTGGCCTGCATTTACCTTATACCTCATCGCTGCAATTTTGGTTTTTGGTTATTTCTTTTTTGGTCCTTTGCGTCTTATACAGGAGTATATGGAAGAAGGCGACTTAGAGGGTGCTGAAAAAATCCTGAACTCCATAAAATTTCCCGGACTTCTTTATAAACCCATTCGCTCGGTATATTATACCTTGAAGGGCAATATTGCAATGAGCAAGCAGGATTTTGATACAGCCGAAATATTTATGAAAAAGGGCCTTTCTCTGGGTATGCCTGTAAAGGAAGCCGAAGGAGCCAGTATGCTGCAAATGGGTATTCTTTCACTGCAAAAAGGAAATAATAAAGAAGGTGAAAGCTACATCCGCCAGGCCATCAAAAAGGGATTGCCCGATAAGGAAAATGAAGCTGCTGCCTACCTTCAGATGTGTAGCATTATGATGAACAAAAGAGAGTTCAGGGCAGCTAAAGATTTCTTCAGAAAGGCAAAAGCCTGCAAACCTACCACTTCTCAGATTGTAGATCAGATGAAACAGATTGAAAAATATATCTCCAGAATGCCTGGGTAATCTTCTATTTTAGCTCAAACTCGGTCGTCCAGTCAGGTTTTACGTTCAATTTTCTGTCAAGAGGTACAATAAGTTCGGGTTGCTGGTGTTTTCCAAAGAAAATACCAGGGTCCCATTTATTATTCTTATTCCTGTCATACAGAATTTGAAGTTCATAGTCTCCCGGAGGATAAAACTGAAGTTCAAACTCCCGCTTGGTTATCGGGTAAGCATTTTTCACTTTATCTCCCTGAACGATTAATAATACAGGGTTTTTAGAAAAATCCAGAGTTTTGAAATCAATCTTTACTTTGCCGTATTCCTTTAGAGCTTTCGATGCAAAATTCAAAGTATCGCCTTTTAATAATTGCCTGCCCAGCGTGTCAGAAGCAAAATCTTTTGCAAGCAATAATCTGTAGTCAGTGTTTTCTGTCCATTTCATATTCATGGTCAGAATGGTTTTTGTGCTGTCCAGACTATACTTATATCCATCTATTTTTTTATAGGCTGTGTCCGTCAAAACCATTTTTGAAGAGTCGAAAATCTTTAATGGCGACTCGAAAGTCATGATAAACGGTTCGAGTAAATTCTGTTTATTTGATTCCTGATTGGTTTTGTATTTTAATCTTTTTTCCTTTTTATCCGGTTCAGGAGTCTGACCCTCCGGTTTTTTTTCTTCTTCGTTATAAGCATACAGCAAAATGGGGTTAGGTGGTATGGACGAAATAACAACCGGAGAATCGGCAAATGCAAAAAGTTGTTCTTTGCTGGTGTACATGTAAGCGCCGCTTTCATCTTTTAAAGCATATAGCCTGTATTTTCCGGGGGCCAAATATCTGAAAAGAAATGTGCCGGAACTATCCAGTTTGGCTACATATTTAGGTTTTTCCTTTACTACGGCGCTATCATCCAGATTAGTATGAAGCATCACTATCAAAGTAGAATCGGGTTTGGCTGTTTTAGCCAATTTCACATTGCCGCTAAGTTCCATTGAATCAATGAAATTTCCGGTGGAAACAACATACAGAAGATTTTTGATGGCATTTCCTTCATTTACATCCTTGATGGCATCTTTAAAATTGAAAACATAGGTAGTGTTTTGCTGGAGCGTATCCTTTAGTTTTATACTTACTGTTTTTAACTTTCTCTGTACTTCGGGAAAAATCTTTGGCACCGGCGAAATCATCAGGTTTTTAAAAGCATCATTCAATTCGACATACTCATCAAAGTTGAAGGTGATTTTATTATCCTTAAAATGTAGGGTTTTGTTTTCGGGATGTACACGAACCACTACCGGAGGCAGTGTATCCTTAGCGCCACCGGTGGGTGGTACTATTACAGCGCAGCCTTCTCCGCCGAAAATAAAAATGATTATTATTGCGATAGCAATAAAAAAAGCAAGAAATTTCTTCATCATACTATTTGCAAACTTAGTCGCTTTTGGGTAAATAGAAAGAACCTGATAAGTTTTATTCTATATATTTAACAGTTTTGAAAATTCAAATGGATTTTAATTTTCGGGCGAGTTCCCATGTATTAAGATTTCCAATGAAAAGTTCTTGTTAGGATAAGAAACTTCAGATGTTGTTGGAAATAAAATATCAACCTGCCCAGCTTTCTCTGTCCAAACTCCGGTACTGAATGGCTTCTGCCAGAAATTCTGGTTTAATATTTTCACTATTTTCTAAATCGGCAATAGTGCGACTCACCTTTAGAATTCTGTCGTAAGCTCTGGCCGAAAGATTGAGCTTCTCCATTGCTTTTTTGAGGAGTGTTTGCCCTACCACATCTATAACACAAATTTCTTTTAACATGTTACTGCTCATTTGCGCATTGCAATAAATTCCTTTTTCGCTATATCTTTCCAGCTGAGTATCTCTTGCCTTAATCACACGCTCTCTTACTGACGATGAACTTTCTTCTTCACTTTTTTCAGACAGTTGACTAAAGGGTACCGGCGTTACCTCTACATGCAGGTCAATTCTGTCCAACAATGGGCCTGAAATTTTATTCAAATATTTTTGAACAGCTCCGGGCGGGCACGTGCACTCCCTGTCGGGGTGGTTATGAAACCCGCACGGACAGGGGTTCATTGAGGCAATGAGCATAAAACTGGCAGGAAAATCGAGCGCTACTTTGGCCCGGGATATGGTAACCCGCCGCTCTTCCATCGGTTGACGCATCACTTCTAAAACGGTTCTTTTAAACTCAGGCAATTCATCCAGAAATAAAACCCCGTTATGCGCCAGCGATATTTCTCCCGGCTGGGGTACGCCACCGCCTCCAACTAAAGCAACATCGGAAATAGTGTGGTGTGGAGAGCGAAATGGCCTTCGGGAAATAAGTGTGGCATTTTCGGGTAGCTTTCCTGCAACGGAGTGAATCTTAGTCGATTCTAATGCTTCCTGCAAAGTGAGTGGAGGCAAAATAGTGGGCAGGCGTTTTGCCAGCATCGTTTTGCCGGCGCCCGGAGGCCCGATGAGTATTGCATTATGACCGCCCGCTGCAGCAATTTCCAATGCACGCTTAATGTTTTTTTGACCTTTTACATCTGCAAAATCAATTTCGAAATCATATTGCGAATTGAAAAATTCTTCTCTGGTATTCACCTGAATTTGGTCCAAACCGGTTTCTCCATTTTCAAAAAACTCAATAACCTCTCTGATATTATTTACGCCATAAACATTCAGATTGTTTACTAATCCTGCTTCTCTTACGTTTGCCAACGGTACTATCAAACCCTTGAAACCCTGCTTCCGCGCCTGAATGGCAATCGGTAAAGAGCCTTTGATGGGTCTTACATCACCATCTAAGCTCAATTCTCCCATAATTACATACCGGTTTAATGCTTCTGCATTTTCAATTTGTTCGGATGCAGCCAAAATGCCAATGGCAATGGGTAAATCAAAAGCAGTACCACTCTTCTTAATATCTGCAGGAGCCAGATTTACCACCACTTTGGTGCGCGGCATCTCATAGTTATTAGTCTTGAAAGTGCTTTCAATGCGTTGCAGGCTTTCTTTTACCGCATTGTCGGGTAAGCCCACAATCATCGGGTCTTTGCCCGATGAAGACAACCAGTTCACTTCAATAGTTATAGGCAGCGCCTCCACACCATACACTGCGCTACCATTTATTTTTACCAACATACTATGAAGGTAGAAAAATTTGTCTAAACAATTGCTAATTTTACCTTATGAAAGTATTGATATTATTTATGGGCTACAACCGATAAGTTCACTTTCAGGTTGTCGCTCATGGTCATACTGCTGCCACCTACACCATAGTCTCTGCGGTTGATGGGGAAGCCGCCCGTAAAGGTGTAGCCATTGGCCTGAGGTGTAGCTATAAAATCAAATTGTATATTTTTTGAAACGCCTTTAATGGTGAGTACTGCATATGCAAAATATTTATTACTTCCCTTTGAAAGAATTTTTGTTGTCTTTATATTAATTACCGGAAATTTTTCAGCTTCAAAAAAATCGGCCGATTTCAGGTGAGTATCTCTCTTGTCAATACCGGTGTTAATGGTTTTTACATCCACAGTCATATCAAAAGAACTATTGGCTAATTTTTGCGGATCAAAATTTATTTTACCTTTTAATCCTTTCAAAGATCCATTTACATCCATTCCCATATTTTTTATTACAAAAGTTATTTTGCTGTCAGCATCTGAGGCAGTATGCGTTTGTGCAAAAAGATGAAAATTAAGACCAAGAACAAATAAAAATAGAAATAATCTCTTCATTTTCAATAATTTAAGTAAAAAATATTTATGGTTCATTAATATTGCCCGGTCGATAACATGACTAACGTACAGGCTTCAATCGGTTGTATGGCGCTTATAACAGTTTTTTCAAAAAATTGTTCATTTTCTGCACCGGGATTAAAAATAATTCTTTTGGGATTGAGTGAAAGCATATACGCTTCGTATTCGGCTTGGTTTCTTTCGTTCATATACACGGTAATGGTATCAATATTGCTGAAATAAGGTGTGTGTTTGATTATCTCCACATCTAATACTTTGCCTGTTCTTCTGCCGATGGCAACCACATCATGACCGTATTCTCTCAGTTTTTTAATAGCCATGTTGCTGTATCGGGTCGGATTTTCGGAAGCGCCTAATACTAAAGTCTTTTTATTCTTCATATTTATTTGCTAAGGTTTTGCACGCAAAGAAAAAAGAAAAGGTTTATTTATACTGAAAAATATTGAAAGGATACATCACTCCTTCCATTTTTAATACTACTACTCCATGCGCCGGAATATCAAACTTTACCTCCGAGGCTGTAGCGCGTGGATAGGTTTTCTTTTCCCACACATCAAAAAGTGTATAGCCCTTATTAGACTGTATGCCTACCGAATCGGGTTGCATCGTCATCGTTTGTTTTTTATTGGACCGGTTCAGCAATGCCACTGCCACTTTGCCGCTGGTGGTAGAGAAAAGCGGCCTGGCCCATACTTCCAGATCGCCATCATCTTTCAACTTTCGCGCCTGATACACTAATGGGTCCTGATTGATGGATATCATATCCCTGTTGGTAAGAATACTGATGGTTTCTTTCGACATCTTGCTCAGGTCGTTTCCTGCAAGCAGCGGCGAATTGAGCATACACCACATGGAAAAGTGCGTCTTATCTTCTTCGTAAGTCATACCTCTGCCCACCTGAAGCATATCCATATCATTTACGTGACCGGGAGATGCATATCGCCACAAATCTGCATTGAGGTCGAGGATATGCATAACCGAATTGAAGGTATTGGTAATGTCGCCCGAAATACGCCATGAATCTGCTACGGTCAAAGCCCATGTTCCCGGGAATTGCCACCGGCAGATATTAAAAACAGCCTCAGGTTTGATGCGACGTATTATTTCGCTGATTTGCGAGTAACGAGCTTGTTCATCCAGATTGAGCCACTGGCCTCCACACCAGTCCACTTTTATAAAATCGTAACCCCAGCCATTTAGCATGAGCCTGAGATCTTTTTCATCGTGACCGTACAGACCACATCCGACAGAAACTGTGTCTTTGTCCCAATAGGAACCGCAGGTATTGATTCCTGCATCTGAATAAATACCCGCTTTAAGCCCTTTGCTATGAATATAATCGGCTACTTTTTTCATCCCGTTCGGAAATCTTTTATGATGAACAATCAGGTTTCCTTTTGCATCCCGACCTCCAAAAAAACCATCATCAATATTGATATAACTGTAGCCGGCAGCCTTCATACCGGTAGAAACCATAAAGTCTGCCTGTTTTTTAATAATATCTTCATTAATATTTATTCTGAAATGGTTCCAGCTCGACCAGCCCATGATGGGCGTTTGCAGCCTTTCAGGCTTGTCAGGTTTTTGAGCTTGCGAATGAGTTACTAAAAAAATGCAATTACAAAAAACAGGGCTTGTTTCATGATGGATATTAGCGTTAATTAATTTATTGTTTATTTGAATTGAGGTCAGGATTTATCTATTTAAGAAACAAGCTACAACAATCTCTTGTTGTAGCTTGTACAAAATGATTTGACTGTTTTATTATACCAACATTCTCAGTGGCTCTTCCAATAATTCTTTCAACGTTTGCAGGAAGGCTGCTCCTTTGGCGCCGTCCACTACACGGTGGTCGCAGCTAAGGGTTACTTTCATTACGTTGCCCGGAACAATTTGTCCGTTTTTAACTACCGGTACTTTTGAAATGCCGCCAATGGCTAATATACAAGCATCAGGGGGGTTGATAATAGCTGTAAATTCATCAATGCCAAACATTCCGAGATTGGAAATGGTAAAGGTATTGCCTTCCCAGTCGGATGGTTGCAGTTTTTTATCTTTAGCTTTTTGGGCAAAAGTTTTTACTTCTGTTGCAATTTGTGATAGTGATTTTGTATCTGCAAATCTCACTACCGGAACTAATAATCCTTCATCAACAGCTACTGCCACACCTATATTAATATGATGATTGGTGCGGATTTTATCGCCTAACCAACTGCTATTGATGGCAGGATGTTGTCTCAGCGCAATGGCGCATGCCTTTAACACAAAATCATTGAAGGAAATCTTTACCTGGCTGGTTTCATTGATTTTTGCACGGCTGGCTACTGCTGCATCCATATCTATTGACATAGTGAGATAGAAATGCGGAGCAGAGAATTTGCTTTCAGCCAAACGCTTGGCAATTACCTTTCTCATTTGAGAAACATCCACTTCGTCAAAACTTTCCTGGCCAACGGGCATGTAGGCAGGTTGAGGTTGAGGCTGAGATTGAGACTGAGGTTGAGATTGAGGCTGATAGTTGTCAATATCTGATTTTGTAATTCTTCCGCCATCACCCGAGCCTTGCACATTGGATAGGTTGATGCCTTTTTCGGCAGCTAATTTTTTAGCCAATGGCGATGCTTTAATTCTTCCGTTTTCGATACTGGACGAAGCGGCGGTGGCGGGCGTCTCTACTTTGGCAATTGGCGCTTCGGCTACCGCTTCCTGCACTGGAGTTGCTGCGGCTTCACTACTGCCAGCACTCTGGTTTTTGGCTGCTGACACAATAGCATCTACATCTACTTTACCCTCTTCTCCAATTATGCAAAGCAGGTCATTAACCTTCACTTTTTCTCCTTTCTTTGCACCCTGATACAGAAGTTTGCCATTTTTATAGCTTTCCAGCTCCATTGTGGCTTTGTCGGTTTCTATTTCAGCCAGCAGGTCGCCTTTTTTAATATCATCACCCACATTTTTACCCCAGGAAGCAATTACGCCTTCGGTCATGGTATCGCTCAGGCGAGGCATCAATACTACTTCTTCAATCCCTGAAATATCTAATGCTGAACCCGCAGCAGGTTTATTTTCTTTGGTTGCGGCAGGTTGTGGTTCGTGTTTTTCGGCAGTAATAGCAGGAACAGAGGTTTCGCCAATCATTCCCGAAATATCTTCACCCGGATTGCCCACAATCACCATCAGGTCATCCACTTTCAGTTTTCCTCCTTTTTCCACACCCAGATAAAGAACGGTTCCATCCTTATAGCTTTCTAATTCCATAGTAGCCTTATCGGTTTCTATTTCGGCCAGTAGGTCGCCTTTTTTTACTGTGTCTCCCACTTTTTTATGCCATGCGGCAATTACGCCTTCTGTCATGGTGTCGCTCAAACGCGGCATTAATATTTTATCAGCCATTACCTAAATAATTTTGCGCCGAAATTAAGGTAAAATCATCAAAAATCATAGGCTTGCAACATTTGTTATAAGGAAAAAAGTCAGATTGTTTAATATATAATATATGAGAACCGCTTTATCTGTCCAACTCCAGCTTTAATTTTTCCTTTAAGACTTGAATCATCGGATACTTTTCAATCATTTTCTGATATTGCTCCACAGCCGAAAGAGCCTGTGGGGCGCTGTTTTCGGGCTGCTCTTTATTTTCAACCTTAGTAATGTAAAACTGCAACTGTTTGTTGTTGAATTTTTCCTGCAGAAATTCAGACAAGTTGTTTTTGTTAGTGTCTATAAACCGGTATTCAATAGTGCCCGAAGCGAAAATATAGAAAGAATTTTCGTCTAAAACCTTTAATGTGGCCATCTCGAAGCTTTGGACGGCCGGATTTTTTTCTTCTTTTAACTGAGCAATGAAAACCTCCCAGGCGTGCTGCAAGTTCTCCGTTTGCAATGGAATTGCCTGTTCTTTGGGGACAGAATTTTGATATTGCTGCCTGATTTTGTCAAGACCCTGTAGCCGCACCGACTCTTTATTTTTGCCATTCAGGATATTTGCATGTGTTTCTGTCGGAAGAGATGGCGTTGGCGGTTCATTTTTGTATTCAACGGGGCTTTCTTCTACCACTAACACAGCTTTTTTATCAGGTTCTTTTTCCCTGGCCGGTTTTTTTTCTTTATTACGTAATTCAAACGGTTGAATTTGCCTGAAAGGTATTGCCGATGCTGTTTCAATCAGTTTTTTTTTACTTAAAGACTGATTTTCAACAGTCAATTGTAGCGCCTGAGGCAGATAACATAGTTTAATAAGCGTTAGCTCCACATGAAGGCGTTTATTTTTAGCAATGCGATAATTAATTTCGGCTTCATTAAGGATGTTTAAAGCGCTGATGAGCAACGGAATGGGTATGTTTTTGGCCATTTCCATATATTTATCCTTAAAACCTTCTACCACATCCAATAAAGAGGCGACTTTTTCATCATTGCATATTAATAAATTACGAATAAATTCGGCAAAGCCATTTAGTACCATGTCTCCTTCAAATCCTTTTCCGTTAATATCTGCATACAACAGCATGGCGCTGCTCAGGTCTTGGCGGATGATTGATTCCATCAGCTTGAAATAATAGTCTTCATCCAAGATGTTCAGATGCTCAAGTGTGGTAGTGTAGGTAAGTTCGCCATTGCTGAAACTTACTATTTTATCCATAATGCTCAGTGAGTCACGCATACAGCCTTCGCTCTTTTGGGCAATAACCTGCAGGGCAGCTTTGTCAGCCTTTATTGATTCTTTATCGCAAATGCTTTGAAGGTGCGCTACCGTATCTTTGATTGTAATTCGTTTAAAATCAAATATTTGACAACGACTAAGTATGGTAGGAAGTATTTTGTGTTTTTCGGTGGTTGCCAAAATAAAAATAGCATAAGGCGGCGGTTCTTCAAGCGTTTTTAAAAAGGCATTGAAGGCGGCAGAACTAAGTACGTGTGCCTCATCAATGATATATACTTTGTACTTGCCGGCCTGAGGCGGAAATCGAACCTGCTCTACCAATGACCTGATGTCGTCCACCGAATTATTACTGGCAGCATCCAGTTCATGAATGTTTAAGGAAGCCCCGGTATTGAAAGAGACGCAAGAGGTACACTTGTTACAGGCTTCACCATCGGGAGTAGGATGCTCGCAATTGATTGTTTTTGCAAGAATTCGGGCGCAGGTGGTTTTGCCCACGCCACGCGGACCACAAAACAAAAAAGCATGTGCCAACTGCTGTTGAATGATAGCATTTTTAAGTGTGGTTGTAATATGCGCCTGCCCAATTACACTCTCAAAATTCTGCGGTCTGTATTTTCGTGCCGAAACAATAAATTTATCCATGAAATCCTCCCATCAGTTAAACGACAAATGTAAAGTAAAAAGGTTGACGAACAGAGTATGTTTTGAAAATGTGTAGAAACCATTTTCCAATGTTTATAATAATCCTCCGTTTCTCCTAAGTAATTGATTAATAATACTCAAACTGTATATGTTTGACCCACAATGGGAAGCAACAATTTTTTACCCGCATCTGCAAACATTTTTAAAGATTTTTCGTGGTCAATTTTTATGTACCCAAAGGTGTCGAAATGAACCCCTACAATATTATTACATTCAATAAAATCTGAAGCCTTGATGGCATCTCTTACATTCATGGTAAAATTGCCGCCCACCGGCAAAATTGCAACATCTACTTTTGCATAATAAGGAACCAGCTGCATATCCAGCATAAGGCTGGTGTCGCCGCTGTAGTAGAAATTTCCCGGGTCTGATTTGAGTATAAATCCTCCCGGATTACCGCCGTTCGCTCCATCGGGCAGGCAGCTGCTGTGCTGTGCCTGCATGTAGGTAAGTGTGCCAAAGTCAAAATCGTAACTGCCAAAATTCATCGGATGAACATGGGTGATTCCCTGTGCCTGCAACCAGGTAATGATTTCGAAATTACTGATAACCAATGCATTAGTACGTTTAGCGATAGGTATCAGGTCGCCAACGTGGTCGCCGTGCCCATGGCTAACCAAAATGTAATCTGCCGAAATGCTGTCAATATCAATGTCCTTTGCGAGGTCATTACCATTGATAAAAGGGTCAAATAAAAAAATTTTACCACCCAAATTGATGCTGAAACAAGATTGGCCGTAGTATGTAAACTCCATAATTACCGGTTTTTTACAAATTTACCAAGAAAGCCCGAAACCCGAAAATTCAACTGTTGGTTTCAAGGTCTGATTTGTATATTTGCAATCCTGCTTGCTGTAAATAATTATAAAGAATTAAAAAAAGGTATATGAAAGTAATGAAATTTGGGGGCACCAGTGTTGGCAAGCCGGAAAGAATGAAGCAAATTGCCTCATTATTAACGAAACAAACTGAACCGGCCATAGTGGTATTGTCTGCACTGTCGGGAACCACTAATGCATTAGTAGAAATTGGTGACAATATTGCCAAAGGTGACAGACATTTTGCTTTGCAGATTATTAATAATTTACAGGCGCATTACGAAAATTTTATTAGGGAATTACTTACGCGTGAAGATTTGTATAATAAAGCCAAATCCATTGTGGATGAGCATTTCGATTTTCTACATATCATCTTGAAAATTTCTTTCAGCGAGGCTTTAAGTAAAGATATACTGGCTCAGGGCGAATTACTTTCTACAAAAATATTTTGTACTTATTTGGAAGAACTGGAGTGGTCGCACGTGCTATTACCTGCACTTGAGTTTATGAGTATTGATGAAAATGAAGAGCCTCAAATTGGCAGTATCAGAACCAAGCTGACTGCCTTGCTCCATCAGCATAAGGATAAAAAAATATTGGTAACACAAGGATACATCTGTCGAAATGCAAAGGGAGAGGTGGATAACCTGAAACGCGGCGGCAGTGATTTTACAGCATCACTGATAGCGGCTGCTATCGGCGCTTCGGTATGTGAAATTTGGACCGATATTGACGGAATGCACAATAATGACCCAAGGATTGTGAAAAAGACAGTTCCGGTGGAACAATTGAGCTTTGATGAAGCTGCCGAGTTGGCTTATTTTGGCGCTAAAATTCTGCATCCGGCCTCCATCTGGCCGGCGCAGCAGTACAAAATTCCGGTAAGATTATTGAACACCATGGACCCTGATGCCAAAGGAACGCTGATTACCCAGGAAGCAGCCAGCGCCGGGGTAAAGGCAGTGGCTGCCAAAGACAATATTATCGCCATCAAAATAAAGAGTGGCAGAATGTTGCTGGCTTATGGTTTTTTAAGGAAAGTTTTTGAAATATTTGAAAAATACAAAACTTCAATTGATATGATTACCACCTCGGAGGTGGCTGTATCGCTTACTATTGATAATGCTACACATTTAAATCAGATTGTAAAGGAATTAGAAGCGCTTGGTAGGGTAGAAGTAGATGAAAACCAAACCATTATATCTGTAGTGGGTTACCGCATCAGCGAAACTGAGGATATTGTAAAAAAATTATTCGGTTCTATTAGAAATATTCCTGTTCGCATGGTTTCTTACGGAGGCAGCAGGCATAATATATCTTTGCTTGTGGCAGCCGAAAATAAAAATCAGATTCTTCAGCAGTTAAATAAAGGAATGTTCGGTTTGGGCTAAACTTTTCTGATACTCAACTGTTTAAATTATCATTCTTAAATTTACTTTTAACTAAAAATATCATTATACAGTTGAGTAATGAAAATCCTGCTTCATTATTTAAGTCCGTTTAAATGGCTGGCCATACTTACAATGGTATTGGCAGGCATCAATATCGGCTTTTCGCTTATAGACCCCATCATCTTTGGGAAAGTAATCAATCTGGCAGCGGATTATGTAAAAAATCCAAAGCCTTATGAGCCTTTTTGGTGGAACTTTGCAGGTCCGGTTGGCAGGTTGTTGCTGCTTTCGATAGGTGTGGCAATGGTTAGCCGCATTGCCAAAGCCTTTCAGGACTATTTTTTTAATGTTATTGTTCAAAAATTTGGAGCTCGCCTCTTTACCCGGGGTTTGCAACATTCCATGAAGTTGCCTTACCATGAATTTGAAGACCAGAGAAGTGGTGAAACGCTGGGAATTTTGCAAAAGGTAAGAACAGACAGCGAGAAGTTTATCAATTCCTTTATTAATGTACTTTTCCCAATTATTGTGGGAGTAATATTTGTTTCCATTTATGCTTTTACCATACATTGGAGCTTACCGCTTATTTATTTTGGCGGAATTATTCTGCTGGTATTTTTGAGTAATATTCTCAGTAAGAAGATTAAATCTGTACAAAGAAGAATCGTTTCACAAACAGCTTCGCTTGCAGGTGCCACTACCGAATCTTTGAGAAATATTGAACTAGTAAAAAGCCTGGGGCTCACCCAGCAGGAAGTAGCCAGGCTTAATCGGAATACCTATCGCATTCTGGGGCTCGAGTTAAAAAAGGTAAAACGCATTAGAAGTATCAGTTTCATACAGGGAACCTTCGTTAACACCCTCCGTCAGGTGATCTTGTTTGTTTTGCTGTATGTGGTTTACAGAGGGCAGTTAGATGCAGGTCAGTTGGCAGCCATGCAATTGTTTTCCTTTTTCATTTTCGGACCTTTGCAGGAAATAGGTAATATTATTCTATACTATCGCGAAGCAGAAGCCTCCCTCAATAATTATGAAGAGTTGATGGAAAAAACACCCGAACCTTTACCGATTAATGCAAAACCTTTGGGTGATATTGAAACACTGGAATTTGAAAATGTAAACTTTCAACACCAGACTGCGAGCAACAGCGCAATCAACGATATCAGTTTTAAGGTAAAAAAAGGAGATACCATTGCTTTTGTGGGCCCCTCAGGCTCAGGCAAAACAACATTGATGAAATTGCTGGTGGGGCTTTATCGCCCACGGGAAGGAAAGATTTTGTATAATGGATTAGATGAAAAGGAGATTGATTTTGAAGACCTTCGCAGGCAAATCGGTTTTGTTACTCAGGATACCCAGCTTTTTTCGGGTACAATACGTGAAAACCTGCTATTTGTAAACTCCGAAGCTACTGAAGAAGAACTTGTTGATGTAATTGAAAAAGCATCCATTTCCAATATTCTGGCAAGAGCCGAAAAAGGTCTTGATACCACAATAGGAGAGGGCGGATTAAAACTTTCGGGTGGCGAGCGGCAAAGGCTATCAATTGCCAGGGCTTTAATAAGAAAACCGAATATCCTCATTTTTGATGAAGCCACTTCGGCATTGGACTCAATTACCGAAGAAGAAATTACGAAAACCATCCGCGAAGTTTCTTCTCAACAAAACCAAATAACCATACTGATAGCACACCGCCTCAGCACGATTATGCATGCAGATACAATTTATGTACTGGAGAAGGGCGATGTAGTGGAAACCGGCAGCCACAATGAATTATTGGCGGGGAAAGGCCTGTATTATGCAATGTGGCGCCAGCAAATTGGTGAAAGAAGAAAGATGGAAACCGGTGTTATTTAGCCGCTACACTTTCTTTTGGCAATAAATGCTCCTCAATAACCTGCTTAAAAACGTTTTTTGGTAAAGCGCCGGGCTGTAGAGAAGGTTCTCCTTCGGCAGGAATAAAAAGTATGGTAGGAATACTACGAATGCCAAAGGCAGCCGATAATTCCATTTCTACCTCAGTATCAACCTTGTAAATCAAAAGTCGGCCTGCATATTCTTCTGATAGTTCTTCCAGCACAGGCGCAACCATCTTGCAGGGTCCACACCAATCGGCATAAAAATCGATGATTGCAGGAAGTGTTCCACTATATTTCCATTCTTTTTCTATATCGTAATTAAATACTTTTTCTTTAAAATCCTGTGTAGTTAACTGAATTGTTGCCATAATGTTTAATATTTAATGCAAATGTCTGTTTATTATTACTCACATTGGGTGATAAATATTACAATACTTTTTGATGATTGTTTGCCCGGTAGTCGTTATTTTAGCCTGATTATTTATTCCTTAAGTCATTGAAATGCAGATTATACCATTATCCGAAGGCAGTTTTACGGTGGATAGTTCCAAACAGTTTGTTCCCTTTCGTGAGGGTGAAGATGAGTTGAATGAAAGGAAAAGAGGGAGTATATTGGTTGAAATTCAGCCTTTTCTGATAGTAACCAAAAAGGATGTTATTCTGTTAGATGCCGGTTTGGGGCAGAATGATGAAAACGGTTATTTCCAATTATATAGAAATATCAAAAATGCCGGCTTTGAACAGGATGAGGTAACTAAAGTACTGATGAGTCACATGCATAAAGACCATATTGGCGGCCTCATTAATCCTTATACCCATCTTTTCAGCTTCGAAAATGCGCTGCTCTATATTCAAAAGAGCGAGCTGGAATATGCCTATCAGAAGGCAGGTTCTTCCTATTCAATACCCATGTTGGACCTTATCTCGTCCTTTGATAATCTGGAACTTATTAAAACCGATAAAGGAGAAATTGACTATTATATTGAATATGAAGTAACAGGTGCACATTCAAAATATCATCAGGTGTTTTGGATAAGAGAGGATGAAGAGATTGCTTTTTTTGGTGGCGATGACCTGTCACAATACAACCAATTAAAGCGCCGCTACAAGGCAAAATATGATTATGATGGCGAAAAGGCAATGGAATTGAGAGAAAACTGGCACGAAAGAGGAAAAAAGGAACGCTGGAATTTTTTATTTTACCACGATTCTCAAAAATCAATTTTTAAATTCAAATAGGAAAAAAACTGGTGCTGCAAAAAAAGAAGGCCTGCCCTAAAAAGAGCTGGCCGTTGCTAACCTATGAAAAACACCAGCACAAATATATAACACAATTTCAAATAAAAAAACACTTTTTTTAAAATCATGAAATTTATTCACGCTCAGGTTGGCTACGGCTTTTCAATTCCTCACGAATTTTTTTTCTGAATACCTGTTCTTCCACAAAAAAACGATTGGCTCTTTCCTGCCCGATAATAGGCGTGAAGGAGTTTCGATATTGAATTTTCAACTCAATTCTTTTTTGTTCTTTCAGCAACGGATCAAAATTATTTTTTGAAATATTTCTAAGTTCTAAAAAATATGTTTCTACCAAAGGCCGCATCTGTACTGATTCTTGTGGGGTAAGTGGTAATTTTTGTTCTAAATAATTCAAAAATACTTTATGCACTTTTTGAGCTGGATTAGGCTGTCCGAAAGTCGTATATAAGGTGCCAAAAAATAATATAGCAAGAAAAAAAATCTTTTTCATAAATAATTAATTAAGTGAAATATTTTCATCTTCACCGGAGGTTTCATTCAAAAAAGCTTTCAAATCATTATCCGATACATTTTGAAAAAATTGATTGAAATCAATTAAATTTTCATCCTTTTTTTCAAATTCTACACTTCCGGCGGTATTAAAAACTCCTGTTTCTTCCAAAAAATTTTCCAAACGGTCGTTACTCATTTTTTTAAGCATCATTTCTGCATTGCCGGTTTGCGTTTTATTGCCGAACTGTAGCTGCCATAAAATTCCAAAAACACTGAAAATAAAAACGGCGGCTACTGCTGTTTTTAACCAATGTTTAGAAAAAATATGGATCGAGCCTCCCGAAAAGTATCTTTTTTTGTCAACCGGGTCAGTTGTCTTTATCTTTTGAATAATTTTTTCCGAAAAATCGGCCAGATAGCCTTCGGGCAACTTATTGGGAGATGCGATAGCCGAAAAATCGGGCGTTTTCTTTAACTGGGTTAATTTTTTATATTCGGTAATTTCTTCCAGCATAATATTTATTTTGACTGATTAATTAAAGAATAGTTTAATGATTTAGTAAATACTGTTCCACTTTTCTGGCAGCATGATGAAAACTGGCTTTTAATGCTCCTTCCGAAACCTGAAGAATTTCACTGATTGTTTTATAAGGCATTTCTTCAAAATACCTCAGGCTGAAAACTAATTTTTGTTGCTCCGGCAAGGATTGTATGGCCAAATGCAGTTTCCATTCTGCTTTGTTGGCATCAAAATAGTCATCTGATTTTAGTTTGTTTTCAAGTCTGTTTTCGCTGTAACTAAAATGATGTGGCGCTTTGCGCTTTTGCCTTTCCAGAAATGTAAGACATTCGTTGGTGGCTATTCTATAAAGCCAGGTAAATAGTTTGCTTTCGCCTCTGAAGTTTTCAATACCCTGCCATGCTTTCAAAAAGGTATTTTGCAGTACGTCATCCGCATCTTCATGCCCCACCACCATTCTGCGTATGTGCCAATAGAGTCGTTCTTTGTACCGATTTACCAAAATGGTAAAGCCTTTTTCTCTGGTGGAAAAATTAGTAAAAAGCTCAAAAATATCGCTATCGGTTTCTGCCGGCATTATTCTTTGTAATGATTCATTTGACTATCAAATCTTTCGAAAGTTTAAAACTGCTTTGTAAAGGAAATATTTTCAAATGTGCTGTCCAAAAAAATGTGCAATCCGAAATCTGTTTAGCATAGTAAAAAATTAAAATTTTGCTAATTTCTGTCGCTTTTGCCCTATTTATAAACTAATTAGTGTCTGTCCATAAAGTAAGCGATTTCTAAAACGCATTAGTATATATT
>ENA-UOUJ01000272-UOUJ01000272.1-activated-sludge-metagenome-genome-assembly--contig:-NODE-272-length-40609-cov-157.531415_pt1 | contig 40609 bp, 27 predicted proteins | sample MGYA00249839_ERZ747224 | MGnify/ENA primary metagenome ERZ747224 (study PRJEB28782, sample SAMN03220277) | activated sludge metagenome | biome: wastewater; feature: sewage sludge; material... | reverse complement strand
TGGAAGGCGTATTTGAAGGAGAGCCGAAATTCAAATTCCATGATGAATTCCAGGCTAGTGCCAAACCCGCCAAAAAAGGAAAATAGTGATTTTTTCCTGACGGTTTGATTATGAGGTTTGTTCCGGAGGAGTAGTCATCGGCTTTTCCGGAATGAGCCCGAATTGATTTTTTAATATCCATGAATACCTCGGACATTGTCCGGGCAGACCAACAGGCATTCGGAATTTGTGTACTTTACTGTCTATCTGCTTATATTTGTTTCCGGCCTGGCAGACAAAATATACCGGGAGTTGCTGTTTTCAACCGTCGGAAGAGGCGGTTTTTTTATTTTTAGAATATGTTGAACATATTTCATAGATTCCCGGAAGTGACCGGGAATCCGGCTCACAGGAAACGTGATTATTTCATTGCAGCATTTACCTTCTTCTGTGTTGCAGTCAGTCTTGTAATCGATGCGCATGGGACGCTGCTGCTTCAGAACGTGCTGGGTGTCATTGCCTGGATTTTCCTGGTTGCGTTACTTCGTGGTGAAAACCGAGAAATAAGGATGCAGGTGGTGATTGCTGTTGCTTTTGCAACAGCAGGTGAGCATTTTGCATCCATTTATATGGGAGGATATACCTACCGCCTGGAAAATGTGCCGCTCTACGTACCACCAGGCCATGGCATGGTTTATTTGACTGCAGTGGCATTGGCCCGATCCGGTTTTTTCCTCCAACATGCACGGAAGATTGCAGCTTTCGTGGTGATTTCCTGTGGTTTGTGGTCAGCATGGGGTATTAGCGGGTTACCTGAACATGGTGATCAGGTAGGCGCATTGCTGTATGTGGTATTCCTGATTTATCTATTCAAAGGCAGATCGCCAATGGTGTATCTGGCTGCGTTCTTCATTACAACCTGGCTGGAACTGATTGGTACCGCCGCCGGAACCTGGCAGTGGGCAACGCTTGAACCAATATTCGAGTTGACACAAGGCAATCCGCCGAGTGGGGTCTCTGCCTGGTATTGTCTGGTGGATGCCGTTGCTATTAGTGGAGCACCTGTATTTCTGAGTGCCTTTAACAGAATGAATGGTTTGCTCAAATGGCTTAAAACCAATGGAATCAGTCTCAAAGTGATTTTGAGCAGGAAATGAGTGTGATTTCTACTTTCTGGATTACGAGTAGCCGCGGTTTACGGGTTATCTTCAAACAGATTGTTGAAGATTGATGATGATTCAGGGCTCAACTCATTTGTGCTGTGGGAGTAATGCCTGTAGATTTTTGTGTTTCTACTTGTTGTAAAAATAGACTATGAGTAATGATGTGACGTTTGCCCAACTGGGCTTGTCCAGTGAAATTCTCCATGCAGTTAATGATGAAGGGTATGTGAATCCCACTCCGATCCAGGCCCAGGTCATTCCTTCGATTCTGGCTGGTAAGGATGTGATGGCCAGTGCGCAAACAGGTACCGGTAAGACAGCCGGCTTTACATTGCCGCTGCTGTACCGTCTGCAAGCATACGCCAATACGAGTGTGTCTCCTGCCCGGCATCCTGTTCGTGCCCTGATCATGGCACCGACTCGTGAACTGGCGATGCAGATCGACGAAAGTGTCAGGAAATATGGAAAATATCTTGCCCTGAGAACGGCTGTCGTTTTTGGTGGTATCAATATCGAGCCCCAAATCGCAGCACTGCAGGCCGGGGTGGAGATACTGGTGGCTACTCCCGGTCGCCTGTTGGATCTGGTCGAACAAAAGGCAGTCAATTTTTCCAAAACCGAAATTCTGGTACTAGATGAAGCTGATCGTATGCTGGATATGGGTTTTCTGCCGGACATCAAGCGGGTGATGGCGCTGTTACCTCCACAACGGCAAAGCCTGATGTTTTCTGCAACATTCTCCGGTGAAATCAGGAAACTTGCCGACAGCCTGCTGAAGCAGCCGGTCCGGATCGAAGCAGCGGTACAAAATACAGTGAATGAATCTATTTCACATGTCATTCACTGGGTAAAGCCAGATAGCAAATTTGCCTTGCTGCTACACCTCATCCGACAGCAGAACCTGAAACAGGCACTTATTTTCGTCAAAACGAAACATGGTGCTTCCCATCTGGCGCAGATGCTTTCCCGCCACGAAATTTCGGCGGTTGCCATTCACGGCGACAGGAATCAGCAGCAGCGTACACAGGCACTCGCTGAATTCAAGCATGGTGACGTGCAAATACTGGTTGCTACCGATGTCGCCGCGCGCGGTATCGACATTGAAAAGCTGTCACATGTCATCAATTATGAATTACCTGGTAACCCGGAAGATTATGTCCATCGGATCGGACGTACCGGCCGGGCCGGTAGTAAAGGAAAGGCTATTTCTCTGGTTAGCGAACATGAAAAAGAACTGCTGGCCAATATCGAAAAACTGCTGAACGCCAAACTGGAAACAGAACAGATTGCCGGTTTTGATGCGGAACAGTTTGCTCGCAGCCTGCCAGACCGGAAAAACCGGATGTCGGCCGGTAACTCCCGCTACGGCAATAAGCCGATGGAAAATGGGAGTGAGAAAAGCAGAAGTGAGAAACACAGGAAACTGCCATCATCCCAGAAATACTCCGGTTCTCGCCGAGGGGGAACGCAAAAATACAGCGACCCCATCTTTACCCAGCCTTACGTGCCACAGGCTAATTCGACACAGTCGACAACGCCCAAGCAGCCGGAAATCCAATCTCTGTTCCTGACATACAGGCAGGAAAAAAGGACCATTCCGGCGTTGTTTACGGCCTTGTCGAAAAGTAAAGCTGGCCAGGAGAACTGAATACACCTACATTCCCGTCTTTTTAGTTCATTACCTCCGTTTCAAAGAGTCGGCTGTCTCCAGACTGCGCAATCCGTATTACCAATCCCTCTTTCGTCATGCCGGGAAATTTCCAGTATCTCTGTGCAGTCACTTTCGGCACTTTAGTAGCCCCTGCCTAACGTCTGAATACAAGTAACCGTTGTGAGATTGGTCACAGAGCAACATTGCTGATGTGGCTATGCTTCCCGCCGTACATCGTGTCGATGCACTATCAGCAATATGTGCGAAGCATGAGTGGCCCGATGACAGAGATGTGTGGAGGCAATAGAGTACTCATCCGGCATTGCTGACTATGCACGCATGACTGTTTCCGGGATCAGGTACTCTCAAATATACAAGGGATCGTATGAAAGATTCAATCGGGAGATTCTGTCAAACGGTCTGATCTTTTTCCACCGATCAATGACTCAACTGGAGAATGAATAAAAAATGACATGGCATGGCTCGAATAAATCCGGCGGGTATAACCCTCCGAAATCTATCTCCTATGACCAAGGTAAATTCGGCCGGATGTTTCCTTCCCTTCCACCTTTTGCGCAGGATACCCGGCAAATCAGGGATGCTCTGAAAGAGCTCGGCAGGAAGGGCGGTATCATGGATGCCAAAGAAGATACAGACATTGCTGTCAACCCCAATCTTGCCCGCGATCTGATCATTGATCCCGCGTTGAGCCTCATTAACCCGAATAATCCGAATCTTGTGGCCGGTATGACTTTCCTGGGCCAGTTTCTCGACCACGACATCACGTTTGATCCAGTCTCCAACCTGGAAAGACAGTCAGATCCGGAATCCATCCGCAATTTCCGCCGGCCCCTGTTTGAACTCGACAGTATGTATGGTTCCGGGCCAAGTGCCTCACCTTATTTATACGATCAGAGTGCTGATGGAGAAGGCATCAAGTTCTATGTTGAGGAGATATCCGGTGCAGCTGCAGTGTCTGCAGGCGGCTTCGTACGTTATGATTTGCCGCGCAACAGTCAGGGAACGGCGTTGCTGGGTGATCCACGCAATGACGAGAATCTGATGGTTTCCCAATTACACCTTGCCATGCTGCGTTTTCACAATGCAGTAGTGGATTATGTGAAAGCACAATCCAGCCTGACAGACCCGGATGAAGTATTTACTGAAGCCCAAAGGCTGGTGCGCTGGCATTACCAGTGGATCATCATACACGAGTATCTGGTAAGAACCGTTGGCAAGCCATTGGTTGATAATATCCTGATCAACGGGCGTAAATTTTATAAATGGCACAATCAGCCCTTCATCCCGATTGAATTTTCGGCAGCTGCTTATCGTTTCGGCCATTCGCAGGTTCGCCCCTCATATCGCTCCAATTTCGGGCCGATACCTTCCGATATCAATTCGCAAATTTTTCGACTGATCTTCAACGATAATCTGGCAGACGAGCCTGACCCTGATGATTTGCGTGGGGGAAAACGTGCGCCATCCCGTTTCATCGACTGGCAGACATTCTTTGATTTTGGCGATGGCAAAGTGCGCCCAAGTAAAAAAAATCGACACCAAACTTTCTACCATCCTGTTCGATTTGCCGGCTGTGCGTGGAGATATCCAATCTCTCGCACAGCTCAATCTGCTCAGAGGATTGACTTTCAGTCTGCCTTCCGGGCAAAGCGTGGCAAAAGCGATGAATCTGCCAATACTGAATACCACTGACCTTGCCGATCTGGTTGATTTTAAACTGCACCAGCGCACGCCACTCTGGTTTTACATTTTGCGTGAGGCGGAGGTGAAAGAGAACGGGGAACGGCTGGGGCCGGTGAGTGGACGTATCATCGCCGAGGTGTTTCTTGGCTTGTTGCAGGGAGATTCCATGTCTTACCTGCGGCAGGATCCGCGATGGATACCCACATTGCCGAGTGCAGTGGAAGGCACTTTCAGGATGGCCGATCTACTCAGGTTTGCTGGCGTAGTGGCTCCATTGTAAGGGCGATACATTCGTACCCGGCTGATCCCCGGGTACCGGTGCTTCAGCCTGCTTTATCACAGCTCTGATCGACGCAGCCGTTGTCGCGTAATTATGGTGAGGACACATCAATCTGTACTGTATCTGACGATGTTCAGGACGGTAGCATAAATCACGCTATCCTCCATTTCCTGTTTACCTGGTCATCTAAAAAGCTTCCGGAACCAGGGTTATTCCTGTTTTGTTTCTAATACATTTATTGACATAAATCAATGAAATGTGAGCCGATCGGGTGCATGATTTTCCCGGGTTTAAACGAAAAGGAGTAATGAAAATGAGCGAAGTAGTAAAAGGTAGTGATACTGAAACCTTTAGGAAAATGATGGTTGCCGTCGTATTGATTATGACGGTACTGGCTTCGTTGATTGTGGTTTCAGCATACTTTTCACCGGCTGTACATTGATTGCACTGAAAAACTGCGCAGAAATTGTATCGCTGCGCAGTTTCTTTTATCTAAGTATCATCTCTGCCAGTTTTGCCTGACTAGCGGGAATATCAGTAGTAAAAAATCCGCAACAAAAGGTCTTGCAGCAGGAAGCCTTCTCCAGGGTGCATTTTATTCTTTCAGGCTTGCCCCGTTCCAGCCCAATCGTTTCTTTTTTCCATCCTTCCGGTTCCATTTCCTGATTCTGATTTGTCTGTCGAAACAGCGGGTAGAACATTTACTTGTTTTTAAGCAGATGGAAGACATATTTTGATAATATCTCCAGTTATTTATCTTGGTCCGGTAGAACGCTCCGGGTTGCCGATTTGTTCATGTGTATTGCAAGGAGAGGGTCGACTTGATGTTGAATAGAGCAGGAAAATTGCTGAGCATGGCTCTGGTGCTATTGCTATCCGCCTGCGGCAAGCAGGAGGAGACGGTAAAAGTCGCCAGCCCGCCCTCGGTCAGTGTGATTACCGCTGAACAGATCTCGATGGAAGTACGTGAAGAAACCATTGGCTCGCTGGAGGGGATGATGGATCCGACCGTTGCGGCGGAAGTTTCCGGGCGGGTACTCAAGGTGCTGGTGCGTCAGGGTCAGCATGTGAAGAAAGGGCAGGAAATTGCTTTGCTGAACCCGGTCGATTACCAGTTGCAGCGACGGGAAGCACTCAGTGAAGTCGCCCGGCTGGAAGCTCTGCTGGAAAACCAGCAACGTTCGGTTGAGCGTAATGCCCGGCTGGTCGAGCGGAATTTCATTTCCCAGATTGTGCTGGATGATGTCAAGACCCAGGAAATTGCTTTACGCCGGCAGCTGGAAGGTACCAAATCCCGGTTAGCGTCGATCGAACATAATCAATCCAAGACACGCCTGCTTTCCCCTGTGGATGGAACGGTTGAATCCCGGCTGGTTGCTGAGGGAGATTATGTCAAGGTGGGTGATCCATTGTTCCAGATCATCAGCAATCAGCGTTTGCGTGCTCATTTGCCATTTCCCGAAAGCATTGCCTCATCTATCAGGCCGGGTCTGGAAGTTCGGTTGAATACGCCTACTTCCAGTGTCGAGATCGTTTCTCGCATCAGAGAATTGAAGCCTGCCATCGGTGCAGGTAACCGGGCGATAGACGTACTGGCTGACGTGGAGGATCAGCCTGGTTGGCATACGGGTGCCAGTGTCAGTGGCGTGGTCGTGCTCGGTGTGCGCGAGAATGTGGTAGTAGTGCCGGAGCAGAGCGTAGTATTGAGACCGGCAGGCGAAGTGGTGTATGCCATCAGCCAGGATCAGGCACAAGCTCATCAGCGGGTGGTGCGTACCGGATTGAGGCAGGATGGCATGGTCGAAATCATTGATGGTATACAGGCGGGTGAGCAGATCGTGCTCGATGGTGCCGCTTTTCTGACGGATGGTGCCAGAATTTCTGTACAAAAAGAAATGTCAGTGCAGGCAGATTCATGACACTGCCGGAACTGTCGATCAAACGCCATGTACTGGCGTGGATGGTTTCCGGGTTACTGGTATTGCTGGGCGTAATCAGTTACCAGCGTATCGGTGTGGACCGCTGGCCATATATCGAATTTCCCATGATTTCGGTAACGACGACTCTGATCGGAGCCAATCCCGATATCGTCGATGCCAGTATTACCAGCATCATCGAGACGGCAATCAATACCATTCCCGGCATCGAGCATGTGCAATCCAGCTCTTCACCGAGTGTTTCGGTCACCACCATTACCTTCAGTCTGGACAAGAATATCGATGTTGCCTATAACGAGGTGCAGGCGAATATCAGCCAGGTTCTGCGGCGATTGCCGGATGATACTGATCCGCCGGTCGTGCGCAAGATCGAAACCAACGCGCAGCCGGTGATGTGGTTGTCACTGCAGGGGGATCGTACCCTGCAGCAGCTCAATCTGTATGGTTTCAACGTCATCAAGAAAAAACTGGAAACGATCGATGGTGTCGGTGAGGTTCGTCTTGGCGGACGCCGTGATCGCACCATACGTGTCAATATCCTGCCCGAGCGCATGGCCTCCTATAATCTGGCTGCCAGTGATGTCATCAGTGCTTTCCGGCGCGAGCACATCCAGTTGCCCGGTGGTTTTCTGGTGGGCAGGAATACAGAAAGGCTGATCAAGCTCGATCTGGAATTCCATAATTTAAAGGATATGAGTAACCTGATCGTGGCTTATCGTGATGGTGCTCCGATCCGGCTGAAGGAAATTGCAGAGATCGAAGATGAGCTGGCCGATTATCGCCAGGTGGCACGCTTTAATGGCCAACCTTCGCTGGGAGTGGGAATCGTCAAGGTTTCGAATGCCAACACAGTGGCCATCATCGAGGAAGTTGAACGCAGGTTGAAAGAAGATATCGTTCCCAGCCTGCCACCCGGAATGCGTATCGGTGTTTCCACCAGTGATGCGATTTTTATCAAGGAACTGGTGAATTCACTGCAGGAACACCTGATCGAGGGGACGTTACTGGCTGCGCTGATCGTCTGGCTGTTCCTGCGTTCGGTCCGATCCACACTGATCATTGCGACAGCCATTCCGGTATCGCTGCTGGGAGCGGTTGCGGTGATGTATTTCTCTGGATTCACCTTCAATACCATGACACTGCTGGCGTTGCTATTGTTGATCGGGGTGGTGGTGGATGATGCCATCGTCGTGCTGGAAAGTATTTTCCGGCACATGAGCCGGGATCAGGCCAGGTATGGCAAGGTGGATACGGCGGCTGCATCGGTCAGAGGCAGTCATGAAGTGGTATTTGCTGTGATTGCGGCCACACTGTCACTGGTTTGCATATTTGCACCGGTCATTTTCATGGATGGCATCATCGGCAAATTTTTCAAATCGTTTGCGGTGGTCGTCACGTTTGGTGTGTTGATTTCCCTGCTGGTTTCCCTGACACTGACGCCGATGCTTTGCTCGCGTTATTTGCGAGTCGATCGTAAACACGGGCGCCTCTATCACTGGTTGGATAACGGGTTCAATCGCATGGACCGGATATATGGCTCGTTGCTTGAGTTTTCCATCCAACATCGCTGGAAGGTCATCCTGATTACTACCCTTACGGTACTGAGCAGCAGTTTCTTTTTTGGCAAGGTGGAAAAGGAACTCTCCCCGGAGGCCGATGAAGGGGTATTCATGATCACTTTCAGAACACCGCTGGGTTCGAGTATCGACTATACCGATTCCCGTCTCAAGTTGATCGAAGGTGTATTGACTTCCTATCCTTCGGAAGTGGCCAGTTATCTGGGCATGATCGGAGCCGGGCAGGATGGCCAGGTGAACAGAGGATTCGTCAATGTCCGCCTGTATGACCGCAATGATCGTACCATGACCCAGAAAATGCTGATTCGCGAATTGAGGGAACGTTTCGACAAAATCCCGGGTGTACGGGCATTTCCTGCACCGGTCGCCATCGTGCGCGGCCAGCGCCCGGAGAAATTGCAGTTCAATCTGACCGGTCCCAATCTGCAGGAAGTGGGTCGACTGGCCAAGGAAATGCAGCGGCGGCTCGGTGAAATACCAGGAATGGGTAAGGTGGATCTGGATCTCGACCTCGATTTGCCGCAACTGGTAGTGGATCTGGATCGGACACGAGCCGCCAGTCTCGGTATCTCGGCTACTGATGTCGCCATGGCAATCAATATGTTTACCGGTGGAGTGGATGTGGCCCGGTTCAGTGATGAACCAGGGGATGGGCAACGTTACCAGATCAGAATCAAAGGTAAGGAAAATCGGTTCAATCAGCTCGAAGATCTGAAAAAAGTTTATTTGAGAAGCACCGGAAATGAGCTGGTGAGGCTGGATACGGTTGCTAAATTCCGTGATAACCTCGGTGCTGCGGTAATCGGACGATTCGACCTGCAATATGCGGCAATGTTCTATGCCAACCCGGCATTCTCGCTGGGCAATGCGACCGATATGGTATTCCAGCAGGCCGCCGAGTTCATGCCAGTGGGTTATACGGTGAAAATGACCGGGCAGGCGGAAGAGCTGGCCAAAACGATGACAAATACACTGTTCATTTTTACACTTGCACTGATTCTGCTCTACATGGTACTGGCCAGCCAGTTCAATTCCTTTTTGCAGCCGCTCATCGTCATGGTGGCGCAGCCGTTGGCAATCATCGGCGGTATTTTTGCCTTGTGGCTGACGGGGAACTCGCTCAACATATTTTCCATGATCGGTCTGGTGCTGCTCATCGGTCTGGTGGCAAAAAACTCGATTCTGCTGATCGATTTGACCAATCAACTGCGTGAACAGGGTAAATCTGTGGATGACGCACTGAGAGAAGCCTGTCCGGTTCGATTGAGACCGGTGTTGATGACTTCACTGACCGTCATTCTGGCGTTGCTGCCTGCAGCGATGGGGTTGGGTGCCGGTGCCGAAACCAATCGTCCACTTTCCATCGCGGTGATCGGCGGCATGATTTCCTCGACATTGCTGACACTGGTGGTGGTGCCTGCGGTTTATTCTCTGGTGATGCAGGCAGTGGATAAATTACATCTATCCCGGCACAGACCGGCTGATTGATCCGGGCTGTGTAGTTGATCGAGGTACGATTTGTGCCGGGTGAACGGTATTTATCCTGATTTTCTGATCCGTACCACGTGTGAGTGATTAACCGGGCACGCGGATCAGAAAGCGAAACAGCGGTCCGTGCTGTTCTACTGCCAGGCAGTCATAACCTTTGGCGCGCGCATCTTCAGGGATACCGTTGACTGACTGGGCACAGTCGGTGATGACTTCCAGCACCTGGCCGGCCGTCATATCGGCCAGGGCTTCAAGGGTGGCAATGGCATTGTACGGGCAATGTTCACCCCGCAAATCCAGTGATAAATTCGGTTGATGATTATGATTCATCGTGCAAGGCCTTCTCTGACAGCAAAACGTCGGGCGTTGAGGTATACCAGCAGCATCGCCAGCATCAGGCCGGCCAGACTGAGTAACAGGCCGGTGCCTGCTCCCAGGTACTCCAGCAGATTGATTTTCGGATAAGGCAGAGCCAGTGTACCGCCCAGCTCATCCCAGAAGATGGCTACCAGCGTGCCACCGATGACGTTGCCGATACCAACTATCCAGAAATGTACCTGGCCTTCCATCGCCCGGTACATCCAGCCGGTTTCGCAACCACCGGCCAGCACGATACCGATACCGAACAGTAATCCGCCAAGGGCTGCATTGGGGCCCATCCAGAAGATTTTGGGTGTTGCGCCCAGGGCAATTGCACCGAAGGTACCGAGGCTGGCTACCACCATGCCTAACAGAATGCCGTAGGCGATACGGGTGCGCCCGGTAGTCCACAAATCACGCGCGGCACTGGTAAAACAGATTTGCCCGCGCTCGATCACCGCGCCGAAAAACACCCCGAACAGTACTGCCAGGCCCAGAACCAGCGATGTCTCAAAGCGCCAGGCAGCAAAACCCAGCACCAGTACGGCAATCAGCAGACCAAGGCGATTTTGCAGGCGGGCACGTCGCGCCAGGCTGGCAGTATCAGCGAATAGTGAGCTGGGTGCCGTATCCAGACGCAGTGGTGTGCGCAGAAACGGTAACAGGCAGAGTTTTACGCCAATCCAGGCACCGATTACCGTGGTCAGCATGAAAGCCCAGGCGTGCAGTGAGAACATCGGAATACCGGTGAAGAAGGCCGCCAGGTTGCAGCCCATCGCCAGGCGTGCGCCAAAGCCGGCGATGATTCCGCCGATCAGTCCCTGCGCCAGCCGGCGCCGGCTGGTCGGCCAGCGCAGTTGCACATTGCCAGCCCACAGCGCAGCACATAACGCACCGGCAAACATGCCGATGATCATGACGCCATCGATGCGTTCGAGTGGAGAGCCGTTCAGGCCAATCAGTTGAAAATAACTCCATTGCTGCGGGGAGAAGCCGAGCAGCGCGGCAATATGCCCGCCCCAGCGGGTGAATTCGCCGGTGACGGCCCAGAAAGTACCGGTAATGGCGAAGTAATAAGCAGAAGCCACTCCCAGCGCCAGCAGTGCTGGAATGGGAGACCAGAAGCGCACCAGATACTGGGCACGAAACTCGGCAAGGAACATTTTTAAACTCCAATCGTGGGACTGTAAACGCCGCATCAGAACGCAGAATAATGATTATTTTAACGGTAACTTGCCGCGTGCGAAGCTGTTTATGCTGCCAATGGCTGTTTGAACGGGAACGTGAGATTCAGCGTTCATCCGTACGAATCATAGTTGCCAGGCATATTTTTTGTGATTGCTTATGTTTTGATGAAAGCCATTTTGGACAGCAGGAATAGATTGATTGGCAGGATGGCATCAGATACCGTTATTTCCTGCCAGGATGGCCGAGATTTCCTGCATCCCCAGTTCTGTCAGCTCCTCCTGTTCCAGAGAGCCGAATATCGTGAGCAGGGCGGCCAATGCGCCTGTCCAGCCGGTCTGGTGACTGGCTCCCAGCCCGGAGCCGTTTTCGCCGTGAAAATATTCATAAAACAGCAGATTGTCCCGCCAGTGGGGATCGGTCTGAAATTTCTCTGTGCTACCAAAAACTGGCCGTCTGCCTTGTTCATCCGGCAGGAAGATATGGAGTAATCGCCCGGCAATCATTCGGGCGATCTGAAACAGATTGTATTGTTTGCCCGAACCGGTGGGGCATTCAACTTGGAAATCTTCCCCGTAGTAGGCATACAGTGTCAGCAATGCACGAATGATCAGGATATTGATCGGCACCCAGACGGGACCGCGCCAGTTGGAATTGCCTCCAAACATGTTTGAAGTAGATTCACCCGGCTGGTAGTCTGCGGTGAAAGTCTGTCCGTTCCAGTGAAACTGGTAAGGATGTTCCAGATGGTATCTGGAAAGTGACCGGATTCCGTAAGGACTCAGAAATTCCTGTTCATCGAGCATTTTCGACAAAATGCGGCGTAGCTTTTCTTCATCTACGATGGCCAGCAGGCGACGGCCTTCGATTCCGGGTGTGGTCGGACAAAAGATGTGATCAGCCAGGAATTGCCTGCGTCGGACCAGATTTTCAAAATGTTCTGCCACCAGTGGCAGTTTGTCCAGTGTGGTTCGTTCGATGACTGTCACGGCACATAAAGGCAGCAGCCCGACCAGCGAGCGTACCTTGATGCGGGTAGAGTGACCGTCCGGAAAACGCAGAACATTGTAGAAAAAGCCATCCTCGTCGTCCCACATATCCCGATGTTCATCGCTGATATCCTGCATGGCTGCAGCGGTTGCCATGAAGCGGTTCAAATAGGAAAGCACTCTCTGTTCGTAATCCGGATCATGGAGGCTCAGTTCCAGTGCGATCTGCAGCATATTCTGCGAGAACAGGGTCATCCAGGCAGTGGCATCCGATTGTTCCAGATGACCACCAGTCGGTAGTTCAACGCTGCGATCGAATACACCGATATTGTCCAGACCCAGGAATCCACCTTCATATACATTCTTGTCCGGTTCGCGATGTGTTTCCCACCAGCTGAAATTCCGCTCCAGGCTGGCAAAGGCAGATTTCAGAAATGACAGATCGTTCTGGTCATGGTAATCCTGACACACCTGATAAACCATATAGACAGCCCAGGCATGCACTGGCGGATTTACATCACTGAAATTCCACTCGTAGGCCGGAATCTGCCCGTTCGGGTGCTGGTAGCGGTTTTCCAGGAACAGGCCGAGCTGCTGTTTGGCAAAGGCAGGGTCTATCATTGCCAGCGGCAGAGTGTGGAAAGCCGTATCCCAAACAGCAAACCATGGATATTCCCATTTATCCGGCATGGAAATGATATCCCGGCATTTCATGTGCGCCCAGCCGGCATTGCGTGCATTGTGTCGGGGGTGCTCGTTCAGCCAGCGTTCCACATCGAACTCGTAATATTGTTTGGTCCATATCATGCCGGCCAGTGCCTGCCGCAGAATACGCTGCTGTTCCTTGTTCAATCTGCCGCCGGACAGGGAGGCGTAAAAATCATCTGCTTCCTTTTTTCGCTGATCGATAAGCGTATCGAAGCTGGCAAAAATTTTGTCTGCAGCGGGAGCGGGGGATTCAGCGTAACGCAGGCGCAATCTGAGCACGCGAGTTTCTCCGGGAGGAATATTCAGGGCATAGTCTGCCGCCGCTTTGGTACCGTGGTTGGCGGGGTTGATGGCATCTTTCTGGCCGCAGACGATATGATTATTGATACCGTCTTTGGTGTAGGAGCTCGCGTTGTCTGTATGAAAGAGTCGACAGGTGTTGGTTTCGTTTTCACAGAACAACAGAGTCGGTGCATCCGCGCAATACAGCCGGTAATCTCCCGATTCGTTTTGCTGAGTATGGATGATCCGGCAATCGTCCTGGTTTTCTTCCTGATACAACGCCGGTTTGGCCAAACCCGGTGCCCACGACCAGGTATTACGAAACCAGAGTGTCGGCAGTATTCGCAAATCTGCCGTTTCAGGGCCACGGTTGACAGCACTGATCCGGATCAGAATATCTTCCGGATCAGCCTTGGCATATTCTACAAAAATATCGAAATACCGGTTTTCATCGAAAATCCCGGTATCCAGCAACTCGTACTCCGCTTCCTGCCGTGAACGCCGTTCGCTGGTAGTAACCAGATCTTCGTAGGGATAAGCGGCCTGCGGATATTTGTAGAGGTATTGCAGATAGCTGTGGGTGGGAGTGGCATCCAGGTAAAAATAATATTCCTTGACGTCTTCACCGTGGTTGCCCTGCAGATTGGTCACGCCAAACAGGCGTTCTTTCAGCACCGGGTCGTGCCCGTTCCACAATGTCAGTGCGAAACAAAGCAGCTGATGGTCATCGCTGATGCCTGCCAGACCATCTTCCCCCCAGCGGTAAGCACGTGCGCCTGACTGGGAATGAGGGAAGTGGTTCCAGACATCGCCATTGTCGCTGTAATCCTCTCGCACCGTGCCCCATTGTCGCTCGCTCAGGTAAGGCCCCCATTTCTTCCATGAGGCTTTGCCTTCATCACATTGTCCGAGACGACTGGATTCTTCTGACATGGTGCTGTTCCCTTGATATCGCTTTATTCGGTTTTTCGACCTCCGCAGCGGATCCGGCAGAAGTTCTGCGGGAAAAGCACCTGCCGGATAAAGACGGGGAGAGAAGATGACCTCCGGTGGTGGATGTTTACCTTTTTTTGTCGAATTGCAAGGTGATGCGTTGCTCGCGGGTAGTTACCGGCCAGGTCAATGTCAGTTTGGCCGCCTGCATGATTTTCTCAAACCCGCCTTCCGACTGTGAAACCGTGAAATGAGGGCAGGCGTGGAATGTTGCTGCAGAGCTGATTTTGAGTGACAGATTGCCGCCCAGTGTGTCATCTTCCAGCGTGAGTGCAGTCAGATCGCCGAGTTCGATGGCGCTCCCGAAGCCGGACAGAGCGATACGATCTCTGACATAACGTCCCCCCGGTCCGTCACAACTGGGCATGGCCAGGTTGATTTCCGTCTGCATATGCCCTGCTACTTCATTTGTGCATTCATACGTTACCAGCAACCGGTTGGCGGAAATCCGAAAGTATTTGTGTATCAGCCCGGCGCCTGCCACTGCCTGGAAAATGATTTCATCCTCCCGGGTTGAGGGTTGCAACTGGTAGTGTAATGATTCACCGTTCAGGCGGTCGATGAAGAGAGATTGCGCATGCGGATCCGGTTCGAGATCAGCATGACCGATTTTATGTTTGAAGCTGACCCGATCATGTGCCGAAGCGATCCCTGACTGGTCATGTGTCGAATTTTCCCCGGAATTCAGCCGGATTTTACGGTAGTAATGTTCCGTCTGGCGGGTGAGTGTGTCAGCAAAATTGTGTTTGAGTGGGTAAGTGTCGAGTTCACAGATACTGGCGCTGCCATCCAGTTTCAGGATGATTTGCACGATTCCGTTCTGCAGATGAATTTCTTCAATACCATCCAGATCGATATCTTCCTGATACCGGGCAGTGCGGGGTACGCACTGATCGAGCAGTGCTTCCAGCTCGATCAGATTATTGTAGACGGCGCGTCGCAAATGGGGGAGATACAGGCCGCCGAATAATCCGTGCCAGTAGGCATCGTTGGCCTGGGAAGCGTACAGGCATTGCTGCATGGCATCCGTGCGCTGGCTTGCCGGCAGCCGCGCGTAACGTGCGGAAAGGCCGAGCATGCGCTTGTGCATCCAGTTGGATTCAGGGTAACGCGAAAAAAAGTTTTTCCAGATTCCACCACGCAGAAAAGATTTGTTGGGCTCATACCAGCCCGCTGCCTTGGCCTGTTGAACCAGATCGGCATAGGTGTGAGCGGGCTCGGCAGGCAGCGTCCACTCGTTCATCTCGATGTAGGATGTGGTAGGGAGGTAGAGGATGCCGCGGGTTTTCTCGCTGGCATGGTAATCCCGGTAGTGTTGCATCCGGATACGGGGAGAGGCGAGCACACCCTGAATGAATTGTTCCAGCCAGCCTCGTTCATAAACCCACTGATAGGTTTCCGGCCAGATACCGAATTTCTCGATGTCATCAAAATAGACCGCGGCGGGCTGACGTCCGGTGGTGGCCTGATCAGTCAGTGATTCGATATAGGCGATGGCTTCCTGTGCGGGAGAAAACGGGAGCCGGTAGCGCAGGGCTTCTGATATCGGAAAAAGATCCAGAGAGTGACGATCTTCTTCAGTGGTGAAAAAGCCATCCAGTTCCGTTTTACGTTTGCCGGCACAGATGAAGTGGTAGTCATCCACGATCACGTAACGGATACCGCATCTTGTCAGCGCGGGAATGACCGTGGATTCCCAGACACGTTCGGTCAGCCAGGCGCCTTGCGGTCGCTGGCCCAGTTTTTTCTTGAGCTTGGTCGAAAAGGTTCTGAGCTGGCCGACCCGGTCGCGCTCGGGGATGGCTGCCAGTACCGGCTCGGTATCTCCTGCGCCGAACAGCTCGACTTGCCCGCGTGTGACCATTTCACGCAGCAACGCCATATCCTGCGGATAATGTTCGAACAGAAAATCCAGCAGCCAGCCTGAGAAATGGACAGCGAAACGAAATTCCGGATAACGGTGCAGAGTATGCAGAAACGGCTTGTAACAGCGTTCATGTGCGTCGATGACGACTTCCGGAAAATTACCGATCGGCTGGTGGGCGTGGACACCAAAAAGGAATGATACGGAAGAAGTCATCAGAGTATCCTGCAGGTCAAGTGTTTATCGGCTATTTCATAGTGTCTGTACCAGGTTCTATGTATCTGGATCAGGAAGCGGCATGTCGCATCGCGCCACTTTCGCCGGTTGATGTTCCCCCTCGGCTGATGGGTTCGAGTATGGTGACCGGAGCAGGGATTTTCAGCAGGCGATAAAGGTTGGCGAGATTTCGGCGGAAAGCGAAATCAAAGCTTTCCACTGAATGCGGTGAATTGTAATCACCGAACCACCAGAACCAGTCTGAACTTTCACATGAAGCGAGCTGTTTTCCGGCTGCTGTCTTTTCTTCGTCCGTCAGACGCGGGCCCTGCATGACAAGATCATAACTGTGTTTGGCGGCACATAACAGTTCCCAGGCAAGATTTTTATCGTGATCACCAATCCAGGTGGAAAAGCTGCCATATACCCAGCTTCCGGCGGTAAGCGCTGGTAAACGGGTTACTTTAACCTTGCTCTCAGACAGTCCGGCACTATATTCTCGGAAGGTTGTGGTACGGATATCAGGGCTTTTCTCCAGCATTTCGTACAGATCGTTCAGGAAGTAGTAGCCATTGTAGGGATAGGATTCCCAGGCATTTTCACCATCCAGAATCACACTGACGACCGGGGCGGGATTGTTATGGATCTCGTTGCGAATCTGTTTGAGCCGTTGCATGAAATTTTCGGCAGCATCATGCCCAAACCATTTGGAGTATTCGAATCCGATCATGTCGGATAACTGATCATCCCGGTAAAAGCACAGAATACTGCTGTTTCCGGTTTCAAACCGGTATGGTCGGTAAAGATATTCGTTACGGGCCGGCAAAGGTTGATCAGGATGGGATTTGCGCAAGCTGTTGGCCAGAACGCCTTCACCGCTGGCACACCACTGACGGCCGTGCTCGATCAGGATGTCGAGCAATGGCTCCGATACAGCTCCTTCGGCCGGCCATACGCCGGCAGGATCGCTGCCAAACCGTCTCCGATGGCTGTCGATGGCGGATTGCAAATGGAATGCCACTCGCTTGCGTCCGCCCGGATAGACGGGACTGGTGGGCAGCATGGCTTCAGGCAGGCTGTCCCGCGCGGAAGTGAAATCGATCAGCAGGGGTGCGAGCGGATGATAGTGTGGTGTGGTGGAAAGCTCGATCTGGCCGGATTCCGCCAGTTTGCGGTAGCGCGGAATGATATTCTGAATGAGCTTGCCAATGAGATGAAACAGCAGCATCCGGTCACCATGGCTGAACAGTTTGCCCTGCGACATGAGGTTGACGACGCATTCATTTTCCCGGCGCACACTTTCGCCTGTCCATGCGAGGTGATACCACACCAGCAGATCGGCCAGATACTGGCCGGAGATGTACATGAGTTCCTTGTCGCCCATTTTCAACAGATGATCATACAGATCACGCAGATACTGATAGGACGGATAGGGCCTGAGCATGGTGTCATGATTGTTCAGGAAGCAGCTGTTCAGGATCAGCCGGCGCTCAGCGGGAGAAATCCGGTCGAGATCAGGTACCGCGAGCAGGCGCAGTAACGGGTCACGAATCGTACCGTGCGTAAATTGGTCAGCATAGTCTTCCAGCTGATCCAGCAGGACAGGAACGAAATTCACGACCAGCCTGATATTCGGATGCTTTTCAAGATGATGCGCCATGTCGGTATAGTCCTTGATGGCATGCAGATAGACCCACGGCAGCATGTATTCACCGGTTTTATAGTCCCGGTAATCCGGCTGGTGCATGTGCCAGAGCAGAACGAGATCAAGTGTGGAAGAACGGCTGGTCATCGTGTATCAGTTCATGTATATAAAGTTGCTGATAGTCATCCCGGTTTTACGGCCGGACTGGAAAATTCAGCGGATGTAGTGGATGCCCTGTCCCAGCATTTCCGGCGTAATCAGCGTAATCCCGTCATCCGTGACATAAAAATGTTTCCTGTCTTCATCAGGATTGAAACCGACTTTAAGGCCTTCTGGTATCTGGCATTCCTTCTCCACCACTACCCGTTTGAGGTAGGCGTGTCGGTCGATGCTGACATTGGGGAGGATGACCGAATCTTCGATAGTGCTGTAGCCACGTATCTGAACATTGGAAAACAGCAGGGAGCGGCGTACTGTTGCACCACTGATGATGCACCCGCCGGATACCATTGAATCCAGCGCCTGACCACGACGATCATCATCGTCGAACACAAATTTGGCGGGTGGCAGTTGCTCCTGATGAGTCCAGATCGGCCAGTCTTCATCGTACAGATTCAGATCCGGCGTGATAGTCGTGAGATCGATATTGGCTTTCCAGTAAGCATCCACTGTTCCCACATCACGCCAGTAATGCACACCTGAAGCCATATTGACACAACTGTTCTGGAAGCGGTGTGCGTATACCCGGGCATTACTTGCCACCAGACGGGGTATCACATCTTTGCCGAAATCGTGTGAGGACTGATCCATATCGTGATCCTGGATCAGTTGCTCGTACAGAAATTTTGCATTGAAGACATAAATGCCCATACTGATCAGAGCATGACTAGGCTTTCCGGGAATCGGAGCCGGATGTTCAGGTTTCTCGGCGAAGCTGGTGGTACGCCAGCTGTCATCTACTGCCATGACACCGAATGCGCTGGCATCTTCCACCGGAACTTCCAGGCAGGCAATCGTCAGATCTGCCTGTCTCTCGACGTGTTCGGCCAGTATCCGACCGTAATCCATTTTATAGATGTGATCACCGCCGAGGATCAGCACATAACCGGGATTATGCGTGCGGAGAATGTCGAGATTCTGGAAGACCGCATCAGCCGTGCCCTGGTACCAGGTTCCTTCTTCTGTACGCTGCTGTGCAGGTAACAGCTCGATGAATTCCTGGAACCGGCCATCGAGAAAACTCCAGCCGCGCTGGATATGACGTATCAGGCTCTGTGCCTTGTATTGAGTGACCACACCAATGCGCCGGACTCCCGAGTTGACGCAATTGGACAGCGTGAAATCGATGATGCGGAATTTACCGCCGAACGGAACGGCCGGTTTTGCACGCCAGTCCGTCAGGTTTTTCAGACGTGTTCCGCGACCGCCTGCCAGAATCAGTGCAAGTGTATTGCGGGTAAGTGTACTGACGAAACGCGGATTATCATTCGTCTGGACAGCTGGTTGAACTTTCATGGTCTCCTCGCTGATTTGCAGTGTTTTAAAAAACCGCATACCCTGTTGGTCATCTTACTTGATCCGAATAACCATTACCAGCCACCATTACCAGCCATTATGGCAAATCCATATCAATGAAATCCTTATCTTCTTCATCCCCGGGTTCGTCGGAGGATTCTGCACAATCATTACTGCTGACCGCCAGGCTGTACGATCCCTGTTCTTTCCTGGGAATGCACGCTGCTCCAAATGGCAGGCTGATCAGGGTGTTTCAGCCTTATATGTCACGTGTGTGGCTGCATACCCTGTCGGGCTATCAGCCAATGCGAAGCGTACATCAGGACGGGATCTTCGAATGGGAGGGGGAAGGGGTCATGCACCCCTATCTGCTGCGTATGGAAAATACGGCAACCGGGGTGATCGAAGAACGGCATGATCCCTATGCCTTCCCCATGCAGATTTCAGGCCACGACTTGTATCTGTTCAATGAAGGGCGCCTGCTTCAGGCTTATCATATGCTGGGTGCTCACCGGGTCAGGAATCATGGTGTCACCGGCACACGTTTTGCCGTATGGGCACCGAATGCCGAACGGGTCAGCGTCGTTGGAGATTTCAATCGCTGGGATGGCAGGGTATATCCCATGATGGTGCATGGCCACAGCGGGGTATGGGAGCTGTTCATTCCGGATTTACCCGAGGGAGCGATATATAAATATGAAATCCGCAATCGAATCAGCGGTGAGATCCTGCTCAAGACCGACCCTTATGCAACGACATATGAACTGCGCCCCAATAATGCCGCACTGACTCCGATCGAGCAGAAATACGACTGGAAGGATGACGATTGGATAGCCCGGCGCAAAGGCTGGGACTGGCTGCATGCCCCTCTCAACATCTATGAACTGCATGTCGGCTCATGGAAGCGCCATCCGGATGGCAGATTCTATTCCTATCATGAACTTGCCGATCATCTGATTCCTTATCTGCAGGACATGGGGTATTCCCATGTCGAATTGCTGCCGATATCGGAACATCCGCTGGATGAATCATGGGGGTATCAGGCCACCGGCTATTTTGCGGTGACGAGCCGCTATGGCAGTCCGGAAGCATTCATGAGCTTCGTGGACAGATGTCATCAGGCCGGGATTGGCGTGATCCTCGACTGGGTTCCCGCACATTTTCCGCAGGACAGTTTTTCACTGGCACGGTTTGACGGCACTGCCCTGTATGAGCATGAAGATCCGCGGCTGGGCTACCACCACGACTGGGGAACATATATCTTCAATTATGGCCGCAACGAGGTGAAATCCTTTCTGCTCTCCAGCGCCCATTACTGGCTGTCTGCTTTTCATATCGATGGTTTACGTGTGGATGCCGTGGCTTCCATGCTTTACCTGAATTACTCACGCAAGGAAGGAGAATGGCTGCCAAACCGCTATGGCGGACATGAAAATCTGGAAGCGATCGAGTTTCTGCGGGCACTGAATACCATGGTGCACGGGGAATTTCCGGGTGCGCTGACATTCGCCGAGGAATCCACTTCCTGGCCGGCGGTATCCCGCCCGGCCTACCTTGGCGGATTGGGCTTCTCCATGAAATGGAACATGGGCTGGATGAATGATACGCTGAGTTATATGCAGCATGACCCGGTGCATCGGCGCTATCACCACAACGAGCTGACGTTCAACCAGCTCTATGCCTACACCGAAAATTTCGTGCTGCCGCTTTCGCATGATGAAGTGGTGCATGGCAAGAAGTCCATGCTGGACAAGATGCCGGGCGATGGCTGGCAGAAATTTGCCAATCTGCGCCTGCTGTTTACCTATCAGATGACCTGCCCGGGCAAGAAAATCAACTTCATGGGAAATGAACTCGGCCAGGGACATGAATGGCGCGTGGGTCATGAACTCGACTGGTACCTGCTGGAACGTGATCCGCATCGCGGTATACAGGCGCTGACGCGCGATCTGAACCACCTTTACCTGAATACACCGGCGCTGCATGAACTGGATTTCTTTGCCGAAGGTTTTTCCTGGATCGATTGCCATGACGTGGAGCAATCGGTCATCAGCTACCAGCGCCACGCCAGAGATGGATCATTTGTGCTGGTAGTGCTCAACTTTACCCCGATACTGCGTACCGGTTACCGTGTCGGCATCCCGGGATCGAGTGCTTACCAGGAAGTGTTCAACAGTGATTCAATTTATTACGACGGCAGTAATGCCGGAAATGCCGGAAAAATCAGCCCGACCGGGCAACCCTGGTCCGGCCAGCCTGATTCCATCATCATTACACTGCCTCCTTTGGCAGGTGTCATTCTGAAAACGGCAGATGACTGAGTACTTTGCCTGAGTATTCCGTTTGTCCACCACCCAACCGATAACCCGGCAAAAAAGACGATCTGATATGATTTTTGTCGGAATTTTTTACATTCCTTCTTTTCTGTTCATTCGTCTTTGAAATCCCACATCATTTTTCTCGTTCTTGTGAAAAAGAACAGAAAAGTTTGTTGAAAATCCCATAAAAAATTCAAAAAAAGTTTGCAGAGCATCCAAAGTGTGTCGATAATTTTTACATGACATGACATGACATGACATGACATGACATGACATGACATGACATGACATGGCATTGCCATCATTTTGTCTTTTATTGTTGTTATTCAATCAGTTATTGTTATGGCATGAAATTTGCTTTTGAGATATTGGCGCTCGACTAATGAAACCAGCCAAGTACCAATAAACCCTGATTATGTTTCATTTCGAGATGGCTAATGCGCTCTAATAAATACAATATTTAAAGGAATTGGAATGACAAAAAAGCAGATTTACAAAAAAATAAACTTTTTAAAATTAACTTGTATATCAATTTTGGTAGGGATTACACCAATAGTTTCTGCAGCTCCAATTGAAGTAGCGTTTAATAAACTTGATCCTTCAACGATTATTGGAGCTAATACACTTTCTCAGATCTCTAATGGCGTTACTCTGACGATGAGGGGCTATCAAGTCGAAATTGATGAAATGGGGAATGAGACAGTATTTGGCCCTGCTCCAACTTCATTGCCCAACGGGCAAAGAGTATTTAATTATGATCCACGTAACATTGGTGAGCCAGGTATTGGTTTCGTTGCGTTAGCTGACACGAATTTTAATATTACTGAAACCGATTTACCTGGGGGTGGGCTTATCATTCCTGGTTTCGATACTGCATCTTATTCAAACGTTCTGACTATTGAATGGATGGAAGTACGATTTTCATCACCCGTCGATATCTCGTTCGTGGATGTCGATGATGCTTCTAATTATGACAGATCGATTTGGGTTGCTGGAATATCAGGAGATTTTGACTATTCTTTAGGTTTAAGTGGAGCAATTAATGGGGTAAGTGTAATAAATTCCCCAGACACTAGTGCTAGTGACGGTGCCTTTCGTCATGAATTTTCCCCAATAACAGGAATTACTACATTGTTAATTGGATCTGCTCCTGCATTTAATTTGGGAGCCATTGAGGGGATAAATAGAAATTCACAGTTTTTTATAACAGGACTTGGTTTTGAAATTAATGATACACAAGGTGGGCCGGTAACTTCCGTTCCTGAGCCTGCCAGCATCTTGCTGATCGGGCTGGGCGGTATGGTGCTGCTGTTCTTCCGTCGTCGCCGCAGTCAGGTTTGATTGAATAGATTGGGTTGGTTTGTCCGGTCTGAGAACCTGTTCGATACCTCACTGAAGGGCGCATTGCGGCGTTTAAATTGAACTCAAAATGCTCACATACTTCGAGTATACTCCGCTTTTTCGTTCAATTTTGCCTTGCACTGCATCCCTTGATCGAGACCTTGAACAGGTTCTGAGGCTGTACGAGGTGAAGCAAGCCGTTCTGGATTGCTTCACCAGCTGCGCCATCTCGCAAAGATGGGGATCACTGCGTGTCCCGCATGATTATGTCAGGCATTTGTGAAATAGATGGCAGTCAGCTGGTTAACTGCCGGTAGAGTGCCGGGACGATTTCGATGAGCCGTTCTGGCCGGTTGATGATGGCGTAGCCGCCACGGCCGAACAGATACGGAAAATAGTCCTTCGCTTCACGATCGATCGTGATACCAAACAGTTTCAATCCCAGTCGCCGGGCTTCCATCACAGCCTGGCGAGTGTCTTCGATACCGTAACGTCCTTCGTAGTGATCCAGATCGTTCGGTTTGCCATCGCTCAGCAGCAGGAGCAGACGATGGCGTTCCGGCCGCTGCGCAAGCAACTGGCTGGTATGGCGTAATGCTGCCCCTATCCGGGTGTAGTACCCCGGCCGTAAAGCGGCAATCCGTCGCAGTGTGCGGCTGCTGAAAGGGGAATCGAAATCCTTGATGGTGGTCAGCTTTACAAAATGGCGCTTGCGGGAAGTAAAGGCATGAATCGAGAAAGTATCCCGGCACGCGGCAATTCCCGTCGCCAGTGCGACCAGTGTTTCTTTCTCGATATCCAGTATGCGCCGATTGTTGATCCAGCTGTCGGTGGATAGAGAGACATCCACCAGAATCATCACCGCCAGATTCCGCGTCTGCTGCCGTACAGCGAGATACAGTCGATCGGAACCTTTGCCGCTGGCAGTCTGATCAGCACGGGCACGTACCAGTGCATCCAGATCCAGTTCTGCGCCATCGAGTTGCCGGGGCAGGATTTCCTTGTCGGGGCGGAGTGCCTCGAATTGTCGTCTAACCCGGCGAAACTGCTGCCGGGCGCGGTCATCGGGCTCCCATTGTTCTCCGGTTTCACCGGCAATCTGACACCATACCTGGCAATGGGCGGCATGATACTGCTTGCGCCGATAATCCCATTCCGGGTAGGTCAGTTGCGCAAGCAGACTGGCCGGGTCGGTATCTTCCGGTGATAGATCGAGATCGAATTTCAATACTGTGGAAGCGCTGCGCGGATGAGAGGTGATCGCCAGTTCCTCCATCGATTCGGCCGCATTTCTGGCATCCGCTTCATCATCATCTTCTACTGCCCGGTTGACATTTACCATTTCCGACCAGGTGATCAGTTTCTCGAAACGATTCAGCAGCAGGGGATCATCGCGTTCGCTCTGATCGAATCTTCCGCGTCTGGCTTTTCTGCGGCGTTTGTCTTCCTCCTGGCGGGCAGATCGATCTGCGTGGTCTGTATTGGTATCTGCAGGCATTGTCTGATGAGCATCTTGCTGCGATGAATTCGGCTGGACTACTCCCCATAACGGTACGGGCAGGAACGGGTGGTACCCTTTATCCGCCCGCAGATCATTGAAATCGGGTTCGGGTTGCCGGATACGGGCAAGCAGATTCGCTCCTGCCGGATCGATGCACGGTTGCCCGAGCAGTGCGAGAACAGCTGTTTCCATCACCTGTTCCTGTGGCGGCAGGGAACGATGCGGGCGCGATTGCAGCACATGGGCACACAGTGTGTGGTAGGTTTTTTCCAGTCCCGGATAGCGTTCACAAACGTGGAGGCTGATCTGATCAGCGTAATGCAGGAAAACGAGATCTGCTTGCAGTGGATCATCCGGGAATGATGCTGGCATGGATTCCGGCGCTGATGCAAAGAAAGCGGCCAGCCAGAAGTAGCATTGCCGGTTCAATGATGTTTCCGGAAAGAGGCTGATCGAGGCCGGTAACATCAGCCGTTCCCGATCGAGCATTGCCAGCGGCAGTTTCTCCACATCCCCGCCCAGGCGCTGTTTCAGATTTCTGCGGTGGGGTGTCGTCTGCGGCATTCCGGCAACCAGTGGCAGGCCATGATGACCTCCCATGCCATGAAAGAACGTGCATAACGCTGTATGAACGCATTCGAGTGAAACAGCCACTGACGGATATTCCGGGTAACTGTTTGCGGTCTGCCCGACCAGCCGGTGCCAGAAACGGCCGATTTGCTCTTCCAGTTCCAGCCATTGCCACATGATACTCAGCCGAAAGTAGCATGGATCAGTTCGAGCAACCCCTGTTGTACTTCCGTTTCATCACTCAGCGGCTCGACCAGTGCAGCCTGGGCCGCCTGATAGGGATCCAGCCCGGCAGCCATCAGTGTTGCGCAGTAAACCAGCAGGCGGGTGGAAACACTTTCTTCCAGATCGACATCTTTCAGCAACCGTAATCGGGTGGCCAGATTGACCAGCGCAGTGCAGCGATCCCTGGCCAGGCCGCTTTCACTGGCAATGATTTCCAGCTCGATTTCCGGTGGAGGAAAATTGAAGGAGAGTGCGACAAAACGCTGTCGCGTGCTGGGCTTGAGCGATTTGAGAATGTTCTGGTAGCCGGGATTGTAGGAAACCACCAGCATGAAAGTATCTGGTGCGTGCAGGATTTCATTGGTACGTTCCAGCGGCAGCATGCGCCGGTCATCGGTCAGTGGATGCAGCACGACCGTTACGTCTTTGCGTGCTTCCACGATTTCGTCCAGATAACAGATACCACCTTCACGGATAGCACGGGTCAGCGGCCCGTCCACCCATACCGTTTCTCCTCCCTTGATCAGGAAACGCCCGGTCAGATCAGCAGCGGTAAGGTCATCATGGCAGGAAACGGTAAACAGCGGTCGTTGCAGCCGGGCGGCCATGTGAGTGACGAAGCGTGTTTTCCCGCAACCGGTCGGCCCTTTCAGCAGCAGCGGCAGCCGGCGCTGCCAGGCAGTTTCGAACAGCTCGCATTCATTGCCGACCGGTACATAGAAAGGGATCGGCGTCACAGGAACATTCCCGGAATGACCGGAAAACCGGGAAATGTTCGCGGATGTCTCATCTGGCGGCAGGCTGCATGTTCGGTGACGATGACACCTGTTTTGTGGTCGGTCCCAGTGTCGCATAAAGATACATTAGTGCTCCTACGAGAAACGCGACGCCTGCCAGCAACCGCATCCAGTAGAACAGATCCAGCTGCTGCTGAATTTCCATGAACCCCATACCGACCACCCGTTGCAAATGGGTTTGCAGTACGCCGGCAAAGGTCAGTGTGAAGGTCATGAACGCCATGGCGGCCGTCATGACCCAGAAACTCCACATATTCAAAATCTGGTTATACGGCTGCACATTGCGCAACTGGGGCAGTGCGTAGGTGAAGAAAGCCAGATTGAGCATGACATAGGCGCCGTAGAACGCCATGTGCCCGTGGGCGGCGGTGATTTGTGTGCCGTGGCTGTAAAAATTGACCTGTGAGAAGCTGTGCAGCAGGCCCCATACTCCGGCACCAAAAAAAGCCATGACCGGGCAGCCAAGGCTCCAGAGCATCGCTGCCTTGTTGGGATGATTGCGCCCGCTGCGGTATACCATGTGAAAACACCAGAGCACCATGGCGAAGAAGGGCAGTACTTCCAGAACTGAGAATACACTGCCGATCCATTGCCAGTAACCGGGCGTGCCAATCCAGTAGTAGTGGTGGCCGGTACCCAGCAATCCGCTGAAAAGCGCCAGCCCGACGATGACATACAGCCATTTTTCGATCACTTCACGATCCACACCAGTCATTTTGATCAGCAGGAAGGCGAGCATGGATGCCATGATCAGTTCCCATACCCCTTCCACCCAGATATGGACTACGTACCACCAGTACATTTTGTCGAGGGCAAGATTGCCGGGATTGTAAAAAGCAAACAGGAACATCAGTGCCGCTCCCCACATACCGAGCAGCAGAATGGTCGTCACTACTGTTTTACGTCCCTTCAGTACCGTCATGGAGACGTTGTAGAGAAACAGCAGAAATGCGACTACCAGCAATATTTTTATCCATAAAGGCTGTTCCAGGAATTCCCGGCCTTCGTGTACACCTGCCAGGTAACTCACCACGGCAGCCAGTGCAGCGAAGACGAAGATGAATAACTGCAGCCAGGCAACTTTGGGGCTGTGGATATCGCGCTCGCTTTCTTCGGGAATCAGGAAATAAGCCGCACCGAAATAGCCCAGTAACAACCATACCAGCAGGGCATTGGTATGGATCATTCTGATGATATGGAACGGCAGGCTTTCCGACAGGAAATTGGGCATGGCATACACGCTGCCGGCCAGTACGCCGGCCAGCACCTGAACCATGAATAACAGCAGCGCCGCGATGAAATACGGGTAAGCAAGCTTCTGGGTTGAATATTTCATGAATGTTCTCCTTTGGATGGGGGATGTTCAGTGAGATCAGCCTGCTGTGTTGGGTGGCCATCCTTGCGTATCGATACGGCTCGTCCACTCAAAAAAGTCGATCAGATCATCGAGTTCCTGCTCGCTCAGATTGAACTGAGGCATCTGGCGCCGTCCGGGTACACGGGTCGGCTGAGCCCGCATCCATGCTTTCAGGCCCATTCTTGCGCCTTCCGCGTGATCGCGCCCGCCATAACGTACCCACACATTCCCCAGCTCCGGTGCGAAATAGGCACCCTCACCCAGCAGTGAGTGGCAGTTGATGCAGGCATTACGCTCCCACACGTGTTTTCCCCGGATGACGGATTCAGTCAGAGTCGTTTCATCAGTCGAAGTGTTGACGATATACAGATGGGTATGGACAGAGAGCGCAATGAAAAGCACTATAAAGAAAGCCGTTCCCCCGTAAAAGATATTACGGGCGGCGGATTTGGTAAGTCTTTCGCTCATTACTCTCTCTCCTTGTTCAGATATTTCAGATAGTTACGGAATACGACCGAAGCCCGGCACTTCCAGCAGAGCTAGGTGTAGCCGTTTTTTTATATTGTTTTTGCATATCTTGTCCGATGGATCGCCGGTACACAAGAGATATTTGATGCGTAAAGCGAAAATTCGGGAATCAATGGAGAAACGTCGATTTTACCCGTTTCGACATCAGCATGTACGGAGCCCAAATCAAGATGGCCCCGATGGGCCGTGATAATTCTCGCAAGGTATCCGTGTCAAATATTGGTGCATCGGGAAGAATATGGTGAACAACTATGGCGTCGATCACGATGAGACACACAGTGGCGATGTGGATCGCGATAAACCAGAAAGGAAAGGCTCTCCGTTTCGAAAAAAACAGAAATGCTATGTAAATCCAGGCCAGGATCAGGGCGCTATTCAATATTATCTCTCCAATCGCAAGCGGTGCCCAAAGCGCATGATAAGCCATACTATCGGGTGATGTGAGCACATCCCATACACCACTGGCAAACATCTCAGCGTAACTTTTATAGGTTTTGGCGGCGATCACAAATGGCGACAGAACGACATTCGAACCTACAAGAATCAGCCATCCGCCCAGACCTTCCAGTTTCTTCCCTCCCGCTGCGCCAGGAATATCCGGATGAGGCATCAGCCTGGAGTCGGTTCGCCGTATGTGTATCAGCGCAAAAATATTGAGTGTGAGCGGAACGAGCAGTACCAGCAGCACTGACAGCAAATTCTTCATCATCGAAGGATCATCCATCAGGATAATCGCAATCAATACCATAGCCAGCGCCAGCGCGAAGAACAATCCGTTCAGTGTTGCTGCAACGAGATACCAGCCGCGACGTACCCGAACCACCGATATGCAGTAGGCAACCAGGGGCAGGGTACTTATGCCCGCGCCCATGATTCCGTGGCGAACATTGTCTCCCTCGATTTCGCTGAACAAGGCAATCAAAGCCATGACTGCAACCAGCAGAATAAGAATCACGGACAATATGAATGCGGTTTTCTTTATGAAATGGTTTTCGTAAAAGTATGTCGTAGAAATCTCAAGGCTTCCCCGCTCTAATCATACGGATGAGTGTGGATAGGTGTGGCAGTGTGGACAAATCAACATCATGTTCTCCGGTTCGGTGCTGATATAGTGTTCTTGACTCGCAGTACCGGGTGCTGCGGCAGATTCAGGGTGTTCGCGGGCATCGGCAATTTTACTTCAGCCCGGTATCACCAGGTGATCAGAATCGTATAGATATGTAGTTCCATGAAATGCCGGATTCTGGTGGTGCAGTCGGTTTTGGTGTCAGAAAAATCTGAAATCCTGTTTGTTCAGTGCTTCTTTAACTGGTACTGTAAGTTATGTTTTTGGAGGTTCGGTCAAATAACCAATCGATGGGAGGTTCCTATGAAATTGAAATCATTCCTGAGTTATTTCAGTAATCGTGAAAAAGGCCTGGCTGTCAGCATTCTGCTGCCCACACACCGGACGTTTCCGGATAACAAGCAGGATGCCATTATGCTGAAAAATCTTGTCACGGAAGCTCGTAACCGGCTGCAGAGCTGGCCGGACAGACAGGAAGCCGAAATGATCATGGATGCCATCGATAAAAAAATCAGTACGCATGATCACAACTACAATCTTGACGGTCTGGGTATTTTTGCCAATCGGGAGGGGGTTACTCTCATCAATTTTCCGTTTGCCGTGAAGGAGCAGATGATTGTCGACGAGGCTTTTGCCATCCGCGATCTCGTTCGGGAGATAAATGGTGCTGTGCATTACCGTGTGCTGGTGATTTCACGTACCGATGCTCGGCTGATTGAAGGGTTCAACAGTCATCTGGTTCATGAATTCGATTCGAGAACGGAATTGCGGACAGGCAGTTTCCCGATGGAGAATCCGTTTTTATTTGCTGCAAAAGGGCTGGATCGTGCGCAGATTCCCAACGAAGCAGCCAATCTCAAGGAATTTTTCAATCGTGTGGATAAAAGTCTGCAGGAAATTCAGAACAAACCCGAGCAGGAACGTTTGCCAGTAATCATTGCCGGAGATGCGCGTAATGCAGCTTTCTTCAGGGAGGTGTGCGATCAGCCGGCCGATATTATTAGTGAGGTAACTTCTATTCCGGATTTGAGAATCCCAGCCGAAAAGATCATTGTCGAAGTGCAGGGGCTGGTCTCGGATCACCGCCGGCAGAAAGCAGAGATAGCCCTGCAGTATATTGCGCAGGCACGTAACAACCATCAACTGTTGACAGATTCTTCCATGATTTTCCGTGCGATCGATGCAGGTAATGCTGCTCGTTTATTCGTACGCCAGGGATATATTCAGCCGGGTATCATCGATTTTGATCAGAAAATCGTTACGTTGCAGGAGGATTCCGCAACAGCAGATCCAGCAGGTGGCACGGTTACGGATGATGTCGTGGGCACGTTGATCGAACTGGTCATCCGGCAGGGAGGAGAGGTTCATTTCCTGTCGGCCGATCAGCTGGGAGAGGAAGCCTCGCTTAGTCTGCAGACAAGGTACTGAGCGATTCCTTCATTTTGTGACTTTGGTCGGTAATGGCACTGATTATTAGCGCTATGGGGCATTCCTTTCAAAAGATTGTGCTATGAGTGCTGACATGAAAATTGATGTGTATGAATTTTTAAATAACTCATGAATACAAGCTCTATTCTGAACCTGATCTTGGTAGCTGTACCTTATTCTTATTTGTGCTGATTTAAACAGTCTTTAACCAAACATCACATCGTATCTGTTTATCAGAGTTTTGTCGGTTCGGTCGTTATTTGGATTGAAAGATAAAGTAATCTATAGCTGTCTCTGGGGTTTATATACAAGATTTAGACAAAATGTCTTATATATTGGGTTAGGCTTTCTGTGGTAAATCGACCAGCTTTCATCGAACATCCGGCACTTTCTCGATTCATTCCTCACCTTCAGAGTTACGCCCTAAAAGGGCTGCAAGAACTTAATTCAAAAGGAGGGCCGTTCAACATCACCGAGAAAGAGCTCTATGCAGCAAACGTGTTTGAGCGAATTGGAGAGCTGGACAACTCAGTCAAATCACTTCGGTTAGCTATGAGCTTCGTTTTTAATTTAAAGAATACTCACGAAGATGCACCAGATGTCTACAGGTACCACTATGAGAACTTTCTTTTGAGATTAACGGGCATAGTCGATCGAGCCCACCAACTTGTTGGAATATCACTGTTACTCGACCCGGTGAAGTTGAGAAAAATCGGAGCAAATGAATTCATCGTGAAAAGTGTCGCTTCAGACTATCCAGAGCTCGAAAAATGCTTGAATAGGCTCAAAGTAATCGTTGCTAAGCACAGGATATTGAGAAATGAGATTGCGCACTCAAAGGCATTTTCCACCCGAGAGTTGGGCTTGTTCTCGGCAATTAGAGCACTGAAGATCGGTGCAGATAGTGAGATTAAAATTGATGAGCTTATGGACGCATATTTCTCAAAAGGTGCTACCGAGCTAGGCCTACTGGTATCCGAAATTGTTAGAGAAATAGAAGCATTGCTAGACATATTGACACCAGTTTATGAGCCACTTTTCAGCGAAATGCCTAGCTAGTGGTCAGACGCTAACGTTAAGTCCCAGAAGGATGGTTTCACCTCAAAATTTTTAGAATGTTGGACTCTTCGTGATGTTACTCAACATTGACTAGGCAGGCAGCACTAAGACAGCAGACAATTTAGGGAAGCGGAGCGTGTAAAGCTGGTGCGGCGTTAGTCCTTTCGGGTAGATAGTGAATCCCCCGGGAATTAACAGTCCAACTTCTGGGGGTCAGTTCATTCCCGGGGGGATTCAATAGATATTTTTCAATTAGCGATGGAATAGTGATTCATGAAGTATGAAATAGCATGTGAATGTTGGGCGGAAAGTGGCATCTATTGCGCAGGAGTCGTCAAAGTTCTATAAACCAGGGATTGCTTCCATAAAGATAGTCTCTGTAATACCTGAAAAGGAAATTAAGTAGCTATGAATACAAGCAAGTCCATTAAAATCGCAATATTTTCTCTTTCTGCAGCCTTAGTCATCTTAATTTATGCAGCTCTCAGCAAGAGCATAGAGATCTCTCAGCTCAATAGGGAGGTTGCAGAATTGCAGGAGAAATTAGTTTCTTCTCAAGAAACAGAGAAAGAGGTTCGAGTTGTTGCAGCCTTTTTTAAAGGCGCAACAAATGGTATTTCGGATACGGAGCCGAAAGCAATTGAGACGGCAAGTAAGGTTGTATCGTATGTTATTCAGCTCAAAAATCCTGCTGAGGTCGAGTTTCGGGACTGCTGGGAGAGGGAAGAGAGTATCAATAGTTGGGGAAGTATGGGGCCGTTCGGTTTATTAGATGCATGCATCGCAAAAGTAAAGAGCACAAAAAGTGCAGTATTGCTTCGAGAAATTGATGCGGCTGTACAAATTTCGCGTGAGGAATGTGCGAAAGACGGAAAAGATAACTACGACATGGCAAGGAATTGTTGGGCAGATCGGACCTATCGTTTCATTTTTAGCGCAAATCAACTCCTTTTTTCCGCTCTGACAGAGCCAGAATCTATCTACTCAAGTAATCCATCGATAGATTAATTGTGTTGCTCTGCTTTTGTAGCGCTGTGGGCGAAAGGCTAGATCATTCAGTTCTAAAACATTGTCATCTGTCATTGCGGTGTTTCCCTTGCATTGGTTGATCTGCCGAGATATCTACCAACAGTTACACCCGTTTTCCTCCTCCTTGTCATACACCAGAAATGGTCATAGCTCGTGCTGATAATCAGTGTCCTATGACGATCAAGCCACATTTATATTCCTGAATTATAAGGAAGTGCAATGATCCTGACGAAAAATCCGGCATCCGGAAAGCGATTGCAGACATATACACCTTATTCCGAAGCTATGGTGTTCAGTATGCTGGAGCATGCTCATGCTGCCCATCTCGCGTGGCGACAAGTGCCTTTACACGAGCGGACGGCGCTTTTGCTGAAGCTGGCAGATGTTTTACGAGAAAATTCCGAATCGTACGCCCGGCTGATGACGGAAGAAACGGGGAAAACCATCCGTGCTGCCCGTGCTGAAATAGAGAAGTGCGCCTGGGCGTGTGAGATTTACGCAGATAAGGCTGCCGCATGGCTGGCTGAAGAAGAGATTGCGGCAGATGGCATAAAGCATCGGGTTGTCATTGAACCGCTGGGGGTTATTCTGGCAGTGATGCCGTGGAATTTTCCTTTCTGGCAGGTGATGCGCTTCCTGATTCCGACACTGCTGACCGGGAATGGGGCTTTGCTGAAACATGCAACCAACGTAACCGGTTCCGCGCTGAAAATTCAGGAAGCCGTCAACGAAGCAGGGCTCCCGGAAGGGCTATTCGGAATCCTGCTTGCTTCTCATACTGTGGTTGAACAAGTCATTGCTCACCCGCTCTGTCAGGGCGTTTCTTTGACAGGCAGTGCAGAAGCAGGCCGGGTAGTCGCTTCTGTTGCCGGCAAGCATCTGAAAAAAGTGGTACTGGAACTGGGTGGCTCCGATCCATTCATCGTATTGGGGGATGCTGATATTCCGGCAGCGGCAAAGGCCGCAGTAACCGGACGGTTTCAGAACAATGGCCAAAGCTGCATTGCTGCAAAGCGCCTGATCGTTTTGAAAGAAATCGAAGAAGTGTTCACCGATACGTTGCTGGCCGAGGTCGGGAAACTGGTGGTAGGTGATCCGCTCGATGAGGCAACTGATATCGGTCCGCTCATCAGTGAACAGGCCGCCGAGACCATGGAACAGTTCGTACTGGATGCGGTTGCAAAGGGAGCCGTGGTAAGAACGGGTGGAACGCGGCAAGGTGCGTATTTCACACCGACAGTTCTGACTGGTGTCCATTCAGCAATGGAAGTCATGACGCAGGAAGTATTCGGCCCGGTCTTGCCGGTCATTACGGCGGATACCGTGGAGGAAGCGATTACGCTTGCCAATGCCACCCGGTTTGGGTTGGGTGCGAGTGTGTGGAGCCGGGATCTGGAAAAAGGCGAACAAGTCGCGCGCCAACTGGCAGCCGGCGCCACATTTGTCAACAGCATTACAAAATCGGATCCGCGTATGCCTTTTGGTGGCATCAGGGAAAGCGGTCTTGGCCGGGAGCTTTCTTACTGGGGGGTGCGAGAGTTCGCCAATATCAAGACTATCAATGTCTATGGCGGGGAAGAGGTTTAGGTAGCGTGTTCAGCGGTATGTTGCACACTCTATCTCAAAAAATACGCACCAAAGCAAAGTGTTCTTTTTCCTGTTAGTGTGAATACATAACAAATTGACAATTACCACCATCGGGCGGCGAATTGCTGCAAGCGCTGCCCCTCGGCGCGAGCCTCAGCCAGCAACTGATTCCAGTCATCCGGTGGAAGGCCATTTTCCAGCATCTTGCGGAACATTCGATAGGCGTCGTCACTGCTTTCGTAAGCGCGCCTGATGTCCTCATCGTTGACCCACGCGAATACGATTACCTTGCTAAGTGCGTGGTAGCGAAAGAACAGACGATACTGCTGAAAGAACTTCGCCCGGAACCAGTGCTTGTAATCGTCGCCAAGGGTACCCCCTTGGCGATACTCTGGCCGGGCTGGATCTTGCGGGACGATGTCAAAGGCCAGTTTTGTGATGGCTGCCAGTCGTTTGCTGGCATTTTTCTTCATAAACCCGACAGGGTCCTTTTGTTTGTGGGCTTCGACCTGTTGTATCAATACCTCAATCTGTGCGAGGAACAGCGGATGGGCAAAGATCGTCCAGCCATGAACCACAAGGGCATAGGCTTGCCCGGATTCATGCATCATCCACCGACAGAGCAGCATTGAGATCGACTTGAATGCCACCGACCAGAGATTGCAGATGCTGGACGAGGCTGGCATCTACAGCCTGCAGGCGCTCAGGGTGGCTTGCAATGTCCAGAGCCAGGAAGGTCAGGAACTGTCCGATCACCGGATCATCACCTTCAGGGGGTTCAGCACGGGTCAGTACTACTTCGCCGCCGGGGCGGATGGTGTAGTGAATCTTGTCGCGCTTACCAAGTTGAAGGGCGCGACGTACGGATTCAGGCACTGTGGTCTGGTAACGGTCGGTCAACGTGGATTCGATTTCAAGGGTGGTTGGCATAATGTTCTCCTGCTAAAGGAATGGATGTTCTTGTATGGTAATGCAATTTCCTTGTCTATTCAATGCAAATGCATTAACTTCGACTGTTACCATTCTGCTTACGCCAACCAGGAACTTCTCAAACCATGACTCACGCGTTGCCTGTCCGGCCAGTCCCGTATATAGGCATCACCAGTCACAGGCTGCGGCGGTTAATCAGGGAATGCCGTCGCCAGCCAAAATTTTATATCGAGGCGTGTGATAACAAGTCATCGTGCGGGTGTTACGCGTATCAGGGTGCCATCCTCGGCATCAGTCAGAATCATGATCGCGCCATCTTTGGCGATATCGACATCACGGATGCGGCCTTGTCCCTGCAGATATCGAGCCTCGCCTGTCACGCGCCCATCGACAAGAGTCAGCCGTACCAGCGCCTGACTGGCAAGGCCTCCTATCAGAAGATCACCCTGCCATTCGGAAAACAGCTCACCCTGATAAAAGGTCATACCGCTGGGTGCTATTACCGGATCCCAGTAGTAGACAGGCTGCTCCATGCCATCCTGAGCTGTCAGGCCTTTCCCGATTGCGCGACCGTTGTAGTCAAGACCATAGGTAATGATCGGCCAGCCGTAGTTCAATCCAGCCCGCGGCTGATTCAACTCATCCCCGCCGCGCGGTCCATGCTCAACTGTCCAGAGATTACCGTCCGGGTACAGCGCTGCCGATTGCAGATTGCGATGTCCGTATGACCAGATTTCGGGCTGACCTCCCTTGATTGGTGGATTGCCTTTGGCAGGTCCACCCGCCGGATTGATTCGCAGCACCTTGCCGATATGGGTACTGACATCCTGCGCCAGAATGCGTGGTTGTGGCAGAGAACGATCGCCAGTTGTCACGAACAGCATACCGTCATGGTCGAAAACCAACCGCGAGCCGAAATGAGCTGTGGAGTTCCAGGCAGGATTTTGCCGAAAGATCACGCGGATATCCGTGAGCTTGCTGCCGTCTTTGGACAGGATACCCGTTGCTACCGCAGTTGCGTTGTGTCCTTTTCCACGAGGTTCGGCATAGCTCCACCAGACCTGGCGCGTTTGTGCAAAATCATCACGGACCACAACATCGAGTAACCCGCCCTGACCTTGAGCATCAACCTCGGGCAGGCCGGCAATCGGATCAGATACTTTTCCGTCCGCAGAGATCAGGCGCATCCGGCCCGGGCGCTCAGTCACAAGCCAACTGCCATCCGGGAGCTGATCCATACCCCAGGGGTGGACCAGGCCATCAGCAATAACCTGTACATTCAGCCGTACATTTTTTTCTATGATCGGTGCTCGAGTCTGGCCCTCGAAAGCCGGTTGCTGATACGGTGCATTCGGTGGAGGAGTATTAAAGTCTTGCGCCTGTGTAAACCCGACCCCATAAAACAGAAGCATAATGGCCGCAACGATGCACACTGAAGAAACCGGCGTGGAATTATGGTTCTTCTTCATTGATAGTGATTGTTCCTTCATTTACTCCTCCCGCATGTGAGTTCAATTATGGTCTGTCTGACGTAAACGGAACGTGTTTGTGAACTCGAAGATGAGCGTCTTGGAAACCGGTCATCAAAAATTTCATATCTCGTGAAAAATGATTGGGTGATTATCACATAAAGGTCTTCACCCACCAGCAGACACACCGATAAACTCACGCCTTGGTGTTTGGCTATTTCGGTGATCGTGCCTTTGAAAAAGCCGGGACAGGTCATTGGTCTGCTCGGCAGGGAGTTGTATTTCCTTTCCTGCAGCCCTGATGTATTTATAAAATACGTTATCATGGGTAGACAGCAAGAAACGGGTGAAGCAAGAATGCGGGTCGTTTGGGTTCATACCAGATCAAGAAAACGCAAATCGAAATTTGTCTTTAAGCCTCATCGATCTGATTAGACTGGAGACGATATGCTTATTTCAGCAGCTCCTTCACATTTGATCTTCACTTTTCTATTGTGATATTTCTGATGGACGCTCCAGCCAAACCTTCTGCCCTTGCAAAGTTGAGCCAGCCAAAGCTATTCAATGTAGTCGACCGTCCCCGCTTGTTTAGGCTGTTGGATGGAGAACGGGCCAACCATCCAGTCGTATGGATTGCCGGGCCACCCGGCGCTGGAAAAACAACACTCGTTGCGAGTTATCTCAAGGCACGTGAGCTGATGGTGATGTGGTATCAGGTCGATAGCGGTGAGGCCGACATCGCGACCTTTTTTTACTATCTGGCTGAAGCAGGACGTAAAGCAGCTGGTACAAAATCTCTTGCATTACCTCTTTTGACGCCGGAATATCTGCCAACTCTTCGTGAGTTTGCCCGTGACTTCTTCCGCAAACTCTTCGCCTCCATTCCGGAAACTACAATTCTGGTACTGGACAATTACCAGGAGGTACATACACAGTCGATTTTTCACGCGGTGATTTCTGAGGCAATTACAGAACTCCCTGCCGGTATCAATCTCCTTGTTATCAGTCGTGCGGATACGCCACCCCAGTTCGCGCGAGCGGCAGCAAATAAACTCATTGGACAAATTGACTGGGAAGATCTCCGGCTGACCGCGGAGGAAACCAGGGCCATTGTTACGACTGGCTTGCAGAAACTTGATGAAGAGGCAATGCAGTTCTTGCAGAACCAGGTCAATGGCTGGGCTGCCGGGCTGGTGTTGATGATGGAACGCCTGAAGCAGGCGGGCGTGTTGAATCATATCTACCAGTCTGAAACCATGGAGTCTGTTTTCGATTATTTTGCTGGCCAGGTTTTAGATCAGATGCCCGCAGAGGTGCGTTTATTCCTTATGCGCACCGCCATGCTTCCGTATATGACAGTACAAATGGCTGCCGGCATCAGTGGAAATCTGCAAGCAAGGGAGTTGTTGCATTCTCTGTATCGTTCCCGGCTGTTTATTGACCGACGAGTAAGCACCGAGATCAGCTATCAGTACCATGCTTTGTTCCGTGAGTTTCTGCTTGCTCGAGCAAGCGCTCATTTCTCCACGTGCGAGTTACAAGATCTGCAACGACAGAGTGCACATCTGCTGGAACAACATGGCGACGCCGAAGCTGCAGCCGGATTACTTGCCAAAGTACAAGCGTGGGAAGACCTTACCCGATTGATCAATGGGCAAGCTGCAGCTTTACTTACCCAGGGTCGGCATCAGACTCTTCAAGGGTTGATTACCCTGCTCCCCCAGGAAGTAGTGAGACGCGTCCCATGGTTACTTTACTGGCGGGGAACAAGCTGGATACTGTTCAATCCGCAGGAAGCCAGATCAAGCCTCGAGCAAGCATACGCTGGATTTCAAGCGGAAAAGGATAAAGCCGGGCTGTTTCTTGTCTGTGCCAGATGCGTACCTCTACGCCGAAGACAATATCAAACCTATAGTTGCCTGGGGAGAACGTCTCCAGAAACTTTTAAGCCTGTATGGTGACTTTCCGTCAATCGAGGTAGAGGTAAGAGTATATGGAAGCCTTCTCGGCTTGATATTCTCGGCGCCACATCATCCCTTGTTACAGATTCTTGAAGCGCGGTTTGAAAGTACATTGCAAAGCAGCGTTGAGCCGGCTTTACGGATAGCAGCTGCTTGTGCAATCGTATTTCTTCCTCTTTGGCGCGGTGATGCTCGTAAAGCTCGTCGAATCATGGATGAGACCATTCCTCTTTTCAAGGGTATCTCCATATCTCCCTTACTTCGCATTCTTTGGTGCAATATCGAAGGAGGTTACGCCTGGGCTATCGCCGCATCCGCGCATATTGCGGAACAGAAATTTCACGAAGCGCTGCAGATAGCACAAGAATCTAACATCTCGGTATTGAATGCCATGCTGTGGACTCACGGTGCCTATAGTGCACTTTCAGCAGGCAATCTGGTTACAGCTGAATCCTGTATCGAGAAACTAAAACTGAATATCGATGCGCAACGCAAGCATGATTTGACAGAGTTTCGATACCTGAGAGCAGGTATTGAATTTCTGCGAGAGGATTTTTCGAAGGCACTTGATGATGCGTCTGCAGTATTTAAGTCGCATGAAGAAATGGAAAGACCATTCCTTCGCGAAATAAACCGCCTTGGCCTTGCCCAGATTCTTATAGAAATTGGGGATGTGGAGCCCGGTCGAAGCCACTTGAAGCAAACGGTTGAGTACGCGAAGATCATGAGAAATCCCATGCTTGAGTACCAATGCCTGCTGATAGAAGCTCACTCATGGATTAAACAGGGAAACGCGGATAAAGCGCTTGTGCCTTTGAGGGAGGGATTGCGGATAGGCCGGGAAAATGGTTTCCTGCTTATCAATTACTGGCTGCGTCCAAAAGTTATGGCGCACCTTTTTTCTCTGGCGCTTCAGTTCGGAATCGAGAGTGTATTCGTCAGGAATCTGATTCGGCATTGGGGTATGAAAGCTGAATCACAAGCGCTGGAAGTATGGCCCTGGTCGGTCAGAATATATACTTTAGGTCGTTTTGAAGTCTTCCTTGAGGATATGCCTCTGCATTTTTCCGGAAAAGCGCAGCACAAGCCGCTGGAATTACTGAAATGCTTATGTGCTTATGGAAGCCTGGCGGTCAATCAAGACAGAATTACCGATGCATTATGGCCTGATTCGGGAGGGAATGCTGCAGAACAGGCCCTTAGAACAACTTTGCATCGCCTGCGTAAGCTGTTGAGGCATGAGAAAGCGATTCGGCTCGAGGACAAGCATCTTTCCCTGGATCCAGGTTACGTTTGGGTGGATTGCATGGCATTTGATCGCGCCATTCATCACTCTGGCATGGCTGATCGAAATTCATTACAGCAGGCACTTAGCCGTTATCGTGGCCATTTTCTCGAAGGGGAGACTGCCTCTTGGGCATTAACTTTTCGCGAACGGTTACGGGCGCACTACATAAAGATGTCCGAGCGGTTGGGGGGAATGCTGGAACAAGATGGTGGGTGGCCTGAAGCCATAGACTGTTACCGCAGAGCCGTAGAGATAGAGCCGTTGGCAGAGAACTTTTACCAGCATCTCATGCGCTGCCATGCACAACTTGGCCAACGCGCAGAAGTACTTTCCGAGTATCAACGTTGCCGGCACCAATTACTCTGCCGGTTAGGCATCAGTCCCAGCCAGGAAACTCAGCTTCTCTACCAGAAGCTGATCAATACTTAGGGAACCTTTGAGAAACGTCGACGAGGCAGTCAGTTCAAGGCAAAAATCGGTGACGCAAGCAAGGCGTAGCGAACAGCCGTAAGGCTGGCCCGTAGGGCGAGGCGCTGGCGCCGAGTAAAAAGCGGAGCTTATACATAACCTGAGTTCGGGATAAGCCCTTAAGCTTTAGCCAGGCTGTTGACCCTGGTCA
>ENA-UOUJ01000271-UOUJ01000271.1-activated-sludge-metagenome-genome-assembly--contig:-NODE-271-length-40642-cov-6.088353_pt1 | contig 40642 bp, 38 predicted proteins | sample MGYA00249839_ERZ747224 | MGnify/ENA primary metagenome ERZ747224 (study PRJEB28782, sample SAMN03220277) | activated sludge metagenome | biome: wastewater; feature: sewage sludge; material... | reverse complement strand
ATTATTTTTTGTTTTCATATAAGTAAGCACTACTTTTGCACCCTGAAAATAGTAAAAAGCAAATTAAAAATATTCAGTAAATCCAAAAGCGTTTTATATGCCAGAAATTAAACCCGATGAGATTAGCGCCATATTACGGCAGCAATTAAGCAGTTTCAATGTTGATGCTGATTTAGAAGAAGTGGGTACTGTATTACAGGTAGGTGATGGTATTGCCCGTGTGTATGGCTTAGGAAATGTAAGATATGGTGAGTTGGTTGAGTTTGAAGACGGTGTAAAGGCCATAGCCCTTAACCTTGAAGAAGATAATGTGGGTGTAGTATTGATGGGAGAAGGAAAAGAAATCAAGGAAGGCTCCAAAGTTCGTCGTACCGGCCAGATTGCCTCGATTAAAGTGGGAGAAGGAATGGCGGGACGCGTGGTAAACACCCTGGGAGAACCCATTGATGGCAAAGGTCCCATTACCGGCGAATTGTACGAAATGCCATTAGAACGTAAAGCACCGGGCGTGATATACAGAGAACCTGTAAAAGAACCACTGCAAACCGGCCTGAAGGCGGTAGATGCCATGATTCCTATCGGACGCGGACAAAGAGAATTGATAATCGGAGACCGCCAAACTGGTAAAACCGCTATCGCAATTGATACCATCATCAATCAGAAAGAGTTTTACAAAGCCGGTAACCCTGTGTATTGTATATATGTAGCCACCGGTCAAAAATCTTCCACCATTGCCAATGTGATGAAGATTTTGGAAGATAATGGCGCTATGGCTTATACTACTATTGTTGCAGCTTCTGCATCAGACCCGGCTCCATTGCAGTTCTACGCTCCTTTTTCGGGGGCAGCTATCGGCGAATTTTATCGCGATACCGGCCGACCTGCATTAATTATATATGATGACCTGTCCAAACAGGCAGTAGCTTACCGTGAGGTTTCATTATTACTTCGCCGCCCGCCGGGCCGCGAAGCCTATCCGGGCGATGTGTTTTACCTGCACAGCCGTTTATTGGAAAGAGCTGCCAAAATTATTGATAGTGATGAGGTAGCCAAAAAAATGAATGATTTGCCCGAAAGTATCAGACATTTAGTAAAAGGCGGCGGATCCCTGACCGCGCTTCCGATTATTGAAACACAAGCCGGCGACGTGTCTGCCTATATCCCTACAAACGTTATTTCTATTACCGATGGTCAAATATTTTTAGAGTCCAGCCTATTCCTTTCAGGTATCAGGCCGGCTATCAACGTGGGTATTTCGGTAAGCCGTGTGGGAGGAAATGCACAGATTAAATCAATGAAAAAAGTAGCCGGCACTCTTAAGCTCGACCAGGCCATGTACAGAGAAATGGAAGCCTTTGCCAAGTTTGGAGGCGACCTGGATGCTGCCACCAAGAACGTAATAGACAAAGGTGCCCGCAACGTGGAGATATTGAAACAACCTCAATATACCCCCTATCCGGTAGAAAAACAGATTGCTATTATCTATCTGGGAACCAATGGGTTAATTAAAGATGTACCTGTAAATAAGGTGAAGGAATTTGAAGACCACTTCCTGATGGAAATGGAAAACAAGTTGCCGGAGGTAATGGCCGAGTTCAAAAAAGGAAATCTTCCGGAAGAAGGTATAAAGCAGTTGGTAGAACTTGCAAATTCATTAATTCCGCAATATAAAGGAAAATAAATATTAAACTTTTTATTTAAATTTGAGCCTTGAGTTTTCAAGGCTCAAATTTTATTTTATAAAAAGTTTGTATTACTTTTATAATAATTTGATTATGAAAGAAAATCGCCCTCCTATTTGCCTCATCGTTGATGATAATAAGGTGGCAATCGTATTATTGCGCCAACTTTTGGAGAAAATTGGCGCCATTACTGTTGCCGGTGAATGTAATGATGCCATTGAAGCAAAGGAATTTATCGAAAATAATGCAATAGATATTTTATTTCTGGATGTAGAAATGCCTGGAATAAGTGGTATTGAACTGCTTAAATTAATCCCACAAGAGAAAAGACCACTCACCATACTCACCACTGCGAAAAAAGGATATGCTGTTGAGGCTTTTGAACTAAATGTAGTAGATTACCTGGTAAAACCTTTTACCTTAACCAGATTGATGGCATCAATTGACCGTGCCAAAGAATTGCTCGAAGCTAAAGAGATACAGCTAAATAATGAAACTCCCAACAATATTTTATTTATACGGGATAATAAAATTATTCGTAAGGTGGACATAGATGATATTTTGTGGTTAGAGGCAAAAGGAGACTATGTCAAAATACAAACAGACAACAATAGTTATGTGATTCATACAAGCCTGAAAATATTGGAAGAAAAACTACCTGCCGAAAAATTTTTCAGAGTACACCGTAGTTTTTTGATTGCACTGAATAAAATCGATTATATAGAAGATAGAGTATTATATATTCATAAAAACCCGATTCCGGTTTCAGAAAGTAACAAAGAAGCGCTGTTAAAAAACATGGGCGTGTTATAATATTAAAAAAACTAACCATGAAGTTTAAAAACATAAGTTTTTTTTCACTGGTTTTTTTGACTTTGGGATTAATGTCTTTGATATTAATTACTCAGTTATTTACAAATAAATCCATTTTTGCTCTAAAGAAAAGCAACCTGCAGGCTGTTGAAACTTTTAAAATCAACAACCGTCTTCAAAAAATCGCTAATTTTTCTTTTGACCTCCAGTCCAAGCTCGGTAATCCTAATCTGGTGGCTGATGAATTCAGAAGAATCAGGCTTACCGATTCTTTAACAATGCTGGGGTATAATGCCAGCATTTTAATAAACGAACTGGGTGAAAATAACTTCACAAAGAATATTGACTGGTATGTAACAGATCAGCTCGGCCTTTCGTTTCAGATACTCGCTAATCATCAATACGGCAAGCTAGCAAAGCAGGCAGTATATGCAGACTCGCTTAGAAGCTCAAATCCGGGTGAAAAAATCTATTCCAATTGCCTTGAAATTCAAAAATCACTTGAAAATAGTTTGCAACAGGTACTAACCACTAATTCTAATCTGGCCGGTAAACTATCTGGATATAACCGGATATTGGCTGTATTTGCAATTTTGGCAGTAGTAATTCTGGCTACTCTGGTCATCAGAAAACAATCTCAACAACTGGTTCTGATTGAAAATTTGAAAAATGCCGAGTCTGCGGCATTGAAAAGCAAAAATGCTAAAGAAGAGTTTCTGGCAAATATGAGCCACGAGCTAAGAACACCACTAAATGCACTAATTGGATTTGGAAATCTGTTAAGTGAAACCAATCTTGATGAAAAACAAAAAGAATATCTAAAAATTATTCAATCCGGAAGCAATAATCTCTTAAATATTGTAAATGACGTGCTTGACCTGTCCAAAATTGAGGCAGGAAAGTTGGAATTTAAAAAGGAACCTTTCAATTTGGAAGCATTATTTAAAAACCTTGAATTATTGTTTTCTGATGCCATTTCCCAAAAAAGCCTTTATTACCAATGGTATATAGACCATAATATTCCAAAGGTGTTAAAAGGTGATGCAGACAGATTGCAGCAGGTGCTGATAAACCTTATAAGTAATGGAATAAAGTTTACAAATACGGGTGGTCTCAAAATTAATACAGCCCTTGTTTGGTCCGAAAATTCAACAAATGAAGTCAAAATTGGGATAACGGTAAAAGATACCGGTGTCGGAATTCCTTCAGAAAAAATTCAGTCGGTTTTTGAGCGATTCGAACAATTAGAAAACGTTACTACCCGTCAACACGGCGGAACCGGACTGGGTTTGACAATTGTTAAAAATCTTGTTGAAAAAATGGGCGGTTCAATGTCGGTTTACAGCGAAGAAGGAAAAGGATCCGAATTTAGTTTTACCTGTATTTTTGAAAAGTGCAGCGAAAAGGAAGTGGAGAAAGACGATTATGTTGTAGCCGAAGCGCCTGAGCTTCATTCTTATTCCATCCTGATTGTAGAGGACAACAAAGCCAATCAATTATTTCTGAAATACCTTCTCGAAAAATATAAGCCGGCCGTATTTTTTGCAGATGACGGGCTACAGGCTATTGAACTTCTGAAAAACAATAAATACGACCTTATTTTAATGGACATTCAAATGCCGAAATTAGATGGTTTTGATACCCTGAGCAAAATTAAAAAAGACTTTAAGGCTGTACCGCCTGTAATAGCCATGACCGCCTATGTATCTGAACAAGACATCAAAAAGTGCAGAGAAGCCGGTTTTGACGACTATATTGCCAAGCCGATTGACGAATCTGCTTTAATTGAAAAAATTTTATCATTCCTGCCTTCCGTTTATAACAATTCAAATAATAATGACTCATTAACCTATTTAAAAACTCTTGTAGGTGATGATGATGTCGTAATTAAAGAAATCCTCACAGAAATGAAAACGCAATGGAAGCTGGATGTGCAGGATTTGTGGGCAGCAGTAGAGGCCGGCAATCAAGAGGGGGCCAAAAGAGTACTACATAGAATAAAATCTACCTTTTCGCCATTGGGATCAGATAGTACTGTTTATCAATTCATTATAAAAGAGACATCATTGTTAAATAAAGAAAATATTATATCTTTAGACTCCTGTAAGCGTTTTATACAAGGCATAAGGGAAACCACATCCGACATTTTTTAAAAAATGAATCTGGCAAAAATGAATAATACCCCAAAAACGAAAAACTCGTTTCCAGAGAAAGGAAATCCAAATCTTTCGAAAAAAAGAGCATTATTGCTGTTATGGTCAGGGTCTGCAATAATTATATTTTTTATGTTTTTCAAATGGTATTCTACAGATCAACAACTTACCGGAAGGAGAGAGATTAATGGCGCCAAAGATTTATTGATTGATGAATTACTTCTTATTCCGGGTGAGTTAAAACTGGAAACAAGCTCCCCATTGGTAAATATCAACAGCATGATTAATCAGAAAGACGGCAGTTACTCAAAAGCTATTGAAACCGAAAAACGAAAGGAGGTATTTAAAAAAATTCTGGAAGAAAAAATTAAAAAAGCGACCATTGATAATTCAAAAGATTTTTCTATCAAACCGATCCCTAATGAATAAACTTATGAAACAATTTATCGTTTTTTTATTGGCAGCAGTTTTGGCATCCTGTGGTACCCAAAAAAGGCTTACACATGCAAAGCAGGTGGTTGAACAGGCCAGGCAACATCAAGTATCTGAAAACCAATCTCTTAATACCATTACTACAAGTGTCGTTGAAAAGGCTGAACATTCTGAAACCGATAGTACTATTTATAATGAATACCAAATGGTACTAAAAAAATTAGATGAAAACCTAAAAAATATTGAAAAAAAAGTATCGCTGGTAGAACTATCAATGCAGAACAAATCAAACTATAGAAAAGCAGCTTTTAATAAACAACTTGCACGCGAGTTAGCCTTCGTGAACTCATTCAACCTGTCGGCAAATAAGCGTCAGGAAATTTATACCTTTCTTCGTGAGGCAGTAAAAATAAAAGCTTTTTCATTAGTCGATTTGGCTGCTTTTTTTGGTCCAGGCAAATACAGAATTCCTGTAAATCATTTTGATAAAGTACGAGAATTTGTAGAACCAATAATAGATTCTATGGCGGCCTTTTCCAATAAATTCAAAGAAGTGCCTCACATCGCAAGAATAGTTTTTGTGGGTTATGCAGATGCAACAGGAATAAAAGAAGGAGGAGAACTGTATAACCAATTAATTTGGTTTTTGAAGAAAGAGGTTCCCACAAAAGAAAAGCTAAACCTTGTTTTGTCCGATTTGAGAGCAAAAGAGCTGCTGGCAAAAACTAAAACTATCATGACCGAAAACACTAACAAATTCTCTAATTATAACCATTTAAAAATAGGCTATAGCGGGTATGGTCTTGGAGAAAAACTGCCATTTACATCCAAAAAGGACTATAAAGAAGATGACGAAAGAAGGAGAATTGTACTTTTTTACTGGTGTATTTTGCCTGACAGCGCTTTTTTATAAACTGCTTTATCGAAGAAATAGAGGGTTTCATCGAAAGAAAAAGGGCTTTCATCGAATTTTTTGAATACCAATCTCTAGCAATACTATTTTTACAACGGTTTAGAGGGCTTAAGAGTGGGCTTCGGGATCTTTTCAGGTCGAACGTTCGCCCCTCTTATTTTTTTACACACTTTGACAAGATTTTTTCATCGAAAGAAACAAGGCATTTGTCTAATTTTTGAATACTATTTTTTAATGGCTTAGAAGCCTTAATAGTGGTCTTCGAGACTTTTTTATGTCGAACGTTCGTCACTTTTATCTTATTATTCCTTATGCCAAATTTCTTTCGTCGAAAGAAAAAGGGCTTTCATCGAAGAAAAAAGGGTTTTCATCGAAATTTTTGAATACTAATCTTAAGTATGGCTATTTTTACAATGGTTTAGAGGGCTTAAGAGTGAGCTTCGGGGCCTTTCCAGGTCGAACGTTTGTCACTCTTATTTTTTTTCTTATAATAGCCAAAATTCTTTCATCGAAGGAATCAGGGCTTTCATCGAAGGAATTAACCAGTTCATCGAAATTTTTGCAAAACAGCATTTGAAATTGTTTATTTTGTATTGGAATGGATATTAAACAACAAATATTATCGTTTTTAAATAAAAATTCGAATTTCTATTATTTGTCTTCCAAATACTTTGAAGAAGAAAGAGAACACCTTGAAAATGGAATAAACGTACTTACAAACCTTATATTAAAGGGCCTGTACATACAAACAATTCAGAAGGGAAGAAAAGAAGAAATGCATAATATGGTAAGAGAGTCTGACGCTGTAGTCTTTACCGGAAATTTAAATAACTATTACCTTAACGAAATAAGTCTGGCAAAAGGCAGCGCTTACGTGTCAGAGATTTTTGGGCAGCAGGCTTCAGACCTAATTAATGAAATATCAAAATTTTGTGTATTAAAACCCGGTACCATTAACAGGCTTGTCAATTTATTGGCATCGGTTGTTTTGCATGTTTTGAACCGAATTTTTAAACTTCAAACTAATGAAGGCTCATCCATGTTTGACCATTTGTTGGGCAATTATTCTCAGGAAATAAAATTACCTCAAAGCCTTGAATTACTGCTTATACAAACTTTATATTACAACAATATCGAACAAAACATTGACCTCAATAGCACAAATGGTAAAGCCAACGGAAGTATAAACGGCCACGGGTTTAAAGACGTTATTCCTTTCAATTGGTCAAAGCAACCTGTACAGGCGGCTCGTTAATACTTAAAAGCCAGCCTTGCTATTATATCCTGCCATCCCATCACTAATGAACCATTGCGCCCATCAGCCTTTTCGAACACTATAGTAAAATATTCAATTGCCGGATTGTTTCTTGAAACCGGAGCCTTAACCCTCATTACATCTTTTGTGCTGTCAATTTTTAAGCCCCACACATCCACATTGGAATTGATGGCAATAATCCATTCATCCTCCTTTGGAATGCAATATAGGGTATAACGACCTTTCGGTAGTTTTCTTCCCTGCACGATTATGGGTTCAAATACGTCTAATTCGGTTGATTCATTGGCGCCCAACCTCCAGGGTTGCCCATATTTTAAAAAGTCCTGAAACAGTTTTCGCCCTTGCAGGTGTGGGCGGCTGTAAATAACCCGTAAAACCGGTCCTTCCTTAATGGTATCCGACATTCTCATTTGCTGATAATTGGGCGGAAAGTAACTCATATCCATTGGCGAAATATCCAGCGTTGCCAATGGGTTGGTCTCCTGCAGATTATTGATGATTTCATGCGTTTTGAGCAATTTAGTTGTATCAATAGCAGGCGTTTCAACCGTATTGCTATTACATGCTGTTATACAAATCAACAGAAATAAAAACCAGCGTTTATGTAATTTCATTTATTTATCTTATTAAAAATTAATAGGAAAAGAAGCCGTTTTCTTATCCCATCCGGCCAGTAGATTGGCGCCGGAAGCCGTTTTTTCAAAAGTAATGGTTAATGATTCAATCGGTTCTTTTACCTCCTTCACCGGTACAGAAACCCTTACTACATCTTTCGACTCATCATATTTGAAAGAACCCCAGATATCGGTTTCCCGATTTATGATGAAAGTCCATTCGTTTTCCTGAGGGATGCAATAGAGCGTGTATCTGCCTTTGTCAATCTTTTTACCATTCACAGTTACATCCGTAAAGAAATCTATTTCCGTAGCTTCATTGGCGCCTAACCTCCATACTTTATCATAGGGCACAATGTTTGTTCCAAAAAGTTCTCTTCCGTTTTTGTAAGGCCTGCTGTATAAAACACGCATAACCGGTACTTCTTTGGTTCCTCTTAATTTCATCGAAGGATAGTTTACCGGATAATAAGATACATCTAACGGCGACTTATCCACCGGGACAGAAAACTGTGCCAATAAAATTTGTGACCCTAAAAATATTGTTGCGGCAAGTAGTATTATCTTTTTCATAATTTTCATTTTTCGTTCAATAATTCATTGAATTTATTTTTGGCAAACGGTTTTAGTTCTTTCCAAAACCTATTATAACACCGGTTTAAAAACTCAAAATGCTCCTCAAATATCCTGATGGCAGGCTCACTGCTTTCTAAATATTTTGAACGCCTTACCAACCCGCCAAAACTCTGGTGTATGCCATAATGCGTCAAATAGTTATACAACCAGTTTTGCGAACGCATATAAAAGAGCATCTTTCTGAACCGCTCGGGCATTATTTCTTCAAATTTAGCCAAACTCCCATAAGTTTGAAGCGAAAAATCAAAAAGACTTTTATCGGTAAACTCATTTTCATCGTTTGCCAAAAAATAATCAAATGCCACATCCACAAAAGCCCCACTATATAGACGATATTCTTTTCTAAAAACTTCTTTTGCCTCAGCTATTGCTCCATGATTGTCGGTAAAAGTATCAATATGCCGGTGCAGAATGATCCCTTTATGAATCAGTGGCGGGTAATCATACTGTTGCCTGCCCTTCACAAAATCGCTGATCATATTGCCCGTCAGAATTTCTTCGTGGCCAAAAGACAAATATGCATGAGCGAGATAATTCATTTCTTTTTATTAACACTTTTATTTAACCACTCCCCAATAATATTAAGCGCCTCGGGCGAAATTGTCTGCTCCAGAAACGGCGCTTCATTGTAGGTACACCGGATGCAGGTTTGAAAAGTATGATTTAACCCTTTCAGTATCAACGTTTTAAAATTTTTATTTCTGGCTTTTTTAAGACTGCTTTCTATCACGGGAATGTTCTGCTGTGCCGCTACCTGCAAATCCTTGTCGCCATTAAGCGCCAGAACCGGTATTTTGAGTTTCGCAAGCGTGGCGCCAGGTTCATAATCTGATAATGATTGGTAACCCGCTGTACTCGTCATAATCCCTTCTGCTAAATTATTCAAAAAAGTCGAATCGGTTGTTGCAGCATTAACGCCACAGATTTTATTATTTTTTAACTGTTGAACGATTATTTCTTTATAACGGATGGCAGGCGCTGCCATCAAAACCAAAAACCTTATTGTTTTATCTCCTGCAGCCAGCGCCGGAGCCACTAATCCTCCTTCACTATGTCCCAGTAAGCCGATTTTTGTAGTATCTACTTCCGGCCTGGTTTTCAGAAACCTTACTGCAGCCGCTGCATCCTCCACAAGATCATTAAATGCAGCGTTTTTAAAATCACCTTCTGTGTCTCCAACACCTCTGTCATCGGTTCTTAACACTGCAAACCCCTGATTGGTAAGATAATCTGCCAATACTTTAAATAGTTTATGTGCGCCAAAAGTATTATCTCTGTCGTCAGGTTCGCTGCCCGAAAGAAGAACAATGGCAGGGTATTTAATCTCGCTTGATAAGTTTTTGGGAACAGTCAAAGTGCCGCCGTAATTCAACCGGGTTATTGAATCATAGTAATTTATATCAATACTTTCATAATTGTAGGGAGGCTGCGGCGTCTGAGGTCGATTGAGATTGGGGTATTGATTGGTTTTCTTCAACAGAAACTGTTCGTCAAATTCAGGCTGATGACTTCTGAATCTTGCTTCAATTGTTGAGTCGTCAATAATTGAACCATCAATAAATATTCTGTGTATGAGGTTTAAATGAACCCGGTTACTGTCAATCTCAACTGCATCAAAGGCAACTTTTCGGCCAATAGTGATAAACTCGGGCATTTCTGTAAAACTCCTGTAAGCTGCGGAATCTTTTTGAATAACAACTACCACCCGCGATTTGCCTTCTCCAACATTTATCGCACCCATCCATATACCGCTTACATCCTGAGCCGGGGAGCAGAAAAACGATAAAAGGAGAACAAACAGAAGCCCATACTTCATAATCAATCGGATTAAACAAGAGAAACAAAAATATTGCAAATTCGTTCATTATCCATTCTTTCATCTGATATTAATGCCTGATTTTTAAAGTTTTATATTTTTAAAAGTTTTTCTTAACCACAGTTAAGTACTTTTGCGCTTCGCCTTGCTACTGGCAAGGTGAATAATAAAAGGTATTATTTTAAAGTTTTAAACATTATGCAAAAAGGACCTGTTTCAAAATTTATTGAACATCATTACCGCCACTTTAATGCTGCGGCGCTGATGGATGCCGCAAAGGGTTATGAAACTCATTTGCTCGAGGGAGGAAAAATGATGGTAACGCTTGCCGGCGCCATGAGTACCGCCGAATTAGGCATTTCGCTTGCCGAAATGATTCGTCAGGATAAAGTACAAATCATTTCCTGCACAGGCGCCAACCTTGAGGAAGATGTGATGAACTTGGTGGCGCATAAGCATTACAAAAGAGTTCCCAACTATCGCGACCTTACGCCGCAAGAGGAGTGGGAACTGCTTGAAAATCATTACAATAGAGTAACAGATACCTGTATTCCCGAAGAGGAGGCTTTTCGCCGCCTGCAAAAACATTTGGTAAAACAATGGAAAGATGCAGAGGCCAAAGGAGAAAGATATTTTCCGCATGAGTTTTTGTTTAAAACGGTTCTGAGTGGAGATTTGGAACAGTATTACGAAATAGACCCCAAAGACAGCTGGATTATTGCGGCTGCCGAAAAAAATATTCCAATCATTGTTCCGGGCTGGGAAGACAGCACTACCGGAAACATATTCACAAGTTATTGCATCAAAGGAGAGCTGAAAACCAGCACCGTGAAAAGCGGTATCGAATACATGATGTTTCTTACAGAATGGTACCGAGCCAACAGTGGCGGTAAAGGTGTAGGATTTTTTCAGATTGGCGGCGGTATAGCCGGCGATTTTCCTATATGTGTGGTGCCCATGATGTATCAGGATCTGGAGTGGCATGATGTACCCTTCTGGAGCTACTTCTGTCAGATAAGCGATAGCACTACTTCTTACGGTTCTTACTCAGGGGCTGTGCCAAACGAAAAAATTACTTGGGGTAAACTTGACATCAATACACCCAAATTCATTGTGGAAAGCGATGCGACCATTGTGGCGCCACTTATTTTTGCATGGATATTGGGTTGGTAAATAATATTGGATATTCATAAAAAAAGCTGTCTCACCGGACAGCTTTTTTTATATTCTTTCGTTTATTAATATGCTGCTATTCAGTAGATTATGCGAATATTCTTTTCCTTGCTCTGTCATAATTAGTGGTTTTACCGGCATCCCTAATTTGCGGTATATTGATGCCCAGCGCTTTAACTTATCTTACATTTGATTAAAATAAATCAACAAGCGATTTCTTTGGTCGCACTATTTTTTCATAAAAGACAAAACTTTAAGCATGAAAAGAGTATTTGTTTTAACATTGTTTTTATTGTTTGTCTGGGGATTAAAAGCGCAGATAATTGATCCCAGAAGAGTAGCAAAACGTGCTGCCGAAAACAGAATCAACAGGCAAATTGACAAAGGCATCAACAAAGGAATGGATAAGGCTGAAGAAGGCATTGAAAATGCAATTAAAAAAGATAAAAACGCCTCTCAGGAAAAAGAAAGTACCAATAAATCAAAAAAGAAAGGTGGGAGTGGAAATGATGGGAATAACGAAGTAGATAATAATCAGGGAGGTAACAGCACTTCCGGTTCTCCCTCCTTCTCAAGTTATGGTAAGTTTGATTTTGTGCCGGGCGAAAAAGTAATTGCATTTGAGGACTTTAGTCAGGATGCTTTGGGCGATTTTCCGGCTAAATGGAATACAAATGGTTCAGGAGAATTAGTAAAACTGAATAATTACAGTTCTAAGTTTTTAAAAACTGAAAAGCAAACCGTTTTTTATCCGGAATTCATTAAATCCTTACCCGAAAATTTCACAGTTGAATTCGACCTTTCAAGCACACTGGAGTACAGTTTTTACAATGGGTTTATGATTGTTGGTTTTACAAACGAACCTAATGTTGGAGCAAAATGGTCATTATTTAATAAATATGGCCGGAAATCAGATACCAAAAACACCCTTGAAGTCGGTTTTCACCCAACCGGTGCCGGCGGAAACAGAGGAATGACACTACTTGAAAGCTTTGGAGATGGCAATCAAATTTTAGATAGCGAAGACGAACAAAGTGCATTTGCCACCAAAGGCAACAAAACAAATGTACATGTGAGTATCTGGAGGCAAAAAAGCCGTATCAGAGTGTATATTGATGAACAAAAAATATGGGATATCCCTCGCGCATTCCCCGATGGATCAAAGGTCAATTCCTTATATTTTAGAAATAATGGCTCTGAAAAAGAAGATCAGGCATTTTTTATCAGTAACCTCAGAGTAGCAGTAGGAGCGCCGGACACACGCAATAAACTGATAACAGAAGGAAAATTTGTAACCACCGGTATCCTCTTTGATGTAAACAGCGATAAAATTAAGCCTTCAAGCTACGGCGTACTAAAAGATATTGCCAATGTTTTGACAGAAAATGAAGATATAAAGGTAAAAATCGTAGGCCATACCGATAGTGATGGAGATGATGCCTCCAATCTTGCCTTATCCAAAAAAAGGGCTGAATCCGTTAAAAAAGCATTGTCTTCTCAGTTTGGCATCAACGAAAAAAGGATGACAACCGATGGTATGGGAGAATCGCAGCCTGTTAGTCCTAATACTTCACCCGAAGGAAAGGCCAACAATAGAAGAGTAGAATTTATTAAGCAATAAAATGAAAGCTATCAAACAATAACCAAGTCCGGGTGCTAAACTAATAATAATCATCCGACCAAATCTTTAAACAACAACAAGAGAACAGGAGAGGAAACCTTAACCGGCCTCTCCTTTTTCTTTCTCAACCTTAAACTGTTTTTCATACCTTCGTGGGAACAAAAAATTCATGCTATATGTCACAAATTTGGAAAGATTACCAGGAGCAACACAAAGAAAGATTCCTAAACGAAATGATGGATCTACTCCGTATTCCATCAATCAGCGCCAGAAGCGAACATAAAGAAGATATGTATAAGTGTGCCGAAGCTGTAAAAGCATCACTTTTAGCCGCCGGCTGCGGCAAGGCCGAAGTAATGGAAACAGGCGGACACCCTGTTGTTTACGGAGAAAAAATTATTGATCCGGCCAAACCTACAGTATTGGTTTATGGTCACTACGATGTGCAGCCCGTGGAACCATTGGAAGAATGGAAAACCCCTCCGTTTGAACCGACTATAATCGACGGGAAAGTTTTTGCACGTGGCAGTGCAGACGACAAAGGCCAGTTTTACATGCACGTAAAAGCAATGGAAATAATGGCAAACACCAACACCATGACTACCAATATCAAATTTATTATTGAAGGTGAAGAAGAAGTAGGTTCTGCCAATCTGGGCCAATTTGTTGCTGCCAATAAAGAATTGCTGAAAGCAGATGTTATCCTCATCAGCGACAGCTCTCTGCTGAGTATGGACACACCTTCTCTCGATACCGGTGTGCGTGGACTTAGCTATATCGAAGTAGAAGTAACAGCTGCCAACCGCGATTTGCATAGTGGTATATACGGTGGCGCCGTTGCCAATCCGATTGTGGTGCTGTCGAAAATGATTGCAGCCTGTCATGACGAAAATAATCATGTAACCATTCCCGGATTTTATGATGATGTGGACATTACTTCCGAAGAGGAAAGGGCATTAATCAATAAAGCGCCTTTCAATGAAGAAGAATACAAAAATGAAATAGACGTAAAGGAACTATGGGGCGAAAAAGGATTTACCACTTATGAAAGAACAGGTATTCGTCCTACATTAGAACTCAACGGTATCTGGGGCGGCTATCAGGGCGAAGGCTCCAAAACCGTACTGCCTGCAAAAGCAAGCGCCAAGATTTCGGCACGTCTTGTACCCAGCCAGAACAGCGAAAAGATGACAAAGCTGTTGTTGGATTATTTCAATAATGCAGGTCCTTCCTGTGTAACCGTAAGGGCATTTGAGCATCATGGCGGAGAGCCTTATGTTACGCCCATCACCAGTAAGGGCTATATCGCTGCCAGTAAAGCATTGGAAACCACATTTGGAAAAGAAGTGATTCCGGTACGCAGCGGCGGCAGTATTCCAATATGCAATACTTTGGAAAAAGAATTGGGGATCAAAATCATATTCATGGGCTTTGGCTTAGACAGCGATGGCCTGCACAGTCCAAATGAGAAATATAACATCGAGAATTATTTCAAAGGGATAGAAACCATTCCTTATTTCCATAAGTTTTTTGCGGAGTAATTTCGAATTTCAAAATTATTAAATCAAAAATCGCCACATCAAAACGGCGATTTTTTTGTAAAGAGAAGATTAATATATGTAAAGCATACTTTACATTGTAATTTTCCTTATATCTTTGAGAAAAATTATAGTTATGCGTTCCAAATTCTTGCTTCCACATCAATTTAAATGGATAGGATATATAATTGCTCCTATGGGAATTATATTATGGAGTATCATTCAAAAAAGTCATTTCCCACATCATTTTTTGAATCTAAGAGCGTTAATATTAACCATTTCAGCATGTATGTTTGTTTTTGGGTTTTTCTTTACAGTTTTTGCCAGAGAAAAAATAGAAGATGAATACATTTCTTTGAAAAGATTGGAAACTTTTCAGTTAGCATCAATTATTCAGTGTTTTTTAATAATAACTGGATTTTTTCTTATAGGGTTCGCTAAAAATCCAATGAGCATTGAGAACCAAATGTTTTACTTTATGGGTTGTATATTTTTTTATTACTTATTTTACATTGCTCGATTTCAATACGTAATCCAAAGGGCCAATAAATTAAAAGGATGAGAAATATTTTAAGAGAGGAAAGAACAAAAAATGGATTGACGCAAATTCAACTGGCAGATTTAGTCGGAGTTTCTCGTCAATCAATTATAGCTATTGAAACTAAAAAATACACACCTACGATCATTTTGGCGCTAAAATTGGCAAAAGCACTAAATAAAAAAGTGGAAGAATTATTTTTTCTTGAAAATGATGATTAATGAAAACCGATAAACTCCGTCTCGACAAATATCTTTGGGCTATCAGACTTTTTAAAACCCGTAGCCTCGCTGCTGCTGCCTGCAACAGCGGAAAAGTGAAATATCAGGATGAAGCCGCCAAGCCCGGCAAAAATGTACACCTGGGCGATATTTACGATGTGCGCACCGAAGGCAGAAGATGGAAGATAAAGGTAACAGGCCTCTTGCAAAACCGGCTGAAATACTCTGAAGCCATAAATTATTATGCCGATCTTACACCTCCCGAAGAACTGGAGCGCCTTGAATATCAGGCTTCAGTATTCCATACTGGTAAGCGATTAAGTAAAATAGGCCGCCCCACCAAAAAGGAGCGAAGAGAATTGGACGATTTTTTTGATGAGGAGTAGCCTTTGAATCAAAGACGATAACCAAAGAAAATGAAAGCTGCGTAACTTCGTAGCATGAACATAGATATCATTACCATTCAACCTGAGTTATTAAAAAGTCCTTTTGAGCACAGTATTATGAAACGTGCTCAGGAAAAAAATTTGCTTTCGGTTGCAGTGCATCATCTTCGCAAATGGGCGGTTAATGAATATGGCCAGGTGGACGATTATCAATACGGCGGCGGCGCCGGAATGGTGATGATGTGCGAACCGCTTTCCAAAGCCATCGAAGAACTCACTGCATTGAGAAAATATGATGAAATCATTTATCTAACGCCCGATGGAAATACGCTGAACCAAAAAATTGCCAATACACTTTCGCTTAAAAATAATTTGCTGCTTTTATGCGGTCATTACAAAGGCATTGACGAGCGCATTCGGCAGAAATATGTTACCCGTGAGATTTCAATTGGCGACTATGTTTTGAGTGGCGGCGAACTGGCAGCCGCCGTGCTGGTAGATGCCATCGGAAGGCTGCTTCCCGGTGTGCTGGGCGATGAGACGTCTGCGCTTACTGATTCTTTTCAGGATAATCTGCTGGCCCCACCCGTTTATACCCGGCCTGAGGATTGGGAAGGAATGAAGGTGCCTGCCATACTGATGAGCGGCGACCATAAAAAAATTGATGAGTGGCGCTACGAACAGTCATTGCAACGCACAAGAGAAAGAAGACCCGATCTGCTGAATGACAGTAATGAATAGATGGGCGCTTTACTGCTTCGACAAGAAAATCGTGAATATTATAATTTATAAAACATAATTTTCAAAATCATGAACAGTTTTACAATCCGGGGTAACCTGGTTGATATTTTCAATAAAGAAATATTTCCGGCAGAAGTTATAGTCGAAAACGGTAAAATTGCAGCCATCAATAAAATGACTGATTCAGCGGTTGAAAATGATGCGGGCTATATCCTTCCGGGATTTATAGATGCTCATGTGCATATCGAAAGCAGTATGCTCATCCCATCGGAGTTTGCACGTATGGCAGTTGTACACGGAACTGTAGCTACCGTTAGCGATCCGCACGAGATTGCCAATGTGTGCGGTATGGAAGGCGTAAAATACATGATTACCAACGGCAAAACGGTTCCTTTCAAATTCAACTTCGGTGCACCAAGCTGTGTTCCGGCTACCATTTTCGAAACGGCCGGAGCAACCCTTGGCGTACAGGAGGTAAAAGAATTATTGCAAAAAGATGAAATTAAATATCTGGCCGAAATGATGAATTTCCCCGGGGTGCTGTTTAATGACAATGAAGTAATGCAAAAAATTGCAGCCGCACACGAACTTGGCAAACCGGTGGATGGCCACGCACCCGGATTGAGAGGCGCCGATGCCATGAAATATATTGATGCCGGTATTTCTACCGATCACGAATGTTTCACAAAAGAAGAAGCCGCAGACAAACTCGGATTTGGTATGAAAATTCTGATTCGTGAAGGAAGCGCTGCAAAAAACTTTGAAGCCCTGATTGACTTAATGCACGAGCATTACGAAAACATGATGTTTTGCAGCGATGACAAGCATCCCGACAGTCTGGAACTCGGTCATATTAACCGGCTTTGTGCCAGAGCGGTGGCAAAAGGTATAGATTTGTTTAAAGTGTTGCAGGCGGCCTGTGTAAATCCTGTTATGCACTATCGGCTGGATGTTGGTTTGCTTCGGGCAGGAGATGTTGCCGATTTTATAATCGTCAAAGACTTAAAAGAATTTTTAGTCGAAAAGACTTTTGTCAACGGTATTCGGGTAGCAGAAAACGGAGTTACGAAAATAGCTTCTCAATCGGCAGCCACAATCAATAATTTTAACTGTACTCCCAAAAAGGCAGAAGATTTTTTATTTGCCGCTCAGGAGGAGATAGCTACTATCCCTGTTATTGAGGTTCTGGACGGGCAACTCATCACAAACAAATTGATGCTTACTCCCAAAATCGAAAACGGATTTTATGTAAGTGATACCGAAAATGATGTTGTAAAAATAGTGGTTGTAAACCGATATGCCGATGCTCCGGTTGCAAAAGCTTTTATTAAAAATTTTGGATTAAAGAAAGGAGCAATAGCATCGTCTGTGGCACATGATAGCCATAACATAGTAGCAGTGGGTGTAGATGATGAAAGCCTTTGCGAAGCTGTAAATATGATAATTGAAGAACAGGGAGGAATTTCTGCTGTTGATGGTACTCACAAAATGATTATCCCCTTGCCTGTGGCCGGCCTGATGACCAATGAAGATGGCTACAAAGTGGCAGCAGCCTATATTACAATAGATAAAATGGTAAAAGAAGAAATGGGTAGCACATTGGGTTCTCCGTTTATGTCTTTATCCTTCATGGCGCTTTTGGTGATTCCTGAGCTGAAATTGAGTGACAAAGGATTGTTTGATGGTAAAAATTTCAAATTTATCAACTAATGTGTTCGTTATTCACCGCCATTTACTTACTATTCACCGACTTATTAAGGCGGCAGGCATTAAAACTGTTGTAAACTATCAAATACCGCTATACTTTTACATAAAATTTGAAGATATGAGCGACAACAACAATACTTATAACAAAACATACAATCACGATAGTGCAGTAAAACCAACCGAAGGGGTTCAGCCTCCTGCTACTCCTTTCAGGCATCGCCCTTCTCAAGGGCATATCTGGTTAGGCGTGTTCCTTTTATTAATCGGTAGTGTTTTTTTATTAAGAAGATTAGGTTTTGATTTTCCCGACTTTCTATTTTCCTGGCAAATGTTTCTGATAGCATTAGGCATTTTTGTAGGTATCCGAAAAGATTTTCAAGGAGCCGGCTGGCTCATTTTAATACTCATTGGCTCTTTATTTATGATAAATGAGTTTTTTGTTTTTGGTGAATTGCGTCGTTTTATTTTACCTATCATCTTAATTGGGTCCGGCTTATTCTTTATTTTCAGGCCCAGAAGGGAGTATCAATTCTTTCCTCCTGACCCTAATAATGTAGAGGGAGGTGATGGAAAAGCCTTACCACCAAATATGCTCTCTGAGGATTATATAGATACGACATCTATTTTTGGCGGAACAAAAAAAAAGGTCTATTCTAAAAACTTTAGGGGTGGAAATATGGTAAATATTTTCGGAGGAAGCGAAATTGACCTTTCACAGGCCGATATTAATGGAACTGCCATCATTGAGGTAACTGCCTTATTTGGAGGCGCTACCTTGGTGGTTCCTTCACACTGGAATGTGATCAGCAATGCGGTAGCCATATTGGGTGAAGTAAAGGATAAGCGTATAGTTCAAAACCTTCCGGAAGAAAACGGTAAAACCTTATTGATAAAGGGTACTGTCATGTTTGGAGGCGTAGATATCAAAAGTTTTTAAACTTATATTTTTTCAATGTTGCCTGACCGGCAAACTTTTTCGGTCAGACTTCACATTTAAACCCCAAAAGTTGTAAATGCAATCCAATCAACCTTCGGCCAGACGATTTTTGCTTTCTCTTGGGATTGGATGGCTTGTGTTGTTCAATACACAGATTTATTTATTGTCAAATCTTAATTTTTCATCGCAGATTTCGATTCTTGACAGCCTTATCAGCAACACCCTTCTTCTGTTGGCAGGGCTTCTGGTATTGAACATGATAAAATATTACATTCCCACCACTACTTATCAATATGTAAGTGTGATTGCCGCATGTTTGGTACTGGCAGGTTTGTGGCTTTTTATAACCAATAGTTTTTTAAAAATCCTGATTAACAATTCTCAGGCGTATAGCTCTTTTTTAGAAAATTCATTAATCATACGCTTCAGCTTTGCTTTTTTGGTGATTACCATCGTTACCATCGCTGCTATCTTGTGGTACAACTGGATTGACCGCCGAAAGACAGAGCAGCGTAAAACCGATACCGAAAAACTTTCGCGCGATGCCGAGCTGTACAAACTCCGGCAACAACTACAACCACATTTTTTGTTCAACAGCCTCAACTCCATCAATGCGCTCATTGCCATTAATCCCAAACAGGCTCGTAAAATGGTACAGCAATTGTCCGATTTTTTGCGGGGAACGCTTAAAAAGGAGGAATCGCAAATGGTAACTTTAGATGAAGAAGTCAGCCATCTGAATCTTTACCTCGAAATTGAAAAAGTGAGGTTTGGCAACAGATTAGTAACAGAAATTAACATAGCCGAAGAATGTAAACAAAAACTCATTCCGGCACTATTGCTGCAACCGGTGGTTGAAAATGCCATAAAGTTCGGGCTGTATGATACTACCGGCGATACGCTCATAAAAATCGAATGTGTGATGGAAGGAAATAATTTGTGTGTAGAAGTAAGCAATCCGCACGACCCCACCACGTCTATTCCGGTAAGAGGCACAGGATTTGGATTGTCGTCAATCAATCGCAGATTGTATTTGCTGTTTGCCCGAAATGATTTATTGACAACCGAGAGCGGGGAAGAAGTTTTTAAAACCATTGTGAGGATACCACAGGAGGCTGTAAGCTCTAAGCCGTAGGCTGTAATGATAAAAAATGAATTATAGAACCAAAGTATTTAAAAAGAAAATTCAATAACATGACCAAAGTAGTAATAATTGACGATGAATTTTTGGCAAGAAGTTTAGTGAAGGAGTATATGAAAAGTTTCCCTCAATTAGAGGTGGTAGCCGAGTGCGGAGATGGTTTTGAAGGCATGAAAGCCATTCAGGAGCACAATCCCGACCTGATTTTTCTGGACATTCAAATGCCCAAAATTAGCGGTTTCGAAATGCTGGAGCTGATTGACGAGCCACCGGCGGTAATCTTTGCCACAGCTTTTGACGAATATGCCATTAAAGCCTTTGATGCACATGCCGTGGATTACCTGCTCAAACCTTTTGATCAGGAAAGATTTGACAAAGCCGTAAAAAAATTTTTGGCGCAGCAGCACGCAAATATTGATGCTACCAAAGAATTGCTCAATGACACTCAGTTGCCCACCACCAACAACAGAATTGTGGTAAAAAACGGCAGTAAGATAAAAATCATTCCGGTTCAGGAAGTGCATTATCTCGAAGCAGCAGACGATTTTGTGAAGGTATTTACAAAAGAAGGTTATTATCTTAAAAATAAGACAATGTCCTTTTTTGAATCATTTTTACCTGCTGAAATGTTTGTGCGCTGTCATCGCTCTTATATTGTAAACATTCAGGAAATTACCCGCATTGACCCTTACGAAAAAGACGGTCATGTAGCTGTTTTGAAGAGCGGCGCCAAAATAAACATCAGCCGAAACGGATACGGCAAACTGCGTGAAGTGCTGGGTTTATAAAAATGAGGATAAAAAATGTTGGGGTTTTGCAAAAAAGTTTACATCTTTATGGCAATCAAAAATTTTTATCATGGGCAAATTTGTAATTAAAAAAAGAAAAGACGGAGAGTATCAGTTTAATCTGGTAGCCGGAAACGGACAAAACATTTTGGCAAGCGAAGGTTATGCTGCCAAAGCCGGATGTTTAAATGGTATAGAATCCGTAAAAACCAATTCGCAGGATGATAGTAAATACGATTGCAAGACATCCTCCAACGGTAAGCATTATTTTAATCTGAAAGCAGCCAATGGCCAGATTATTGGCACCAGCGAAATGTATGAAGGCGAGGCCGGATGCAAAAACGGAGTGGCTTCGGTAAAAAACAATGCGAAAGATGCAGCAATAGAAGATACTACAGTGTAGCGTTTTTTCATGTTAATATAAAAAATGAATATCCACTTGGGTATTCATTTTTATATTTCAAAATATTTATCGTAAAACAATAAAATATTTTTGTAAAACAATATTTATTCAATAGTTTTGTGATACAATGACAGTTATTAGCAGTATAAATTATATGCGTAAATGTTACTATGTCTCAAATAGAACTAAAAGAATAAAACCGAAAATATGAACCGGCTACAACAACTTCTCAACCCTTTAAATACTCTTTTTATTGTTATTGTAATACTGTCCTTTTACTTTTTCATTACGAAAGAGATGAGGGAGTATTTTGGTAAAGAATATGGCATAGAGATTAGCCCTCTCTCATTTAGAGATAAGTCAAAAAAAGACAGCGTGATTTCGGTGGAGTACAATACTGCTCGTACAGCCTATTTAGAAACTACTGCAAAAGAAACCTTACGAGTTAAATCTCACTCAAATATGGGTCGCTATTTATTGATTTCAGAAATTATAGAAATGATTTTATTTTTTGTAATTTTCTGGATGATAATCAAAATGTACAACAATCTAATAAAAAGTAGAACCTTTGAAAATACTTTGGATACCATCCTTTTCAAAATAGGTATTATATTGATCATTATAGGTTGTCTGACTCTCCTAAACCACTTAATCATCAATCAGTATCTGAAAAACAATGGTTTTGGTTCTTTTAGGGCAGTAAAAAGGGATTTCAGTTATTTCTTTTATGCTTTTCTGGCATTTGCTTTTTCCGGAATATACAAATCAGGCAAAGTTTTGAAACAAGAAAATGATTTAACTGTGTAATATGCCCATAGTAGTCAATCTGGACGTGATGATGGCTAAACGCAAAATGTCGCTCAACGAATTGAGCGAAAAAGTAGGTATTACCCTGTCTAATCTCTCTATTTTAAAAACAGGAAAAGCCAAAGCAATCCGGTTTGAAACATTAAATGCTATTTGCAAGGCGCTCAATTGCCAGCCGGGCGATATTCTGGAATATTCGGATGAGCCCCATACCGATAAACCTATTTTGCCAACACAATTCCAAAAATAATAGGCGAACTGTTCACTAATGCATGAAGCAGGGCGGCATAAAAAGTGTTTTTGGTTTTCATATACACATACCCGTAAGCCCATCCGCCAATAGCCGCCAGGCCGGTAAAAATGATGGAACCCGAATGAAAATGTACCAGCCCAAAAATGACGCTGGTAATAGCCAGAGCGGTATAACTACCCATTGACTGAAACTTCAGCTTTTCGAAAAGATAGGCCGCTCCAAACAGAAAAACAGTAACCAGTGCAGGAAACCAGTGCAGGCTGCCCTTCATGCTGAAGCCGATTATAAACGAAATGATTATCAAAATAATAATCCCCCGCATCCATGAATTTTTCCAGGAACCGGCCTGCGCTATTCTTTTACCTAAGAGGTTTTGCAAAAGCCCTCTGAATACTAATTCTTCAAATAGGGCAGTATGTAAAAAAACGGAAACAATACTTCTGAAAATTTTCTCTATCCGGGCAAAATTCCAGCTATTGTCATCAGCAAAGCGGATAAAATGAACAGGATAACTTATCAGAAATACAAACAGATAAAATGCCAGCCATACCCAGATGGTGGTAATCAAAAACTTCCATCTGAAAACCGGGTAAGCGCCAATATCATTCAGATTCTTAAGGATGGAAAATGCAAACAGCGCCGAAAGCATTACAGCGATTCTGTAAACCGAGTCAAAGCCACCGCCATTGAAGGGCAAATCTCCCGAAGGCCTCACGTCAACTAAGGTTACCGGAAAAAAGAACAGTACAAAAATTGTGAAGTCGAACCAGTCTATTTTCCCATTATTTCTTCGGGCAGCCATTGCCAGCACCGGAAAAAACAGCAGGTATGGAACCAATAAGGCATTGCTCTTCAATGGATTATTTCCATTTACGATAAGGTAAAGCAAAAACAACATAGATAATAGAAAAGGGAAAACAGATGTCAGTTTTATATTATTCTGAGTGCTTTTCCTCAATAGTTCACTGATATTCGGACGATCAATAGTGAAAAAAATAAAATACAAAATGATAAAAAAGGGCAGTGCAATAAATATTTCCGACGTCGGATTTTTTTGCCACGAAAAGATTACAAACACCACCGATAACAATCCGGTATAAATGACAGAAGATTTCAGAGACTGTTTAAGGCTATTATTTAAAGGCATAAATTAAAGCAAGCGTGAAATATAATTTATCGAATATAATGAATTATCATCAGGAAGTAAGCAAAATTTTGAAATTTTGTTTTGTTAGCAACTAATAATCTACGGCGAAAACAATGATAATCAACTGATAGAGAAGGATTTAAAAAAAAGGCAGGCTACTCACATCGCACCGCTACAACCACTTATCCTTGCTGCCTTCCGACCCTGGGGAGGTTCAGTAGGAGCTGGTCGTATGAGACCTGCCAACGGCAAAGATACAAAAGTTTGCAACATGAAATCAATAGTTTTCTTTCCGGTTTCAGATTTTTTTATGAATCAAAAAATTTTAATCCCGTAATTTTGCGCTTTCCTATTTTAGTTATGAGTGATCCTATCAAACATGAATGTGGCCTGGCTTTTATAAGGCTTCGTAAACCTTTTTCTCATTACCAAAGAGAATACGGAACCGTGATGTGGGGGCTAAACAAGCTTTACCTCCTGATGGAAAAGCAGCACAACCGCGGACAGGATGGAGCAGGTATTGCGGCAGTAAAGCTGAACGTGGAACCCGGCTATCCTTACATGCACCGCATCCGCAGCGCCGAAGAACAAGCAATTCCCAAAATCTTTAAAACCATAGCTACCGAAATAAACGAACTCATAAAATATAATAAAGATATTCCCAATCATCCCGGTATGATGAAAGGACATGTGAGATTCATGGGAGAACTGCTTCTTGGTCATCTTAGATATGGCACTCAGGGCCGAAACGGAGAGAAATTCTGCCATCCTTTTGTCAGATATAATACCATACCGGCATGTAGCCTGGCAATTGCGGGAAACTTCAATCTGGTAAATACAGAAGAACTTTTTGAAAGGATGAATATGGAACCTACAACCTATCAAAAAGAAAGCGATCTGGCAGGAATGGTTGAATTCATTTATCAGAAACTGATTGAAGAAGAAAAAAAATCACCCGAAAAACCTGTTATCGTTAAGGTTTTAAAAGAAACAGTACCCGTATTTGATGGCGGCTTCACGGTGGGCGGCCTCACCGGCGATGGTATCGGTTTCGTTTTCAGAGATGCGCACGGCATAAGACCTTGTTATTATTACGTAAATGATGAAGTTATCGTTTCGGCCTCCGAAAGAGCCGCTATTCGTACTGCCTTCAACGTGGGCGTTAACGAGGTGAAAGAGCTGATGCCCGGCGAAGCGCTTGTGGTTTATCAGGATGGAAGTTATGCAATAGAGCAGATTTTGGAGCCCAAAGAAAGAAAAGCCTGTAGCTTCGAGCGCATTTATTTTTCGAGAGGAAATGATGAGGAAATTTACCGCGAACGCAAAGCATTGGGTTTCAACCTGAGTGAGCAGGTATTAAAAGCCATTGATTTTGACCTCAGAAATACCATTTTCTCCTATATCCCCAACACCTCCGAAGTGGCATTTCTCGGTCTTCAGAAGGGGATGCAGATGTATCTGAACAAAATAAAAGTGGAACGGATTCTTAGCTGGGGAAAAGATTATGACGAAGAAAAGCTAACCGAAATGATAAACAGGCGTATTCGGATGGGAAAGATTACCATCAAAGACGTAAAGATGCGCACTTTCATCACCGAAGACTCCAGCCGCAACGAAATGGTGCAACACGTGTATGATGTTACTTACGGTACTGTGAGGCCGGGGGTAGATACGCTGGTAGTCATTGACGATTCGATTGTGAGGGGTACCACATTGCAGCAGAGCATCATCAAAATGCTGGCCAGGCTCCAACCCAAGAAAATTATTATCCTTTCTTCGGCGCCACAAATTCGCTATCCCGACTGTTATGGAATAGACATGAGCAGGTTGGGCGAGTTTGTAGCATTTAATGCAGCAGTAGAAGCATTGAAAGACAAAGGCAAAGAAAACCTGCTCAATGAACTTTATCATAAATGTAAGGAACTGAAAGAACAGAACCTGCTTCATACCGAAAACGTGGTGAAGCATCTTTATAAAGGCTCTACTATTATTGAATTGAGCAATAAAATAGCCGAATTGGTAACGCCTCCCGATGTGAAAATACCGGTACAGGTCATTTTTCAAAGCATTGAAGACCTGCATAAATCATGCCCCAATAATTTGGGAGATTGGTATTTTACCGGCAATTATCCCACACCCGGAGGCAACAGGGTGGTGAACCAGGCATTTATGAACTACATGGAGGGAAAAAAGAACAGGGCTTATTGACTAAAAAATATTAAGGCGCAACCCAATGATTAAAGAAAAATTTTCTTTAATTTTATAAAAACCAACCATAGTCTTAATATGAAACATCTCATCATTATACGTCATGCAAAAGCGGTGCAACATCTCTTTGGTAATGATATTGACAGAAGCATTACCGACAAAGGCGAAAAAAATGCACTTCTAATGGCTAAACGCTTGCTGAATGAAGGTTATAAAATCAATAAATTTTTTTCAAGTCCTGCATTAAGAACTAAACAAACGACAGCGATTTTTGCACAGGTGCATGGTGTTGAAGAAACAAATATCAGATATTTTGATAAACTTTATTTGGGCGATACGCTTGAATTTAACGAAACCATTTCCTGGATTAAACAAAATGTTGATACCCTTGCCATAGTAGCACATAATCCGGGTGTTACCAATTTTACTAACGACAGTACTCATTCGCACATATCAAGCCTGCCCACCAGTGGCATTGCTATTGTTGAATTAGACATAAATGATTGGGCCGACTTTGAAATGGCACCCAAAAAACTAATAAAAGTACTTACCCCAAATGATTAAAGCCGGAGTTGCGTATAATTGAATTATCTTTATCATTTTACATTTACTGCCCAAATTCCAAATCCCAAATTCCAAATTCCAAATCTTAAATCTTAAATCTCAAATCTCAAATCTCAAATTCCAAATCTCAAATCTCAAATCTCAAATCTCAAATCTCAAATCTCAAATTCCAAATCTCAAATCTTAAATCTTAAATCTTAAATCCCAATAGGCTTTATCTTTGCCCGATGAAGATTTTAATGGTATGCCTGGGCAATATTTGCAGAAGCCCGTTGGCAGAAGGGATTTTACAGAACAAAATAAAAGAAGCAGGTTTGGACTGGCAGGTGGATAGCGCCGGTACCAACGGCTATCATGTAGGCGAAGCACCGCACAGGCTTTCTCAAAAAGTAGCCCGGCTGCACGGAATTGATATCAGCAATCAACGTGCTCGGAATTTTTCACCCACTGATTTTCAGAAATTTGATAAGATTTATGCAATGGCTGATGATGTGATTGATGAAATCAAACACATTGCCAAAGATAAGTTTGACTCCTCAAAGGTGGATTTAATAATGAATGAACTGTATCCGGGCGAGGGCTTGGATGTATTTGACCCCTGGTATGGCGGCGAAGACGGATACCATGAAGTATATGACATGATAAATGCCGCCTGCGATGCAATCATAAACAACATTAATAAAAAATAAAATTTCCCGATACGCCCCTCTTCGGATGGAAAGGGGCCGGAATGACACGATGAAACCAACAATACCACAAGGAACCAGAGATTTTGATGCGGCCACAGTCCGCAAACGCAATTATATTTTCAATACCATCAGAAACGTGTTTGAACTGTACGGCTTTCAGCCCTTGGAAACACCGGCAATGGAAAACTTAGATACGCTGATGGGGAAATATGGCGAAGAAGGCGACAAGCTGATTTTTAAAATTTTGAACAACGGCCTCGACAATCCTTCAAAAGCCGAAAAAATTCAGGAAGGTTTTAAAAAGATAACCGAAGGAAAAAGCAGCAAAGACATTACCGAAAGGGCTTTGCGCTACGACCTCACCATTCCCTTTGCCCGCTATGTAGCCATGAACTACAATCAGCTTTCCATGCCCTTTAAGCGTTACCAGATGCAGCCGGTGTGGCGTGCCGACCGACCGCAGAAAGGCAGGTACCGCGAGTTTTATCAGTGCGATGCCGATGTGGTAGGCAGCAGATCGCTCATCAATGAACTGGAGTTGGTTCAAATTTATTCCACCGTTTTTGAAAACCTGAACGTGCCGGTAGAAATCAGAATCAACAACCGAAAAATATTGGCAGCCCTGGCAATGCTTTGCGGCAGCGCAGAAGATTCCGGTCGAATGATGGACATTACCATTGCCATCGACAAATTGGATAAAATAGGCATCGAAAAAGTAAAAGAAGAATTACTCGGGCGCGGATTAAATGGCGACCAGATAAAAACAATCGAATCTTTCTTAAACATCACGGGAAGCAATGAAGAAAAAATAGTCGAGTTAAGAAAACTTTTTGACGGCAACACAACCGGTCTGGAAGGCATTGAGGAACTGAACTACATCATCTCTCATCTCACCAATCTCGGTTCTCCGCTTTTAATTGACTGCACACTGGCGCGCGGCCTTAACTATTACACCGGCACCATCATAGAAGTAAAAGCCCAAAATGTTCAGATTGGTAGCATAGGCGGTGGCGGACGTTATGACGACCTCACCGGCCTTTTTGGAGTGCCCAATGTGCCGGGCGTAGGTATTTCCTTCGGCGTTGACCGGATTTATGACGTGCTTACCGAGCTAAACCGCTTTCCTGCCGATGTTTCATCGGGTACGCGTGTATTGTTTTTTAACTTAGGGGTTGAAGAGTCGGAAAAAGCATTTGAGCTGATGCAGCAGCTAAGACGGGCAGGAGTGAGTTGTGAGCTGTTTCATGAAAATACTAAATTCGACAAACAGTTCAAATATGCAGAAAAAAAAGCCATTCCTTTTGTGGCAATATTAGGGAGTAAAGAGCTTCAGGAAAAAATGATCAATGTAAAGAATTTATCTACCGGCGAACAAGTGCAATTGGGTTTTGATGATTTTGTCCGCTTTGATTTCAACACATAAATATAATAATACATTCATTTTTAAAACTTGGTATATGAAAAACAAAGTTTTATTATTTAGCAGTTTATTTCTGGCGTTTTTATTTTCATCATGCAATAGAGGAGGCAAAACCGGATTGCTGGTTCCTAAAGACGCAGGATTGGTAATACAGGTGGACATTTCTTCATTATCATCCAAACTCAGTTGGCAGGAAATAAAAGAAACTGCCTGGTTTGGCGAAGCTCAAAAGCAAATTAAAGATTCTTTTGCACTAAAACTGTTAAACGACCCTTCCAACTCGGGAATTGACACTGAGGGAAGTCTTGTTTTTTTCTTAAAGAAAAGCGGAAACAGCGGTTATGCAGCCATTCAGGGTAAACTAAAGGATGCTGAAAAATTTTCTCTTATGGTAAAAAATATAGACAAAGAAAGCATCACGATTGAAAAGGATGGTAATTTTAGTTTTGCAAAAAACGCTAAATCCGAAGATGCCGTTTTATATTTTACCGACAAAATATTTGTATTCACGGCAGATGCTTCTGAAATGTATAAAAGCATGAGCCGGGGGCAGGCAGTTAACAAATTTGGCATGGACAGTCTGAAATATTTTGCAAAAACCACTTTAAGTTTAAAAGGCAGCGATTTGCTGGACAGCGACAAACGGTTTGCTGACCTGATTGCCGATAAGGCCGATATGCACTACTGGATGAATACCGGCAATCTCTACGGCGGAATGATGGGAGGCCTATTTAATATGATGAAACTGAGCGCACTGCTTGAAGACAATATTTCTACCGGGAAAATGAACTTCGAAAATGGTAAAATTGTTGCAGAAACTAAGCAGCTTTATAATAAGGAAATCAGCGCCCTGCTTAAAAAATACTCCGGTAAGGAAGTGGGCGATGAGCTGCTTTCGCGCCTGCCCGAAGGAGATGTGTTGGCAGCTTTTGGTATGAATTTTAATCCTGAATTATCAAAAGAAATATTAAAACTGATTGGCGTAGATGGAATTGTAAATGGCGCTCTTGGCCAGGCCGGATTAAATATTGACGATTTTATAAAATCCTCCAAAGGCGATATGGCTTTTGCACTTACCAATTTTGCAATGAAAGAATCGCCGGCCACTGTAACCTTAGATGACGGTCAGGAGATTGCCTATCAAAAAGAAAAGCCCGATTTCAAATTCGTTTTTGGCGCTTCGGTTAATGATAAAACCGCTTTTCAAAAAATAGTTAACGCAGCAGATAGTTTCTTCAAAGATAAAGACAAAGCAGTAGCTGATTCTTCAAATGGTTTTAAAACCAAGCAACAGGACCAGTGGTTTGCTTTGGGTTCTTCACAGGAAGAAATAGATGCGTTTTTGAAAGGAGGTAAAAAGCCCGCTTATGCCGGAATTTTTAAAGGTCATAATTTTGGCGGATTTGTGGATCTTCAAAAAATCATTCAACTTGCTTCAGCCAACAGCAAGGACAGCGCCTCCAAAAAGATGTCGCAAATTTCGGGTTCCTTCTGGAAAAATATTGTGGTTTCCGGCGATTTGAAAAATGGCGAAGCAAATTCCAGATTTGAAATAAACTTAATGGATGGCAGCAGCAATTCATTAAAACAACTCAATAAATATATGGACCAGATGTACTCGGCAATGCCTAAGAACGATTTTCAGGAATTTGAGGCAATGGATACCACTTCAAATTTGCCTACCGAAATTCATAAATAAGGTTACGTTTTCAAAATAATTGAGTACGAGGCCATATCTATAATGAGTAATATTTTTAATATAGACTATAGGAAAAATGTTGAAGAAAGATTAGTAAACGGAAATGCAATTAACGCTTAAAAATATTTTACCCACTTATTTTGAGCAGGGCCGAAAGCAAAACTCGGGCATCTGGGGAAAGGACTTGCATTTTTCAAATGGCGACCTCATTAAAATTGTAGCGCCCTCAGGAACAGGAAAAACCTCATTGATTCATTTTTTGTATCGGATGCGGATTGATTTCGAAGGTTCCATTTTTTATGACAATAAGTCGCTGAAACATTTTTCAAACGAAGAAATTGCAAATCTCCGTAGGAATCAACTAAGCGTGGTTTTGCAGGATATGCGGCTTTTTGGCGAACAGACGCTTTTTCAAAACCTGGAAATAAAAAGACAACTCAATCCTTTTCATCCTCCCGAAAAAATTGCGGAAATGGCAGAGCGGCTTGGCATAGCCACACGGTTGAATGCCCCTGCAAAAAACTGTTCCTATGGCGAGCAACAAAGGGCTGTCATCATCAGGGCCTTGCTGCAGCCATTTGATTTTTTGCTGATGGATGAGCCTTTCAGCCATTTAGACGAAGCCAATGCCCGCAAAGCAATGGAACTGATTATGGAAGAAGTGCAGCTTCGCCGGGCCGGTGTTATTTTTGCCGAACTGGAGCGGGTTGATTTTTTCCCTGCCACACAATTCATTCATTTATAAATAAATACGTGTCATTATCCTACAAACCCATACAGCCGCTTCTGCAAACTTCGGGCAAATCCTCTTCCCGATGGTTCTCGTATATTGGTTTGGGTGTAGGCGTATTGCTGCTGTTATGCTCGGTGCAGATGTTTGTAAACATACAAAAATTATTGAAAGAAGGCAGCATCCGAAAAGACGGCCATGATTATGTGTCCATCACCAAAATTATTACTAACGAAACAATGGGTCAGCCGGAGAAAAACCTGTTTCACGAACCGGATATTGAAGACGTAAAAAAGCAGCCGTTTATTGAAGGTGTGTCGCCTTTAATTTCAAACGATTTCAGGGTAAAACTCAGCGCCGGTAATATGCTGCCCTTCAGCACAGACATGTTTTTGGAAAGCCTTGACAATGCTTTTATTGATACCATTCCGCCCAACTTTCAATGGCAGCCGGGGCAACAGGAAATACCGCTGATTCTTTCTTCCGATTTTCTTGAAATTTATAATGTATTTGCCCCCGGGCAGGGCCTGCCGCAGGTTTCCAAAGAAACGGCAATGGGCATTCCTGTGCAGATTACCTGCTATGGCAGGGCCTTTGAAGAAAATCAATTTTCCGGTCGAATCGTTGCCTTCAGCGACAGGGTCAATTCGGTATTGGTTCCAAAAAGTTTTTTATTATGGGCCAATGAGCAGTTTGGCAACAAAACCACCCTTCAGGCCAGCCGCCTGTTTTTGAAGCTCAAAGATGCCAATGATCCGCAACTCATTCAATATTTGGATGCCAAAGGATATAAAATCAACCGCGACAAAACACTGCTGGGGCGCAATAAGATCATTTTGCAGGCTATTTTTTCGGGGTTAGGTGTTTTTGGAATTCTGGTAGTCATTCTGGCGTTGATGCTTTTTTCGTTTTATCTGCAGTTGGTGATTGCGCGCAGCAAAGAAAGCCTTCAGTTATTGCTCACGCTGGGATACTCGCCGCGATGGTTGAGCAAAAATGTATCAGGAAAATTCATCCCTGTATATGTGTTTATAGTGTTAGCAGCGCTTGGCTGCACCCAAATCATACAATGGGCATTTCACCGGTTTGTAATGTTCGGCCGCCCCGAGCTTTCTTCCTTTGTACACTGGTTGGTGCTGCTGATTGCCGTTTCATTAATTGCACTTTCTGCCACCGTCAATTACAGGATGGTAAAAGGACTTTTGAATAAATTATATTAGTAAAGAAAAATATTGGTTTTTTGAATTGACGGCTTGTTTGAAGTAACTTATTTTCATAATCGAAGGACTATGCATTTTTAATAGTTTTAAACCCTAACCTCTAAAAAAATAGGTATTAGAGAAAAAAGGTGTAAAAACATCTAAAAAAAGTCAAAAATCGCCGCTTTACTACAATGTGGGTTAAAGCTTGATTATTGAGGGTTTTTTCAATTCGCTTAATGTTGAAAGCCGGTCTTCCACCTTCCGTCATTATAAAGCCCTTGTCAGTATTGCTTTTCGCTGTTCCAGTCCAACTGTTTTTGTGTTGGTTGTGGGTGGCGTATTTTTTATTTTACTCACAGGCTGCTTATTTTTATAGGTGTTTGTGATTGCTTCGCAGTTCAGAAGGGGAGGAGGTTTTTTTTAATTACTCACTTCATTATTACATTTTGTTTGTGTTCGTGAACCGTAAACGGTTTCAATTTTGTCTGCGTGGGAAAGGTGGAAGCTCTTTTTTTTCCGATAGGAATCGGGATGCTTACACCTGTGCGTTGGCTTTTTCTCATAACGACATTTTTACTCCGTTCCTTTTTAACCAGTTTTCATGCTCTCTAAAGTCAGGCATTTTTTTGTCTAACTCGTTCCAAAACGCTGTCGAGTGGTTAGGATGTTTTAAATGAACCATCTCATGAATGATGATATAGTCCAGAACCGAAACCGGAGCCATTATACATTTCCAATGAAAATTCAGTCCGTTCTTGGGTGTCCATGATGCCCAACGGTTTTGTAACTCTAAAACTTTAATTGTTGTCGGCTTGTGTGTAAACTTTTCTTCAATCAGTTTCAGTCTTTCCTGAATTTTGATGAGGGCTTTGTCTCGGTAAAATTCCTTAAAAACCTTGTCTGCCTTTGGAAGATATTTTTTGTCTAAGTGAAAAAAGCCTCCGCTTATTTTCAATGGCACATCTTGATTTTCTGTCAGCTTTAGTCGGTAATTTCTACCTAAGTAGAGAAATGATTGTCCGTTTACAAACTCCCGTTTTACCTTGCCATGATTTAATTCTTTCCACTTAGCAATTTTCGAAAATATCTGATACTCCTTTGATTTTACGGCTGCTTCTACTTTCTCGTCACTTGCAGATATAGGTGCAAGCACTTTCACTGAACCATTACGTTCAATGAAGATGCTCACCGTTTTTCGTCTTTCGGTTTTTTCAATGGTAATATCAATGCCCTCTAACTTCATTCGCCTATTTCTATTTTTTTAATGGTCTCATGGAACTCGCAAGCTCGTTTCATCTTAAATCTGCTTCTCTGTTTTTAGCAAGTTTCATTAATTCGGTTGCCAGTTCGCTTGCTTTTGGTGAAAGTTCTGCCACTTTTGAATAACGAATTTCATCTTCAATCATTCCTTCTATTCTTTTTCTTTCTGCTGCCTTGTCTGACCAGAAATTGTTTATCTCTGCTGTCTCTTTCAATATCAGAAAGAGAGCATGTGTAAGTTCCTTAACCTTGTGAATTTCTTCTTCACTTTGGTTGGTAGTTCCCGCTTTCAGCAAATCATAAAATGGTGCTTCAACTATTGAAATTCCTTCTGTTTCCACCTTTCGTCCTTCTGCCATTTCATCTCTTAGTTCGGTCAACTGTTTTACAATCTCTTCCCAGTTTTCCTTGTATGAGTTCAATATCATTTCTAAACGGTCTTTGAACCGATTGTAGAGTGTCGGGTCTTTTTCGAGATTTACTTTAATGTGCCAACGAATAGCATGTTCCATTTCTGATGCTTTTGATTTTGGTGTTTTGTTCAGATAATCAACTTTGGTTTTAAATTCGTCTGATAGAATTGAAACCTGCTGCACTTTGGTATCAATGCCCAATGAGAACAAATGCTTGTCAATTAACTGACGGACTTTCTGTGATGCCCACTTCAAATCCATTGTTTCGTCTTTGTAGCGGTCTTTGATTCTCCAAAGCAAGTAACCCAATCGCTTTGCCCGAATCCAGTATTCGCCACCTGCCTGAGTATTAAAAAGCAAATCCAAACTGTCAAAGAAGCTTTTTGAATAGGTTAGCAATTCTGCTCTGAACTTGATGTTCTTTGCCTGTTCAATGCAACTTTCCGCAAACTCAAATTCAGCCGATTGGTCGTTGAATTTCTGATTCAGGAAGTTTTCAATTTCATTCAGTTTGTTATCAGTGAATAGATTCAGAATGCGTTTGTATCGGGCTTCTAATACCGGAATTTCCTTGTTGATGTCACGGAATACATTCAGAAAGTTTTTTAGTTTGTCTTTGTCCTTGTCGGTATAAATAGCCAATGCTTCGGCAAGGTGCTTGGTAACTCCGTAATAGTCCACAATCAAGCCAAAAGATTTGCCCTTTTTGGTTCTGTTTACACGGGTAATTGCCTGAAACAAATCATGCTCTCTCATGCCTTTGTCCAGATACATTACTTGTTCAATAGGAGCATCAAAACCTGTAATCAAACGGTCGCAAACGCAAATAATACCAATGCCCGATTCGGGCTTCTCGTAATCAAAATCTTTTTTGAAACTGTTTTTTGCATCGGTGTCTAAGGCTTCACGTCTTGCTTTGCTGATGTAGCCCGGCTCATTATTCCCCATGCTGGAAACGATGGCTTGCACTTTCAAAAACTCCAACTGTTTTATTCGGTCATCGTCTCTTTTGCCATCAGGCAATGCTTTCAGTTCTGCTATTTTATTTTGAATAGCCAATTCCAGTTCATACTTATATCGCACGGCAGCCACAATGCTTGATGCAACAACCTGTGCCTTGAATCCATTTACAAGAATGTCTGTGTAATAATGTTCAATAATGTCTTTGGCTATTTCTGCAATGCGGTCTTTGCTTTCTAAATAGGCAATGAATGAGCCGTAACGCCTTTGAATTTCTTCTCTTTCTTCTTGTGTCCGCTGCTTGAACATATCTTCAAACTCGGCATCAAAAAGTTCTTTATCGTCTATTTTATCTTTGGAAACTTTTCCGATGTATTTTATTTCAACGGTAGCTCTGTCGGCTACGGCTTTATCAAATTTGTAGGAATCAATCCACGGTTCTCCGTTTTCATCCAATCTGCCGCCAAAGCGTTCATGGGTTTTAATTTCATGGCGTTCGGTGAGTAATGGTGTTCCGGTAAAGCCAATGCGAACAGCTTGCGGAAAAGCATTGAATAAATTATCGCCCATGTCGCCGCCTTGTGTTCGGTGGGCTTCGTCCACCATTAGCAATATGCGGTCGCTTGCATTGATGGTTTCAAACTTGTCGAATGTGGGAACTATTCCGGCATCAATAAGCGATTGAGCCGAAACATTGTTGTCCACCAAAAACTTGTGAATCATCACAATATTCAAGTTGGCCGTATCATCGTTCAGTTCTGTAAGGTCGGCTTTGCTGTCAATGATGGAAAGGGATTCGTTGGCATATTTGAGTGTGTCTGCCAACTGTTCTTCCAAATCCACACGGTCAACAATGGAAATAATTTTCAGGTCTTTTAAGTCATCGCTGCTGCGGAGTTTACGAACCAAAAAAACCATGGTTAAACTCTTGCCGCTTCCCTGTGTATGCCAAACCACACCGCCTTTTTCTTTCGGGGTAGTTCCTTCCCGCAAATTGCGAATGATTTTTTCAACTGCCCGGTATTGGTTGTAACGGGCTACAATTTTTACCTCGGTTCCTTTTTTGATTTCAATAAACAGCGTGAAGTGTTTCAGTATGTCCACCAAAATTTCTTTGTTTAACATTCCGTGAATCAATACTTCCTGCCGCTCTTCATTGGGTGGGAATGCAACGGTTTTATATTTTTCGGGGAAAATGTCAACCCAATTGTTGTAAAAATCAAACGCTGCACTAATGGTTCCTACCCGTGCTTCGGTGCCGTGGGTAATGATGCTGAATATATTGTAGTGAAATAGCTTTTCTTCTCCTTCTTTTACTCCGTAATCGTCCTGCCTTGTGTTGGCGTATCGGGTTACTTGTAAATAGGCTTCGCTCAAAGGTTCTGCCACTTCAAAATCTTTGGCTTCCACCACCACCACAGGCATACCGTTAAGGAATAAAACAATGTCAGGAATGATGCCTTGGCGACTTGCACCGGGAGTAAGCAAACGAAACTGATTGATAGCAATAAAACTGTTTCTGTCCCAATTCCTGAAATCAACCAAACGGACTGTTGGGTTTACTTCGCCAGTCAATTCATTTTTATTAACCGTTGTTCCTTTGAGCAATAAGCGGTGAATTTCCTTGTTGGCTTCGTGTAAGCTTTTGCCGGGGAAATTCTGAATTTCAAAAAGCAGTTCATTCAGTTGTTTCTCTGTGAGCCATTGGGTGCCGTCTGCTGTTTTGTTGATGGCTTTTATACTGTCTTTAAATACCTGTGGCAAAACCACCTGTTTGAAATTTTCTCTCAAACTTTTTTCGGGGTCTTGCGGAACCCCAATTCCCTGATCAAACACCTGCCAGCCTAACTGGTGGAGTTTATCTAAAAACGGTTTTTCTACATTGATATATTCTGCCATAGTTAAGTTCGATTATTGGTTAGATAAGCCTGCTCAGGATGATTAATCATTTCGGGGTGCAGGTATCTTAATTTTTTTTCCGCAATCATGGTACTAAGATATTTTCTCTTGAAATACGCTTCTTCCTTATTGAAGTAAGCGGCAATCTCGGATGCCTTCCATGGCTTGAGTTTGCATAAATCTGTAATAATTGACTCCACTTTTCCTTTGTCGTGCTCCCTTTTATTTAAAGCCTTAATCCGTTCTAAAATCTCAGGAGGTAGTGTGCTTAAACCCGGAGGTGGTGTGCTTAAATCCGAAGCTGGTGTGCTTAAATCCGGAGGTGGTGTGTTTAATCCATCGCCGGCAACATAATATGTCGCCTTACCTTTTCCCTTGGAATTCAACAGGTTATATGTTTTCAGCAGCCTTAAGTCATTACTTGCTTTTAGGGTATCGCAGTCAGCCATTTGGCGGTAGGTGGTGTTGTCTATGGCTCCGACCTCCCTTACAAAAATAAGTGCCTGTTTTTGGCTGCCTGCCAAGTCATATCTTTCAAACTGCTTCAGCCATTCCAAGTCGTTTGCATCCAAAAAATGATGTAGTAGTAGTCGGGAAGCAAATTCATTGTTTTCACGGCTCGATTCAAAGGTTGGGGGTGCCAGATGGGCTGCCTGCATCAACCTACGCATGGCCCTAATGCCGGAACCCGTGGTTTCTGCCAAATTGGTATCGTGAAATACTGCAGCTATGAAGGGGTTACGGGTTTCGCTTCCGGGTAGCCCTAATTTTTCCTCAGATTTCAGGGAAAAACCCGGATTTATGATTTCAATACGATTATCGTAACGAATAATTTGAGTGGGGCGGTGTTCCCGATACGAACGGTGCATTAATGCATTTACAATTGCCTCACGAAGGGCTTTCATGGGCAAACCGGTTGAAACTGCCTGCACATCATCTTCGGGCAACAAAAAACCTTTGGGCAAATCGGCATTAATAGCTTCTATCAAACGATACAGCACTAAAATGAGAGGTCCTCTCATATCAATAGTGGTAAAACGTTCATCAGGGTTTTCAACCCAATTATTGCCCGGTACCCGAATATAATCGGCACGGAGCATGGGGAAAGTGCTGCGTTGTATTTTGGAATTGCCAAACAACAGCAATCCGGCCAGGTTTAACTCATTTGAGTTTTCCTTATTTACACATCCCAACGCTTCCAGCAATTCAGTATCGGAGTAGGTAAGCTCTTCGGCAGCAGGATTCACTTTTTCGCGAAGTGAACGGTACCGTTTTAACGCATTTTCATCTACATCAGCAACAGATGTTCCTTTAACGGGTGTTTGGTCATAGCTGCCGGTGTTCTGATAAAACACATGCATATCATCATCGGTACAGTGCTGGTCTGTGGCACCTATCCTGCGCAATGCTCCGGAAGGCAATCCTTTTTTGGTGAAGTAGAGTGGTTTTTGTTTGGCAGGCAGTTCATCTACCCATATTTTTAGCACTGGCAATCCATTGATTTTCTCAATGGTCATTGCCGGCCGCACGGGCAGGTTAAACCTACCGGCACATTGGGTGGCAATATCGCTTTGCAGTTTATCCGGGTCGGGCATTGGGTCAACCTTATAAGGGGTAGCTGCTGTGGATGAATCATCCGCACTGATGCTCATTAAGATATAACCACCACCCAAGCCGGGTTCATTTGAATAGGAACATACTGTTTCCATAATGGAAGTCGCAGTATCTCCAATTCCTTTGGCTTCAATCCACGGACACTCGTCTGTGTCGTTTAGTATCTCAAATAATTCTTCTGCGGTATATTCAGCCATATTAGTTATCGTTTTGTGTTATCAATTCTTCAGCAACTTTCACCCGCTTCCTCCCACTCAACAAATCTTCCATCAAACCCTTTTTCAAACTTTGCATTTTCTGTAAGTAGGTTTGCTCGGTTTGGAGTTTGTTGTTCAGTTGTTCAATAATTTTAAATATTTTTTCTTGCTCATTCCTCGGTGGCAAAACCAAATCAATAGCTGATAGGTGATTAGCATAGATATGAATAACCGAAGAGCCTTGCCCAAATTTTGATTTCTGTGCTTGAATAGGTTGAAAGTTTAAAAAATAGCCGAAGAATGGTTTGAAATATTCATCATACAAATCCAAAATAACTACATCACCGCCAGCGTAAATCTCCTCCTCATTGTTTAGAAGAACTACGCACTTTCCAATTTCTTCATGAGTTTCGCCTGAACCCGCAAAGAGAATAGAACCATATTTTAACGGGTTCATGTTTTCAGTTACATGACTAGGAACTTTACTAAAGACCTTTTTTACTGTCTCGTGATATGTTGTATAAAGTTGTCCATAAAGGATACACCCAACACCATTAGGCGACAATGAGTATTTAGGAATGTTTCCACCTTTTCTGAATGTTCCGCATTTGCCTAACTTTATTTCATTCCACTCCCTCGGTATCCACCCCAACTTACTTTCTTTATACAAGTCCGGTGCATCTTCATAGCGGGGGCGGAGTTTGCCGGTTTGTAGGTCAATGCCGCGGGTAAATAAATCCTGCAACATGCCTTGCTTAATGGCTTTGTATTTGGCAATGGCAGCTTGGGTTTTTTCTATCACCGCATCGGCTGTGGATAGAATTTTGGCGATGTGTTGTTGTTCGGTTTTATCGGAGTGATGTCTTAAATATATTTTCTCAAAATCAGCCTTGTTGACAATTGGAACAGCAGTTGTCCCACCTAGTTTAATCAACTCATTAATGTTGTTTTTAATTAAGTAGTAACAATACTTTGGGTCAAATTTATCATTGAAAAGAATAGAATTTATTTGTTGGTTGGTTATACCTTTTTTTGTTGCTAATGCAATTTTTCCGATGCTCGCAATACAAGTAACCATCAAAGAATTTTCTTGAACAACTCTGTCATTTGATATTGCATCATCGTTAATCGTTCTTTCAGTTTTAGAACAAAATACATCGTCATTAAAATCTGTCGGTGAATAGAATGGTATATCGCCTCCCCATAAACTTAAATTACTGGTTGATGGAGTGTATCCTGTAATAACTCTTCCAAAATCTTTAATCTGCGAATTTTTCCACTTACTCATAGCCCAACTCAATTAAAAAGGTGTTAAGCACTTCTGTTTCTTTCTCCCTTTTACCCAAAATGCTGTGCAATGGTGTGGTGTATTTCTCCCAAACATTTTCTACTGCTTGCAATAGTTGCCGTTGATGGGCTTGCAAATAATCGTTCACGGTTTGCTGCAAGTTTCTGAGCCAGCGTTTTAAAATCAGGTCTTTGGCTTCTTCGGGGATAATAAGCAAACGGGCCTGGTCAACCAATGCCAGCTTGCGGTCTTTTATCTCCTTTATTTTTTTCTTGCAGGTTTTCAGTTCTTCTTCCAGCTCGGTATGCTTTGCCATGCGGTTTTCATCTGTTTCAATCATGGCATCGTAGCGTTCTATTTCGACAAGGTATTTTGCGGCTTCTGTTTTCAGTGCTGCAACTTCATCCATCAAATCAGGTTGTGTTTTCAAAGCTTTTTCATTCGCCTTAATACGCTTCTGCAAATTCTTGTATTCCTTATCGGCTTCTTTGCGTTCGCCTTTCAGGGCTTTAATGCTCTCTTTGTGTTCTTTCAGTTCCTTACTTCGCCATACTTCGTAATCTTCTTCGTTCCACACATCGTCTTCTAATTCGTTTACTTCATCAAACTTGGCTTGCAGTTCGTCTCGTCTTGCTTCGTTGTCTTTCAATTCCTTCAGCACTTCAGGAAACTGGCTTTGCAAAATTTCATCATCGGGTATCAGTTCGGCATTCCATCCGCTGGCATCCACACTTTTAATGTCGTTGGTAATGCTGTTCCAGTA
>ENA-UOUJ01000270-UOUJ01000270.1-activated-sludge-metagenome-genome-assembly--contig:-NODE-270-length-40649-cov-9.800783_pt1 | contig 40649 bp, 27 predicted proteins | sample MGYA00249839_ERZ747224 | MGnify/ENA primary metagenome ERZ747224 (study PRJEB28782, sample SAMN03220277) | activated sludge metagenome | biome: wastewater; feature: sewage sludge; material... | reverse complement strand
CCTACATTGCGCCAGACCGCCCCGGCCCGTGCAGGAGCGGCGCAAGCCGCGAACACGGCGCACCAACCGCCCCGGCTCGCGTAGGAGCGGCGCAAGCCGCGAACAGGCCGCGCCAGACCGCCCCGGCCCGTGTAGGAGCGGCGCAAGCCGCGAACACGGCGCCTCCGCGGCGATCACCGCCCCTCGATCACCCCGTCGAGCGCGAGCAGCGGGTGGTGCCAAACGCCGGTGGCGTAATGGACGCCCTGGTCGCCGCGGGCGAGGAACACCTGCAGGTCTTCCCCCCTGGGTGCCGCACCCGCGGGTACCACCACCAGCTAGGGCCTGCCCGACATCGGCAAGAAGGCCTGGGAGGCGCGCGGGGGGCGCTCCATGATCTGCACGGTGAAGGGGGCGTGAGGGTGTCGTCGCCGGAACGGGCTGAAAGGGGGCTCGGCGCGGATAATGCGTATCCGCGCCGGCATAGGTCGCCGCCCGCAGGCCGGGGCATAATCCGTCCCGCACTGTTGCCCGCCGCCGCCTCCCCGGCGGCATCCCTTCGGCCGCGGCCCCCTCCCGGGGCGCCGCGGCGTTTTCCTTTTGGAGGTCCGATGTCCGCATCCGGCTCGCCGCGCCTGGCGCTGTTCGCGCTCGCGCTCCTGTCGCTGATCTGGGGCTACAACTGGGTGGTCATGAAGCAGGTCATCCAGTATGTCGATCCCTTCGACTTCTCGGCGATCCGCACCGTGCTCGGCGCCGCCACGCTCTTCGTCGTGCTGGTCGCGCTGCGCCGCCCGCTCGGCCTGAAGGCGGTGCGCGAGGTGGCGCTGCTCGGCGTGCTGCAGACCGGCGCCTTCACCGCGCTGATCCAGTGGGCGCTGGTGGCCGGTGGTGCGGGCAAGACCGCGGTGCTGGTGTACACGATGCCGTTCTGGGTGGTGCCGATGGCCTGGTTCGTGCTTGGCGAGCGCGTGCGCGGCATGCAGTGGGTGGCCAACGCCATCGCCGCCTGCGGCCTGGTGCTCGTGCTCGAGCCCTGGGCGATGGGCGGCAGCGCCTTCAGCAACCTGCTCGCGGTCGCCGGCGGGGTGACCTGGGCGGCGGCTTCGGTGCAGGCCAAGCGCATGCGCCGCGCGCACGATTTCGACCTGCTCTCGCTCACCGCCTGGCAGATGCTGTTCGGCGCGATCGCGCTGTGCGTGCTGGCGCTGCTGCATCCGTCGCGGCCGATCGACCCGACGCCCTATTTCTGGGGGGCGCTGGTGTTCAACGCCGTGTTCGCCACCGGCCTGGCCTGGCTGCTGTGGCTGTTCGTGCTGCAGCGCTTGTCCACCGGCGTGGCCGGGCTGTCCGCGCTCGGCATCCCGATGGTGGGCGCGCTCGCGGGCTGGATCGAACTCGGTGAGCGCCCGACGCCGGCGGAGTTCGCCGGCATGGCGCTGATCGTCGGCGCGCTCGCGCTGGTCAGCCTGTGGTCGCTGCGCCAGGCCAGGAGCGCGCCGCCGCGCTGAGCGGCGAGGGCGCCGGGATCATGCGCCGATCGAGACCACGCGCGGTATGGCATAGCGCTCGGCGGGCGCGAAGCGGTTGATCAGCGCGCCGAGCGCGGCGGGCGCCACAGGCGGACTGAACAGATAGCCCTGCAGCGCGTCGCAGCCCGCGGCGGCGAGCAGTTCGCGCTGCTCCTCCGTCTCCACGCCCTTGGCGACCACGCGCAGCCCCAGCCCGCGCGCCAGGCCCAAGGTGGCGTCCACGATGATCGAGCTCTTCGGGTCGCGGGCCAGTCCATCGACGAAGCTGCGGTCGATCTTCAGCTTGGTGAGCGCGAAGCGGCTCAGGTAGGCGAGCGACGAGTAGCCGGTGCCGAAGTCGTCGAGCGAGATGCTCACGCCCATGCGGCTGATGGTCTCGACCTGGCGGGCGCTGTGCTCGCTGTCGGTCATCATCGCACTCTCGGTGAGCTCGATCTCGAGCTGGCCGGGGTCGATGCCGGTGCGCTCGAGGACCTCGCGCACGCGCTCCGGCAGACGGCCGCTGGCAAGCTGGTGGGCGGACACATTCACCGCCACGCGCACCGGCGGCAGCCCGGTGTCCTGCCAGTGGCGGACCTGCCGACAGGCCGTCTCGAGCACCCAGTCGCCGATGGTGACGATCAGCTCGCTCTCCTCCGCCACCGGGATGAACTCCGCCGGCGAGACCCAGCCCAGGATCGGGCTGTTCCAGCGCAGCAGCGCCTCCACGGTGCGCACGCGGCCGTCGCGTACGCACACCATCGGCTGGTAGTAGAGCTGCAGTTCGCCGCGCGCCAGCGCGTGGCGAAGCTCACTCTCTACCGCGATCCAGTGCCGCGCCCGGGTGTCCATGCCGGCGGTGAAGAAGTGCAGGCGGTTGCCCAGGCCATGGCGGATCTGCGCGCGCGCCGCCTCCGCCGCCTGCAGCAGGTGCTGGGCGTCGCCACCATCCTGGGGGTGGACGCTGATGCCCAGGCTGGCGCTCATGTGCAGGGTCTGGCCGTCGAGGGGCACCGGACGGGCGATCTCGTCGAGGATGCGCTGCGCGAGCGCGGCGAGCGCGTCGGTATCGGTGAACTCGGTGATCTGTACGAGGAACTCGTCGCTGCCCAGGCGGGCGAGGCTGCTGCGCCGTTTCAGGCAGCCCGCGATGCGCTCGGCCATCACCTGCAGCAGGCGGTCGCCGGCGCCCTGGCCGAGGCTCTCGTTCACCCGCCGGAAGCGGTCGAGGTCGAGCAGCAGTACCGCGGCCTTGCCCTCGCCGGCGTCGGCGCGCTCGATGGCCTGCTCCAGGCGCTCCATGAAGAGCTTGCGGTTGGCGAAGCCGGTCAGGGCGTCGTGGTGGGTGAGGTAGTCGAGCCGGGCCTGGTCCTGCTTCTCGCGGCTGATGTCGCTGAACATGCCGACGTAGTGCGAGGGCAGGCCGTCTGCCCCGCGTACCGCACGCAGTGCGAGGCGTTCGGGGTAGATCTCGCCGTCCTTGCGGCGGTTCCAGAGCTCGCCGACCCAGGAGCCGCGGGTGACCAGTGCGTCCCACAGTGCCGCGTAGAAGACCGCATCGTGACGGCCGGACTTGAGGATGCGGGGGTTCAGCCCGAGCACCTCGGCGCGGCTGTAGCCGGTGATGCGTTCGAAAGCCGGATTGCAGTCGAGGATCGTGCCGTCCAGCCCGGTCACCACGATGCCCTCGTTCAGGCCGTCGACCACCTCGCTCCAGATGTGCAGGTGGGCCTCACGGGTGCGCAGGTCGTCCCCGATGATCAGCGGATCGATGTGTTCGTCCATGCTTGCCCTTCCTTTGTCGGGATTCGACCACGGTGCCGGTCAGGCCCATAGCATGATGATAGACGGCCGGAGTGTGAAGGCGGCATCACTTCACGAGGCCCAGGATCGCTTCGGGAATCTGCGTCAGCGGTACGACCCGGTCGACGCCCCCTAGCCGGATCGCCTCCTTGGGCATGCCGAAGACGACGCAGGTCGATTCGTCCTCGGCCAGGGTGCTGGCGCCGGCGTCGTGCATCTCCTTGAGCCCGCGGGCGCCGTCGTCGCCCATGCCGGTCATGATCACGCCGACCGCGTTCCTGCCTGCAAATTTCGCGCACGAGCGGAACAGCACGTCCACCGAGGGGCGGTGGCGGTTGATCAGCGGGCCGTCGACCACTTCCACGGTGTATTGCGCGCCGCTGCGCGCCAGCATCATGTGCTTGCCTCCAGGGGCGATCAGCGCCCGGCCCGGCATCACGCGGTCGCCGTGGCGTGCTTCGCGCACCTCGATCGCGCACAGGTTGTGGAGACGTTCGGCGAACATCGCGGTGAAGCGCTCGGGCATGTGCTGGACGATGACGATGCCGGGGCACACCGCCGGCAACTGCGTCAGCACCGCCTCCAGGGCCTGCGTGCCGCCGGTGGACGTGCCGATGGCGACGATGCGCTCGGTGGTCCGCACCATGTTCGAGCCGCTGCCGAGGCCGGCGCCGAGGATGGCGTCGGCGCTGAGCTTGGGCGCGGGGGCGAGCGGGGCGGCGGCACGCGGCACCAGCCGGCTGGCGTTGGCGCGCGCGGCGGCCTTGACCGCCTGCACCACGTCGTTGGCGCTGCCCTCGAGGAACTGCTTCACCCCCATCTTCGGCTTGGTGATGATCGCGGCGGCGCCCGCCGACAGCGCCTGCATGGTGGCGGCGGCCCCGGTTTCGGCGAGCGAGGAGCAGATCACCACCGGAGTGGGGCGCTCGGTCATGATCTTCTTCAGGAAGGTCAGCCCGTCCATGCGCGGCATCTCGATATCGAGCACGATCACGTCCGGCCACTGGCGCTGCATGTGGCTGATCGCGAACAGCGGGTCGGAGGCCGCTGCGATCACCTCGATGCCCTTGTCGCGCTCGAGCGCCTGGCGCACGGTCTGGCGCACCACCGCCGAGTCGTCGACGATCATCACCTTGATGCGGTCGCTCATCGGCCGTGCTCGCTGCGGTTGGGGTGGAGGGCGCGCGGTGCGGCACGGTTGAGGCGATGGCGCTCGAGCAGCGCGTTCGCGCTCGGCCGGCAGTAGAGGGTCGGACGCAGTGCGCTCAGTTCATCGGTGATGCCGGTCAGGGTCTCGGAGTGGCCGACGATGAAGGTGCCGTCCGCGCGCAGGTGCGGGACCATGTTGCCGATCACCTTGCGCTTGGTTTCGTTGTCGAAATAGATCATCACGTTGCGCAGGAAGATGACATCGAACTTGCCGAGCTCGCGGGTCTCGGGCGCGATCAGGTTGATGTGGCGGAAATCCACCCGCTCGCGCAGCTTCGGCACGACGAGGAAATTGCCGTCCTGGCTGCGTACGCCCTTCAGGCAGTACTTCTTCATCAGCTCGGGCGGGATGCCGCGGCCGCGCTCCATCGGATAGAGCCCGGTCTGCGCGCGTTCGAGCACGGTCATGCTGATGTCCGAGGCGACGACCTCCCAGTTGGCCGACATGCCCAGCGTCTCCGCGAGCACCATGGCGATCGTGTAGGGCTCCTCGCCGCTGGAGGAGGCGCCGCTCCACACCCGGAAGGGGCTGCCGCGCCGGCTGGCGGCGAAATCCCGCAGGAAGTCGAAATGCGCCGCCTCGCGGAAGAAGTAGGTCTCGTTGGTGGTGAGCAGGTCCACCATCAACTGTCGTTCGCTCGGCTGTTCGCCGCCGGTGACGAGCCTGTAATAGGCCCCGAAGCTGTCCAGCCCGTAGTGACGCAGCCGTCGCGCCAGGCGCCCGGCGACCAGCGGCTTCTTGCTGTCGGCCATGTTGATGCCGGCCAGTCGGTAGATGAGCTTCTGGAACAGGGCGAATTCCGGGTCGGTGAGGCCGTTGTTATCCATGTCTTGCGTAGACTCCGCGCTCAGAAGAGTTCGACATTCGATTTCGGCGGCGGACGCTTCAGGGTTTCTGCGTAGGCCTGCTCGGCCTTCGCCACTTCCTGCACGCTCGCCATCGTCGTCGTCATGCGCCGGCAGTATGCATCGCCGGTCGCCGGCACGAAGAGGACCTTGCGCGAGCAGGCGCCGAGGAAGTCGGAGGCGACCAGCTCGATCCCCTCGCGTGCGAGCCATTCGCAGGCGAAGTCGGCGTTGCGCTTGCCGATGCCCGACGCCGCGATGCCGCTGATGATGGTGCCTCCGCCGAAGGCCTTGGCCTTGAGCCGGTGGCGCGCACCGCCGCGGCCGAGGATGCCGTTGAGCAGCACCTCCATCGCGTAGTCGCCCGAAAGCAGCGAGTCGACATCCACCCCGCCTTCGCGCTTGCGCATGTTGGGCAGCATGAAGTGGTTCATGCCGCCCACACCGACTGCGGGATCGTACATGCACACCGCGACGCAGCTGCCGAGCAGGGTGGAGATCGGACGCTGCATGTCGACCGCCCACTCGCCCGGCGAGATGCTCTGCGCCCGGCGTTCGATCTCCTGTGGAGACAGGGTGTGCCAGTCGATCATGGCGCGCGTCCGTTCATCGGGATCCAGGTGAATCGGGCCGTGGGTGACTCAGCGGCGGCGCGCGCCGCTCGCGCTATCGACGGTGAAGAAGTCCATCAGCTCCTGGAGCTGGCCGGCCTGTCCGCCGAGCTCCTTGGCGGTGGCGGCGAGTTCCTCGGAAGCCGAGGCGTTCTGCTGGGTGGCCTTGTTCAACTGCCCCATGGCGTTGTTGATCTGGCCCACGCCGGCGGTCTGCTCCTGGCTGGCCGAGGCGATCTCCTGCACCAGGTCGGAGGTCTTGTTGATCGAGGGCACCATCTCGTCGAGCAGCTTGCCGGCGCGCTCGGCCAGGTTCACCGAGCCGCTGGCCAGCTCGCCGATCTCCTGCGCGGCGACCTGGCTGCGCTCGGCGAGCTTGCGCACCTCGGCGGCGACCACCGCGAAGCCCTTGCCGTGCTCGCCGGCGCGTGCGGCTTCGATCGCGGCGTTGAGCGCGAGCAGGTTGGTCTGGTAGGCGATGTCGTCGATGATGCCGATCTTGCCGGCGATGTTCTTCATCGCCTCGACGGTGGATTTCACCGCCTGGCCGCCTTCGCCGGCCTCGGCCGAGGACTTGCTGGCCATGGCGTCGGTGATCTTGGCGTTCTCCGAGTTCTGGTTGATCGAGGCGCTCATCTGCTCGATCGAGGCCGAGGTTTCTTCCACGCTGGCGGCCTGCTCGGACGAGGACTGGGACAGGCTCTGCGCGGTGGCCGAGACCTGGCCGGCGGCGTTGGTGAGCGCGTCGGCGGCGCCGCGGACCTGCTCGATGATTTCGGCGAGCTTGTCCATGGAGTCGTTGACCGCGTTCTGCAGCACCTGGAAGTCGCCGGCGTAGTCGTCGGTGATCTTCTGGGTGAGGTCGCCGCCGGAGAGCGCGACCATCACGCGCTTGACCTCGTTGATCGGGGCGATGACGGCATCGAGGGTGGCGTTGACGCCCTCGACGATGCGGCGGTAGTCGCCCTGGTGCTTGCCGGCGTCGGCGCGGGTCTCGAGGCGGCCTTCGACCGCGGCCTGGGCGAGCATGACGGCATCGGCGACCAGGCCATTGACGGCGTCGATGGCGGTGTTGAGGTTGTTCTTGATGGTGTTGAAGTCGCCGTTGTAGGTGTCGGTGATCTTCGCCGGGATGGCGCCGCGGGCGATCTGGTCGACGTAGGCGGCGGCGACGTTGAGCGGGCCGATGACCGCGTCCAGGGTGTCATTGACGCCTTGCACGATGCGGGCGTAATCGCCCTGGTGCCGGCTGGCATCGGCGCGCGTGGCGAGCCGGCCTTCCACGGCCGCCTTCGAGAGCAGGCTGGCGTCGTCGATCATCGCGTGCAGGTTGAACTGGACCTCCGCCAGCGCGCGCTCGATTTCGCCGAGCTCGTTCTGGTTGTGCACTTCGATCTTCTCGTCGAGCTTGCCCTGCGCAATGCGGTGGGCCGCCGTGGCGTTGCCGCGCAGGCCGCGCAGCAGTCCGGTGACCTGCAGCCCGAACAGCACGGCGGCCACCAGCACCGCGAGCGTCATCGCAACCGAGAGTGCGAACCGGGTCGCCGAGTCGCCGCTCAGCATGCGGGCGCGATCGAGCAGCTCGCTGGCAAAGCGGTCTTCCTCCACCTTCAGCAGGTCGATCTTGCGCGTGATGGTGGTGAACCAATGGGCCGGCTCGACGCCGAAGCTGCCCGAATCCATCCGGTCGAGCGCGGCCTGGCGCAGGCGTGCGGTCTCGAGGCCGACGTCGCTGTCGAGCACCGTCTGCAGGCCCTCGATCCAGGGTTGCGACGCGGTCGAGCGGAAGTTGGCGAGGTAGGTGTCCTGCGCAGTGAGGATGGTGACGATGCGCCGATGCAGGGCGACATCGGCGGCGGCGTCGGCAGCGAACAGGCCGTTGATCGAGGCACGCTCGCGGCCCGCCTGTTCCTTGGCGAGGACGAACATGAGGTAGGCGTTCATGCCGCGCGACAGCTCGATCTCCTCGGCGGCGGAGGCGGCCAGGTCGATGACCGCCACCAGGCGCTCGATCGTGCCGGTGTAGTAGTTGAAGGACTCCTGCCCGGGGAGGCCGAGCACCGTCACCTTGCCGCGGGTGGCCTGCAGCTCTGCCAGGCGCGCCTGCGCCGCGGCCATGGATTTCTCGATCGCGCCGCTCAACTGCGCACGCTCGGCGCCGGCCAGCCAGGCGTCGAGTGCTGCACGGGCCTTGTCGGTGTCCTGGCGCTGGGTCTCGAGCTCGGCCTTGAAGCGGCCGCCGCGCGAACCGATGAAGCCTGCCGAGAGGCCGCGTTCCTTCTGCAGTTCATGCACGAGGCCGTTGATCTGCACGGAGAGCGCGCTGTACTGGGCGCCGCGCTCCATGGCGTCGCGCGTGTGCCACTGCGTCATCACGTCGCGCAGGGCATAGAACAGCACCGCAGCGATGACGAGCGCGAAGAGAAGGAAGAGGCGCAGACGGATCGAGCGCCAGCCGTAGGATTGATCGTTCATCTCGGGAAATTCGCGTTGGGCACGCGCGGCGGCAAGCAGGCCGCCGAGCGTGCGCTGCTTACTCTTCGTCGTTGCCGCTGCCGTTGCCGCTCATGCTCGCGAGCATCGTGATCTCCTCGGTCGACAGCACGCGATCGACGTTGAGGATGATGACGAAGCGTCCCTCGACCTTGCCCATGCCCTGGATGAAGTCGGCGCGGATCTTGGCGCCGAAGGTCGGCGGCGGCTCGATCTCCGCACGCGGAATCTCCAGCACTTCATTGACCGCGTCGACGATCACGCCGAGGTCCTGGCGCTCGTCACCGTCGTTGAGCTCGACGATGATGATGCAGGTGCGGCGCGAGACGGTCGACGCGGCCCCGCCGAAGCGGGCCGAGAGGTCGATGACCGGCACGACCGCACCGCGCAGGTTGATCACGCCGCGGATGAAGGCCGGCATCATGGGGATCTCGGTGACGTTGCCGAACTCGATGATCTCCTTGACGTTGAGGATGCCGAGCGCGAACACCTCGCCACCGAGGCTGAAGGTGAGGTACTGCTGCGGGCTGCCGTCGGTCGCGGCGGCGAGCTTGGTCTTGCTGTGGGTAAGGCTCTGGCTCATGGCCTGGCTCCTGCTACTTGGCGTGTGCTCAGAATTTCTCGAAGTCGCTTTCGCTGAAGCTGACCGGCTTGCCGACGGCCGCGCGGCCGCCCGAGCGGGCCGGCTTGGTGCGCGGCGCGGCATCGGCTGACGCGGCAACGGCGGGCTTGCGCGCGGGGCTGCGCTTGTGCATCGCGGGGGCGGTCGAGCCGACGCTGAAGAAGCCCATCAGCTCCTGGAGCTGGCCGGCCTGTCCGCCGAGCTCCTCGGCGGTGGCGGCGAGCTCCTCGGAAGCCGAGGCGTTCTGCTGGGTGGCCTTGTTCAACTGCCCCATGGCGTTGTTGATCTGGCCCACGCCGGCGGTCTGCTCCTGGCTGGCCGAGGCGATCTCCTGCACCAGGTCGGAGGTCTTGTTGATCGAGGGCACCATCTCGTCGAGCAGCTTGCCGGCGCGCTCGGCCAGGTTCACCGAGCCGCTGGCCAGCTCGCCGATCTCCTGCGCGGCGACCTGGCTGCGCTCGGCGAGCTTGCGCACCTCGGCGGCGACCACCGCGAAGCCCTTGCCGTGCTCGCCGGCGCGTGCGGCTTCGATCGCGGCGTTGAGCGCGAGCAGGTTGGTCTGGTAGGCGATGTCGTCGATGATGCCGATCTTGCCGGCGATGTTCTTCATCGCCTCGACGGTGGATTTCACCGCCTGGCCGCCTTCGCCGGCCTCGGCCGAGGACTTGCTGGCCATGGCGTCGGTGATCTTGGCGTTCTCCGAGTTCTGGTTGATCGAGGCGCTCATCTGCTCGATCGAGGCCGAGGTTTCTTCCACGCTGGCGGCCTGCTCGGACGAGGACTGGGACAGGCTCTGCGCGGTGGCCGAGACCTGGCCGGCGGCGTTGGTGAGCGCGTCGGCGGCGCCGCGGACCTGCTCGATGATTTCGGCGAGCTTGTCCATGGAGTCGTTGACCGCGTTCTGCAGCACCTGGAAGTCGCCGGCGTAGTCGTCGGTGATCTTCTGGGTGAGGTCGCCGCCGGAGAGCGCGACCATCACGCGCTTGACCTCGTTGATCGGGGCGATGACGGCATCGAGGGTGGCGTTGACGCCCTCGACGATGCGGCGGTAGTCGCCCTGGTGCTTGCCGGCGTCGGCGCGGGTCTCGAGGCGGCCTTCGACCGCGGCCTGGGCGAGCATGACGGCATCGGCGACCAGGCCATTGACGGCGTCGATGGCGGTGTTGAGGTTGTTCTTGATGGTGTTGAAGTCGCCGTTGTAGGTGTCGGTGATCTTCGCCGGGATGGCGCCGCGGGCGATCTGGTCGACGTAGGCGGCGGCGACGTTGAGCGGGCCGATGACCGCGTCCAGGGTGTCATTGACGCCTTGCACGATGCGGGCGTAATCGCCCTGGTGCCGGCTGGCATCGGCGCGCGTGGCGAGCTTGCCGGCCACGGCCGCCGCGGACAGCATGCCGGCGTCGGCGATCATGGTCTTGACACTGGTCTGCACACCGGCCACGGCGCGCACCACCTCGCCCACTTCGTCCTTGGCGTCGGACTTGAGCTCGAATGCGAAGTCGCCGACGGCCATCTTCTTGGCGGCGTCGAGCACTTCGCCGACCGGGCGGGTGATCGAGCGCGTGATGAAGATGGCGAAGCCGATGCCGACCAGCAGCGCGGCGATGGCCAGCCCGATCAGCAGCGCGACCGACTGCTCGCCGAGCGCCTCCGCGTCGCGACCGGTGCTCTGCATCAGGTCGGTCTGGTAGGCGATGAACTTCTTCAGGGCGTCGAGATAGGTGAGGAAGGCCGGGCGGTAGGTCGCCGAGAACATGCTGACCGCCGCATCGAAGTCGCGCTGCTGGACCAGGGCCTCGAACTGCTGTTGCAGGCCGACGAAGCCTTGGCGGGCCGACTTGATGCCGTCGAGCAGGCGCTCGCCCTCGTCGCCGTAGGAGAGGTCGTCGAGGATCTCGATGTTCTTGGCCAGCTTGGCGCGCTCTTCGCCTGCGGTCTGCAGGAAGCCGGGAAGGTCCTTGTCGTCGCGCATGATCAGCATGTTCCGGTGCGTCATGCCGAGCAGGCTGATCGACGCGATCATGTCGTTGGAGGTCGCCACCTTGACGTTCTTGTCGCGGACGAGGTCGGTGATCTGGCTTTGCAGATTGTTCAGCCGCATGCTGCCCATGACCGCGATTGCGATCAGCAGCAGGAGCACGATGGCAAAGCCGACGCCGAGCCGGATGCCGATTTTCAGGTTCTTCATGATGAACTCCAGGGGAATGCGGGGAAGCGTAATCGGGGTCAGGTTCGTCCGGCGGGAAGGGCGCGCGATGCCGGCGCGCCGGTGGCGCGCTGCTCTTCGCTGCGCGCGCAGCGCTGCACCAGGGCCTGGACGTCGAGGATCAGCGCGACCTCGCCGCTGCCGAGGATGGTCGAGCCGCCGATGCCCTTGATGTGGCGGAAGATGCTGCCGAGCGGCTTGATCACGGTCTGGAACTCGCCCATCAGCTGGTCGACCACGATGCCCGACTTGGTCCCCGCGTACTGCACGACCACCACGTTCTGGCGTGCGGGTGGGACGCCTTCGATCTCGAACATCTGCCGCAGGCGGACCAGCGGCAGCACCTCGCCGCGCAGGTTCACGTAGTCGCGCTCGCTCGCGTCCGCGGACAGCTCGATGCACTCGACCACGCTGTCGAGCGGGATCACGTAGGCCGCATCGCCCACGCCGACCAGGAAGCCGTCGATGATCGCGAGCGTGAGCGGCAGGCGAATGGCGAAGCGCGAGCCCTTGCCGAGTTCGGAGCGCACATCGACGCTGCCACGCAGGCTCTGGATGTTGCGGCGGACCACGTCCATGCCCACGCCGCGGCCCGAGATGTTGGTGACCTTCTCGGCGGTGGAAAAGCCCGGCTCGAAGATCAGGTTGTAGATCTCGGCGTCGGACAGCGCCTGGCCGGGCTGGGCCAGGCCGCGCTCGACGGCCTTGGCGAGGATGCGCTCGCGGTTGAGGCCGGCGCCGTCGTCCACGACCTCGATCACGATGCTGCCCGAGTCGTGGAAGGCATTGAGCTCGAGCCGGCCGCGGGCGGGCTTGCCGTTGGCCTCGCGCAGCGCGGGCTGCTCGAGGCCGTGGTCCATGGCGTTGCGCACCAGGTGCATCAGCGGGTCGCCGATCTTCTCGACCATCGACTTGTCCAGCTCGGTCTCGCCGCCGCTGATCACCAGCTCGATGTCCTTGCCCATCTCGCGCGAGGTGTCGCGCACCACGCGGTTGAAGCGGTTGAAGGTCTCGCCGATCTGCACCATGCGCAGCTGCAGCGCGGCGTCGCGGATGCTCTCGACCAGGCGCCCGGTGAGCGAGGTCGCCTCGACCAGATCGCCCAGCCCGCTCTTGCTGGCGAGCAGGCTGACGCTGGCGCCGGCGATGACGAGCTCGCCGACGAGGTCGATCAGGCGGTCGAGCTTGTCGGCCTGGATGCGGATCAGGCGCGCCTCGGCGGCCTTCTTTTCGCTCACCTGCTTCTGGCGGGCGACCGCAGCTTCGACCAGTTCGGGCTGCACGACCTTCTGTTCGACGAGGATCTCGCCGATCTGCGGGCGGGCTTCGTCTTCAACGCCTTCGGCCGCGGCCTCGCCCTCGGGGTGCGCTTCGGCGCGGTGCTGTGCGGCCAGCCCCTCGTCGAGCTCGACCTGGGTCAGTGCACCGACGCGGACGAGGATCTCGCCCAGTCGCATCGGGTCCTCGGGCAGGCTGGCGATCAGCGCGACGTAATCGGACAGGCGGCTGTGCGGCGGCAGGATCTGCAGGCTGCAGTCGTCGCGAACGAAGTCGAACACCCGCTCGATCGCGGCCTTGTCCGCGTCCGAGGAGAAGCTGATCTCGAAGCCCAGATAGCAGGCCTCGGGGTCCATCGCCGCGGCCTCGGGCATCGCGTCGGTGAGCGTCTCCAGTCGCTCGATGCGCCCGATGGTGCCGAGGTAGCGCAGGAAGGACAGCGGGTCCATGCCGTTGCGCAGCACGTCCGCCCCGAAGCGCAGCGAGATGTGCCAGCAGTCGGTTTCCACCGCCCCGCCGCCGCTGCTCTGCAACGGTGGCGGCATGGCCGTGGGTGGGCCGGAGCGGGACTCCGCCCTTTCGCCCGACAGCCAGTCGCGCTGCAGGCGGGCGAGCAAGGCCTCGCCTTCCGCGGCGAGGTCCGCATCGGGGGCACTGGCTCCCGACTCGAGCACGCCCAGGAGGTTGCCGATGTGGTCCGAGCACACCAGCAGCAGGGCGATGAGGTCGGAGTCGAGGGTGATCTCGGCGTTGCGCAGCTTGTCGAGCACGTTCTCGACCACGTGGGTGAAGGCGACGATGTAGCCGCATTCGATGACGCCGGCGCCGCCCTTGATCGTGTGTGCGCTGCGAAAGATCGCGTTCAGGGTGTCGTCGTCACCGGGCCGGCTCTCGAGCTCGAGCAGGGCGGCTTCGAGGGCGGCGAGCTGTTCGCGGCTCTCGGTGACGAATACGGAGGTGATTTCATCCATGATCGGGCGGGGCGCGGGTCAGGTCTTCTCGGCCGGGATCAGCAGCGGATCGCCGAAGTCGACAGCCATGTTGTAGAAATCGAGGATGTCGCGGACGGCCTCGCTGTGCGCGACGATCTGCGCGTCCTTGCCCAGCCGGCGCGCTTCGCGCTTGATCAGGACGAGGAGCTGGAAGCCGGCGGTATCGATCTCGTTGACGCAGGAGAGGTCGATCTCGAGGCGTTCGCAGCCCTCCAGTGCGTCGATCAGGCGCTGCTTCTGCGCGGCGGCATGGTAGATGGTCATGTCCTCGGTGAACGCGAGGGGCGTCGGGCTCTTCTTCTTGCGGGTGGGCATGGTGGGACTCAGAACAGTTCGATCTTGTTGTTGCCGGGCAGGTCCGTTGCGGATGCCTTCTTGCTGCCGGTTGCCTGGGCGTGTGTCTCGCGTTGCTGCGTCATCACGTAGCGACCGTAGATCTCGTCGAGGTGCTCGGCCAGCGGGGTGTAGGAGAAGTCGGCGTTCTCGCTTTGTTCCAGGCGCTCGGCAAGCACGCCGAGGTGGCTGTCGAGGCGGGTCAGGGAGTCGGAGGTGTGCTCGATCTGCTGGCGGATCACGTCCTGGAACTGCACGCTGGCGAGCGCATCCATGAACATGGTGGAAAGCCGCTCGCTGCTGTGGCGCACCGTGTCGATCGTGTTTGCCTGCGCGCGCAGTACCTGCTCGTAGCTCGTGCCGAGTTCGCCGAGCTGGGTCGCGAACTGGGACAGCGCGATCCGCTCCTCGTCCGGAGCCGTCCGCTGCAGGCGCTCGTGCAGTTGCGATTCGATCGTCCCGGCGACGCCGAGGATGCCCTGGTTGATCGAGCCCACCGCCTTCTCGGTCTCCGAAGACAGCTTGCGCACCTCGTCGGCCACCACGGCGAAGCCGCGCCCGCTCTCGCCCGCTCGCGCCGCTTCGATCGCGGCGTTGAGGGCGAGCAGGTTGGTCTGCGCCGCGATGTCCTTGATCAGGCCGGTGAGCGAGCCGAGCGAGCGTGCCTCCTGCACCACCTGGGCGACCCGCGCCTCGTCCTCGTGTGCCTGCTGGATGCGGAAGTCGATGTACTCCTGCATGCGCGCGATGAGCTGGTGGTTGCTGGCGATGCGGGCCTCGGAGTCGTGGGCGAGTGCGGCCGATTCGTCCGAGACGTGGGCGACGAAACCATTGAGCTCTCCAACCACGGAGTCGATCGTCTGGAGGCGCTCGCTGATGTCGTAGGCGGCCTGCTCGGTCTGCTGCACCACGCTGTCGAGCTGGCCGCGCAGCACGCCGCTGTAGTTCGGAACGCCGCGCAGTTCGGTCGCGACCTCGCGGCACACCGCGGCCGTCTGCTCGCGTGCGTGGGTGTGCGACTCCAGCGCCTTGTCCTCGCCCATCGCCAGGTCGCGGAAGAAGGCATACGAGACCACCCGGATGGCGACCGCCACCGCGAACACGATCAGGACCGAGCCGAGCGCGTCCCCGAGCGGCTGGGCGATGCCGACCGCCGGAAGGAGGCTGCCGTGGAACCAGTCGTTCAGCAAGTACACCGTCACCCCCACCGCGAGGGCGACGAAGAGCAGGGTCTGCAGGGATCGGCGCAGGTAGGTCGCGGAGTTCATGGTCAGCGCATGACGAGCTTGATGGTGTTGAGAAGTTCGTCCGCGGAGGCCGGCTTGACGATCCATCCGGACGCGCCGGCCGCCTTGGCCTCGGCCTTCTTGGACTGCTGGGATTCGGTGGTCAGGAAGAGGATGGGCATGAAGCGGTAATTCGGCAGCTTGCGCACTTCCTTGATGAAGTCGATGCCGTTCATGCCGGGCATGTTGAGATCGGTGATCAGCAGATCGACCTTGACGCCGGCCTGGAACTTCTTGAGGGCGTCGAGCGCGCTGGGGGCCTTTTCGACCGCGTAGCCCGCCTTCGCCAGGATTCCCGAGATGGAGAGCAGGATGGTTGCGGAGTCATCGACGAGGAAGATCGTTTTCATGGCGTGTGAATCGTTGAGGGTTCGGGCGACGGGTGGGAGCGGCTGCTGTTCGCTGTGAAATTAAATCGGCTTTATGTTCATGCGCACTTGATCGTGATCTATTCGTGCGCGGGCTTTGTCCTGCAGCGTGAATGAACTCACGGATTCGCATCGCCTGCTTCCCGGTTAACGGCAGTGCAGGCGCCAACTTGATCGGGTTGCGGCATGTCGGCGTGGATGAATGCTAGGGGGGATCGACAGTGAAAGCCGTGACCAATCACGCGTCGAGCGCCCGTTTTATTCGCTTTTTTATTTGTTTTTTCATTTATCGAGTTTATCGGGATGGTCGGTGGCTGCGCGGGAGACTCCCGGCCTTCGGGTCGTTCGCGAGGCTGGTCGTCCTGCCGCTTGCGTGCTTGAATGGATCAGGTCTCCCGCGTGCGCGCGACATTCACATTCATGTCCAAGGTCTTCATCTCCTATCGCCGTGACGACAGCGCCGGCTTCGCCGGTCGGCTCGCGGACGCGCTCGAACGGCGGCTCGGAGCCGACAGCGTGTTCCGCGACGTCGACGACATCTCCGCCGGAGCGGATTTCGGCGCGGTCATCGAGCAGGCCCTGCACAAGGTCCAGGCGGTGCTGGTGGTGATCGGCCCGCGCTGGCTCGATGCACGCGACGAGCGCGGACGCCGTCTGGAGGATGCCGGCGACTACGTCCGTCGCGAGGTCGAGCTCGCGCTCGCATCGGGCAAGCCGGTGATCCCGGTGCTGGTCGGCGGGGCGACAATGCCTGCGGCCGAGGCGCTCCCGCCGACCCTGCGCGGACTCGCCAACCGCAATGCGCTCGCTCTCGGCGATGCCGGATGGCATGCCGATCTTGCCCGCCTGGAGACGGCGCTCGAGCAGTGGCGAGCGGTGGCCGCGCCGGGTGCGGCTGCCCCGCGGCGCAGGAGGCTGGCGGCCCTGGTCGTGGCGATCGCCGTCGTGCTCGCAGGTGGCGGGTGGTGGCTGCGCGGCGGCGACGGAGCGCGCCAGCTCGTCGGAGAATGGAGTGCAGAGGTCGCCTATCCGTGGAACCTCACCCTGCGCGAGCACTATGTATTCACCCTGGTGGATGGACGCATCGACGGCACGGCCAGCTTCCTGGGCGTGCCGCGCAGGCTCGAGGCAGTCGAGTGGGGCGGCGGGCGGCTGCGCTTCCTGACCCGCAGCGAGTCGGTCTCGGGCAATGAAGCGCCGCGCGAGATGGGCCAGCTCTACGAGGTCTGGCGCGAGGGCGACACCCTGCGCGTGCGCGTGCAGATCCGCCGCAGCCATTCGGTCGATCCACCGCTGGAGTTCGTCGCGCAGCGACAATGAGCGCGCCGCTTTCGCGCCTGGCCGTGAGCGCGTGGTCGTGGCAAAGTACTCGCCGGCCCAGTCTCCCACCCCGACCCTGCGCGTGCCCCGATCATGTTCTACGGCATCACCGACCTCCTCACCTTCGTCCTCGGCACCGTCTTCATCGTGCTGCTGCCGGGGCCCAACTCGCTCTACGTGATGGCCGCGGCTTCGCGCTGGGGCGTGCGCGCCGGCTACCAGGGCGCGGCGGGGATCTTCGTCGGCGACACCATCCTGATGCTGCTCGCGGTCACCGGCATGGCCTCGGTCCTGCGTGCCACGCCCGAGCTGTTCATGGTGATCAAGTACGCGGGTGCGGCCTACCTGGGCTGGGTGGGGCTGAACCTGCTGCGCGGGGCACTGGCGACCTGGCGGCGCGGCGACGAGACGGCGGCGCAGGTCGGCGATGGCCAGCCGGACTATCCGCCCGTGCGCAGCACGCCGCACCCCTTCCGCACCGCGCTGCTGATCAGCCTGATGAACCCGAAGGCGATCCTGTTCTTCGTCTCCTTCTTCATTCAGTTCGTCGATCCCGCCTACGAGCATCCAGCGCTGTCCTTCGTGATCCTCGGCGTGATCGTGCAAGCGTGCAGCGTGCTCTACCTGTCCACGCTGATCTTCGCCGGCGCGCGCCTGGCCGCGCAGTTCCGCCGCCACCGCCGCGTGGCCGCGGGCGCGACCGCGGGGGTGGGCGGTGTCTTCATCGGCTTCGGTGCCAAGCTGGCGAGTGCGACGCTGTCCTAGCCCGGCTGGCGCTCCGCTGCGGTCCCGTCCTCCGGTGCGTGGAGCACCCAGAGGTTTTTCCCGGAGCGCTTGGCGCGGTACAGGGCCTGATCGGCCTCGCCCAGCAGCTGTGCGCCGCCCTCGACGCCATGGCGCCAGCGACTGGCGCCGATGCTGGCGGTGACGCGGGCGAGGGTGCCGTCGGAGAGCGCAACCGGTTCGCGCGCCACCTCGAGCACGCGCTCGAGCGCCGGGCGGAAGTCACCGTCGAGCAGCAGCAGGACGAACTCGTCGCCGCCGAGGCGGGCGAGCGTCTCGCCACCACGCAGGGTGTGCTGCATGCGCTGCGCGAGCTCGACCAGCAGGCGGTCGCCCTCGGCGTGGCCGGCGCTGTCGTTGACCGCCTTGAAGCCGTCGAGGTCGAGCATGCAGACCGCGAGTGGCTTGCCACGGCGCGCGTTGGCGACCGCCTGGTGCAGGCGGTCGTCGAGCAGGCGGCGGTTGGGCAGGCCGGTGAGCGCGTCGAAGTTGGCGAGCGAGCTGAAGTGGTCGCGTTGCGCCATCAGCTTGCTGACGTCGGTGAACACGGCCACGTAGTGCTCGACCCGCCCGGACTCGTCGCGTACGGTGGAGATCGAAACCTTGACCACGTAGATCTCGCCCGAGCGGTGCCGGTTCCACATCTCGCCCTGCCAGCGCCCGTCATGCTGCAGCTTCGTGTACATCGCGGCGAAGAAGGCGGCGTCGTGCCGGCCCGAGCGGAGCACGCTCGGGTTGCGGCCGAGCAGCGCATGCCTGGCGTACCCGGTCAGTGCCTCCATCGCCGGATTCGCGTCGACGATGCGGACCTCGGCGTCGGTGACCAGGATGCCCTCCTGGCTGGCGTCGAACACGCGGGCGGAGAGGCGCAGCCACTCTTGGTTCCGGTGGGCTTCGGTCTCGTCCTGGAGGTAGCCGAACCACTCGCCGGCGCCGTCGGGCTGCGCCTGGCAGCGCGCCTCGCCACGGATCCGGCGTTCGCCGTGCACGGGGTGGAGGACGCGGAAGGACGCGGACCAGTCCTGCAGGGCGTCCTTCGCGCGGCGGACCTCCTCGATGACCTGGGCACGGTCGTCGGGATGCAGGCGGGCGGAGAACGCCGTGGCGTCATCCACCACGTCCTCGGCTCGGCAGCCGATCAACTCGTCGATCTGCCGGCCGACGTAGGGGAAAACCATCCTGCCGTCGGCTTCCACGCGGCACTCGAACAGCACGCCGGGCACGCTGTCCGAGAGCTGGCGCAGGCGGTTCAGCGCTTCGCCGCGCTCCTGTTCCGCGCGATGCCGGTCGCTGACGTCGATATGGGTGCCGAACATCCATTCGGGCTCGCCCTTGTCGGTAAGGGTGCGCAGCGCGCCGCGGTCCTGCACGCGGATCCAGTGGCCTGCCCGATGCCGCATGCGGGCCTCGTGCTCGTAATACGGCGTTTCTCCACGAAGATGACGGTGTATCGCGGCGTCCGAGTCGGCGAGATCGTCCGGATGGGCGAAGCGCCGCCAGGTGTCGATCGAGATCGGCTCGAGCTCTTCGAGGCGATAGCCCAGCATCTCCGCCCAGCGCGCGTTGAAGATGGTCTCGCCGGTCTGCACGTTCCATTCCCAGGTGCCGGCGCGGGTGCCGGCCAGGATGGATTCGAGGCGGCGGTGTTCGTCGGCCAGCCGCGCGGAGTTCTCCGCGAGCTCGGTGCGCGAGCGCTCGAGCGCCGCGTAGGGTGCGCGGATGCCGTCGACCACCAGCGCGCGGAAGAGCAGGTAGTGCGCGCCGATCTTGTACAGATGGCCGGCGAGGTTGTAGACGTCGGTGACGTCCGCGTACATCGTGAAGAACAGCTCGCTCAGGGCCATCCAGCCCGCCGCGCCGAGCAGGGCGGGCGCGTCGAAGGCGCAGGGTTTGCGCATGCGCCAGGCGAGCACGGCGGCGGATGCGGCGAATGCCAGCGTCAGGGCGATCTCGACGCCGACCTTGAAGGCGGTCAGCCCCTCGCCGGCGATGAAGGTCCGCGGCGCCCATTCGGGCCGCGGCAGGAAGAGCGCGTGTGCCAGCCCCACGTAGGCGCCCACCGCGAGCAGCACGAGGCCGGGCGTGACGCCGCGGCATCCCCGCCAGGGCAGCAACGCCGCCAGCAGCATCCCGGTCGCCGCGAGCAGGCGGGCGGCGAACCAGAAGTCGATCGCCTTCTCCGGGCCGCTCGGGGTGACGAAATCCGGCATCCCCTGGTACGAGAGCATGTGGCTGAAGTCCAGCACCGCGACGCCGAGGAAGCAGCACGCAAGGATGCGCATGCCGACCGCCGTGCTGCGCTCCGGGGTGAGCCAGGCCACCGCGAAAACCAGCACGGCGGCGACGATCGCGAGCGTCTCGAGCGCCATGTGCAGCGGGAGGTAGTGGGCCAGCCCGGCCACCCCCGGCGGGGTCGGAATCCACCACAGCCCGATCAGTCCCGCCAGGCCGATGGCGAGCAGGCCGAGGCTGCGCCGCGCGGAGTGGGCGTGGATCGGATGGAAGTACGCCATGCTCAGTCCGCCTTCCACGCCTCGATCGGTACCGGCCTGCCGAACAGGTAGCCCTGGAACAGCTCGCAGCCGCGTGTGAGCAGCAACTCGTGCTGGGCGGTGGTCTCGACGCCTTCGGCCACCACCTCGAGGTCGAGCGAGCGGCTGATTGCGAGGATCGCGCGGACGATCGCCTCGCTGCTGGTGTCCTTCTCCATGTCGCGCACGAACATCTGGTCGATCTTCAGCTGGTCGAAGGGCAGGCGCTTCAGATAGGACAGCGAGGAGTAACCGGTGCCGAAGTCGTCGAGCGCGAACTTCACGCCCAGGGCCTTGATCTGGCGCATGCGCAGCACCGTGGTCTCGATGTCGCCGATCACCACGCTCTCGGTGAGCTCGATCTTGAGTCCGCCCGGGTGGATGCGGCTGCGCTCGATCGCCGCCGCGACCTTGCCGACGAAATCGGGCTGGTGGAACTGGCGCGCGCTGACGTTGATCGACAGCGTCAGCGCGGCGGTGGCGGTCTCGCGCTGCCAGGCGCGCAGCTGCGCGCAGGCGGCTTCCAGCACCCACTCGCCGATCGGCACGATCAGTCCGGTTTCCTCCGCGAGCGGGATGAAGGCGGCGGGCGAGATCATCGTGCCGTTGGCGTCGAAGCAGCGGATCAGGGCCTCGGCGCCGATCACGCGGGCGTTGCGGTCGAGCTGCGGCTGGTAGTAGAGGCGGAAGCCGTTCCCGGCGAGTGCCGCGCGCAGCTTGAGCTCCAGCTCGGCGCGCGCGGCCACCACCGCCTGCATCGCCTCGCTGAAGAAGCGGATCAGGTTGCGGCCGTCGTCCTTGGCGCGCGCCACCGCCACCTCGGCCTGCTTGAGCACTGCGTCGGCGGTCGCCGCGCGCCCGCGGAACAGGGTCAGGCCCAGGCTCGCGCCGACGTGGTAGGCGCCGCTCGCCAGGCCGAGCTCGCAGGGCGCGGTGACGCAGCGGTGCAGGTGCCCGGCGATCTTCTCGGCGTGGGCGATCGCCTCGTCGCGATCCTCGCCGAGGCCCTCGATCACGATCGCGAAGTCGTCGTCGCCCAGCCGGGCGACCGTGTCCTCCTCGCGCAGCGCGGCGCGCAGGCGGCGCGCCACCTCCTGCAGCAGGGCGTCGCCGGCCTGGTGGCCCTGGGTGTCGTTGAGCAGCTTGAAGTGGTCGATATCGAGCAGCAGGAGCATCCCGCTCGACCCGCTGCGCTCGCTCGCGGCGATGGCCTGGCGCAGGCGGTCCCACATCAGGCTGCGGTTGGGCAGGCCGGTGAGGGTGTCGAAGTACGCGAGCTGGCGGATGCGGGCCTCCGCCTCGCGGCGCTCGGTGATGTCCTCCTTGATCGCGACATAGTGGCTGATGCTGCCGTCGGCCTGCTTGATCGGTGCGATCGTGGCGAGCTCGGTGTAGATGGCGCCGTCCTTGCGGGTGTTGATGAACTCGCCGCGCCACACCTCGCCACGGCCCAGGGTGTCCCACAGGTCGGCATAGGTGGCGGGCGGGGTCTTGCCGGCGTTGAGGAGTCGCGGGTTCCGGCCGATCGCCTCATCCACGGCGTAGCCGGTGGTGCGCACGAAGGCCTCGTTCACGTATTCGATGCGGCCTTCGGTGTCGGTGATCACGATCGTGTTCGGGCTCTGCTCGACCGCGAGCGCGAGCTGGCGCAGGCGCAGCTCGGTTTCCTTCTGCGCGGTGATGTCCTGGCCGATCGAGCGGACCTCGATGCAGCGGCCCTCGTCGTCGAGCACCGGCAGGTCGAGCCAGCGCAGCCAGCGCGAGCTGCCGTCGGCCTGGCGGATGCGGCGGTCGGTGGTGAGCGGGCCCGCGCCCTGCAGCATCTGGGCGATCGCGCTCGCCGTCTGTTCGCGCAGGTGCGGCGGCAGGCCGTCGATCCAGCGCGTGCCCGGCAGGGATGCGGCCGCCTTGCCGAGCAGTTCGGCGTAGCGTTCGTTGCAGGTCAGCAGCGTGGTGTCCGGCAGCCAGGCACAGGTCGCTTCCTGGCGGCTCTCGACCAGGGCGTCGAAGTCGCGCTTGTTGCGTGCGAGCTGGCGGCGGCTGCGGTGCAGGCTGGCCTGCATCGCCAGCAGCAGCGCCAGGGTGGCGACGGCGATGAGGCTTGCGAGCGAACCGGTCCGCCACCACAGCGCGAATTGCTCGTCCACCGCACGGCCGATGAGGACGAAGAAGGGATAGCGTTCGAGTCGATGGAACGCGAAGATGCGCTCGACCCCATCCACCACGCCCACGTAACGCGCCACCCCGCTTGTTTCTCCTGCCTGTATGCGCTGGAAGGACGGGGCCTCGGGCGCCGTCTGGTTGAGCTTGGCGGCCGCCGCGGGCCAGCGCAGGATCAGCCTGCTGTCGTCGCTGCGGCTCACGCTGACCATGCCTCGGTCGCCCGTATCGACGCCGGCGAGCAGGGCCTGCAATCGTTGCAGGTCGAGCGCGACGGCGACGAGGCCGGCGAAGCGGCCGCCCGGATCCAGGATCGACCGGTATGCGATCACGATCGGTCTTGCGTCACCCTTGTCGAGCAGCGGCTCGGAGAACTGCAGCCTGTCCGCGGCCTGTTCGCGCGCCTGCTGGAAATAGGCGCGATCACTGATGTTCCATTGCGGCGTCTCGCTCAGGTTGCTCGCCTGCACCTGGCCCTCCCGATCGGCGATCAGCATTGAGCGGACCTCCGGGAAGTGATGCCCGAGCTGCGCCATGTCGAGTTGCAGGCGAGCGAGCGAGTCCTTCCAGGCCGGCGAGCCGGTGTTTTCGTGGAGACCGAGGCGGCCGTACTTGTCGTGGACGAAGTCGACGCTCATCTCGATCCGGCGCAGCGCGCCACCGAGTTGGGTCGCGAGGACCCGCACCTCGTTGCGCGAGGCGGTGGTGATCGTGGCTTCGGTCGAGCGATACGAAAACAGCAGGAAGGCTGCGAGCAGGGCGAAAACGAGCAGCGCCGACACCGCGGCCTGCGCCAGCGGCCCCGCGAGACGGCTCCGCAGGCCCGGACTTGCAGTCGGTCTCATGCGCGCGCCCCACGCACGATGAATGGCGGACGCGGTCGATCGGCGCGGGTGGGTCGGAGCATCGGGAAACGCGTCGCGGGGGAGTCGAAGAACCTCGGCATTATCCGCGCTTCGCGCGCGCCTTTGCTGGACAAAAATCACGAAGGCATGCAGGCGGCGGTTGCGGGCGGCCGCGACCGCATGCCGTCGATTCGTCGTGCGAGCGTGATCCCCATCGCAGGTACGAGGGCATGCGAGGGGCTAACATTCGCGCTTTGTCTCGCCGAAGGCGCTCCACTCGGCATGGCAAGCCGCCATGCCTCCCTCGATGCTCTCGCTACGCCCCCTCTTCGCCGCGATCGTGCGCCTGCTCGATCGGTTCGACTACCCGAGCAAGTTCGGGGCGGTCGCGATCGTGTTCGGCTTCGCCGTGTCGCTGTACCTGCAGCAGGTCTTCAACGATTACGGCCGTACCGTGGCTGCGGTCAAGCGCGAGATCGCCGCGCTCGAAGTCGTCGATGACGGTTTGGCGCTGATGGTCGACGCCCAGTTGCATCGCGGCCTCAGCTACGCCGCGCTGCAGCCTGCAGGCAGCGGCCTCGCGGCCATGCTGCCGGTGCGTGCGGCGGCCGTGCGTGCGCGGATGGCCGAGCTGGACGGCGCGCTCGGCACGGTGTCCGGGCTGGAGGTCGTCAGCCCGCGCTGGGAGAGGATTCGCGGGGATCTCGAGGAGGCTTTGCTCGCCGCCGACGGCCGGGCGACCGCCGAGCACGTCTTCGAGCGCTACACCGTCGCCATCCGGGGGCTGCTGGAGTGGTTGAGCGATGTCGGCGACGCGAGCGGACTGGGGGCCGATGGCGACCCGGCAATCCACCATCTCGCCGCAGCGCAGCTGCGTTCCTTGCCGACGTTCATCGAGAGCATCGCCAATCTGCGCGGCATGGCGACCGGCAGCCTGGTCGCCAGCCGGGTGGATCCGCGCACCCGGCTCGGGCTCGCCGCGCGCCTCGAGGCCGTCGAGCTCGCCGAGAACGCGCTGCGCGAGCGCATCGAGCGCATCGGCGCCGCCCGCGCCGACGTGTTCGGCCTGCGCGCGCCGCTGCTCCGCGAACTCCACGACGCCGTGCGCTATGTCCGCAACACCGCCCGCTTCGCCCTCCATGCCGAGGCCGGGAGCGTCGATCCGATGGACTTCTTCGCGATGGCCAGCCTGGCCCTCCAGCGCGCCTCCGAGGTCCATCGCCAGCACCTGCACCGCGCGGCGCGCGAATTGCTTGAGCAGCGCCGCCAGGCCGCCGTGCGCGAGCTCTGGTCCGGCGTGGCCGGCTCGGCCGCGGTGTGCGCCCTGGTCGGCCTGCTGTTCGCCGCGATGTACGCGTCGATCCGGCGCGCGGTGGCCGAGCTGGAGCGGGGCAGCGAGCACTTCGCCGCAGGGGCGCTCGATACGCGCGTCGACATCGTCTCGCACGACGAACTGCGCACGGTCGGAGAGCGCTTCAATGCCATGGCCGACAAGATCACCCTGCTGATCCAGGGCCAGCGCGAACAGGCCCGCCGGCTGGAGCTCGCGGCCAGCGTCTTCGCCAGCGCGCGCGAGGGCATCATCATCACCGACCGCAAGGGCGACATCGTCGATGTCAATCGCGCCTTCACCAAGATCACCGGCTGGACGCGCGACGAGATCGTCGGCAAGAACCCGCGCGTGCTCAAGTCGGGCCGGCAGGGGCCGGACTTCTACCGGGCGATGTGGGCCGCCCTGGCGCAGAAGGGGTACTGGGAAGGTGAGGTGTGGAACCGCGACCGGCAGGGCAAGGAGTTCGCCGAGATGCTGGCGATCTCCGCGGTACGCGACCCCGGGGGCGAGGTCTCGCACTACGTTGCGCTGATCTCGGACATCACCTCGCAGAAGGAGAACGAGCACCGCCTGCGCCGGCTCGCCCACTTCGACACGCTCACCGGGCTTCCCAACCGCACGCTGCTGGCCGACCGGCTCGAACAGGCGCTCGGTCGCGCCCGCCGCTCCGGCAAGCCGGTCGCCGTGGCGCTGATCGATCTCGACGGTTTCAAGGAGGTCAATGACCGCCTCGGCCACGACGCCGGAGACGCCTTGCTGGTGACGGTCGCCCGTCGCATGAAGGACTGCCTGCGCACCCAGGACACGATCGCGCGCATGGGCGGCGACGAGTTCATCGCGGTGATCGGTGAACTCGACGATCACGACGAGGTCCGCCGCCCGCTCGAGCGCCTGCTCGCCGTGCTCGCCGAGCCGATCGAACTCGAGCAGGGCACCGTCCGGGTCGCCGGCAGCATCGGCGTGACCTTCTACCCGCAGGCCGGGCCGATCGAGTCCGAGCAGCTCATCCGCCAGGCCGACCAGGCCATGTATGCGGTCAAGCAGGCGGGCAAGAACGGCTACCGCATCTTCACCGACTCGATGCCGTCGATGCGGCCCTGAGGGCCGGTCGTCCGCCCGCTCGAGCGACCTCCGGGCCGGCGCACCTGCCGGCGGCGACGGCCGCCACGGTATCGCGCTCCGCGAGGAAGGCCTCCAGTTCGGCGATCGGCAGCGGGCGGGCGAACAGGTAGCCCTGGTAACGCTCGCACCCCAGGCCGGCGAGATATTCGCGCTGGGCTTCGGTTTCGACCCCTTCGGCGACCACCACCAGGCCCAGGCTCGCGGCGAGCATGATCACCAGGCGCGCGATCTCGGCGTCGTTGGCGTCGTCCAGGATGTCGCGCACGAAGCTCTGGTCGATCTTCAATTGCTCCAGGGGCAGGCGCTTGAGATAGGCGAGCGAGGAATAGCCCGTGCCGAAATCGTCGAGCGAGAAGCCGATGCCCCGCGCCTTGAGCATGTTCATCTTGCCGATCACGGCCTCGACATCGACGAGCAGCGAGCTCTCGGTCAGTTCGAGCTTGAGCCTGCCGGGATCGGCGCCCGTGCGCGTCAGCACCTCGAGCAGGTCGTCGACGAAGCGGTCGTCGAGGATCTGCCGGGCGCTGACATTGACCGAGATCGGCAGGCTGGCCCGGTCCGGCTCCGCGGCCCACCTCGCCAGCTGCATGCACGCCGTCTCGAGCACCCAGCGTCCGATCGGGACGATCAGGCCGGTCTCCTCGGCGAGGGGGATGAAGCTCGTGGGCGAGACCAGGCCGCGTTGCGGATGGCGCCAGCGCAGCAGCGCTTCGAGCCCGATCACCTCGCCGGACGCGAGCACCTGCGCTTGATAGCTCAGGAAGAACTGCCGCTGCTCGAGCGCCGTCCACAGCCCGGTCTCGAGTTCCGCGCGCTCGCTCAGTGCGGCTTGCATCCGGGGATCGAAGAAACGGATCGTGTTGCGGCCGGCCAGCTTGGCCGCGAACATCGCGACGTCCGCGCGCACGAGCGGCGCTTCGGCGCTCTCCTCGCCCTCGCCGTCGAACAAGGTCACGCCGATGCTGGCCGAGGCCCGGTATTCGCCGTCGCCCGAGCCCAGGCTGGTCGCGAGCGTGTTGAGGATCCTGCGCGCGACTTCGTCCGCCAGCCGCGTCACCGCGCCCTCGTCCGTACCCAGCCTGGCCAGCAGCACCACGAACTCGTCCCCGCCGATGCGGGCGACGACGTCGTTCCGGGGCACGCACTCGACGAGGGTGCGCGCGACCCGTACGAGCAGGCGGTCGCCCTCGTAGTGGCCGGCGGCGTCATTGACCGTCTTGAAGTTGTCGAGGTCGATGAACAGCAGCGCGCCCTTGACCCGGGTGCCAGCGCTCTCGCTCAAGGTCTCCCCGAGACGCTGGATGAGCAGGCGGCGGTTGGGCAGTTCGGTGAGCGGGTCGAAGAAGGCGAGCTTGCGGACTTCTTCCTCGGACTTCCTGCGCGCCGAGATGTCGCGCGCCGAATGGAAGACGACCGGGCGGCCATCGAGCTCGAGCGGATAGGAGGTGATCTCGACCGGTAGCGTGCTGCCATCGGCACGGCGGTATTCCGTTTCCGAGGTGCGGATCTGCGCCTCGGCGGGCGCAGGCCCTTTCGGCTGCGGCCATGTGGTCGTCGCCTGACCGACATCCCAGCTCGAGACGTTCATGCCGAGCAGGTCGGCGTACGGATGGCCCAGCATTCGGCAGAAGGCATCGCTCGCCTCGATCACCCGGCCTTCGAGATCGGTGATGTGGATGCCGTCGCTCGCGTTCTGCAGCAGGATCCGGCTGCGCTGGCTCGCGCGCTCGTTCGCGCTGATGAAACGCCACAGCAGCCAGCCTGCCAGCGTGCTCACCACGAGGAAGGCGAGGGCGAGGAAGGTGGCCTTGCTTACGTCGTCCCGCCACTGCGCGAGGTAGTCCGCTTCGCCCAGGCCGACCACGACGAAGGCGGGCATCACCGACAAGCGTCGGAACGCGTTGATGCGATGGATGCCGTCGGCCGTGCGCGCGCTGTAGAAGGACTGCGCCTGCACGCCCGATGCCACGATGTCGACCAGCTCTTTCGAGCCTCCCCGGCTGCCGATGCGGCCCTCGGCGGTGTCGAGCGGCGGGATGCGCGCAACCATGTGCATGTCCAGGTCGCGGATCAGCGCGATCCCGCCGGGGCCCAGATCGAGTCCGGAGAGCCGATCCTGGAAATACGCGGCCGGGAGCGTTGCGGTGACCAGGCCGGCGAGGGCGCCGTCGGCGTCCTCATAGCCGCGTGAGAAGACCACGACCCAGCCCCCGCGGGCCTCGTCGGCCAGCAGGCGGCTGGCGATGAACCGATCGTCCCGCGCGGACCGGTGCGCGGCGATCAGGTCGTCCAGCGCATGGCCGTGTGGTGCTCTCGGCGTTGCGGACCGGTCCAGCAGGATCGCCCCCTCGGCGTCGGTGACGTGGAGGTCGCCCAGTCGGGCGAGTCGGCTCCGATGAGGCGAGAGCAGGTGGTCCGTTCTCTCCGGTGTGCGGCCCGCACCGTCCCGCATCGCCAGCTCCAGCTGCATCACGATCTCCTGCAGGGACAGGTCGATCTGCTCCACCGAGGCCGTCACGCTCAGGTCGAGCAGCAGGGACATGTTCTCGACCATGTCGTGGACCTCCCCCTCCTTGCGCTCCTTGGCCTCGGCAAGGGTGAAGGCGAGGAGCCCGCCGACCGCCAGGTTGAGCAGGAGTACCGCGAGGATCAGCGTGGGGAGGAGGGTCTTCTTGCGACTTTGCATCGAGCGGGTGCTGAGATCCGGGGCTGCGGGCGGGGTTGGGTTCAGGTGCTCGCGGGCGTGCATCCGGCACGCCTGCCGGCTTGCGTCGCGGAGGCGGCCTCGCCGGGCTGCGGGCGGTTGCGGGCACGATCGAAGAGGTGGTAGCGGTTCTTGCCGCTCAGCTTGGCCTGGTACATGGCATCGTCGGCCTGACGGACGAGCTGCGCCGCTTCGATGTCTTCCGCGCCGGAACAGGCGCTGATGCCGATGCTGGCGGAAACCTGCAGCTCGAGCGCGTCGAGCACGATCGGTTCGGCGATGCGCCCGAGCAGGCGCTCGACGACCTGGAGCGCGGCCTCGATCTTGTCCTCCTCGCGCAGGATGAAGACGAACTCGTCGCCGCCCACGCGTGCGACCGTGTCTTCCTCGCGCAGGGTCTGCGCCAGGCGTTGCGCGATGACCATCAGCACGCGATCGCCGTAGCCGTGCCCGTGCCGGTCGTTGATCTGCTTGAAGCCGTCGAGGTCGATGTAGCCGAGCACCACCAGCTCGCCACTGCGGCGCGCGCGTGCGATCGCCTGCATGAGGCGGTCTTCGAGCAGGGCGCGGTTCGCCAGTCCGGTCAGACCGTCGAAATAGGCCATGCGCTGCAGTTCGTCCTCGTGTGCCTTGCTCGCCGAGATGTCGATATGGATCCCCGCCATCACGACGGGTCTTCCGTCCTCCGTCCGCAGCGTGACGCGGCCGCGATCCAGCATCCAGATCCAGCGCCCGTCGCGGTGACGCATGCGCAGCTCGCTGGCGTAGTGGTCGATCTCTCCGGCGAGGTGGCGGTCGATCCGGTCCTGCGTATGCGCCCAGTCGTCGGGATGGACGAAGCCGCGGAAGGTCTCGAACCGGATGGGGCGCAGCTCCTCGACACGATAGCCGAGCATCTCCGCCCAGTGCTCGTTGATCTCGATCGCGCCGGTGGCGACATCGAAGACCCAGGTCGCCGCGCGCGTGCCCTCGATGATCTCCTGCAGCCGCCGCTCCTTCGCCTCCAGGTCGGCCGTCTTGCGCCGTACGAGTGCCTCGAGGCGCAGGTTCCACACCACCACCGCGAACAGCACCAGCAGCGCGCCGAGCGCGTAGGGGCCGTAGATGCGCCAGTCGGGCTTGCGGGGCTGCAGCTCCAGGCCGAGCCACTTGCGCTCCAGGCGCGCCAGCGTGCCGGTGGCGCGGGCGTGTTCGATGCCCTTGTCGATCACGCCGAGCAGTACGTGCTCGCCCTCGCGCACCGCCATTGCATTGCGGCCGATGTACAAGGGGTCGCCGACCAGCTTGAGCCGATCGTCGTGCTGCGCGCTGAAGAGATGATGGAAGATGATCTGCTCGTCGCCGATCAACACGTCGGCCTCGCCGTCGATCACCGCCTGCGTCGCCTCGGCGAAGTTCGCGGTGGGCAGGTGCTCGAAGGCGATGCCGGCCGCGCGCAGGAACTGCTCGGCGAAGTCGCCGCGCTGGATGGCGATGCGCTTTCCGGCGAGGTCGGGGAGGGCGGAGAGGTCGGTGCGCGTCTTGCGCACGAACATCGATGCCGGCACGTCGTAGACGGTGGCGGTGAAGTCGAAATCGCGGTCGCGCGGCTCGCTGAAGAAAAGGCTGGTGAGCACGTCGGCCTTGCCCTCGCGCACGACATTCTGCGCGACCTGAAACTCCGCGTCGGCGAACTCGACATGAAACCCGGCCTCGGTCGCGATCCAGCGCACGAGCTCGATCATCATCCCGCGCCGCTCGCCGCCCGCATCGACGAACTCGAACGGCGGGTAGCTGCTCTGGCTGATGAAGCGGATCGGCTCGTGGCGGGCGAGCCAGGCGCGTTCGGTGGGGGTCAGCAGGATCGGACTCGGCGAGTCCTCGCTCCGATAGGGCCAGAGCATGACCGCGCCGAGCACGAGCAGCACGATCGCCCCGGCGAGGCGGAGGGTCCAGCGAGGAGCCTGCACGAAAAGTCCTGATCGGTTCGAGTTATTTTGCGCGGATTATCCCGGTGTCTCGCCCCGCCGGTCAAAATGCTTCGCAGCTCGGGTGTGAGCCAGTTCGCGGACACGCTTGCGCTGCCGCCGCGAAGGGCCTGTCCGGCGCAGGCCCGGCGCCGCGGTCCTGCTGAATCATGGAAAATGGCGGCCTTCAGGATGCCCCGTGGAATACACCATGCCCCCCGCCTTCACCCCCGTCGCCCTCGAACATGCCAGCCGCCTGATCAACCACGGCCCCACGGTGCTCGTCACCGCTGCCCACGGCGGGCGGCGCAACCTGATGGCGGCGGCGTGGTCGATGCCGGTGGAGTTCACCCCGCCGCGCATCGCGATCGTGATCGACAAGAACACCTTCACCCGCGAGCTGGTCACGGCCAGCGGCCGGTTCGGCGTTTGCATTCCCGGCGCGGCGCTGGCCGACCTGACTTTCGCGGTGGGGAGCTGCAGCGGGCGCGAGGGCGACAAGTTCGCGCGCTTCGGCATCGCCGCGCTGCCCGGGCCGGTGTTGGGCGTGCCCCTGATCGAGGCGGGCTGTGCGGCGTGGATGGAGTGCCGCCTGATCCCCGAGCGCCACACCGAGGACGCCTACGACACCTGCTTCGCCGAGGTCGTGGCCGCGGCTGCCGATCCGCATGTGTTCGCGTCCGGGCGCTGGGACCTGCGCGCCGACAACGCCGACCTGCACACCCTGCACCACCTCGGCGCCGGCAATTTCGCCCGCGCGGCGGACGTCATCCGCGCCCGCCCCCTGTAGAGGCTCCGCAAGGCGCGAACGCGAGGCCGTGCCTGGACGAAACCGGCTCTCAGCCGCCCGAGGGAGGCGGTCTCTTCGGCGGCGCGACGACGGCGACGCGAAGCCCCCACAGGCCCAGCAAGGCGAGGCCGACGAGGGCGAGCACACCCGGTTCGGGAACCGGCCTGCCCACGGTGGCGGTCGGGGCTGCCGGATCGGGGGCGGTCAGGAAGCCGATCGTGAAGGGCGGGTCGTCCGACAAGCAGGCTGCGGCGCCGACACACACGCCGAGGAGGTAGTTGCCCGGTGCGAGCATGTCGACGGAGAAGTCCAGCCAGCCCTCGGAGATGCACGGGTTGGGCGGATACGCGGCGCTGCCGGCGAAACAGGCGTCGTCGGGCAGGCCGCTCTCGCGCACCAGGCGGATCGGCAGGACGCCCGTCGGGTCCTGACCGGAGTCGTCGAGGCGGGCGAGGATGGCAAGCGGGCCGCCGGCGAAGTGGAAGCGGAAGACGTCGATGCTGTCGCCGCCACCGATGCTGCCCTGGATGCTGCTGATGGAGGCTCCGACGACGTCCTGCGGCGAGGCGAAATCACCGGCGTCGCCGCGTTCCTGGAACACCGCGCCGGCGTGCGCGGCGAGCGGGATGCAACACAGCAGCAGGCTGCAGAGGACGCGCGTGATCATGTTGACCTCCTTGCTCCGGAGTGTCGGGTAAGGCTCTCCCGGGAGGGAAGCATCAGCCGTGCCGGATGGTCGGAGGCTTGATTTTCAAGGCTTTTTCATTTTCCGGCAGGGCGGGCTGTAAAAATTTCCGACAGTTTTTGGCCGCGCCGGAGGCGGCTTCATGCGTGCCGGCGCGCCTTGCCTTCGGCCTTGTCGCGGTACATCGCGGTATCGGCGTGGCGGGCGAGGGTGGTGGCATCGGCGCCGTCGTCCGGGTAGTGGGCGAGGCCCATGCTCACCGAGACCGCGAGCTCGTCGCCGTCGATCGTGAACGGGCGGTCGATCGCAGCGCGGATCTTGTCCGCAACCCGCCTGGCGTCTTCGGCCGATGCGATGCCGGGCAGCAGCACGACGAACTCGTCGCCGCCGATCCGCGCGGCGGTGTCGGACTCGCGGATGCACTGGCGGATGCGCGTTGCCACGGCCTCGAGCACACGGTCGCCGACGACGTGGCCGAGGCGGTCGTTGATGGGCTTGAACTGGTCGACATCGACGAACAGCAGCGCCAGACGGCCCTGTTCGCGGCGCGCGGCGGCCAGGGCCACCGCCATGCGGTCGTCGAACAGCGCGCGGTTGGGCAGCCCGGTGAGCGCGTCGTGGCGGGCGAGGTGCTCGAGCTCGCTGCGCCGGTGCTCGAGTTCGGCCATCTGCTGCCCGATCTGGGTACGCAGCTCGGCGAAGCGGCGGGCGAGCGCGCCGATCTCGTCCTGGCGCTCCACCGGAAGCGCCGGGGCCTGGCCGTTGCCGGAGAAATTCTGCACCGCGGCACCGAGCACCTCGATCGGGTGGGTGATCGCGCGCGCCAGGATGGCGGCGAGCAGGATGCCGGTGAGGCACATGCCGATGACGATCTGCAGCATGATGTCGCGCAGCGGATCGAGTTCGGCGAGCACGGTGGCGCGTGGGCGCGCGAGGCCGAGGATGAAGGCGCCCTCGTCGGTGCGCAGCTGTGCGCGCGCGGCGATGAAGGCGGCGAGCAGTGGCGTCGGTGCGTGCTCGCCGGCGTCGCTGTCGATCATCGACTCGCCCGCGCGGCCTTCGATCACCGCCTGCACCGCGGGAAACTCGTCCTGCAGCCGGACCCGGCGTCCCTTGTCGAAGCCGAAGGTGCGCGCGGGGTCCGGGTGGATCAGGAAGTCGCCCGCGCTGTTGGCCAGGTAGAGGCGGAAGTCGGCGGGCAGGTCCGCGGCGAGCAGGGCGAACACGCCGTTCAGGTCGACGCTGCCGACGATCACGCCGCGCGGCTTGCCTTCCGCGTCGACGACCGGGGTGGCGAGCTGCACCGCAGGCTGGCCGAGGGCGGCATGCGAGCCGCGTTCGCGGTTGATGCCCACGCGCGACATATAGACCTCGCCGGGGGCGAGCGCGAGGGTGTCGAAGACGTAGGGATAGTGGCCCTTCTCCTGCAGCGCGTCCCCGCCCACGCGCACGAGCGTGTCGTCGTCGCGATCGATCCGCACGCGCTCGAGTCCGTTGTCGGCGGCGTCGATCAGGCGGATCTGGAAGTACGCACGGTTGGCCTCCATCGGCAGGGCGAACAGGGTGGCGAGCTGCGTCGCCGCCTGCGGGTCGTCGCTGTCGAGCGCGGCGAGCGCGGCCGGGTGGCGGGCGAGGGCGAGCAGGGTGCGCGAGATGTCCTCGCGTACCTGCGTGATGCGCCGGGACAGCACCCGGGTGGAGGTGAGCAGCTCCGTGCGCGCGCTGTCGACCAGCAGGGTTTCGCTCGCGCGCTGGGCCTGGACCGCGGTGACGCCGGCGGAGAGCATCCCGGAGAGGGCGAGCACGATGCCGAGGCGGGCGGCGATGCCGAATCTCATGGTGCCAGCACCCGGGTGGCACGGTCGCCGGATAGGATGCGCTCCCACAGCAGGTTGCGGCGCTCGACGTCCTCGACCGGCTCGAGCCAGACGAGCCGGTCGGTCTCGGCCTGATGTGGCGCCGGGTCGCGGGTGTTGTTGAGGCCGTGGCGGGCATCGAGCACGTGTGCCGGGCCGGTGCCGAGCAGGTGGTCGATCCATGCCAGCGCGAGCGCGCGGTTGCGCGCGCCGCGCGTCACCACCCAGCAATCGAGCCAGGCGAGCGCGCCTTCGCGCGGGATCGCGTAGCCGACGTCCGCGCCTGCCGCGCGCAGGAGCTGCAGCTGCTGGGTGCCATAGTTGGCGAACATCAGGGCGGCACCGCGGCTGAGGAACAGACGGGCGGATTCTTCCGGCTGGACGTAGAAGGTCAGCAGGTTGCGGCGCAGTTCGACCAGGTGCTCGACCGCCGGTGCCCAGTCGGCGGCGTCGAGGTGGAAGGGGGACCCCTTGCCCAGCATCTGCGCGGCGAGCGAGAAGTTGTGCGAGCCGCTGTTGTAGATCAGCACCTTGCCGCGGAGGCGCGCGTCCCACAGCGCGGCGATCGACTGCGGCGGCGCTTCGAACTGGCGGCGATCGTAGATCAGGCCCATCTCGGCATACGCGTAGGGGATGGCGAACAGGCGGTCGTCGCGCGTGGTGCCGGGCAACGTCGTCGGGTCGCGAAAGCGCGGTAGCTGGGCAGCCAGGTTGGGCAGCGCGGCGGGGTCGATCGGCACCACCAGACCGCGATCGATGTAGCGCTGCAGTTCGGCGGTGTTGACCGCGAACACGTCGTAGTCGGCCGCATCGTGCGCGGTCACCTTCTGCCACAGCGTCTCGTCGGAGTCGACCAGGGTGACCTCGACCCGCGCGCCGGTGCGCGCCTCGAAGGCCTGCACCACGTCGGCGTCGGCATAGCCCGGCCAGCTCAGCACGCGCAGGACCTCCGCCGCACACGCCGTGCCGGACAGCGCGAGCGCGAGCACGAGCGAGGGGAGGCGACGCAGGCACAAGCGACGAAGCATGGCGGATCGGCTCCTCGGTACGGGTGCGGTAGGGGATGGCGCAGTGTAAGCGCGTCGCGCCCGCGGTGTAACGGCGTCCGACGGCTGGCCCGTGCGCGCCGCCGGGCGGCGTCCGCGCGGGCGCGAACCGGATGCCCGTCGTGCCGTCGAGAAGTCGATCACGGGCGGCTTTGCGGCGAGCTGTCAAACTTGCGCAAGCCCTCCTCCGCCACCCTGCGTAGCCCACCATGTTCCGATCCTTGCGCCGCTTCCTCTTGCTGCTGCTGAGCGCTCTCTTCCTGTTGCCGGCGGCCGCGGCCGACCTCGCCGAGATCAAGGCGCGCGGCGAGCTTCGCCACCTCGGCATCCGCTACGCGAACTTCGTCACCGGCAGCGGCGACGGCTTCGACGTCGAGCTGGTGCGTGGCTTCGCAGCCCACCTCGGGGTGCGCTACACCCTGGTGTATTCCGACTTCTATACGGTGATCCGCGACCTGCTCGGTCGCGAGGTCGTGCGCGGCGAGGATGGCGTGCGTCTCGTCGGCGATTTCCCGGTGCGCGGCGACATGATCGCCGCCGGCTTCACCGTGCTGCCGTGGCGCGACGCGGTGCTGCTGTTCTCGGAGCCGACCTTCCCGTCGCAGGTCCTGCTGGTGGCGCGTGCGCAGTCGCCGATCGAGCCCATCCCGGGCAGCGACGCGCTCGACGCCGATGTGCGCGCCACCAGGGCGCTGATCGGGACCAACAGCCTGCTGGTGATGAAGGGCACCTGCCTCGATCCGGCGAACTACGGGCTCGAGGGCGTGGGCATCGACCTGCGTGCCTACACGCGCAGCACCAACCTCAACGAGATGGTGCCCGCGCTGCTCAACGGCGAGGCCGAGCTGACCCTGCTGGATGTGCCCGACGTGCTCCTCGACCTGCGCAAGTGGGCGGGGCGGATCAAGGTGATCGGGCCGATCTCCGACCATCAGCTGCTTGCCGCGGCCTTTCCGCGCGAGGCGCCGGCCCTGCGCGACGCGTTCAACGCCTACCTGCGCCAGATCAAGACCGACGGGCGCTACGATGCGCTGGTCGACAAGTACTATCCGGGCATCCGCCGCTACTTTCCGGAGTTCTTCGCCGGCCAGGCGGGCTGAGGGAGCGCGGCCATGAGCGGAGCGAGGTCCCTGCTCGGGCGCCACGCGGCACTGATCGTCGTCGGGCTCTTCCTGGCCTACTCCCTGGCCTTGCTGTGGAGCGTGTTCTCCTCGCAGCGCCTGCTGCTGGAGGCGACCGACCGCCGCCTGCTCGCCGACAGCGAGCGCCGTGCCGCGGTCATCGCCGACTTCTTCGACGAGCGGGCCCAGGATGCGGCGCAGATCGCCGAGAGCCGGGAGATCCAGGACTACTTCGTCAACCAGGCGCTCGGCATGTCCTCGCGCTACGGACTCAACCTCAGCCTGGACGCGATCGACCGCCGCCTCGACGACTACCTGCAGGGCAAGACCCTGCGCAGCCTGCCGGTGTTTTCCAGCCTGCGCCTGATGGACGAGGCCGGTCGGCGGGTGGCGGGTGCCGGTATCGCCCCGCCGCTGCGACCGGGGCTGCCGGGCGGTGACGTGGTGCGCCTGCATATCGACTACGACGCCTGTTGCTACGAGGTCTTCGCCCCGGTGTCCTACCGCGGCGAGCGGCGCGGCTTCATCCTCGCGATGGGACGCTTCGATACGCTCGGGGCGATGCTGATCGGTGATCGCGCGGACGGGGAGGTCCGCTACCTCGAGATGGTGATCGGTCCCGACGGCCGGCTGGTGGCGTCCTCCGAGCGCGAGCCGACGCTGACGCCGGAGATCGCCGCCACCCTCGCTGCCGCACCCGTCGGCGCGGTGACGCCGGAGGCGAAGCTGGGAGGCGGGCTCGGGCTGGGGCGTGCGATGCTGGCCGTGCGCTCGCCGATTCCGGGGACCGAGCTGTCGATGCTGACCCTGATCGCCGAGGCCGATGCGCACGGGCAGGGCGTTTCGCCCGGCTTCCTGGCGGGGCTCGGGGCGTTCCCGGTCGCGCTGTCCCTGGTCTGGCTCGCCTTCGCGCGCCAGCGCCAGCGCGCCGAGCGCCTGCGCTCGGACGTCGAGGCCGCCGAACATCGACGCGTGCGCTTGGAGGCCGACAACGCCGCGCTCGCCGCCGAGGTCGCCCGCCGCGAGGCCGCCGAGGCTCGCCTGCACGAGCGCACGCTCGAGCTCACCCGTTCCAATGCCGAACTGCGCCAGCTTGCGATGGTGTTCACCCACGCCCGCGAGGGCATCTCGATCACCGATGCCGATGGCACCATCCTCGAGGTCAACGAGGCGTTCTGCCGCCTGTCCGGCTATGCCCGCGAGGAGCTGATCGGGCAGAACCCGCGCGTGCTCAAGTCCGGGCGCCAGGGGGCGGAGCACTACGCGCAGATGTGGCAGGCCTTGCGCGAGCGCGGCCACTGGAGCGGTGAAATCTGGAATCGACGCAAGGACGGCAGCCTCTACGCCGAACTGCTGACCATCAGCGCGATCCGCGACGACGCGGGGCGCACCCAGCGCTACGTCGCGCTGTTCACCGACATCACCGCGCAGAAGTCGCACCAGCAGCAGCTCGAGCGCATCGCCCACTACGATCCGCTGACCGGGCTCGCCAACCGCAGCCTGCTCGCCGACCGCCTGCAGCAGAGCATGGTGATGGCGCAGCGTCGGGGGGCACGGCTCGCCATCGTGTATCTCGACCTCGACGGCTTCAAGTCGATCAACGACCGTCACGGCCATGATGTCGGTGACCGCTTCCTGGTGGCGGTCGCCAACCGCATGCGTGCGGTGCTGCGCGAGGGCGATACGCTGGCCCGCCTCGGCGGCGACGAGTTCGTCGCGGTGTTGCAGGACACGCCCACCATCGAAGTCTGCGTGCCGATGCTCAACCGGCTGCTTGCGGCGGCTTCCGCGCCGTGGATCGATGACGGCTGCGAACTGCGGGTGTCGGCCAGCCTGGGGGTCAGCTTCTACCCGCAGGCCGAGCCGGTCGACGCCGACCAGTTGCTGCGCCAGGCCGACCAGGCGATGTACCAGGCCAAGCTGCGCGGCAAGGATCGCTACCACCTCTTCGATGACGAGCAGGACCGCACCCTGCGCGACCACCACGAGGGGCGCGAGCGGATCCGCCTCGGCTTGTTGCGCGGCGAGTTCGAGCTGTATTACCAGCCCAAGGTGAACATGCGCAGCGGGCGGGTGCTCGGCGTCGAGGCCCTGATCCGCTGGAACCATCCCGACCGCGGCCTGCTGGCGCCCGGCGAGTTCCTGCCGCTGATCGAGGATCATCCGCTCGGTGTGGTGGTCGGCGACTGGGTGCTGGACCAGGCGTTCGCCCAGCTCGATGCGTGGAACGCCGCGGGCCTTGCGCTCGCAGTCAGCGTCAATGTCAGCGCCCGCCAGCTCGAGGAGGCCGATTTCGTCGCCGGCCTGCGTGCCCGCTTCGCCGTCCATCCCGGAGTGGCGCCCGCGCAACTCGAACTCGAGGTGCTCGAGAGCAGCGCGCTCGACGACCTCGCCGAGGTCTCGGGCGTGATGCACGAATGCCGGGCGCTCGGCGTGCTGTTCGCGCTCGACGACTTCGGCACCGGCTACTGCTCGCTGACCTATCTCAAGAACCTGCCGGCGAGCACGCTCAAGATCGACCGCAGCTTCGTGCGCGACATGCTCGACGATCCCGAGGACCTGGCGATCCTGGAGGGCGTGATCGGGCTCGCCGCCGCCTTCGACCGCCAGCCGGTGGCCGAGGGCGTCGAGACGCTCACCCATGGCGAGCTGCTGCTCGATCTCGGCTGCGAGCTGGCGCAGGGCTATGGCATCGCCCGGCCGATGCCGGCCTCGGCCGTCGCCGGCTGGGTGCGCGAGTGGGTGCCTGGCCCATCCTGGCTCAACCGTCCGCGTGTCGAGCGCGAGGCCTCCGCCTTCATGTAGGAGCGCCGCAAGGCGCGAATGCCGCCGCTCCGCCTTCACCGCCGCGCATCGTTCCTGCACCGCCCAATTCGCGCCTGGCGGCGCTCCTACGGGATCCCGTGGGCCGCGCTGGCGATCTGTTATCTTCGAGCCCATGGACTCCATCATCTCGATCTCCGGTCTCGCCAAGACCTACGCCTCCGGCTTCGCCGCGCTGAAGGGTGTCGACCTCGACATCCGCCGCGGCGAGATCTTCGCGCTGCTCGGGCCCAACGGGGCAGGCAAGACCACGCTGATCAGCGTCGTGTGCGGCCTGGTCAACGCCAGCGCGGGCAGTGTGCGCGTCGACGGCCACGACATTGTCCGCGACTACCGCGCCGCGCGCGCCCTGATCGGCCTGGTGCCGCAGGAGCTCACCACCGATGCCTTCGAGACGGTGTGGAACACGGTGAGCTTCTCGCGCGGCCTGTTCGGCAAGCCGCCCGACCCGGCCTACCTCGAGCGGTTGCTGAAGGACCTGTCGCTGTGGGCGAAGAAGGACGCGAAGCTGATGATGCTCTCGGGCGGCATGAAGCGCCGGGTGCTGATCGCCAAGGCGCTGTCGCACGAGCCGCGCATCCTCTTCCTCGACGAACCCACCGCCGGGGTGGACGTGGAGCTGCGTCGCGACATGTGGCAGCTCGTGCGCCGGCTGCGCGACAGTGGCGTCACCGTGATCCTGACCACGCACTACATCGAGGAGGCCGAGGAGATGGCGGACCGCATCGGCGTGATCGCCAAGGGCGAGCTGGTCCTGGTCGAGGACAAGGCCGCGCTGATGAAGAAGCTCGGCGGCAAGCAGCTCACCCTCCACCTGGCGACGCCGCTCGCCGAGGTGCCCGCGGGGCTCGCGCGCTACGGGCTCGCGCTGGGCAAGGCCGGCGGCACGCTGGTCTATCGCTACGAGATGGGGCAGGGCGGCGAGACCGAGGACAACGCCATCGCCGACCTGCTGCAGGACCTCGCCGCCGCCGGCATCGCCGTCGCCGACCTGCACACCACCCAGCGCTCGCTGGAAGAGATCTTCGTCAGCCTGGTGAGCGAGCGCGAACCGGCCGGGGAGGGCGCACGATGAACTGGCATGCGGTCCGCGCGATCTATTTCTTCGAGATGGCGCGCACGAAGCGCACGCTGCTGCAGAGCGTGCTGGCGCCGGTGATCACCACCTCGCTGTACTTCGTCGTCTTCGGCTCGGCGATCGGTGCGCGCATCCCCGAGGTGGAGGGCGTGAGCTACGGGGCCTTCATCGTCCCCGGGCTGATCATGCTCAACCTGCTCACCCAGAGCGTGTCGAACGCGTCCTTCGGCATCTTCTTCCCCAAGTTCTCGCGAACCATCTACGAGATCCTGTCGGCGCCGGTGTCGCACTTCGAGATCGTGCTCTCCTACGTGGGCGCGGCGGCGACCAAGGCGGTGATCCTGAGCCTGATCATCCTCGCCACCGCCACCTTCTTCGTCCCGCTGCGCATCGAGCACCCGCTGTGGATGATCGGCTTCCTGCTGCTCACCGCGGTCAGCTTCAGCCTGCTCGGCTTCATCCTCGGCATCTGGGCGGACAACTTCGAGAAGCTGCAGCTGGTGCCGCTGCTGATCATCACCCCGCTGACCTTCCTGGGTGGCAGCTTCTACTCGATCGACATGCTGCCGGCGGCGTGGCGCACGGTGTCGCTGTTCAACCCGGTGGTGTATCTGGTGAGCGGCTTCCGCTGGAGCTTCTTCGGCACCGCCGACGTGGCGGTGGGGGTGAGCCTGGCGATGACGGTGCTCTTCCTCGCGGTGTTCGTCGGTGTGGCGACCTGGATGCTGCGGACGGGGTATCGCCTGAAGCCTTGAGCGATCGCCGCCCGCCAAAGCGGGCGTGGTGCGCGAATCGGGGCGCCGCTTTCGCGCCTCGCGGCGCGCCTGCAGGAGGCCGAACGCGTGGCGCGGGTTTCGCGTAGGAGCGCCGCAAGGCGCGAACGGTGCGGTGAAGCCGCCACAGCGCGAATCGGGGCGCCGCTTTCGCGCCTCGCGGCGCTCCTACAGGAGGCCGAACGCGTGGCGCGGG